>Ga0075109_1000014_pt1 | contig 187111 bp, 153 predicted proteins | sample AntAceMetag02UKD_FD_69798 | JGI IMG/M metagenome (GOLD analysis project Ga0075109, IMG submission 69798) | Saline lake microbial communities from Ace Lake, Antarctica - Antarctic Ace Lake Metagenome 02UKD | ecosystem: Environmental > Aquatic > Non-marine Saline and Alkaline > Saline | place...
TCTTTTGGAAAATCACTTTAGAACACCCTTATTAAAGGATTGATGTACTGAATATCGGTTTTTCCTAAGGAAAACTTAACTATGCTTACACAGCGAAATTATCGTGGCCGTTTGTCTGAATAGCCACCCCTTTCCCTCTTTTTCTTAACCCGGAGCACACCCGCAGCACACTTATATTTTAATACACTCACGTTCGAATCAGTTTTGCGTACACTAAGCCACTGCTATCTACTCCGTCTTGCTCCCTTTTCATGGCGCACAAAAAAGGCGGAGTGATTTAATCCATCACCCCGCCTTCTGTCCTTTCTTAGGCGACTAGCCAAGCAACATAGCTGGATCGATCACTCCTGCGTTAACTAGTCCTACCAGATCGATAGCTGTTGATGACGAGTAAACCTCACCTTCAACGACTTCTGTCCATACCTGATCTCCATCAAGGTCGCTGAATATCTTGAACTCAACCTTACCAGGACGCTCATATTCAGTCTCAATGATGAATGCTTCATTATTAAATACTTGAACAGCCAGGCTTTCATCAGAATCGAGGCGATCGAACTCCCACCCTCGTCGGCCCAGTTCGTATTTAGCGACAATTTGCTCACCCGCATCAACTAAGTCGCCGTCTGCTAGTTCTGAGCCATTAAGCTCGAATCGATACTGGTCGTCACGATCGTCAGATATTTCTGAGTAGCCAGCGCTAGAGCGAACGACCGCAGAATCATCATAGACGCCGTTTACATATTCGTTCGACTCGTCATGATCACTGCTGTCGTTATCGCCAACATAAACGCCATTAACATACTCATTTGACTCGTCATGGTCGTTGTCGCCAGTGTAGGCGCCGTTTACATATTCGTTCGACTCGTCATCATCACTGCTGTCGTTATCGCCAACATAAACACCATTAACATACTCATTTGACTCATCGTGTTTGCCGTCATTATCGCCAACGTAGACCGAGGTGTTCGAAGGTGCCGTGAACTCCACGTTGGCCACTGCTGCAAATAAGATCGCCGGATCAATACCGAAGTATTTCGCTAAAAGGTTAATCATGGCTTCCATTAAATGTACTCCTCTAAATTTATTAATCTCTATGCTAGCAGCGATTCCTTAAAGAATTCTTAAGAGACGTAAATTTCTCTTCAACCGTCTAATCATCAGAGTCCTTCGAATCCCGAACACCGTCATTGTCCGAATCCGGATTATCGATATCACCGTCACCGTCTATATCATCGTCGTCGGAATCATAAATTCCGTCATTGTCATCATCATAATCGAGGTCATCAGTAATCCCATCTGAGTCCGAATCTTTGGTATCTAAGAATCCGTTTCCATCGCTATCATCATCAAGCAGGTCTGGAATTCCGTCCGCATCATCATCATCGTCTAGATAATCAAGTATTCCATCCAAATCAGTATCTACAATCCCTTCGAGTGCATCGGGTATGCGGTCGCTGTCCGCATCACTACCATCAATAATTCCATCTCCATCCACATCAAAATCACGACTATCTTGTATGCCGTCATTATCATCATCGGAGTCTTCTCTATCCGATAAACCGTCGCCATCCGTGTCTAGGTCATCAGATTTCCCATCACCGTTCCAATCATGATCATCAACGTCTTTTACACCGTCACCATCAGAATCGAGATCAATGTAATTAGCGATGCCATCGTTGTCGTTATCCAGCACCCCTTCAGATACATCGAAAATACCATCGCCATCCGAATCCGTGTCTAAACTATCAATGATCCCATCACGATCACTGTCACGGTCTCCTTCGATATAATCCTCTATGCCGTCGCCGTCTGAATCAGAGTCAACGTAGTTTGCTAAACCATCACCATCGACATCATCAACGCCTTCGTCATCGTCAAATAATCCATCGCCGTCAGTATCTGTTCCAGTTCTAGCATTCAAAAGAGAAAAATAGCTACCAGTGTCATCTAGTTCAAAAGTCCCACGGTAATACTGACCATCAAAATCTACTACAGAAGTATTTAGTCTCCCGCTAATTGATTCATAAGTGCTAAAAGTGCTCTTTGTATAGAAAGCTGGGACAGCGCTAATAAGTTTCAGTCTTCCGTCATCTTCAAGACGTAACTGCACGGTGTATTTAGCGGAACCTGCTATCACAAGATTGAGTTTTAGTACCCCAGTAGCTGAATCAAAAGTATCTGCTTTGGCGGCTAGAGAGCAGCCCACGGCAATTAGCAAAAAAATAGGCCGTGAAAATATGGTTGATAGTTTCATAAGCTTGCCTCCCAGCATGGAAATTGTGTCATGAATTCAGCTAGTAGGATGCACGACTATTCTTAAATAAACCTTAAAAGAACACGGCCTCAAAAAAGCCTGCGCAGGTACATCTACAGGTTGGGCAACTTAACAGAATTTGTATAAAAAAGGGCGGGGGCCGTGGGACTTATTTGATTTCAATCAGTAAAAATGACGAAAACCTATAGAAATCCTCGTGTTGGTTGTTCGATTCCGCCTATTGTCAACACAACTTATTGATTTAATAGAATTATTATTTCCCCCTCCCCCGAAAATCCCATAGCACACTCGTAGCACACTTTTCCTTCTGATCAGGTCCGAGTAGACTGCCTTTCATGGCGACTGGTATCGACTCAGCTCTCGTGAAACTGACTTTGAAGCAGCGAAAGACATCGCTAATCGCACTTACTACACAGCTGACTACAAAGAGGAGAATCGCCTCCCGCAGACGACACGCAAGTTCAAGTATGTCGCTAAGTACGCACTGACGAGACTGGAAGACGAGCTAGAAGGCGGCGGCGGCAAAGTCGTCTACAAAGACTACATTCGCACGATCAATAACTACCTCATTCCCTTCTTCGGCAAATACGATATTGCCAACATCACAGTGAAGCTGCTGTCTGAATACGCTGATTGGCGTGATTTACAAGTCTCGCTTCAGAAGAACAGACGGAGTGGGCGACTACAGTCATTGAGTTCGTAGACCCACGCTGTATCACTACAGACAACTGTTGGTTCTTCGCGTTAAACCAGCTATGTGAAAGACGAGACAAAAGAAGCGTCTGAGCAATGTTACTCGCAACTCAGTAAAACCCAATTGCATCTTGAAACTGTTATTGGGTAACCGTTAGATACCTAGGTATCGATAGCGACTTATAGAACTGACTCGAGAAGCATACTTGCTAGTAATCATTTCAAAAATCGAGATATCATATTGATATCTTGGTGCTCTTCAACGGAAAACATAGAATGTATACGCCTCCTCATTTTAAAGAAGTAAGGGAAAGCAAAATACTCAATATTATCGAAAATTTCCCTTTAGCTACCGTTGTCTGTAACAACGAGTCTGAACTGATCATAAATCACATTCCGCTAATAAGACTAAGCCCAAAGATATACTTGGGCCATATTGCTAAAGCAAACTTATTTCATTCCACATTCCCTAACGGGGTCGATGCGATAGCGGTTTTCTCGTCTGATAATTCTTATGTGTCGCCAAATTGGTACCCATCAAAAAAACTAACACATCGACACGTACCAACTTGGAATTATCAAGTCGTACACTTGGAAGGTAGGATTAATTTTGATTATTCGCACAAAAGCAAGCTTCGTGTGGTTGGAATGCTTACGAAACTCTACGAGGGAAAGCATTCCGATAATGTTGGCTGGAAAATGAGCGATGCTCCAAAGGATTATTTGGCGCTAATGCTAGATAACATTGTCGCTTTCGAGTTCGATGTAAGAAATATTATCGCTAAGAGCAAGCTTAGCCAGAACAGAGCGAAAGAGGACTTCAATTCTGTAAAGACAATGATGAGTAAGCTCAATAAAAGCTACTTGCTTGAAGCAATGGAAGATATTGAGGACGTCGACTAGTTCGAACTCTTATAGTACATCGGTTACACTGCGCATTCGCATCAGGCGTAGCAAATAGAAATCGGCAGCCCCTATTGATAGCGAACCTAGCTTGCCTACCTAACTCGAACCGGAACACCTCCTCTCTGCTTCGTCTCCCACTGCTCAGGCAGCACTAACTCTACAATTGCCGCAGGCAATGCTGCCTCGCCCAGAATCACGTCAGCCATTTTTTCGGCTACCATGATCACCGGCGCATTGATATTACCGTTGGGCAGCGTCGGGAATACCGAGGCATCAATAATGCGTAAATTCTTGATACCATGCACACGACACTCAGCATCAACTACGCTCATTAGATCGCTTTGCTCTCCCATTTTGCACGTACCTGCGGGGTGATAGGCGCTCTCCACGTTATCCTTCACCCACTTATCTATGTCTGCGTCGCTAGTAACATCGATTCCCGGTTGAATTTCGTCTCCTCGGTAGCTGTCCATCGCCGGCTGATTGATAATTTCTCGCGTCAATTTAATGCACTGCCGCCACGCCTCTCGATCTTCTTGCTCTTGGTAATAGTTAAACAAGATGCTCGGCGCAGCAGTGGCATCGGCAGAAGTGATTTTCACGCGTCCGCGACTCTTAGGCTTATTAGGACCGACATGAACCTGAAATCCATGCCCAGAAATTGACGGGGTTCCGTCATATCGCATAGCCGCAGGCAAAAAATGATACTGGATATCAGGTGCTTTAAGCCCACTCGACGAGCGGATAAATGCACAAGACTCGAAATGATTTGTCGCGCCCAGCCCTTTTTTAGTCAGCAGCCACTTAGCGCCAATGATCCCTTTACTGATAAGTCCGAGTTTGGAGTTAAGGCTTACCGGCTGTTTACACCAAAACTGGAAATAGACCTCCAAATGGTCCTGAAGATTTTTTCCAACCCCAGGTAGCTCTAACTTCTGTTGGATACCGACATCAGCCAACTCGTCTTGCGCCCCGATACCCGAGCGCTGCAACAGCGCGGGAGACGCAATCGCCCCCGTCGCGATGAGCAGTTCTTTCCCCGCATAGAAAATCTCAGCCTTGCCGCCAATCTCTATATTGATTCCTATCGCCTTTGATCCATCAAATTCGATAGTCTTTGCAAGCGCCTTGGTGATTAATGTGAGATTAGGGCGATGGAGCACTGGGTGTAAATAAGCACGCGACGTAGACTCACGAACCCCGTCACGAACGGTCATATGCATCGGCCCAAAACCTTCTTGATGCTCGCCGTTATAATCTTTTGTCTCTGGATATCCGGCATCAACGCCGGCATCGATAAATGCGCGATAGAGCGGGTTAAGCTGCATGTCATTGCCCGCGCAAACACCGAGCGGGCCGTCGCCGCCACGAAAATCATCACCGCCTTTTACCCAGGTCTCTGCTTTCTTAAAATAGGGCAAGCAGTCTTTATAGCCCCACCCCTCGGCACCAGATGCCTCCCATTCCTCGAAGTCCTGCGGATTTCCGCGAACATAAACCATGCCGTTAATAGAAGATGTGCCGCCGAGACCCTTCCCTCGAGGGCAACTTATTCGCCTTCCGTCCAACGCCGGCTCGGGTTCTGAGTGGTAGCCCCAATTGAATCGATCGGATGCCATCGGATAGGCCAGCGCAGTGGGCATTTGCACAAAAATGTTTTTGTCGCTGCCGCCAGCTTCGAGAAGCAACACACGATTTTCTGGATTAGCGGAAAGCCTATTTGCTAGAACACAGCCGGCCGAGCCAGCACCCACAATGATGTAATCAAACTCTTTCACGCTAATTCCTCTCAAGCTTTGAAAGACGCGGCAAGGTCATGCCTGCGCCGATAGGTTAATCTCGCTACGGCGGCGTACAAAAAGATAACTACCAATCCTATCCATTCGATCTGCAATGGCGTGAATTGATAAAGCAATATAAGACTGTAAAGCAGCGCCCAGTGACCTATGATGTACTTCTTCATTCCGAGTCGGCTTACCGTTAGACGCAAATTTTCCGAATACAATCGCGTCAGCGAATCCAGCGAATTGGTCACGAAAATAGTGCCCACCAGAACCATCAGCACATTCATATAGCCAGTAATTTCTAGCCCTTGCTCATAGACGCCAAACAACACCGAAAACCACAGCGCGATCGGGATAGAAGGGATAAGCAAAAGGGCCAGCAACAGCTGCCAAGTCCGTAAGCCACCGACAAAGCGAGAAACAAATTGACCGATCATAATGCTCCAAGCGAACCACCAGAATAAGTAGAAGGCGTGATAATCCGAGAGAGGAAATATAAAGCGATGAATATTGCTAAAATACCCACCCAGCTTAGCCAAGTTGGTAGCGAGACCTGAAAAACCAAGGCCGCCAAATGCCCACATCGCAACGATGAGCGCGAAGAAAAGCCACGTAGAGGCTAAGCTCAATATTTTTAGGTAGCGAATATCAGTACTCGAGATGACGGCAGCCAACACTACTAATCCAACAAAAGTGAATGTATAAAAAGGTGAAATACCTAAAACATAATCAGGCAAATATTGAAGAAACAGATAGCCAGTAAATGCACAAGTTGCAATTATTGTTGCGTTGTTTACTTTTTTGACCCAAGGTATTTCGAATATTTTTAGGCGCGGCTCTACTAAGCAAAAATAGAATGTCGTGAGAAAGTAAAAAAGCCAAATATAAAATCCCCAGAAACCAAATTCGATAGCGATTGGGTTTGTGAATCCATAAATCTTCCTTGCTTCATAAATTGGGAATTCAGTCAGCGGAAACATGATTAGACCGACGTCGAGACCAGAAGTAAAAAGAATAGCGAAGAAAGCAAAAAACCGTGTTGGAGTCCGCCCGATCAAAATGAGGCGTCCGCAGCGGACGAGCAGAACTAGCGAGATGACTAGCACAGCGACGACAGCGCATGAGAGAATGCTCTGCATCATCGGCAGAACTTGTGGGTCGAGATGATAATCCCCATCACGACCGAGTCTAACAGAATGAGCTAGATTGCGGGGAAAATTGTTCGAAACCACGCACAAAGTCGACTCACACTTTACTTACAGTATTGCCAAGGGGTACCTATGTGCGGAAGCGGATTAGTTCGACTGACTATTTGCAAAATACTGTGCGCGTCAGCTTTTGTATTTGCGCTTACAAACTGCCGCCCGCTGATAGAAAACTCGACTAGAATTCCTAAAGCAATTTTCATCATCGTCGATGGAATTCCCGCAGATATTATAGAAAGCACTCAAACACCGAATCTTGACTTAATCGCAGGGGCTCACGGCTACGCTCGGTCTTATGTTGGCGGTGAAATTGGTGGTGTGACGCAGAGCCCAACAGTATCAGCCGTTGGGTATAACAGCCTGCTCACGGGCACTTGGGCAAATAAACATAATGTATATACAAACCGAATAGAGAACCCGAATTATTCCTATTGGGATATTTTCCGTATAGCCCATCATCAGAATCCTGACATCAGCACAGCCCTTTTCTCAACTTGGCAGGACAATCGAACACGCCTCATTGGAGATGATTTGCCCGAGGCTGGCGGCAGCAAGCTAGACTACGCGTTCGATGGACTCGAGCTAGACGAAGCGCGCTTCCCTCATGACGAGGCGCGGCAGTTTATCCGTGCTATCGATGACGCTGTGAGCTCTGAGGCTGCGCATTACCTTCGCGATGTAGGGCCCGATCTCTCTTGGGTCTATTTGGAATATACCGATGACATCGGCCATATGTACGGCGATGGCGACGACCTCACGGCGGCAGTAGCTATTATGGATGCCAATGTCGGCAAGATATGGAAAGCGGTTCAAGACAGGCAAGAGACACATGACGAAGATTGGCTAGCGATCGTCACAACCGATCACGGAAGAGATAAAGAAACCGGTAAATCCCATGGCGGCCAAAGCCTACGCGAGCGCACAACGTGGATAGCGACTAACAGTCAGAGGCTTAATGGCAATTTTGAAAATCTACCAGGGATTGTCGACATCCTCCCTTCGATCCTCGATCATTTGGCCATTGTCCCACCACTCAGAATCGCCGCGCAGTTAGATGGGATTTCATTTATCGATCGACAAGACAACAAGCCCGCACGATGAGAAAACTTATTATTTCAGCATTTTTAATGGCCCATAGCCTTATTGCTAGCCCTGTTGTATCAGCACAAGAGACACCGTATCTCTTTATACTTGGCGTCGCACAAGACGCAGGTTACCCGCAGATTGGGTGCTATCAGCCACATTGCATGCCGGGGTGGGAAAACCCTTCGCAACGTCGCACTGCCACATCGCTCGCGTTAATCGACCCTGCACAGAGCCTCAGCTACTTATTTGAAGCGACGCCGCACCTCCCCGAACAGCTTTATGCGCTCCAAAAGGAAGCTCCGACTACCCGCACTGGCGTCGACGGAGTCTTTCTAACTCATGCGCATATCGGTCACTATGCAGGATTAATGCATTTTGGACGTGAAGCAATGAATACGCAGGGGCTGCCCGTTTATGCGATGCCATTGATGTCGGCGTATCTGAGCAATAATGGCCCTTGGAGCCAACTTGTCGCGCTAAATAACGTAGCGCTTATGCCGCTAGGAGATAATCAGCCCGTCGCGCTTACAACTTCCCTCTCTGTGACCCCAATGCTGGTTCCTCATCGTGATGAGTTTTCTGAGACAGTCGGTTATCGCATCGAAGGGCCCAATAAAAGTGCTCTCTTTATACCCGACATTAATAAGTGGGCAGATTGGGATAAAGACATCGCCGCGTTGCTTGAGACAGTAGACTACGCGCTGCTAGACGCGACTTTCTTCGCCGACGGCGAGCTCGGCAGTCGGGATATGTCGCAGATCCCCCACCCTTTCGTCGCAGAGTCGATGGCGTTGTTCTCTAATTTACCTGCCAAGGAACGCGGCAAAGTCTGGTTTATCCACTTCAACCACACGAATCCGCTATTAGACCTTAAAAGCCCAGAGAGCCTGCGCGTGATAGACGCGGGCTACCACATCGCGGCAGAAGGCCTGCGACTGCCGCTTTAGGCGCCACTCAGCCTCTGCTCGCCTAGCGCCATAACCACCCTTCCCTTCTAATTAGGCGCCCTTTCCTGTAGAGTGCGCGCCTTTTGCGTTTGCCTAAGATTGACCTTAAACCTATGAAAAACCTGTTAAACCTTTACGACCGCTCTAAGCACATCAACTATGTGACCGAAATCCTCTCCGGACTCACGGTGTCATTGGCGCTGGTGCCCGAAGCGATTGCCTTTGCGCTTATAGCGGGCCTATCGCCGCTCACGGGGCTTTATGCCGCGTTTAGCATCGGTCTCATCACGTCGCTCTTTGGCGGTCGGCCAGGCATGATTTCAGGCGCGACGGGCGCGGTGGCAGTGGTGATAGTAAGCCTTGCTCAAAGCCATGGCGTCGAATACATCTTCGCCACAGTAGTGCTGGCAGGCATGATTCAAATGCTTGCTGGGGCGCTCAAGTTAGGCAAATTCATTCGCCTCGTGCCCCATTCGGTGATGTTTGGCTTCGTTAATGGCCTTGCTATCGTGATTTTTTTAGCGCAATTGGCCTCGTTTAAAGTCGCTGGTGAAAACGGCGAGTTGGGCTGGATGATTGGCGATCAGCTTAACGTGATGCTTAGCCTCGTTTTTCTCACTATGCTGATTATCTGGGGGCTGCCTAAGCTCACCAAGGCAGTGCCTGCGTCGCTCACGGCGATCTTGGTGGTTAGCGCTATCGTGCTGGGCCTTGATATCGACACGCGTAATGTCGGCGACATTAGCTCGATCAAAGGAGGCTTCCCGCCCTTCCATATTCCCAAAGTCCCTTTTACCCTCGAGACACTCAGCATTATTTTCCCCTATGCGTTTATCGTCGCCGGGGTTGGCCTCATCGAGAGTCTGCTCACACTAAACCTCATCGATGAGATAACCGAGACACGCGGCAAAAGTAATAAAGAGGCGATGGCGCAGGGTCTGGCTAATGTCGTTACGGGGTTCTTCTCAGGCATGGGTGGCTGCGCCATGATCGGCCAAAGCCTTATCAACATTTCTTCCGGCGCTCGCGCGCGCCTGTCAGGCATCGTCGCCTCAGTTATGCTGCTAGTGTTCATCATGTTTGGTGCCGAATACATCGAGAAGATGCCGATCGCCGCCCTGACTGGGCTAATGATTATGGTCGCCATTGGCACCTTTGAGTGGGCGAGTATTAGAGCGATCGGCAGGATGCCGACTCGCGACAACCTCGTCGGCTTTTTAGTGGCTGGCATTACCGTGCTGCTGCACAACCTCGCACTTGCGGTGCTTATCGGCGTAATCATCTCGGCGCTCGTGTTTGCATGGGAAAACGCGAAGCGCATCCGAGCACGCAAATACGTTGATGAAGACGGCACGAAACACTACGAAATCTACGGCCCGCTGTTCTTCGGTTCAGTGCAGGCTTTTGCTGAGAAGTTCGATATAGCTACTGATCCCGATGTCGTAATAATCGATTTCCGCGAAAGCCGCGTAAACGATATGTCGGGAATCGAGGCGCTTAACAAAATCACCGAGCGCTACACACGAGCAGGCAAAGAGTTACATCTTAGGCATCTAAGCCCCGATTGCCTAAAGCTGCTCAAAAATGCCGAAAAGATCATCGATGTTAATATCATTGAAGACCCAACTTATAAGGTTGCGGTCGAGATCTAGGCGCTTCGGAGCAGTCTTTCTGAGCCGCTGAGATTGCACTGAAAGAATATGAAGGTGAAGAATGAGTCCAAGCGATATTAGCCGCGTCATCGAAATGGCATGGGAAGACCGCACGCCCTTCGAGGCGATAGAGGCGTCTTACGGACTCAAAGAGCCGGAAGTCATCAAGCTCATGCGGCTCGAAATGAAGCCGTCTTCCTTCCGAATGTGGCGCGAGCGCGTCACGGCGCGAAAAACCAAACACGCCAAGCTGCGGGGGTTTACGGTCGGCACCTTCCGCTGCGCCACTCAAAAAATGCGCTGATCACCAGCGCGCGCTCTTATGCATTGCCCTGCTGCCTCACCGTTCTTCGCCCCCTCCCCGCGCCCCCCCAATTCTATCAACCTAAAATTTCCCGTCGCTTCGTCAAATATTTCCATATTTGGTCAATTTAGTGACTTAACTGTCACATTGTCATTAAACCGTAATATTTTGGTAATAGAGTAATGCTATCAAGTTAGCCGGCCTTCTCTTGCGATAGGGCGTTCGGCCTAAATTTTTTACGCGGAGACAGACACGCAATGTCACACCAAATTCAATTACGCAGTTCTTTGTTCGGCTCGACAGCTGCTTCGACAGTTCGCTCGACAATTGGCTCGGCAATCGCTCTGAGCGCTGCAATAGCTCTGATCGCATCTCCCGCAAAGGCTGCAGACCAAGCGCTTCTCGATATTCTGCTGAGCAATGGCGCAATCGACCAAACTCAGTACAACGAGCTGCTTAGCAAAGAAACGTTAGAGGCAGCCGACGTTGTGAACATTGGTTTCGCGAATGGCAGCGGACTCAACGTTAAATCCGCCGACGGCGCCTACGAAGTAGAAATTGGAGGACGATTGCACCTAGATTACATCGATCACTCGTTCGACTCGCGCATAGGCAAAGATCCCATAAGCGGCAGCCAGGTTCGACGGGGCCGCATCGAAATCGATGGCGTGTTCGACAATAACTGGGGCTACGCCGCAGAGTTCGATTATGCGAAAAACAAGGTGGCAATAAAGGACATCAAACTGGGCTACGAAACAGACAGTGGGGCATCTCTGTATGTTGGACACCAAAAGCAGCCATACAGCCTTTCACTCGAGATGAGCTCTAACGACATCCCCTTCGTCGAGCGAAGTGCTGACAACTACCTCGTGGCGACCTTTACCGATCGCGCGATCGGCGCTCGCTATGAGAACAGTGGCGCGAACTGGTTCGTCGCAGCAGGCGTGTTCGGCGACGCCATGAGCAATAGCGGCACTACCGGAGACGAAGGCTGGGGCACGTCGGGCCGGTTTGTCTATTCGCCGATTATAGATGACGACCGCATTCTGCACTTAGGCGTTCGCGGCTCTTATCGCGAAGTCGACATCGCCACACCCACAATGCAAATCAAAGACAAGACCACCGATTTCTCAGAGCTAAGCATTGTCAACACAGGCGCCTTAAATGACGCGGAGTCCGCCACGCTTTTCGGCCCAGAGCTGGCTGCCGTTTGGGGGCCGCTTTATGTTTTCGCTGAGCACACTACGACTCAAGTTGGACGCACTGCAGCACCAGACCTTGAGTTTTCAGGCTGGCACGCGGCCGCCGCATGGAGCTTGACAGGTGAAAGCCGTGCATCACGTTACAGTATGAGCTCGGGAGAATTTAAAGGCTTACGTCCTGCGAAGAACTTCGATTGGGCAAATGGCGGCATCGGCGCTTGGGAAATCGCTGCTCGTTACGCCGCAATTGATTTAAACGATGGCAATGTCATGGGCGGAACGGAAGATGCTCTTTCAATCGCCCTCAATTGGTATCCTAATCGAAGCGTTCGGATCATGGCCGATTGGTCACGCGTGCTCGATACCGACGAATCAAATACGATACGCATGTTTACACAAGACATGGATATCTTTACGCTGCGCACTCAGTGGAATTTTTAGTCAGCAAGGCTAACTAAAATCGCTTGCTAGGCTAATTCAGTCTAGCAGGCGCCTTCATTTCTTATTGGTGGTAACTCAGATGAGTTATAGACCGAGAATGAAGTCAGAATCAGGTAGACCCACTGCCGAGAACAGGAAGAATTCTGTAACGAAGATTGGGAGCAACAGCCTGATTGAGTCGAGATACAAGCTGAGTGACCTGCTCCTTATCAACGACAACCTCGAAACGAATCGCCCGCGCACGTCCCGTCACTTTTTCGATCGTACTCAGCGACTCGTGATTGTCATGCCTGCGTATTTCAAAAGAAGAGAAACTTTCTATTAGAGAAAACTCCAGAAGGCAGTCGATAAAATCCTCTTCGAGACTCAATGCGATATCAAATATAAGCAAACTATTCATGAATATCCCTCGTGATGGTCGCCTCGGCATTAAGCGGTTGAGTAGTCCGTAAATAGACCAGCGGAAACAAGAATAGAGTTAACAATGTGCTGCTAATTAATCCTCCGATAACAACTATTGCCAAAGGCTTCTGAATTTCCGAACCCGGCCCGGTTGCCATAAGTAGTGGAACTAAGCCGAACGCGCAAATAGTCGCAGTCATCATAACGGGACGGAGCCTTCGCTGAGCGCCTTCTGTGACAATATCGATGATCGCTAATCCTTTTGCATGCAGGTAGTTAAAGTGCGACATCAATACAATGCCGTTGAGCACAGCAATACCGAGCAGAGCGATAAAACCGACAGAGGCTGGAACCGAAAGAAATTCGCCAGTTAGCCACAAGGCCAAGAGGCCACCAATCATGGCGAAAGGTACATTTGAAAGCACGAGAACGGTTTGTTTCAGAGAACCAAATGTTAGGAATAAAATAAATGCGATGAGTAGCAAGGCGACAGGAACGACAAGCGCTAGCCTCGCTGAAGCACGCTGTTGATTCTCGAATTCACCTCCCCATTCAAGCACGCTGCCCAACGGAAGATCCGCTTCGCTCGCAACGAGCTGTTTAGCTTCTTCTACGAATCCGACTAAATCACGCCCTTCAACGTTTGTTCTAACGACCGCGAAGCGTTGGCCTGACTCTCGTGAAATCGATACTGGTCCCTCTGTACGCTCGATGATTGCAATTTCACTCAGAGCGATAGAATTACCACTAGGCAATAGAATAGATCGGTCTTCGAGGGCCGATAGCCCATCCCCTAACAAAGAGTTGTATCTGATCAGAAGGGGTACCCTTGCGCCGCCTTCGAGAATAGTTCCAACGTGCAAACCTTCACTCTCTGCTCGCAGCTGCGATTGTAAACTATCTGAATCTATTCCAAGCCGCCCGCTGCGTACTCTATCTACTTTCACTTGAAGATATTGCGCTCCTTCATTGAGCGAAGCATTAGTATCGATAGCGCCCGGCACAGTTGCAATCAGCTCTGCGATTCGCTGTGCGCCTCTGTTCAATTCGCCTAGACTATCTCCGAAAAGTTTAATAGCGACGTCACCCCGAGAGCCGGTCAGCATTTCAGAGACACGCATATCGATAGGCTGAGTAAAACCAAAATTCACTCCAGGGAATCTATCAAGCACGTTTCTCAAATTGCTTTCTAACTCGACTTTATTTGCTGCCTCCCAGTCCGCTGGTGCCTTGAGTTGCAGAAACATATCAGTTTCATTTAGCCCCATAGGATCCATACCTATTTCGTCCGACCCGCTACGCGATACGATTCTAACTATATCGGGCACCTCGTTTAAAATAGCTTTCTCGATAGATTGAACTATGGCAACAGTGGTTGCGAGATTTATAGACGGAACCATTTCGAGTTGAATAATTATGTCTCCCTCATCCATCGTCGGCATAAATGTTTTCCCGACTCGGGGGAAAACCGCTGCCGTGACAAGCAAGAGAGCAAGCGCTGATAATCCAACTGCCTTCTGGTTACCTAATGCCCACGCAAGGCTCGGCTTATATATCCGCGAAAGTGTGCGAGCTAGCCAAGGCTCTCGATGGCTAGACGCATTAATTGTTAAGGAGGCAAGCACTGGCACTACAGTAAGCGAAACAACGAGTGAGCCAAGTAAAGCAAATACTATCGTAAGCGTTACAGGTCCAAATAATTTTCCTTCTAGACCCTCAAGCGAAAGCAGAGGCAGAAAAACGATAACAATGATCGCAATACCAGCGCTTACTGGCAGCGCTACCTCCTTCACCGCGCGATAAACGATATGTAGACTAGGTAGTCGGGCTATGCCATTACCTGTTTGCGCGCCGGCTGCCTTAGCATTCGCATGAGAGGAAAGAGACGCAACGATATTCTCGACAATGACTATTGACGAATCGACAAGCATGCCGATTGCAATCACCAAGCCACCTAGACTCATGAGATTTGCGCTCATTGAAGCTAAATCCATCATGACGAAAGTAACGAGCGCCGCGAGCGGCAACACTATAGCTGCCGTAAGTGCTGCACGCCAGCTACCAAGGAATAGCACCAAAAGCACTACAACCAGTGCCACAGCTTCGAGGAGCGCTTTGGCAACAGTGCCAACCGCGCCTTCGATTAAGACGCTGCGCTCATGGAAAACCCTCGTTGACGTGCCCTCTGGCAAGCCTTTATTAATTTCATCGAGTTTGGAATGAATATTGGCAATCAGTTCACGAGCATTGACACCTCGAAGCCCTATAACTAACCCCTGAACCGCCTCGGATTTCCCGTCTGCGGTTACCGCGCCATATCGTGTCACCGACCCCATTTTGACGACTGCTACTTGATCTAGCCTCACCCACTCGCCGTCTTGCGTTGCGATTTGCAGAGCTTCGATATCCGCGATCGACGCTAGGGCACCTTCGACTCGAACCAGCATCGCTTCTTCGCCCTGATCTATCCTCCCGGCGCCGTCATTTTTATTATTAGACGCTAACGCTTGAACGATGGCCTCGTTGCTTACACCAAGTGCTCGCATTATACCGATCTGCGGAGACACTTCGTAGGTCTTAACGAAACCTCCGAGTGCGTTAACATCGGCTACCCCAGATACAGTTCGTAATGCCGGCCGAATAGTCCAGTCGAGAAGAAAGCGTCTCTCTTCCAATGTGAGTGTTTCGCTTTCGATAGTGAACATAAACAGATCACCGAGCGGCGTACTCATCGGTGCCAATCCACCACCGATGCCGCGTGGTAGATTCCCCCAAACTGAACTGAGTCGCTCGGCAACTTGTTGGCGTGCCCAGTAGATATCAGTGCCCTCTTCAAAATCTAGAGTTATTGAACTCAGTGCGTACTTTGAAAGAGAGCGCAGTACAGTTTTACGTGGGATGCCGAGTAGTTCGACTTCCACTGGCTGCGTTATAAGCGATTCGACTTCTTCGGGCGTCATGCCGGGAGACTTTATAATTACCTTAACCTGAGTCGGCGAAATATCGGGAAACGCATCAATAGGTAGTTTCACCATCGCACGCAGACCGAAGCCCACTAGCAGAAGAGACAACAAGGCTACTAACAAGCGTTGACTTAACGCCAATTGAACGATTTTTGTCAGCATTAGGAGTCACCACCTAGCCCGAGCTGCATACCTTTTAAGAGCGCAGTTCCGCTTATCGCGATTACCTCTCCGATCCGTATTCCTTCACTCGCAGTGTAGTCTCGTCCGATTGGGGATAGGTCGATGGATCTCGGAACCACGCCATCGGAGGTTTTAACGTAAACGTAGTTCCGGCCTTCATGATAGACCACCGCAGAAGTTGGAACTAACACTCCTCCGGCAGGAGGCGCGATTAACACATCGATAATTGACCCGAAGGGGTAGTCGACTGCCAAATCAAATTCGGCATAGGCCTCGACAGTCTGCGTAAGTGTATCTATCACATAATCACGGCGGCGCAATGTTAATGTTTCATTGGTGCCTACGACCGATAGTTTTGAATCGTCCGTAAGTCCTGCGGCCAATTTAGTAGGTAGTGTAAATGACAACCATTTAAGAGAGTCTGATTGGAATTCAGCTATCATATCGCCAACCTTCACCGGTTCGCCGATGTTCACCGCCTGATGTACTAAAACGCCAGTGCGCTCTGAGCGGAGAAGCGCATATCCCATATTTTCATTAGTCTCTGCGAGCGCTTCAATAGATTTGTCGTCGAAACCGATACGCTTTAGTGCCCGTTTAGCCGACTCTTCATTACTAACTGCTCTCTCTAACACTAGCTCGGCTTGCTGAAGACGCCGCTGGGCAACGACGCCAAGCCCGTATAATTTGCGACTACGAGCCGCCTCGATGTGGGCAATATTTAACTCTGTGCCCGTATCAAACCAGTGATTCTGCAGCTCACTCGCCACATTACTCGCAACACGCGCAAGCAATGCCCCTGCTGCCACGCGTTCACCTGTGGTGACAATCCATTCCGATAACAGGCCATCAACTGTCGAATAATGAGCAGAGCTCTCGTCGAGTGAGGGGATTATTTGAGCAGGAACCTGAGCCCCTGCTAGATCGTCGACCTGTGCCACTGGTTTGAATCGTATGCCGAGTCTGAGCGCATCATTTTCAGCAAGGTCTATTGTTTCATCGCCAGACTGTGCAGAAGCAGTGAACACTGAGAGATAGCCAAGGCCTGAGACGATGCCGATATTCATCAGAATTCTTATGAATATCCTATTCTTGGCAGCTCGTCTTGCAAATCCATGGCGATCTGGTTTATTTGTTTCCACTGTGCCTGTCACAGAACTACTCCTTGCGCTTGTAGGTATTCACTGACCAATTTTATTTTTTCTGCTTCCAACGCATCTGTTTCTCTGCCGATAGTCGCAAGCCCTCTCCTTACTCTTAGGAGCTCTTCAAGGCCAACCTCGGCTTCTTCGAATGCGGAGATAGTCATCGCAACTCGGCGCTCCGCAACGCTTCTTTGATTAGCGTTTATCTCCATTGCCTCGGAAACTACGACCAACTGATGTGCCGCCTCATGTAGGCTCTGTTCCAAACCGCGCTGAGCTCGATGCATCGCCACTTCGGCATTCGCAGCGTCACCTAATGCGTTCTCCACTTGCGGTCGTACTTGCCTGCGGCCACCAATAGGAACTGAAAAACCAACGGATAGCGTGTCACTACTAGGTGTCATGACACCAGCTTCTTCACGCCGGGCGCCAATACTTAAAGTACTGCGACTTCGCGCAGTAAAACTCAATTGCTTAGCTCCACGTTTAGCTATCTCCACTTCTTGCAATAGCATCTGCAAAAGCGGGTGGCTAACCGCAACCTCGAGGTCTGCGATGTCACTTGTTGCATGAGGACTAAGCTCTAGAAGCTTTGTAAGAGGACGAACAGAAAAGCCAGTGACAATCTGGTAGTTTCGCTCAGCATCGACAACTTCAGCTTCGGCGTCTATCACTCTTAGCTGTTGCTCGAGTGATTCAGCCTGGACTCTTAGAAGTTCACTTTCTGCGATCTCACCTTCGGCGAGTTGCATCTCAACCACTGCGATGATTTCTTGAAGGCTCTCCGCAATCTCCGTTTCGCGCGCCAATGCATTGTCGACCTTGTTTAGTGTAGCGAGCACCTGTCGCACGCGACCCGAGCTTATCCACCGCAGATAATCGTCGAATACTGCGGCGCGCTTGCCATAAGATGTGCTTAGCGATTCTGCTGCTTGCCTTTCTCCCAAACGCCATAGCCCAATCTGAACACCGATTTCAGTTTCGCGTATGTTTTTATTTCCGGTTATGCCGTCGTCAAACATTGAAGCCTGTAAAGTGTATTGCCCAGGCAGAAGACCATCACTCGCCGCTTCGTAGGCGCTCGCTTGATTCTGTCGGGAAGCTCTAAGAAGCCGCTCGGAAGACCTCTCTACTGCGGCGGAAACCAATAAATCGAAATTCAGGCTATTGTTTCGAATAAGCGATACATGCGAGTGATCAGCCGGTTGTCCCGATGAAGGGCCGCCGATAAAGAGAAAAATTAGCAGAACTAACGCGAACGATGGCCGCTCAATCCGTGTGAAGCCGCTGCCAAAGAGGATGATTTTGGGTGGCTGAATAATTGGGCTAATGAACAAAGTAAGTTTCCAAATTGATCAAATGAGAGTGCACAACTGCTCGAAAAAAGAGCGACGAGAGTAAGTATTGCCGTTAATTCTTAGGGCAACCTTAAAGTACAACGCCCTCTAAATTGAGGTATTGATTGGAATCAGGAATTTCACGCTCTGGAGCCCCTCCTTTGCCAGCCTAGAGCCAGACTGTAAGCAAGGTCACCCTGAATATTCCACTCAGGAGAAGTAGGGGAAGTACAAGGGTAATTTGGGCAAAAGGACAAAGGTGGGGGAATCGAAGAAAAGTGCTATCCAACGAGGAAACTTACAAATCTAACGAACGGTTCAGTTTACTCAATGCGCAGTAGAAATCGCGCACAGAGTAAACTTATCTTTTCTACTTAAGAAGGCGCTAACTCAGCAAAATGCCGGCAAGTCGCTTGCTGATAATGGTCTCTGCCTCAGACATAATCCTATCGATTAATTCCTTACAGGTCGGCACGTCATGAATGAGGCCTGCCACCATACCGCATGACCAAGCACCTATTTCCATGTCTCCTTCGAGCATGATGCGTGGATAAACGCCCGCCACCTCTCCGTGTATGTCCTCGAACTTAATTGCGTCACCTAGCGCTTTCTCTTTTGCCATCAGGCGCTCAACCGCTGCGTTATTCAATACGCGCTCGGTATTGCGTAGTGGACGCATAATTAGGCGCGTATCAAGTTCCGACGCATTGACGATTGCTTGTTTCACATTGTCATGCACAGGCGCTTCTTTAGTTGCTATGAACCGCGTACCCATATTAATGCCTTCGGCGCCCATCGACAGCGATGCGACGAGTGAGCGAGCATCGGCCTGGCCGCCAGAGGCGACAAAAGGAATCTCGAGTTCGTCTGCAGCGCGCGGAAGCAGAATCATATTAGGAATATCGTCTTCGCCGGGATGACCGCCGCACTCGAAGCCGTCTACAGAGACCGCATCGCAACCAATTTCCTGGGCCTTGAGTGCGTGCCGCACCGAGGTGCACTTGTGAATTACTTTTATTCCGGCTTCTTTGAGCGCCGGCATTACTTGGGCAGGATTTCGACCCGCTGTTTCCACTACTGTGACGCCACCTTCGATAATCGCCTTTACATAGCCAGGATAGTCGGGCGTGCTTAGCGAGGGCAGAAAGGTCAGATTTACTCCAATGGGCTTAGTAGTTAATGCACGAGCTTTGGCGATTTCTTGCGCAAGCAACTCGGGTGTTTTTTGCGTTAGCCCAGTGATTATCCCAAGTCCACCTGCCTCCGACACCGCAGCGGCGAGTTCGGCGAAGCCAACGTAATGCATGCCACCCTGAATGATCGGGTGCTCGATATTGAATAATTCGGTTATCTTAGTCTTCATGTTTAGCCCTTGTAGTAGTTAATTCTTTTTAGTTTCTAGCGCTCGAAGAAATCAGCAACCACATCCTGAGCAACCTGCTGCAGAAACGCTGCATCTTCTGCGCTTATCTCGCCAAAATAGATATAGCTATTCCCAACTGGCGACTCGTTATAAAGAGACGCGAAAACTACACACGCCGCGAGATAAGTGCCCTCCAATTCGGGATGGCTGCCGTCAAAAAATTTGTGCAGAACCATATCTGGCTTGCGCTTATAGGCTTCTTCGAACGCAAGGCCAACGGGGATCACTAGCGCACCGATCTCATTTGCTGTCTCTATATACAATGATGAAATTCTGTCGATCATATCTGGATCATAGCGCGCGTGCACATCCGAATAAGCGGGTGTCATATAGAGCGCCACCTCGGCACCCGTCTCGCGTATTGCCGCGCTGTGCTGCCGCGCAGTCTCGGTGAATATACGGCGGCGTGATTCGCGCAGTGGCTCGCCGCTGCCGCCTTGAAGAATGACAAGATCGAAAGGCTTCTCTAAGCCCAATCGACCAAGCTCTAGGTGTCCGGCCACATCATGGTGGTTTAGGGCTGCACCTCCAATCGTTGCTGATTTATAAGCGATGCGTTCGGCAAGGCCTTCATCGTGAGCTTGCACCAGTCTATTCACATGATTGTGCAAACTGTCGTTGTAGTAGAAATAGCTGTTACCTACGAAAAGCACTTGAGCAGGCGCGGGATCGTCCAAGTTTTTAACTTTTATCGATTGAGCCAAAAGAGCTGGTGTGACTAAACAAGTAACGACACCTGCAAACACCCAATTTTTAAATTTATTCATAAACCGGCTCCAATACCTCTGGTTTTTTTCTTTTGAGCATTCTTCTATTCACGCTCGAGCATCACACGCATCATCTCTTGTGCAAAAATTGGTGAGGTTCTGCTGATGTCCCCGCGATCAACTTCGTCTCCGATCTCGTAAGTAATCGCCGGAATATGATAAGTCGAATAGAAGTAATTTTTTGTGTTTTCTTGCCCAGAAGGCTTGCGTGGATCATAGAGGAAATCGAATTCGGGCATGCGACGGCGCGCGCGGTCTAACCAATCGCGAGCGAAATCTATTTCCTCGTCAAAATCCTCGGGCATCTGTGTATAGAATCGACTGCGCTGCGTTGAATGAAAATCGAGCATCAACTTAGGCGCTATACCCGCTTCATCGATCTCGTCTATTAAGCGCTTGATGCTCTGTATCTCGGGCTGTGTAAATGGCCCCCAATCGCGATTTAGATCCCGGCCACCCATATTGTGTCGCCAGTGACCCGCGTCGACACCATCGGGATTGATCAGCGGCACAAGCACCAGCATAAATCGCGCACGAAACTCATTAGCCAAATCGCTGTCACCGAACAGCTCGTCTACAAAACTTTGCATCGCAAGTCCGCCGGTGATTTCGGGTGGGTGTTGACGCCCAAAGAGATAAACCACTTCAGGCTTTTTTTCAGTAATTAACGCCTGAATCGGCCGGCCCTGGATACTCCTGCCTAGCGTACGACTACCTACTTCGGGATGTGCAGCAAGGCTGCGTATCCATTGTTCATAATCATCATTAACCAACAACTCCTGTGCAGAGATGAAAAGCGGATCACTGCGCCCCTCGAGTGTAATTGTCAGTATGCTGCGGTCTTCGGTTATGCTTACCTGCGAATCGTCAAGACGCTGCCACGTTGCACCGTCGGTGCTTACTTTTGGCCAGTAGCGAGCATGGCCATCGACAAAAGTCAGGCTGAGCTGAATAGATTCGTTCTGCTTAGGGTTTAACCGAAACGAATACCACGCACTAGGATTGATAGGTGGCTCGTCTTCGGGAGTGATGGTAAAGCTCACCGAGGTGGGCGTGGTAAATTCGCAGACGCCAAGATTGCCACCACTAAAATTTGAATCAATTAGCGCGATGTCAGATTCACAGAAATCAGCTAGCGCCGATCCACTCGACAAGGCGATAGACATCGCAGCCGCTTTCAGCAACAACCTAAACGTGCGCCAACTGACGCGAGAGCTCAGTAACTTACCCGAGTGAGGTGACCGCTTTGAGGTGGACATAATATGGCTTCTCCTTGGTAACCTTCCTAACCTTCCCTAACCTTCCCTAACCTTAGTGGCCTAAGCAGCCTTTACAAATCACAATAGGCAGTTGCGACAAATAGTCTTGCATTAAAAAAGGAGCCCGCAGGCTCCTTCTCATCTAGCGCTGACTTCGTGTCTGAGACTATAGCAGGCGGAAGCGAAGGTCTACATAGTAGTAGCGACCGAGGTCGCGATGTTGGTCGGCGAAATAGCCAAACGAATCATCTGCTAGCGGCGCGCGCTCATCCTGTACGTTATTCATACCGAAACGAATGCGGCTATCAATATCGCCGATCATGTCGAAATTGTAATCGACTGACAGGTTGAACGTAGTCATCTCAGGAATTGGGAAGACCTGGCCATTGGAGAGCAACTGCACGAAATCGCCGTAGCGAAGACCGGTCATACGTACGGCCCAATCGCCTTTGCTCCAGCTGGCACGCACGGTGTCTTTGCGTTCTGGATTGCCGTTTTGCCCAATCAAACTGGCAAAACCAACAACAGGTACAGAGTCAGGCAATGTGCCCGATGCCTGAGCTGCAACGAGCTCTGCCGCTTGACCACCTGCTTCTTGATCGTATTTATCCATAAACGTGCCAACATAGCGGAAGCCGAACTCGCCGAGTTCGGTTTCTACTTCGTAATAGACGCCAATATCGGTGCCTTCTACAGTACGCTTATCGAGGTTGGTATAATTGTCATCAACTCGGGCGACCTCGCCAAAGGGGCACAGTCCGGCTGCTGCAAATAGCGGCAATGAATCGCTAGGAATGTCGTTGTCTCGAATGACTGCAGGATTAGTTGTGACAGCCGAACAGTTGCTCGTGCCCGCGCTTAAACGTCTTAGTAGATCTAGTGCGATGTGATTTTCTTCACCGAACAAGCCAATCGTGTCTGATTTCTCGATAGACCATTTATCGTAAGTAATCGTGAGCCCTTCGACTGGCTCAAGCACTACGCCCAGTGAGTAGTTATCTGAGGTCTCAGGCCTTAGTGATTGGCTACCTCCAGCTGTACGCTGCATGCCGTAGTTACAATCGAGTACCGTCTCGTCAGGATCAACGACCAAACATCCGAAGTCATTACGTGTATTCGAACGCGCCACTAGCGCCTCGTTTATTGTGACGAGATTAGGTGCGCGGAATGCTTCGGACCAAGAGCCGCGAATCAACACCGGCTCGAAAGGTCGATAGCCAAAGGCTACTTTACTAACGGTTGTGCTTCCGATGTCCGAAAAATCTTCGTAGCGTGCAGCGAGCTGAACATCGAGATTGCTCAGAACTGGAATTTGCAGCTCGGTATACAGCGACGTCACTTGACGATCGCCGCGACTGTCTGCGGTAGGACTTGAGTTCGCGATGTCAGAAATATAGGGAAAAGTCGTGCCTGAGACGTCGGTAAACTTTATCGTGCCATCTAAGCGCGGATCGCGATCGTCGATGAAAGATTCATCTCGGTATTCGAAACCAACAACCATGCCAACAGAGCCAGCGGGCAGTTCGAAGACTTCGCCGCTCGATATCTTAAAGTCGAGCATCGATAAATCTTGTTCATTCTTTCGAACCACATCGACTAATGTGCGTTCGATATTGCTGCCGGTAGTCGGCGCGAACGGGTTGAAACCAGCAGAAGTTGGGTCGTTTAATGCTTCGGTCATGAGCTGATTACTGACACGATTGCGGGTGATATCCTCGCGGTCGGCGCGCGACCAAGTATACGCACCTTCCCAGAACCAAGTCCCCACTTCTCCGCGCAGCCCGGCGAGCAATCGATAGGTATCTCCGGATACATCGACACTGCGTGGCACCTGAGTAAAGCGGTAGTTATCGAGTTCTAACTCAAGGCCGTTACACGAAACACCGGTGCCGATGACGCTGTCAGGCAGGCGATTGGGCGACGTGCAAGAACCAAGTGGGTTGTAATAGGCGTCGCCTGCCATGCGAAACTTCGCGACGGCGCTCGATCTAGAGGAAGGATGGCGCGTAGTGTTGGTATCTGAGTTATACCAGCTAAACTCGCCAAAGCCTTCCATGCCATTGTCGAAATCATGGTTTAAATAAGTATAGAGATTACTGCGTTCGAGTTCGGAGTAAAGGTCGCGATTATCGTTTAGGTTATAGCGATACGTGCCCTGCCCATCGACAGCGCCACAGACCTCATCATTGATGGTGTATTCACAACGGCTGTCCCCGATAGGATACGTTTCGAATTCGCCAGCGCTGTCGGTAATAACGTTACGCAGACCATTGCTCGATACGCTTGGGCGAACATCGTACTGCCCATAACCCGAATTAGCGCTGTCGTTACGAAACATCGTCGTGTTGAATTCATTGTCGCCCACGCGGTCACGGAAATCGCTGTTGGCCCAGCGCGGGTCGTCCTGTGAATTGACACGATCGCGCTGAAAGAAATTGAAGCTCGCGCCGACGTTCGTGCGTTCCTGATTAAAATTGGTACCCCACTCCACCGTGAGACGTTCATCGTCACGGCCGATGCTTTCGTAGCTGTCCGCACGGAGGCTGAGATTGAGCCCGTCAAAGTCGTTCTTCATGACATAGTTAACAACGCCAGCTACTGCATCTGCGCCGTAGATCGCCGAAGCCCCTTCGCGAAGCACTTCGGTTCTGCGCAGGCCCGTAACGGGAATAGATTGGACATTAACTGTGTTGACCGGCACGAAGCTGCCGCCTACCGATTCGGTTTGGTAGGCCGCAGAGTTCACAACACGGCGTCCATTTAACAACACCAGCGTGTTTCCTGTGCCCAAATTACGCAGGTTAAACGCACCGATATCGCCGCGGGCAGAGTTTACGCCGCCCGAGATATTTTCTGATTCGCTGAAAAAATTCTGGCCCTGCTCGGCCATAAATTCGAGGAGCTCGTCTCCCGAATTAACGCCCAATGCTTCGATATCAAGCTCGTTCATAATAGACACGGGAAGCGCATCGCTTATCTGTGCGCCACGGATCTGTGATCCAACAACGACGATTTCGTCAATCTCTTGTTGCGCGAAAAGCGGCGCGCTGGCCGCACTTATGAGCATCGCGGTGGCGACACTAGCCGCCAATGGACGCCTGCTAAAAGTAGTCATATTTATTTCCTTGTAGATTTAAGTGGATAGCGCGTCATCGATTTCTTCACCGAGTTGCCGATTTGGGTATTTCACTTGGCGTGAGTTGAAGATTCGTTGCTAGCTTCCTTTATAAAGTTATTGACTAGATCCAAAATACTTTTATATCGAACTGATATTGACTACTATTTTTAGTGCTTTAAAAATTTAATTATCAATTTCCTATAGTTAGAGCGCGCATTATCCGAATTTTTGCAATCAAATCAAATCATTTTTATCACCTCTTGCAGCCCATATGAGCGATGGACTAGCCGCGTCGGGAACGCGATAATACCGATCGCCAAGACACTCACACTGCTGCAAGCCTCTGCTGTAGCTTAGCCTTAGCCTACGAGACAGACCCCTTCATGGCCGCAGACAAGTTCCGCTTTACCACTGTTACCGCCGTCGTCGTCGCCAATATGGTTGGCACTGGCGTGTTCACCAGCCTCGGGTTTCAGCTTCTCGACATTCAATCTGGCTTTGCGCTGTTAATGCTTTGGGCGGTGGGTGGCTTAATTGCCGTGTGTGGGGCCATGACCTACGCCGAACTCGGTGCAGCGCTGCCGAGATCTGGGGGTGAGTACAACTTTTTGAGCCGCATTTACCATCCGGCCGCGGGTTTCGTGTCGGGCTGGATATCGTCGACCATAGGCTTCGCCGGACCGACCGCGTTGGCTGCAATGACTTTTGCCGCTTACATGCTCTCTATTTTCCCCGAATTTGGCGGCCCTTGGGCCGAGCGCTTTATCGCCGCAAGCCTGGTTATCGCATTGAGCATCGTGCACGCGACTAATCGCAGGAACAGCGGCGGCCTCCAGCTCGCGTTTACGATCCTCAAGGTCATAATCATTATCGCGTTTGTAATTGCGGCCATTATGCTCGTCGATACGCCTCAGCCTGTAAATTTCTTCCCGGCAAGCGGAGATCTTGGGGTGCTAACTTCGGGGGAATTTGCCGTATCGCTTATCTATGTGAGCTATGCGTTTGCAGGCTGGAACGCGGCAACCTATCTGAGCAGCGAGATGGAGAACCCGCAGCGCACGCTCCCGGGCATCCTCCTAACGGGCACCGTCATCGTGACGCTCATGTATATCGCGCTCAATTTCGCATTTCTTTACGCCGCGCCAATGGACAGTATGGCGGGAGAAGTTGAGGTGGGATATATCGCAGCAGAGGCAGCCTTTGGCACTGTAGGCGGGCGCTTCACCGGCATCGTGCTTGCGATGCTCTTGATTTCGACTGTCAGTGCGATGGTTATGGCGGGGCCGCGTGTTATTCAAATGATTGGGGAAGACTTTCCGCTGCTAAACGTTCTGGGCAAGACCAACGCTCACGGTGTCCCGGCGATAGCTATCTATGCACAGGGAGTAATCACGTTAGTCTTTATTTTTTCATCGACATTCGAGTCTGTGCTGGTGTTTTCCGGCTTTACACTCGCGATTAATAATTTCGCCACGGTATCGAGTATTTTCGTGCTGCGCTGGCGCCAGCCCGACCTTCCACGACCTTATAAAACATTCCTCTATCCGCTGCCCCCACTAATATTTCTGGGCCTAACCGGTTGGACGCTCGGTTTCGTCATGCTCAACCGTCCAGTCGAAGCTCTTTTTGGCTTGGGTATTATTGCCTCCGGGCTGTTCTTCTATTGGGTCTCGCTCCGTGGCAGTCAGATCCAACACTAGTCTTTGAACCTAACGTCCTAGTTTTTCGCTTTTCCCGCATTCTGACCTCCAGTTCGGGCCTTTTGCGGGCATTTGTTGCCAGTTTGTAACACAGGCGAGGCAGCACTCCCGATAGCCTGTACAATCGCGTCCTTATTCTTAAGACGCCCTCCCATCCCTTTTCACCCAGCGGACAGAGCGGCGGCTATTCGTGCTTTACCGATTAATGAGACGCTTCATGCCTAGCCTTTTTATGCCTACCCTTTTTCCGACTACCCTTTTCAAGCCAAAGACTCTGTCTGGCCAGAGAGACACTTCTCGCGCTCTAGGCACAAGGCGCTTGATTCTCGCCACACGATACGCAGTTGCGCTAACCCTCGGCGCAAGCCTCCTTGTAAGCAGCGTGTCAGCCCAAGATGCCGGTGATGAGTCCTCTACCGTTATCTATGCAGCTGACTATTTCGATCAGTGGCAGCCTATTACCGCACAGGACATGCTTGATCGTATTCCTGGACAGGGCGCCGCTGGCGGACCGAGCAGTGGGCCATCAAGTATTCCTGGCAATCCTACATCAGGCGGACGCGGACTAGGAGGCGGTGGTGGCAATCAAGTGCTTATCAACGGCAAACGCATTGCCGGGAAAAACAATTCAACGAGCGAGCAACTAGACCGCATCCCTGCCACTCAAGTTCGCGAATTCCAAATTATCCGCGGCACTTCGGGCGAGCTCGATGTGCGCGGTAGCGGCCAGATAGTGAACGTCATCCTGACTGAGGCTATTGCGTCCAACAGCATCTCTTACGAGGCAAGCATCGATCGCTACCAAGACCAGACCTATCGCCCGGGCGGGACTTTTTCGTTAAGTGGCCAGCGCGGAGGCCTCGATTATCTTTTCGCCGCCCGCAGCCAGCCTCGTTACAACGTCTCGATCGGCGACGAGTACAGCATACTCGGTGACTTTTCGATGAACGACTTAGTCCTCGAAACACGCATACGCGACCAGATGGAGAATGAGGTCAGCATGAATCTCGGTTACGAGATATCCGACAATAGCAGCCTGCGAATAAATGCGCTCTATGCGGACAAAGACGATCCCACCGATGTCGAGCGTTATACGACCAATCTTCGCGTCATCCCCAATTCCCTTCTCAGCGAACGCGAAGAAATTCCGAGCCAACGCGATAACTGGGAGATCGGTGGCGATTACGAACTTAACCTTGGTAACGGCCAGCGCTTTAAGCTACTTGCTATCGCTAATCAAGACAATCGCGACTCTGCGCGCGAACGATTCTTGCTGCTCGATGATGGCACCGAAGAAAAAAATCTCTATCTTGGTATCAACAATGTAACCGAGGAACAGATTGTTCGCGGCTCGTTCACCACAAGCCTTTTCGACGAACAAAGTATTGAGTTTGGCGTCGAGCGCGCACAAACCTCACTCGCATCAGCTTTAGCGCTTGGCGGCATCGTTGAAAATGGCACGCCCTCTGCCGCTGTCGGCGGCCTTGTGCCACAGGCCGTTAGCAATGCGAATTCGTCGGTCGAAGAAATTCGCTATGAGCCCTTCGCCATTCATAACTGGACGCTCACGCCTACCCTTTCTCTCGAGACAACGCTGTTGTATGAGTCCTCTGAGATCACGCAATCGGGTGATAGCAGCAATCAGCGCGATTTTAGTTTTGTTAAACCTAAAGTCGATCTGCGGTTTAATCCGAGTACTAATCTTCAGCTGCGCGGCAGCATTGAGAAAATAGTCAATCAGCTTAGCTTCGCAGATTTCGTTGCGGTGAACGACGAAACCGATAACGACACTAATACGTTAGAGGGAAACACAGACCTTCGCCAGCAGTGGCAGTGGCGATATGTTTTTAACGGAGAATACCGCCTGCCCAATGACCTCGGAGTACTTAACGCCGAAGTCTTTTATGCGCAGCACGAAGACGTAATCGATAGACTAGACTCGAGCAGATCGGAAGATAGCCTACAATCGGTGAACGGCAATATCGGTGATGGCATTGAAATGGGGGTCAACTTAAGCGCGAGCGTCAGAGCGACGCCGCTTGGGATGCCTAATCTACTCATTACTACGTCGCTTAACGTACAAGATTCTGAAGTCACAGATCCGCACCTTGGTGTGAAGCGCCGCTTTCAAAACTATCAACGCGGGCGTTTTACCTTATTCTTCCGTCACGACATTCCCGACTTGAGAATGAACTGGGGAATGCAGTATTTCGACCGAATAGACGGTGGTATGTTCCGCTACGATGTCGACGACATCGAATTTAACGTAGGCGAGCCGAGGGTAAACCTTTTTGCCGAATACCGTAATCGACGCGGTACTACTTATCGTTTCGATGCTGGTGCGTTAACCGATGGGTCTCAGTGCCGTCGCCGCACTCGTTTCATCGGCCGCACGACGGCTGATACTCTCGAAGAAATCGAATACCGTTGCACGACAACTGGCATCGAACTAAGCCTGCGGGTTAACGGGACCTTCTAATCTAATCTTCTTAGCCAATCTAATTCCCCTAGCTTTTCGATAGCAAGCTTGCTCGATGGCAAAACCGCTAGGGGATTACATCTCTAGCGTTTCTTCTCTCACCAACTTCGCTGCAATTTGCTCGTCAGTAAAGGGCATCTCTATCCACTCGCTTTGCGAATAGATTTTCGTTTGGTCTGCATAGAAAGGCGAATCCGGCTCTGGCGATTGAGAATACGTCAGTATTGCTCGCGCGTTAGGACTTCCATCTTCATTCCACGTAACCGACTGAATGTAGCTGTTACCCGAAACGATTGGCGTGTAGCCACCATTGTCACCATCGAAACGCGCACTGATCACACTGAACATTCCTGCGCGGCCGTCACCACCAGGGATTCCGATTTTTTCGCCGTTGCGAATCTCGAACTGCACATCACCCCATCGAGCATCGAGAGCAATGCCTGCGCCGGTTATCCGATCTACTGCGACATGCAGCGCCGCAAGAATTGCTTCGCGCGTTGCCGCATCGTTAATGGTCAGTCCGCGAGGTGTATGAACTGGATCAGCGTTATCGAAAGGCACAGCGTAGTAAGCCGACAACTGTTTTGTCTCTGAGAAAAGCTCATTAAATATATGAGCGCCTCGGCTTTCGATAGTTTGCTTTTGATCCCAGTAAGCTAGTACCGCACACGCCTCGGCGAGGGTAGCATCATCCGAACACACTTCTAGCACTTCATCGAGGAATAGTTCTGCGCCGTAGTGACGATGACTGAACAGCAAATTCTCGACAGTCGCCTGGTCGAATTTTTCTCCCGCGGCTAAAATCTCTTCCACAAATTTAAGACCTGAGCGGGTGCGCAGCGTGCGCTGCGCATTCTCGTCGCCGATAATCGGCGAATAACCTTCGAGACGCATCGCGGGATTACTTAGCCAGTAGGAATCGTTGCTATTGCCTGCATAGGTGGTCGTAATCAGGCTTGGCTGCTGTGACGGCGGCATAAGGCCCGGCGCAGCAGCGCTGGCGTCGACTTGCCAATCGCAACTCGGGTCAGAGCCATTAAGCGTTGTTATGCGTGCACCCGCCGTTTGATCAACAGCGCAGCGCGCAATTAATTCGACTGACACATTTGGTATCGCCGACATATCGGCATAAAGAGCACCGCCTGCTTTGTCGGCTGCAATTGTATTAACAAATGCTGCACCCTGATGATCAGCTAGCGCTTGCTTCAGCTGCGTTACGTCTGTCGAGCGCTGCATCGCCGCATACTGATCACCGGTGCGATAATTCTCATAATTCACATCGCGCATGACGTAAACGTGCTGGTCATTCCATGGCGTGTTGGGTCCTGCAACAACAGGGCCAAGGTGTGTTAAGTAAACCGTTCGGTTCTCTATTCCCGCATCAGTTTCCACCGCCACCTCAATCGCTTCGATCGCACGCACTTCGTCGCCAACCAAATAAGCCATGGAATTGCCAGGCACAAGGTCTAGTCTGAAGAACGTAAACCGCAGTGCTGTCGATACCGTGTGCGACCACGCTATCGTGTCATTAAAGCCAATCGCTAGCCGCGGTGTAGCTATAAGACCTACACCCATAAAATCGATCTCACCCGGCAGCGTTAGATGCGCCATATGGAAACGCGACGGTCCCTGCCAAGGATAATGTGGATTGCCGAGGAGAATGCCACGCCCCGTATCGGTTAAATCGCTACCAAACGCATAGGCGTTACTGCCTATTTTTTCGACATCGAGCGTAAGGTCAATCGGTTTAAGCGCCGCGATCGCTTGGTTCGGCGCCGCTGTAGCAATCTGGTCAGTGACGCGGCCTAGGCCGTAGCGAATGCCAACGCCAATCGCGAGCCGTGCGAGGTCGCGTTCGTCGATAGGCTTAACCCAATCGGCCCCTGCGCACGAGGCGGGGAGCTGCTCGGCATGGGTGTCGATGTAGCGGTTATAGCCACGCGCATAGCCGATGTCCATGGCATTGCTGTTGTCAGAACTGGCCCCTAAATACTGATCAATCTTAGCGTCGTTAAGTAGCGCTTTATGAAAGGCATCGCTATTCACATTGCCATTCTCTGCACCAAAATACTTCGACAATTCTCCGTTTACGGTAATCAATTCTTTGGCTAAAACGCAGACCCCGTTTTGTGCAACAGAGTGCGCAAAACCGAAGCCAAGCCCTTCCCATGTCTGCGCGGTAACATGAGGAATGCCATGCTCGGTCCACCGAACATCGACAGTCTCTTTCATCGCATTGGACAAAGCGCTCTCATCATCATTCGAGACACTCTCGTCGGGAGCACATGCGACCAGCGCGCTAAGGCCCAATGCGGCTGCAAGCTTTAAAGGTGCTAAACCGACACGCGTTTTGTTGGCACGCGTTCCTTCCGTTTTGTCTAGCCTTGTCATTGTGCTCTCCCTCGAGGTTATGGATAGGATCTTTACAACGCCCAACTCTAATACGATCTGAGTATTGGTGCCTAGCTGGCCAACACACGATCTCTCGCCGCGGCGTATTCTCGCTTCAAGCGCTCGACTAGCTCGCCTGCTGTGTCAATCGACTTGATCGCATTGATGCCCTGCCCGCAGCCCCAAATATCGCGCCATGCTTTTGCTTTGGTGCTACCGCCCGAACCGAAATTCATCTTCGAAGGATCACTTTCAGGCAGGTTGTCAGGGTCGAGACCGGCCGCTTCGATTGAGGGACGCAGATAATTGCCGTGCACACCTGTAAACAGGTTTGTATAAACAATATCACTTGCTGCGTAATCCACCAGTGATTGCTTATACCCTTCGTCGGCGTTCGCCTCTTTCGTAGCGATGAAAGCAGACCCTATGTATGCCATATCGGCACCCATCGCCTGCGCTGCGAGCACGGCATCGCCGGTTGCGATCGCGCCGGAAAGCAATACAGGCCCATCGAACCACTCTCGCACTTCTTGAATAAACGGCATAGGAGAGAGAGTACCAGCGTGACCACCAGCACCGGCGGCCACACAGATGAGTCCGTCGGCGCCCTTTTCGATCGCTTTTTTAGCGAAACGATTGTTAATGACATCGTGCAATACAATGCCCCCATAAGAATGAATGGCATCGAACACCTCTGGGCGCGCACCGAGAGAGGTAATGACAATAGGCACCTTGTGCTTTACGCAAAGCGCGACGTCTTGCATCAGTCGATCGTTGGAATTGTGAACAATCTGATTCACTGCAAATGGTGCAGCAGGCTTGTCGGGGTTCGCTAAATTGTACGCATCAAGCTCTGCATTTATTTGCGTTAACCACTCGTCTAAGACCTCGACGGGACGCGCGTTAAGCGAGGGAAATGAACCAACGACGCCGGCTTTGCATTGTGCGATGACGAGCTCGGGGCCCGAAATAATAAATAGAGGTGAGGCGACAACGGGAATAGAGAGTCGGCCTTTGAGAATTTCTGGGATTGCCATGCTGGGTCCTTTTGTTTCGAGTGTTGGTTCGAGTGTCGGTTCGAATGTCAGTTCTGGTGATAGCCCGAGCGTCCTACTTCCGCAGGGTCAGTCTGCTCGATGTGATGATAAATTTCAGCACGCAGTGTGCCAAAATGACTGGGGGTTGGAAAGGGGCACGCTGAGCGTCTGTTATGGGGTCACAAGACTCGCCAAGCGGCTGCCTTAGGTTATACTCGATGGCCACGCAAATGCCTCATTGGGCGACCCATTAAAAGTAGGAAATGTTATGACAACCGCAGCGCAGCAAGACCCCATCGTTATTGTCGGCCAAGCACGCACGCCAATGGGCGGATTTATGGGCGACTTAGCCTCGGTAAAAGCAACCGAGTTGGGCTCTACGGCAATTCGTGCGGCGGTTGCTCGTGCAGGCCTCGAGGCGAGCGATATCGACGAAGTCATTATGGGCTGCGTGCTGCCCGCGGGTCTCGGTCAGGCACCCGCGCGACAAGCCTCGCTCGGCGCCGGCATCCCAAAATCTACCGGCACAACGACTATTAACAAAGTCTGCGGCTCGGGCATGAAGGCGATTATGCTCGCCCACGACCTCCTTGTTGCTGGCAGTGCCACAGTTGCTGTAGCCGGCGGCATGGAGAGCATGAGCAACGCACCTCATCTGCTCCCCGGCGCACGCGCAGGCTATCGTTTTGGCCACGCTAAAGTGATCGACCACATGGCTTTCGACGGCTTAGAAGACGCCTACGAGGGGGCAGCGATGGGTGTCTATGCTGAAACTTGTGCCGACAAATACAGCTTCGATCGCGAAGCGCAGGATGCTTATGCCATTGGCTCGCTAAAGAAGGCCCAGGCGGCTATTGAAAGCGGTGCCTTCGCAAGCGAAATCACGCCAGTCGAGGTCGCCCAGCGCAGCGGCACCGTAACGATCGACACCGACGAACAGCCGATGAAAGCGCGCTTCGATAAGATTCCTCAACTACGACCTGCCTTTAAGAAAGATGGGACCGTCACTGCAGCCAATGCCAGTTCGATCTCAGACGGTGCCGCTGCAGTGGTGCTTATGCGTCAGTCCGAAGCTACAAAGCGAGGACTCACTCCGCTTGCGCGTATCGTAGCTCATACCTCTCATGCGCAGGAGCCTAGTGAGTTTACCATGGCACCCATCGGTGCTATCGGCAGCTTAATGGCCAAGACTGGCTGGGAGAAAGACTCTGTTGACCTATTCGAGATTAATGAGGCCTTCGCGGTCGTCCCAATGGCAGCGATCGAATCGCTGGGTCTCGACGCGACGAAGGTGAATGTCAATGGCGGCGCCTGCGCGCTCGGCCACCCCATTGGTTGCTCGGGAACGCGCATTGTAGTGACGCTGCTGGCTGCCCTTGCGAACCACGGAAAGAGGCGCGGCGTTGCCTCGCTGTGCATTGGCGGCGGCGAAGCGACGGCGCTGGCAGTCGAACTCATTTAGACCAAACACTGACTCAGAAGAAAACCAATAACCAAAGAGAGGATTAGCTCTATGTTCTACTCGATAGTCAAAAGACGGAAACACATTGGATTCGTTCAGGGCGCCGCGGTGAGTGTCGCGCTCGCCCTGACACTCGGCGGAAACCACAGCCTCGCACAGGAGTCTTGGCCCGAGGTTGCCCCAGCCGATCCCCCGGCCGAATGGGGCGCGGTGTCGGCTAATTTCGAGGAAATCCCCTATCCCTATCCGGTTCAATTTCTTGAGATCAACCGCTTCCAGCAAGACCTTCGCTATGCCTATATGGACGCAGCACCAACCGGACGCGCTAACGGCCAGACGGTGTTTATTCAGCACGGCATGAATTTCTATTCAGAAGCCTACACCCTCACGATTAATGCGCTGGCCGAGGCTGGTTTCCGCGTGATCGCAGTTGATCGTATTGGCTATGGCAAAAGCTCTAAGCCAATACTCCCTTACAGTTTCAATATGGTCGCCGCCAATATGAAAGCGCTGCTCGACGAACTTGGCGTTGAAAAAGCCGCGATAGTAGGCCATTCGATGGGCGGCATGGCTGTTTCTCGTTTTGCCATGATATATCCAGAAAATACGACGCATGTCGTTATGGTCAATCAGATCGGCCTCACCGACCAGCGCCAGAGTCGTCCTTGGAGCGATCCCTTTGTGGGCGGCGGTGCAACAACCTACCAGTCTATCTTGCGCGGGCATCAGCGCTATTTCCCACTGGAGTGGCCGCCAGCACATCTTGAGTTTGTGCGTCGCCAGTACGGCCAAACCCTTGGCGGAGACTGGCCTCGCCTTGCGCAGGTAAGGCGTTTGCAAGGGCAAATGCTGTATGACGACCCCGTCGTCTACGATTGGCAGCATATAGCGACAAAAGCGCTCGTTATCGGCGGAGAAGAGGACGGTTTAGTCGATGATTTCCCTACATTAGCGCATAATGTCGCCAATCAGCTGCAAAATAGCGCGATAATCCTCTATCCTAACGTCGGCCATGCGCCTCAGATAGAGATACCAGACCTGTTTCATCAAGACCTGATTCGCTTCCTCAGCTCGGACGCAGACGAGCCTGCGAGTAACTGGAAATAGCAATAAGATGATTCTAACCGAAGAACAGCGCCTTATTCGCGACACCGCGCGCAGCTATGCGCGCGAACACATTGCCCCCTATGCCGCGCAGTGGGATCGAGACGCAACATTTCCGGCAAAGGCGCTAAGTGGCCTCGCCGAGCTCGGCTTCTACGGCATGTTAGTACCCGAACAACACGGCGGCTGCGACATTGGCTATGTTGCTGCGGCGCTCGTACTTGAGGAGATCGGCGTCGCCGATGCGGCGTGTTCGACTATTGTGAGCGTGACAAATTCAGTTGGCTGCTTGCCTTTGCTCCAATACGGCACGGCACAGCAGCAGCATGACTTTTTATCTCCCCTCGCCCGCGGCGAAAAACTGGCCGCGTTCTGTCTTACCGAGCCGCAGGCTGGCAGCGATGCCTCTGGGCTCAAAACGCGTGCCGAAAGGCAAGGCGATAGCTATGTCCTTAATGGCACAAAGCAGTTCATCACCTCGGGCAAGAATGCAGACCTCGCGATTGTCTTCGCGGTAACCGACCCCGCCGCGGGCAAGCGCGGGATTAGCGCCTTCGTCGTGCCAACAGATACCCCCGGCTACCGCGTCGCAAGTGTCGAGACCAAGATGGGACAGCGCGCCTCGGACACCTGTCAAATAGTCTTCGAGAACTGCAGCATTCCTGCGGTAAATCTTCTTGGTGACGAGGGGCAAGGGTATAAGATTGCCCTCGGCAATCTCGAAGGCGGCCGTATTGGCATTGCCGCGCAATGTATAGGCATTGCTCGTGCGGCGCTCGAAGCAGCAACGCTCTATAGCCGCGAGCGTGAGGCGTTTGCCAAACCGCTCTCCGAACATCAAGCCGTCGCGTTTAAACTTGCTGATATGGCCACTCAAATTGCAGCGGCGAGGCAGCTCACGCTTCACGCTGCGGCGCTCAAAGACGCAGGCGAGCCTTGTCTCAGCGAGGCATCAATGGCCAAACTCTTCGCCTCCGAGATGGCAGAGCGAGTGTGCTCCGACGCAATACAGATTCACGGTGGCTACGGGTATTTGCAGGACTTTCCTGTGGAGCGCTATTACCGCGACGTACGAGCCTGCCAGATCTACGAGGGGACAAGCGAAGTGCAAAAGATGGTGATAAGCCGCGCGCTCTAACCGTATTCCGAAACCTCTAAGAAGAAGTGGCTCTAGACGGCCCGGGCTTTATCAACAACTCGGCGGTCGTCTGAAATCATGCTCAGAACACGAGCAGGTGAGCGCCACGATTGTATTTTTCGGGTTTCAACTGCGCGTCGATATCGACCGCTGCCTGACGCAGATAATTAAGCGACTCACGGCGAATCCTCCCTGGCCCCTCCCATGCGTCAGCGTCTGTTTCGCGCCCGATACCATGAATGACCCTGAGCCCTTTAAAGCGCTGTGCGCGCGCGAAACCAATGGCCGCTTCGAGCTTGTCTAGCGCCTCGGTCCATGTCTCTCCCGAGTGCGCCACGTCTACTTCGAGAAAATCATCGCGCAGCCCGACCGGCAAAGGCTCGTCGCATTTGGGGCAAGCAAGCGCGTCGAGTGCAAGGTCAATTCCGCAGTCGATATTGGGGCACATAGCGCGGTGACGCCCCGATTGAAATGACTTCACAAAAAACTCAACTCTCGGTTTTAATAAGGCGATAAACGCAGTAAATTACAGCGATAAGTAAGTGTAACCCAAAGCCCGTGCTTTTCACTCAAACAGAATAACTAGAAAGGGACCCCTGCCATGATCATTCAGCAGAACGACGATAGCCAACCTGAACAATACAAGACTCGCGCTTGGACACAAAAAATTCTCTGCAGCATGGTCTTACTCTTCGGCTTCTCGGGTGCTGCCCACGCGCAATTAACGCAGCTTTTCTATCACGAAGTGCTCAGGCAATACGAACAGGGGGCTGTTGCTTATGAAAGCGGCGACTACGAATCTGCATACGCCGACCTTAGCCTCGCAGCGCAGCGCGGAGTAAAAGACGCACAATACCTGCTTGGTTTTATGTATCTGCAGGGCGAATACGCGCCACGTTCAATACCTGTTGGACTGGCTTGGTTAGGTACCGCACTCGAGGTCGATAATAAAGAATGGCTGTCGCTCTTCACTAAACTCTACGGCACGCTAAACGCTGCGCAGCGGGCGTTTATCGATAATAAAGTAGATACCTATATCGAGCTCTACGGAATGGATACGCAGCGAATCGTTTGCGATAACAAAGCACGAGTTGGCAGCAGAAGAAAAGTCAGGCAATGCATTAAGACCGAAGACGTGAACACGCCTCTGTATTCTCTCGAAATGATGCCCGAAGGCTTTGTCCCGCCTTTCTCTTGCCAGGGCGATTTCCCCTGCCTCGCAGGCGAGACAAGGGTCTACTCAGATCATGATGAGCTGAATCCGGACAACTTCTAGTCGGGATTTTGCTCGGTTCCTAATACTCGCTTCTTAATACTCGGCTCTTAATACTCGACTGTTTACTCAACTGTTAAAAAGGCGTTTACGCAACCTTCGTCTGAACCTCGCTCTCTGTGCAACCGAATTGCAACACGCCATCACTAAACAGGCTACTCTTTAAAATTTTTCGGTCTAACAAATAGTCTTGCGTGTTATGCCAAGGCGCATGCTCGCCCTGTTTCGGGAACTCATGAATTCCGCGCTGCATATAACCGGGGTTAAACCCCGAAATAGTTGGCTGCGGAGCCATCGACGCTTCTTCCGGCCGCAGCTCTGGAACACAAAAACTCGCCCCTTGACGGTCCATCTCTTGCAGCATGTCGCAGACAAAAACCGAGTTAAGATCGGCGCGCAGTGTCCAAGACGCGTTGATGTACCCGAAGGTCTGGATCAGATTCGGCACGCCAGAAAACATCATGCCCTGATAATAGAAGCGCTTACTGAGATCAAGTTTTACCTCATCGAGGAAGAATTCGACGCCTCCCATAAACTGCATGTTAAGCCCGGTTGCGCTCACCACTATATCCGCTTCGATCAACTTACCCGATGACAGTAAAACGCCGTTCTCGACAAACTTATCGATCGTATCGGTCACCACCTCTGCAGCGCCGCTTTTCACTGCTGACAAAAAATCATCATCGGGAATGAGACAAAGACGCTCCTCCCAAGGATTATAGCGAGGCGTAAAATGCGATTCGATATCGTAGTCATCGCCGAGTGATTTGCGCACGCCATCAAGCAGCAGTTTCTTTGTCTTCTCGGGATTATTGCGTGCGCCCTTATAAGTCGCATTTTGGAAGTAAATGTTCTTCCAGCGGGTTAGTGCATAGGCCAGCTTGCTAGGAAGCACCGCTCCGAGGAAATTGGCGACGGCGTCTTTCGCTGGCCGCGAGAACATATACGTTGGCGAGCGTTGAATCATCGTCACATGCTCAGCCTTCTCAACCATATTGGGTACGATTGTCACCGCGGTTGCGCCGCTCCCGATCACTGCGACTTTCTTGCCGGCATAGTCGAGATTTTCTGGCCATTTTTGCGGATGAATGAGCTCGCCCTTAAAGTCCGCGAGACCTGCGAATTCGGGCGTATATCCCTGTGCATAATTATAGTAACCGCTACACATAAAGAGCACGCGTGTTTCGATGTCGACCGTCTCTCCCGCGCTGTTTCGCGCTGCGACACACCACACACCGCGCGCGCTGTCCCAGCTTGCTGAGACGACTTGGTGGCCAAATCGAATCTTGTCTTTAACCCCATACTCAGCGACGGCTTCGATCAAATAATCGCGAATAGACTCACCGTCGGAGATAGACTTAGGGTTTGTCCATGGTTTAAAACTAAAGCCGAACGTGTGCATGTCGCTGTCAGAGCGAATACCCGGATAGCGAAATAGATCCCAAGTACCACCGACATTATCGCGACCTTCGAGTACAGCATAACTCTTGTTCGCGCATCGCTTCTCTAGGTGACAGGCTGCGCTGATGCCGGATATGCCGGCTCCTACAATTAAGACATCTAACATGGCATTGCTCTCTGAATTTAATCCCTCTCCAAGACTAACCAAGATAAGGGGTTTAGGCAAAGACTCCCGCGGTGCTAAATCCTCTCGCGCGCGGTAATATTGGGACTTCTTGCCCCCGAACAAAGACGGCTGCAGACGACTGGCGCGCCTCAGAGGATACTATGCGTTACAAAATACTAACCCCAGCTGCTCTTTTGCCTTGCGCCGCGCTCGCTCTAACGCTTCACAGCACGGGCGCATCAGCTCAGAAGAATGCGACTTCATTTGCCTGTTCAACCACCACGCCCCGCCATGAAATCGTGCTCGCAGGGACTATTTCACGCCAAGACTTCGAAGCCTATGTCGAGCTCCCCTTCGACGTACCGATCGGCGTAAAGCGCATCGGGGTCGAATTCGACTATGACAGAGGCGAGCGGACAACCATAGATTTGGGCCTACTCGACCCACACAGTTTTCGCGGTTGGAGCGGTGGCAATAAACGTTGTTTCTTCGTGAGTGCCAATGCCGCTACCCCGTCTTACAACACGGGAGCGATTGACGCCGGAACCTGGAAACTACTTTTAGGTGTGCCCAATGTGCGCGAAGGAATAAGCGCGGGGTACACGGCAACAATCACCCTCAATTGTGGTAGCGCGTCTGAGGCTCCCCCGCAGGAAGACAGCGGTGCCGACTGGTATGTTGGCGACCTTCACGCACACAGCGGACACAGCGACGGAAGGTGCAATAATAGTGCTGGGGAATCAGTCGCATGCCCCGCTTTTGTGAGTGCTCAGATCGCCGCCCAGCGCGGACTCGATTTCATTGCGCTGACCGAGCACAACGCCGTTTCTGGGCATGCCGCGCTGTCAGAACTACGCGCTTTTTTCCCGTCTACTCTTTTTCTCGCTGGCCGCGAGGTCACCACTTTTTTTGGCCATGCCAATGCTTTCGGCACAACTGAGTTCATCGACTTCCGGCTTCAGTCCTCAAGCGGCTATGGCATTCACGAACTGCAAAACCAAGTAGACGATCTCGGTGCACTCCTGTCTATCAACCATCCTGGCTCACCCTCTGGCGAAGACTGCATGGGCTGCGGGTGGGTGTTAGAGGACACAGACTATTCACGCATTGGTGCGATTGAGATAGTTAACACGGGGTTTATCGACATGCCCCGTGGCCGCGCGCACATAGCCTTCTGGCACGACAAATTAAACAAAGGCTTTCGCATAACGGGTATTGCTGGCAGTGACAATCATGACCCAAGCAGGCCTCCCAGACAGCCTTCGGCGATAGGTAATCCTCGCACCTGGATTTACGCCGATGAGCTTAGTGAGAGCGCACTGATTGCCGGCATTCGGCGTGGCAATGTCTATGTGAACGCCAGCGGCGGAGCAATGACTCTCACCGATTTCAGCATCGCCGGCGCTGCAATGGGTGACGAATTCTCGCTCGCGAGCACCGATGGGCCGCTCGAGGTTTCTCTGGGTTGGCGCAGCGATGAAATGCTTTCGGTTAGATGGCTAGTCAATGGCGAGAATTTAGAGAGCAGTCGTATCACAGATGAAACGACAGATGTGTTAGCGGATGGCAGCACGGGCTATAGCGCGGCGCTGTCACTGCCCACTGACTCCTCCCTGTGGATTCGAATGAACCTGATCGATGAGCGCGGAAACACCAAACTAGTCGGCAATCCCGTGTACTTTATCCCGTAACAGCTAGCCACCGACACCCCAGACAGCTACCATTAACGCTATTACTCTGGCAACACAGGGTATTTGAGTTCGCATAGACTCATTCGTAATTTCTTAAAGACTGCACACCAAGAGGAAACACGCGTGGCATTGTCCCTACAAGATCAACTTAAAAAGTCGGGACTCGTCGACGAGAAGAAAGCGAAGCAGCTCGAACGCGCCAAACGCCGGGATAGCAAACAGCCTCCGCAGAAAAAAACCGTCCAGAAAAATGTGAAAGAAGAGGCGGAACTGGCGCGCAAGAAGCAGCGTCAGGAACAGATCGAGCGCGATCGCAAGCTTAACGAGGAGCGCAACCGCGACGGCGAGTGGCGCGCGAAGATGGCGCAAATACGACAGCTTATCGAAGCGAATGCGGTTAAGGTCGGTGGCGAGCTGAAGTTTAACTTCAAACACGAGAGCAAGGTAAAACAGCTGTGGGTAGACGCACGCACCCGCGAGCAGCTCAGCGGCGGCACCCTTGGGATTGTCGAGTCAAAGGCCGATGGGAAATACGTCGTGGTGCCTATCGATGTTGCTCATAAGATCCAAGAACGCAGCGCCGAGCACTTCGTCGCAATCGCCAATCCCAAGCAATTAACTAAACTGGAACTCGAAGAACAGGCCTATGCCGACTTCGCGATTCCTGACGACCTCGACTGGTAGTAAGCGTTCTACTTGATCGCTCTCTGATTGATTGCTCTCTGATTGATTGCTGATTACTAGACCGTCAATAAACAGCCCGTCGGTAAACAACGAGCTAGCTCGGCTTTTTACTCAACGCGCCAAGCGTTGGACGCGCCGTCCGCCCTTTAGCGCCTCTCGCCGGTACCGCAGGCTTTCGGTTTGACACCACGCCTGCGTCGGCGTCAATTTGAGCTGGCGTGCGCTTTCGGCGCCAGTCTTTTTTGGGGGCAGGCTTAGGCGCCGGCTTTTCAACTTTCGCTTTAACCGGCTCAGCTGTTGGGTCGTAACCCTCAACAAGCGTTAGAAGCAGCGACTCGTCACCCATACGCACAGTGTCGCCGTTAACCAGCTTCTTGCGCTTTTGCATTTCGACTTTATCGTTCACGAACACGAGCCCTGCGTCGATGGCCGCCTTCGCTTCACCGCCACTCGCAACCAAGCCTTCGAATTTGAGCACTTTATAGAGCTCGACCGGTTCACGCTGCAGCTCAACCGACCGCGGCTTAGCCTGCTCGCCCTTAGGAGCTTCACTAATCTTGGCACTAGATTTAGTGCTAGTTTTGGCAATATTCATTACTGCATCCTTTTGATTCGCTTTCGACGCGGGAGGCTTCGCGCGCCACGCTAGATCAGTGCCTACGCAGTATATCAGCCAATGGGGTGAGAAGATCTTCATTCTGCACGCAACCGTGACTCGAATGCTGATTGAGGGATCGTATGGTATGGTGCAAAAAAACTGAGCCTAAAGAATTCTCAGACCATAGGAGAGTAAGTATGGATATACTGCATTTGATTCATGAGAATGTAACTCGTCTTCATATAGTCGCCGGCAGTTGCGGCTTGCTGCTCTTTTGGATTCCTGTGATTACGCGCAAAGGAAACCTAAACCACAAAAAATTTGGCCGTTATTTCGCCAACATAATGTATGCCGTTGGCTTCTCTGGCATAACTATCACCACGCTAGACTTACTCTTTCCACTTGCGATGCACGCCCCTGGTGTTGTTCTAGAGCCTGCGCGAGCTATTGCCATTAGCCGTGAAGTGCGTGACTTCGCGCTTTTCTTGTTCTCGATCTCCCTGCTCGTCTTGTTATCAACTCGGCACGGCTGGCTGACTATTCAGGGCAAAGAGGATCGAAGTGCGTTGCGCAAACCGGCTCAACTTGGCCTTTGTGCTGCACTCATATTTGCAGGCCTCGGACTCTGCCTAAATGGCCTTGCAACAGGCTCTATTCTCTTCGTACTCTTTGGGTTATTCGAAATTTATACGTCGGCAAGCTATCTGCATTTTGCCTTGAAGCCAGAGATTCGAGCGAAGGAATGGTGGACCGAGCATTTGAACGGCTTGATCGCCTCTGGCATCGCTGCCTATACCGCCTTTTTTGTATTCGGAGGCCTAAACTTTCTTAGCGATGTTTTCGGCGATACGATCGACGGTTATAGCATTATACTTTGGGTGGCGCCTGGCGTTATCGGTGGCATCGCAATAGGGTACCAAACTAGAAAATATCGCACCAAATTCGAACGACCGGCGGCGTAATTGCCTAGCCCGCTAATCACAAGCCGTTTATCTCAAGGCCGATAGCTTAACTCTAGTCGTCTAGATTCCAGGTATAGCCGACGAATTCTTCAACCTCGTCTGGCGCCAATTTTTCATAGAGTTTCTGTGCGCCGGTGTTAGTTTTTTCGGTACCAAGCCAAAGCTCATAGCTGTCGGTTTCGTCAGCCAGTTTTTTAATCTCGTTCATTAAGGCCGTGGCGACTCCATTCCTTCGATAGTTGACCGCTGTATCGAGCTCGTCGACATAGAGCGTGCTGTGTTTTCCGTAGGCGCGAGGCAAAAGCTGGGCCGAGACCATACCGGCGAGCTCTGATTCCGCGAAACAGGCGAAAAAGAATGTCCCCTCTCTCTGCAAATACCATGCTAAAGACTCGGCAGTGTATTCGCCCTCGGGCAGTTCGTTGCCCTCGTCCCACTGCGCAGCATTAATCTTACCCGCAAGCTTTTCAAGATTCGCTTTGAGCGTAATACGCTTCACAAAGAGTTCGTTGTCCATAAGTATCCCTTGAGTTTCAGACTCAGAGGATAACAGATTGTGACCCCGCTGGACTTCTCCTCGAGTCCGGCAATAAAAACTCGCGCACAATAGCGTTGCCATCACCGCGCATGCAGTGATTCGACGCCATCGACGCGGAATAGGCACCGGCGTTAATTAGTATTAAGTATTCTTGGTCGCTCAACTCTGGGAGCCACGCATCGCGATACCAAACGTCTAACGCCTCGTTTATATTGCCCACCACTGTCACCTGCCTAAGCGCTCCCGTGCAAATTGGCGCAAGCGGTTGAAAGGGGAGACTGTAGTACGCAGGTTCTGGTGCAATGTTGAAACCAGCGTCAACACCAATAAACTGTGTTGTCTGCTTAGTCTCTTCAAACGTCTTGCCAAGAATCAAGATACCAGCGTCTTTAAGTAGGTATTCCCCTGGCTCGAGTTCGACTTTCAATTGCCGATGACCGAAGTGCTTTTCAAGCACTCGACTCCAAGCCGAAAGGTCCAGAACGCCATCGCTTGCCATATGCGGCACACCCAGGCCGCCGCCAACATTGACCGTGGTCACATCGGGACAGCGTTCGACAAATTTTTCAAGGCAGACACCTAACACGCGATCCCACTGAGGCAATTCGGCGGTGAGATAGCCGCAGCCGGTATGAAAATGGATTTTGGTGATCTTAAGATTGTAGCGGCCAGCTAACGCAAGCGCTTCTGATAACTGCTCTTCGTAAATGCCAAATTTCGTTGCTGCCGTGCCCGCATACTGAAGTTTATCGTTATCGGCGCGGCTCACGCCCATTCCAGGGTTCACCCGTATGCCAATCGACGAACCCGGCTTAATTTTGCCCCACGTTCTTATCGCGTGGAGGGAATCGCAATCGATGAAAAGACTATCGAAACAGGCGAGTGCTTCGACGTCGCGTTTTGAAAGACTGCCGGCCGTAAACGAGATCTGGTCTGGCCTAAAACCACAGCTCACTGCATGCTCAACCTCGCGCGGCGAACAGGCATCTATGCCACATAACCCAGTTTGTTGAAGACTTGTGAGCAGCGGCGCGAACCGATTCGCTTTCATGGCATAAAGCAGCGTATAGCCAACCGGTAGTCTTGCGTCCCGCAGTGCAGCATGCACGCGCTCTAGGTTGTCGCGCACGCGAGCAAACGAATAGACAAAGGCCGGCGAGCCAAAGCGCTTAGCAAGCGCAGACACCAAGTTGCCAGCAAAAAATAATTCTTCGCCTCTGTAAGCCAGATCGTCTCGCTGCCACCAGCTCTGTGACTCTTCTGCGTTCATCATCCTGCTATTTCCCTTTATCGTTATCGAAGCGAAATTTTCACAGACGCAAAAAACAGCGCGCGAGGCAAACTCGGCGCTGCTTTCTCTGCTGTTACCTTGCGTTTACTCTAAGCGGCGTCGGGTCCGCGCATCATGGCTTCTTGAACGAAACCTGGATGAATTTCTTGATTACCCGTTATCCAACCGCGGCAGCTTTCGCTTCCGCACGCGCAGGCGAACTGCTTGAACAATACCTGCTCAGTTTCCGCATAATCCATGTACAGATAACTGTTAGCAGGAATATCTTCTACCGCAGTAATCAACATGTTGCGCATATCGAGCGAAATATTTGGCGAACATGAATGCAGGAAATATCCTGAAAAGTGGGTGTCGTGCAGATGCGACTCATCGTCTATCTGCAGAGTGTGTTGACGAATCTCAGTGACCACCTCACCCGCCATGGCGGCAACAATTTCGCCACGCTTAAACGATCGAAGTGAGATAACGCCGAAACCATTTGTGTCGTCCTTGCGGATCACACGGAAGTCTGTGTCTTTTGGGTAAAGGGGATTGTCCCCAAAGCTAGCAGGATAAAGCATCGTTAATCTTCTCCAAATAACGACCGGTCGCGGACAATGGAAGCCTGTCTATTTTACTAGGCGACTTATGCCGAGAACCCAAATCATGTGGATAGTCCACATTGCCAAAACAAATGTCTGAAAATTACGTAGACACTTATCCCAAGAACAGCGCGCTGAGTTCGATGCGTGCTAGCACGACCACGTGTTTCAACGCGCGCTTTATACTGCCTATGTGGCATCTTCTACAAGAATTTTCTTACCAATTTGAAAAGTATTTTTGAGAGGGAAGCAGCGGAAAGTTTGTGGTCTAAGATTCACACAGGGGGGTATCTGTTCTGCCTATTCGGCTACAGGAACACGGGGGCAGGAGAAGTCATTCGAGTTCTAACAATAAGAGGTGAGAATTTAGCGCCTGTGAGTAGCGCAATCTTGCAACTGCTCTAGCCGAAGTTCGCAATCGCCCGCGGACGTCGACACATACAGACTGCCTTCGCTTACCGTTATCGAGAACTCCATTGTGCGCTCGACGGTTTTCGCGAGCGCCTGCACGCCCGCCCAATCGAAGCGGAAGACACTGATCGGTAGTTTGGCGATGTCGGATGACGACAGTTCCCACCAGGTCGCCGATTTCGAATTGAAGCTGTACAGGCGGACATCCGGCGCGAGGCGCGACACCTTTTTAATGCGCTCGATTGTTGGCTCGCCGACATCGATCCACAGCGAAAGCGCACCGTCCAACGAATGCGCCCAGAGGTCTGCCTCTTCGGTGTCGCTTAGGCTTTTACACAACTCAAGCCCTTCACAGACGTTGAGGCTGTATGCAAGCACGCGCACCATCATTCGTTCGAGCGTCTCGGACGGATGACAGGCGACTGTTAGGCTCAGGTTTTCATAGACCTCTCGGTCAAGGTCGGTGAGGGCTAACTTCATTTTGTAGATCGTTGGTTTAAGAGCCATACCCGCTACTTTCTTATCGCACCTTTCAACAGATCGCCAAGAGTGCCGGTCTTTACCGGCGTGCTCGTGCGCTGCTGGGGCTGTTGTCGACTGTTGTTGCGTGCGCCGTCATTACGGCCACGATTGGCAGATTCGGCTTGGCGCGCTGCGGGGTCGTCATCGAGGCGCATCGATAATCCGATTCGTTGCCTCTTTATATCAACCTCCATCACCTTCACTTTTACCACGTCGCCGGTCTTAACTACCGCGTGGGGGTCTTTCACAAAATTATGGGAGAGTGCAGATATATGGACCAGCCCACCTTGGTGTACGCCGATATCGACGAAAGCACCGAAATTAGTCACATTGGTGACAACGCCCTCGAGCGTCATTCCCTCTCCGAGGTCAGAGACTTTTTCGACACCCTCTTTGAAGTCTGCCGTTTTGAATTCCGGCCGCGGATCTCGACCCGGCTTTTCTAGCTCGGCAAGAATGTCGGTCACAGTCGGTAAACCGAAACGCTCGTCGACAAAGGCCTTCGCATCGAGCGATTTCAAATAGCTCGCATTGCCAATCAGATCGTTCACCGATTTTTTCCCCGCCGCGCCGATTTTTTCGACAACCGAGTAGGATTCGGGGTGCACGGCTGAGGCATCGAGCGGATTATCACCATCAACTATTCGCAGGAAGCCTGCGGCCTGTTCGAAGCTTTTTTCGCCAAAGCGTGGCACCGCTTTTAAGTCAGCTCGCGTTTTAAAGGCGCCATTGCTGTTGCGGTAGGCAACGATGTTGGTGGCGATCGAGGCGCTTAATCCGGCAACGCGGCGCAATAGAGGCGCTGAGGCCATGTTCACATCCACTCCCACGGCGTTCACACAGTCTTCGACAATGGCGTCGAGCGAATGCCCCAATTTAATCTGGCTTACGTCATGCTGATACTGGCCCACGCCGATGGACTTCGGTTCGATCTTTACCAATTCGGCAAGCGGGTCTTGAAGGCGTCGCGCAATCGAGATCGCCCCGCGCACAGTAACATCTAGATCAGGAAATTCTTCTCGCGCGGTATCGCTCGCCGAATACACCGAAGCGCCCGCCTCGCTGACCATCGCTTTTTGTGCGCGCAGCTCGGGATGCCTTTTTAACAAATCACTCGCTAGCTTGTCGGTTTCTCGCGACGCCGTACCATTACCGATCGCGATAAGTTCGACCTTATGTTTTGCGCAAAGCGCAGCGAGCACAGCAATCGACTGATCCCATTGGTTTTTGGGCGCGTGTGGATAGATCGCCGTGTCTTCTAAATATTGACCAGTCGCATCAACAAGCGACACTTTAACACCGGTGCGTAGACCAGGATCGAGTCCCATAGTGACCTTGCTGCCCGCCGGCGAGGCAAGAAGGATTGCTTTCATGTTTTCGGCAAACACCCGAATGGCCTCTTCCTCTGCGCTATCGCGAAGCTGCCCGAGAAGGTCGAGCTCTAAACGCGTCAGGAGTTTTATTTTCCATGTCCACTTCACCACTTCGGCCAGCCAACGATCCGCCGCCCTGCCCTCGTCGGCGATGCCAAAGGTGCGAGCGATCATCATCTCGGCGCGCTCGGGAACAATTTCAGCACGCGTCTTATCGGCATTGGCGACCGCAGCGGGTGTGGCGATAGCCGAATGCAGGAAGGCTTCTTTGCGGCCGCGGAATACGGCGAGTGCGCGATGCGAGGGCACCCGTTTGAGCGGCTCATCGTAGTCGAAATAATCGCGAAATTTTGCCGCGTCATTCTCTTTTCCCTCGATAACTCGAGACTGCAGCACGCCCTCTTCCCAGAGATAGTTACGCAGACTTCCGCTCAGCTCTGGGTGCTCGGCAAAGCGCTCCATAAGAATTTGTTTCGCGCCATCGAGTACGGCCTTGGCGTCAGCAAACCCTGCATCGGTATCGACAAACGCAGCCGCTTCTTGCTCAGGTTCGAGCGTTGGATTCTCTAGTAATTTGTCTGCGAGTGGCTCGATGCCCGCCTCGATCGCGATCATCGCTTTCGTGCGGCGCTTCTTTTTGTATGGCAGGTATAGGTCTTCGAGAATCGACTTCGTCTCAGCCGCATTGATTTTCTTTTCGAGTTCGGGTGTCAGCTTGTCCTGATCAGCAATGCTTGCCACTATAGCCTGTTTACGCTCTTGAAGTTCGCGCAAATAGCGCAGGCGTACTTCGAGGTCTCGCAGCTGCAGGTCGTCGAGCCCGCCTGTCGCTTCTTTGCGGTAACGAGAAATAAAGGGAACAGTGGAGCCTTCGTCTAGCAGAGCGATCGATGCCGCAACTTGCTGCACCTTGACGCCGAGTTCCTCGGCGATCTTGTTGTTAATATCCATTTACGCGGGGGTTCCTGCTGCTATCCAATTTGCACTGAGAAAGGGTTTGGTGATTACGCGCTCGCGTCGGTGCTCTGCTCAAGCCCACCGAAGGCGGCGATAAAGTCTTTTAAAAAGTCTGTGAGCTGCAGCGTCATCACCGCAAACTCCTGATCAAATTTTTCGGCGGCAGTTTCAGCATCGCCCTGATCGCGCTCTTCATTCATGCCCACAAACTTAACGCGCTTCACTGACAGGTCCTCGGACAAGACGCAGCTAACGACGCTATTCCATGTCACGCCCAAATTTTTAACCTGCTTGCCCGCACCAAGGTGTGCCTGAATCTCCTCGCTGAATAAGTCTTGTCCTTTACAGCGCACGACGTTGCCGCCGTCGATAGGATTGAACAGCTCGCATTCTTCATCGATCACAAAATTATCGCTGCCGTGCTGTTCGCGTAGCCAGCGCGTCATCACGTCTGCCGGCGCGCGATTGGTCGAAGGGATCTCAACCGGCAACGAACCGAGAGTATCGCGCAGGAGAGTAATCAGCTCTTCGGCCTTCGGCGCACTGCTCGAATTTACTATCAGCATATTATCGGCTAGCGACAGATAGGCGAAGGTTTGCTGGTTGCGCGTAAAGGCGCGCGGCAAGAGAGTGACGAAAACATCGTCGCGTATCTGTCGCTTTTCTTTGCGGTAGATTTTGCGCCCCTGCCGTTCTTCTAGCTCAGCAACCTTCTCCTCAGTCGCCTCGTTAACCACCGCGGCGGGCAGAAGACGCTCTTGTTTTTGTGAGCAGAGCATCAAATAAGGGCCCTGCACGTGGCTTAACATTTCGCCTTCGCGCCCTAAAGGGCTTACCCAACCTAGCCGCGCCTTCTCCATAGAGCCACAGGGTTCGAATAGCTTGTCGGCGAGCGCCGTTTCGATCTCTTCGAACGATTGAGCGAGAGGTTTGGCAAACGTATAGACGCGAAGGTTCTTAAACCACATAGAGCTGTTTTCCATAAGAGCGGCGGGGTCGGGATTATGCAATAGGCAGAGGTGTTAATCCACAAACCAAGGTTCAAACTTGGCTCATAGACACGCCCTCGGTTTGCTTTTATTCTGCAAGTATAGACAGTCGTCGTCATTGGGCTAATTGTCGTCATTTTGAGTCATTAGGGTTTATGCTCTGCTGCATCCACTCAAACTAAACCAAGAGATAGCTGCGACTCGCAGTAGCCAAGTCACACCACGGAATCATCGAATTGGGAATGAAATCAATGTCTTTATGCCACTCATCGGTTGTTAGAAAACTTCAACTAGGGCGGTTGCACCTCGCAATACTCAGCCTCTTCACCGTTCTGGGCATAGCGGCCTGTGCGCCTGCAGATACGCCTGCAACGGTTGCATCGCACGCGTCGGTGGCGTCAACGCAACAAACAAATGAATCGCAGCGGCTAACTGACTGGCTCGATGCCGAGTACGCCCATGAACTCGATTTCTCGCCGCTCGCGAAGACGCGTCTGGGCGACAAAAGTGCCCATGGTGAACTCGACGATGTTTCAGAAGCTGCTAGCGATGCGCGGCTTGAGTGGCGCAGAGACTCGGTTGCGCGCCTTCGCAGCGAGTTTGATTACGCACAGTTAAACGACGAGGCGAAACGCTCTTTCGATCTTTGGGTGTATCAACTCACGCAGGCCGAAGAATCAATTCCGTTCCGACGCCACGGCTTTATCTTCGGTCGCAATGGCCCCCAAGCGTCTCTGCCCAATAGCCTCATAAACTATCAGGTCGTCGATACAGAGCAGGACGCACTCGACTATGTCTCCCGACTAGAGCAGAGCGGCCGCTACCTGCTGCAATACCTCACGCGCACACAGCTCGCCGCGCAAGACGGTGTGCGCGCCCCGTTCTTCGACTATCAGCAGGCACTGAGCGAAATCGAGAGAATCACGAGCGGCGAGCCGTTCGATTCGATGGGCAGCTCAGCGCTGTGGGACGACGTAACCACTAAATTTAACGCACTCGTTGCGGCGGGCACGATAGAACAAACACGAGCCGACGCGCTTCTTGAGCAGGCGCGCACAGCGATTCTTAACACTATGCAGCCGGCGTATGAGCAGATTAGTACCTGGCTTGCTGCCGATCTTGGGAATGTCTCAGACATTGCCCAAGGCTCTTGGTCATTGCCCGATGGCGAGGCATATTATCAGCAGCGCCTCGAGCGTATGACTACCCTACCACTGACTGCCGATGAGATTTTCGACACTGGTGTAAGCGAAGTTGCGCGCATTCAGGCCGAGATGGAAGAGATCAAAGCGCGTGTCGGCTTTGAAGGATCGCTACAAGACTTCTTCACCTTCATTCGCAACGATGACCGCTTTTATCACCCCAACACTGATGAAGGCCGCGCTGCCTATATTGCCGACGCCGATGCAATCCTTGCCGCTACCTACGAAAAGCTGCCCAATTTCTTTGGCATTCTGCCCAAAGCGGGCCTGCAGGTGCGCCGCGTAGAGCCCTTCCGCGAGCAAGACGGCGGTGCTGCACACTATGCACGCGGGACTAAAGATGGCTCACGCCCAGGGACTTTTTATGCCCACCTGTCGGACATGCGCGCAGCGTCGAAGCACCGCTTAGAGAATCTTGCCTATCACGAAGGCGTGCCGGGGCATCACATGCAGATCTCGATTCAGCAAGAGCTCGAGGGTCTGCCTGCCTTCCGCGCCAATAAAGGCTACACCGCGTTTAGTGAGGGTTGGGGGCTTTATGCCGAAGGGCTTGGCAAAGAGATGGGCGGATACGAAGATCCCTATGCAGATTTCGGACGCCTGTCAGGCGAGATCTGGCGCGCGGTGCGTTTGGTCGTCGACACAGGCATTCACGCGAAGCGCTGGACTCAAGACGAAGCGGTGCAATACGCGCTAGAAAATTCGCCGCGACCCGAGGCTTCGGTTCGCTCGGAGATACGCCGTTACTTTAATAATCCGGGGCAGGCGACCGCTTATAAGATCGGCATGTTGCGCATCCAAGCGATTCGCGCCAAGGCCGAGACGGCCTTGGGCGATAACTTCGATATCCGCGACTTTCATGACCAAGTCTTAGGGTCGGGTCAGCTGCCTATGAGCATGCTCGAAGCGAAGATCGATGCGTGGATCGAGGCTACGCGCTAGCCTGCAATCCGCCGTGCTGAAGCGCCTCTGCAGGCTCTACATAACTAAGCCCCTGCGCTTCGGCGACCGCTGGCACGGTCAGCACGCCACGGTAAACATTTAGGCCATTGAGGAGATGAGTATCACTACGCATCGCTTCCTCCGCGCCTTTTTTAGCGAGACTCATTACGAAGGGCAACGTCGCGTTCGTTAACGCGAACGTCGACGTACGCGCCACACCACCGGGCATGTTAGCCACGCAGTAGTGAATGATGCCGTCGACCACATAGGTGGGATCCTGATGCGTCGTCGCGCGGCTCGTTTCGAAACAGCCGCCTTGGTCAATGGCCACATCGACTAGCACCGAGCCAGGCTTCATTAGGCTGAGCATTTCGCGAGTCACCAGTTTCGGCGCGGACGCGCCCGGAATCAGCACCGCGCCGATCACCGCGTCGGCCGATTTAAGCTGAGTCTCAATAGCGTCGGTAGTCGAATAGAGCGTTTTGATACGCCCATCGAACAGTTCGTCGATTTGGCGAAGTCGCGGCAATGAGCGATCGAGTATGGTGACATCGGCGCCGAGGCCTAGCGCCATACGCGCCGCATTCAGGCCAACCACGCCGCCGCCAAGAACGACTACCTTGCCCGCCTCGACTCCTGGCACGCCGCCCAAAAGAACGCCGCTGCCGCCTTTCGATTTCTCGAGGCATAGCGCCGCTTCTTGTATCGACATTCTGCCAGCGACCTCGCTCATTGGCGCAAGTAACGGCAACGAATTGTTGTGGCCGGTTACCGTTTCGTAAGCAATACAAGTCGCACCCGAGGCCAGCAGCAATTTCGTCTGCTCGGGGTCTGGGGCAAGGTGTAGGTAGGTGAACAGCGTTTGATTAGGCCGAAGCTGTTTGCACTCGCTTGGCTGTGGCTCTTTTACCTTCACAATTAAGTCGGCGCGCTCAAATATCTCGGCTGCACTTACGACAACCTCAGCACCCGCTTCGACATACTGCTCGTCGGTGAGGCCGATAGCGGTTCCGCCCTGAGTCTCGACAAGCACCTGATGTCCGGCGCCAACGAGCTCGCGCACACCCGCTGGCGTAAGACCGATGCGGTATTCGTGGTTCTTAATCTCTTTTGGGACGCCTATTAACATTGTCGCTCTCCTCGCTTCTCGTTATCAGTGCTCGTTCTTGGTACTCGTTCTCGGTATTCGTTCTGGATGCTGCCACGCTATTTGCCTAACAGCGTTAATTGAGCGCAGTATAGTCGCGGATTAGAAATAGTGATTGGCGAATACTCTTACATAGTTGACCAAAAATGAGATAAAGTCTGATTTGATCGCTATAAATTAATTAAATTAACTGGCATTTTTAAATGAAGCAGCCCAAAAGCCTTTCAAAAATCGATAGAAAAATACTCCGAGAGCTGCAATCTAACGGCCGCATGAGCTATGCCGAGCTAGCCCGCAGGGTAGGTCTTACCACTACCCCGTGCATGGAGCGGGTGAAGAGAATGGAGCGCGACGGCGTGATTCGCGGCTATAGCGCGATCCTCAATCCAGCAGAGCTGGAAGCTGGACTGGTGGTTTTTGTGCAGATTCGCCTCTCGCGCAAGTCCCCAGACATTTTCGCCGAGTTCACCGAAGCTGCGCTGACACTCGAGTCGGTGCAAGAATGCCACCTCGTGTCGGGCAATTTCGACTACCTAATCAAGGCGCGGGTCGCCAATATGGGTGCGTATCGCGAACTGCTCGGCGACACTTTGCTCACACTCCCCGGCGTGCAAGAGTCGACGAGCTATGTGGTGATGGAACAGGTTAAAGAGACGTTGAAGATTCCAGTGCCGAGTTAGACTCTAGCGCGGGGGATCGACTCTGTCGCTTACCGACGAGTTTACTCGATACCAACCGGCTATGGCGTAGCGGTCGCGAACGGCGGGCAACACCTCGTGGGGAAAGTCTTCGCTCAGAAAAAGGACTAACGTACCCATGAGCGGGGTGACCTTCGTCTCTGCGGGCAATCCCGCAGCAAGTCGCGTCGGTGCATCGACTGGCTCGGCGGCTGCGCCTGATGGATAAAGCACTAGTTCGCCGCCATCGTCCGCAGTCCAACCCGGATTGAGGTAGAGCACTAGCGAGAGCACACGGTTCGCCTCGCCCTTGAAGGCATCTTTGTGGCGTTTGTAATAGTCGCCGGGACCATAGAGAGAGAAATGGCTTTCGAACGAGAACAAACCTAGCAACAAATGCCTATTGAGGTAAGTTTGCAGTGACTTCGCCCAAACGAGCCAATCACGCCCCGCCTGCGAATCGCCTTCTATCCAGCAGATCTCATCGGTGCGCACAAACTTGCTACGGGTGAAGCGCTTGCCGCGCCCGATACCAGCGGCGGAGAACTTTTCATCATGAATAGACACGACATGGTCGTGCAGCGCACTGATCAGCGGCATTGGCAGCGCAGTAGGGTTAATGCTGAAGCCTTGTTCGGTGATCTCCTTTGCGATTTTGGCGAATAGCACACCATCGTCATAGTGAGCACTGGTGAGGGACTTTGCTACTTGTCTGACCATGGACCGGACTCGGGTTTTGATACCGTGATTATCGCGCTGTTCCAGCATCCTGCAACAACAATCTTCATCCTTTATCGCGGACAGGCAAGCAATAGAGGCTATCGGGACTCAATGATATCTGAGGCTTAGAGAGACCAATGGCTAAACGCTGCGCAAAAAAAACCCGCCGAGCGAGACGCTGGCGGGTTTAAAGGATACTGAAAACTAGGTTGGTGCACATCGAGGCGGTGAGAGAGGGAGAGAATCTCCTCACACATCGGAATGCGTTTTCAAGTATGTGCGATTAACGTTGCAACTGGCGTACCAAGTTCACTTTTTGGGGGAAAATAATTGAATTTTTCTACCTCTAGCCTGAAAACTTGTTATTTCTCTGGCGTTTGAACCCCAACGGCCCACAAAAATGCCTACACTCTCTGCTGCCCGCAAACCGCGATGTTGCTTATCACGCACCATCGCCCTGCGATTAGGCATTCAAACGCACCAATTTAGCTCAGACTCACGCGAGAATTTTCTGTAATTGCGCGAACGCCGACTGCATGCCCTGCTCTATTGCCGGGGCATATTCATCGGGGGCTATCTCTGTCTCCCAAAAGAAATGACAGCCCTCACCTGCCTCGGTAATGTGTATTTTGGCGAGATGATGCTCTAACACCGAGCGGGCTTTGATAACGGAATAGTGGAGCTTCCGCTGCTCGGCATCGAGCAAGATAATGCGCTCTTGAACCTCGCCTAACCCAGCCATGTCGAAGCTGCGCACGTCACCACTAAGCGTAATTTTCTCGATTGCCGGCACCCAATCGCAGCGCGTTACGTCGGCGAAGATTGCCCATACTTCCTCGGCCGACTGGCTGAAATATTGCTCTATCTTGTTTGTTTTCATTACTCTCTCCGTAGCTTATGAATTCAATTAGGCTAACTTATTATAGTTAATACTTACTTCCGTTCTATTCTCCTGTATAGAGACCTTTCGCTTATGCCAAGCGTCGCTGCAACCACTTTCTTGTTGCCGTTTTGTGCCGTTAGAACGGTCTCAATATAGTGCCGTTCGATGTCTTTTAGTGACGGCCATTCACTGCCTTTTTGTCCTGAGGCCAACACACTGAGCAAGCCTGCATGAGGCCCTTGCTCTTCGGTCCACTGATCTCTTGGGCGCGCGCTACTGTTGTTGTCCTGCGCTCTATTAACCACTGTCTCATTCCGAGAATAGTCGCCGTATATAAGCTCATCGCCCTTCGAGTCGGCGATAAGGTTGTCCTCTTCGAAACACATTTCAATCACACGACTATCGATGATATTGGTGTCGGCCAATACGATCGCACGGTAGAGTAAATTTCTCAGCTCTCGAATATTACCGCGAAATCGATAGGCTGCGAGCGTATGAATTGCCGAACTGGTCAGGTGATATTTGTCGCCCCCTGCGAAGCGAGAGAGTATCGCTTTACTCAGCGCCGGCAAGTCGTCTAGACGATCAGCCAACGAAGGAATGGCAATGGGAAAGACATTGATGCGATAGAACAGATCATTGCGAAAACTCCCCTCATTTACCATCGCGAGTAGGTTCTTGTGGGTCGCGCAAATTAGCCGAAAGTTCGAGGTCTTCACTTCTCCGCTACCAACCGACCGGAAAGTGCCGGTCTCGAGCAGACGTAATAGTTTCACCTGCATGCCCATTGGGATATCGCCAAGTTCGTCTAGGAACAGCGTGCCACCATGGGCGAGTTCAACGAGGCCTTTTTTGTTGTTCTGGGCACCGGTAAATGCCCCCTTCACGTGCCCGAAGAGCTCGCTCTCGAAAAGGGAGTCCGACAACCCAGCACATTCGAGGGTTACCATCGGTTTGGCGCTCCGTTTGCTCGCCATATGAATCGCACGAGCGGCAAGCTCCTTGCCTGTTCCCGATTCGCCCAATAGCAGCACAGAGGCATCTGTTGCGCCGACACGTGCGATCTTAGCGAGCATTTTCTCGAAAGGCAGGCTCGATCCAACCAGTTCCTGGGTGGACACCTCACCGCTGGCGAGCGGGACGGGCCGCAAAAGCTCAACAAAATAGGCGAGGTCGCCCTCGGCATCGTGAATCGGCAGCATCTCGACATCGACATGCTCGCGCCCTCGCGGGGTCTGGTGAATGTGAAGCACCCGCTCTTTGTGCCCCGACGCTACCGCCGCGCCGAGCGGGCAATCCTCCCCAGACTGATCGCAAGGTTTCGAATAACCGTGCGACACCTCGTAGCAACGTGGCGTGTTGTCGAACTCGATCTCACCAAACGCGTCGCGGTAATGTTTATTCGTCGCAAGTATCTCGTAGTCGGCTGACACGAGAATGGCAGGACATTCATAGCCCTCGAGCATCGCGCCTAGATCACGCGCTTTATTACTGGCAATTAGCTGCATAATGACTTCCTCGGAGGTCAATTTTGGCATTATTGCCGTTTTTGTCAAACAAAATAGACATTATTGCCATTTTTGGCCTTGAAATCAGCGTCAAGCAGACTACGACACCGCGAGAGACTACCTTGCAGATTATTTCATCATTAATTACAGTAACTTAGGAATATATCAGGGAGTTGGCATGGCAACTGCAACAGTCCTAATACAAATCAACACCCAACGCGGTTGGCGGCGCATAATTCCACTAACGCCATTCACACCAAAATGGAGATAGGCAATGATACACATTCGAAATATGGTACTCATGATGTTCGTAGCACCAGTCACCGCCCTCGTTTGCTGGGCGATCTGGGCCTACATCCTGTAAACCCTTGCCCTAAAAACCGCAAGACCGCACGCTTAACGGAGATACACAATGGAACTCGATCCCTTCATCCTTTCACGCATTCAGTTTGCAGCCAATATCAGTTTCCATATTTTGTTTCCGAGCATCTCTATCGGCCTTTGCTGGCTTCTCGTCTTTTTCCGCCTGCGCTTTACGCTTACCGGCAACAAAGACTGGGAATACGCCTATTTCTTTTGGGTTAAGGTTTTTGCACTCACATTCGCGCTAGGTGTCGTTTCTGGCATCACCATGAGTTTTCAGTTTGGCACCAACTGGCCAGGCTTCATGGAACGCGTCGGCAATATCGCAGGTCCGTTATTAGGGTACGAGGTGCTTACAGCCTTTTTCCTCGAAGCCTCTTTCCTCGGGATAATGCTTTACGGCAAAAACCTTGTGTCAAACCGCGTGCACCTTATCTCATCTTTTCTTGTTGCTATTGGAACTACTACCTCGGCGTTCTGGATTCTGAGCCTCAACTCATGGATGCATACACCAGCCGGATTTACCATCGAGAATGGCGTGTTTATGGTCGACGACTGGATGGAAATAATATTCAATCCTTCGTTCAAGTATCGATTTATTCACACAGTGACCGCCTCGCTCCTCACCTCGGCCTTTTTCGTCGCAGGCATCAGCGCCTGGCGTGCACGCAAAAATGTTGATGGTCCTGCCACATGGAAGGTGCTGCGAACCGGAGTCGTGCTTGCTGCCATTGTTGCCCCCATTCAGATTTTTGTAGGCGATCTGCATGGGCTTGTAGCGCTTGAAAATCAACCGGCAAAAATCGCCGCAGTGGAAGGCATTTGGGAGACAGAAAAAGGCGCACCTCTCACCCTGTTCGGTTTCCCGGACGAAGAGGCACGCACAACCCATTTCGCTATCGAGGTACCTAAACTCGCTAGCATAATCCTTACACACCATGTCGATGGCGAGATCAAAGGGTTAAACGAATTCGAAGACGCGCATCCACCGGTGGCCCCGCTTTTCTGGAGCTTCCGCGTGATGGTTGGTATGGGATTTCTCATGCTCGCAGTCGCTTGGTGGGGAAGTTATGCACTTTTCCGCAACAAGGTCGGGCCTTGGTTGCTGCGCGCCCTTAGCTGGATGACTTTTGCAGGCTGGGTTGCGAGTCTCGCAGGTTGGTATGTAACGGAAATCGGTCGTCAGCCTTGGGTTGTGCAAGGTTATATCCGCGCAAGCGAAGTAGTTGCCGACCACGCGGGCGGCATGGTGCTCAGCACGCTGATCGGTTACCTGCTGTTGTATGCATTCTTGCTCGTGTTCTACATCCTCACGCTCATGCATATGTCTTCTAAGCCGGCGCGGTCGTTAAAAGAAAGCATCGATTTCGCGGCGCCTAGAGCGAACACGCCGAAACCAATCGCCACACTAGGAGCTGTGTAATGGACTATTGGCTACCGCTTATCTTTGTCAGCCTGATGGGCCTGTCGTTACTGCTCTATATTATTCTAGACGGCTACGATCTTGGCATTGGCATTTTGCTCCCGCTTGCTAGCGACGACGAAAAAGACCGTATGATCGAAACCATCGGACCTTTTTGGGACGCCAACGAGACTTGGATTGTGCTTGGCATAGGCATTCTACTCATTGCGTTTCCTAGCGCGCACGGCATGATCCTCACTCACCTTTATATTCCGGTCACTCTAATGCTGTTTGGCCTTATCCTGCGCGGTGTTGCATTCGACTTCCGGGTCAAGGTTACTGCCGAATACAAGAGCCTCTGGAACAACCTGTTTTTCGTCGGCTCGCTTTTAGCAGCGATGTCGCAGGGTTGGATGCTCGGCTCCTATGTTATGGGTCTCGAGAGTGGTCTAACGAGCATCGCTTTCTCTATTGCGATCGCTTTGTCACTCCCCGCATTTTATGTCGTGCTCGGCTGCGGCTGGTTGTTTATTAAAAGCTCTGGTGAGATTTACACGAAGGCGGCCAAATGGGCGCGTACCGCAATCCTTCCGATGGGCGTTGGCCTCTTCTTGATTTCGATAGCAACGCCCATTGCAAGCAGCACAATCGCTGCAAAGTGGTTCACTCTGCCTGCAGCAATCGGTCTGCTCCCTATTCCGCTGATGACCGGCGTCGCGTATTTCACCGCTCTGTGGGTTTTATCGAAAGAAGAAATTCTAAAAGCCGGCTACGGATGGATCGTGTTCGTGTGCATGGTCGTGATGTGTCTGATGATGGCGCTAGGGCTTGCCTATAGCATCTTCCCAGATATCGTTATTGGCAAACTAGATATTTGGGAGAGCGCTTCTTCTACGGCATCACTTGAATTCGCTCTCATAGGCACCGTGATAGCAGTCCCTATGATTCTTTTTTATACAGCATTTATTTACAAAATTTTTTACGGAAAGTCGCAGCCTTTAAGCTACGAATAATCGCCCTAACAATGAAAAAGCGAGCCAATCATTAGCCTATTGGCAACGAATCGAGACCAAGGAGGTCAATATGAACGCAGCAATCGACAAAACTACTTTGATTCCAGTCGTCACACCATTCTTTGATGCCGAGAGCAATACTTTCTCCTATGTCGTCAAAGACCCCAGCTCACCTGCATGCGCCGTCATCGACAGCGTACTCGACTTAGACTACGCCTCGGGCAGTGTAAGCCGCGAAGGCGCGGATGCGATTATCAAGTTTATTCGCGATAACGATCTTAAAATCGAATGGATTGTGGAGACACACGCACACGCGGATCATATCTCAGCAGGTCACTACATTCGCGACGAGATCGGTGGGAAGCTGTCTATTGGAGAACAGATAAAAACGGTACAAAAAGTATTCGGTGGTATATACAACATCGATGACGAGCTTGCTCACGATGGCTCGCAGTTTGATCACCTGTTCACCGATGGCGAAACGTACAAAATCGGCAACCTCGAGGTGCATGTCATGCACACTCCAGGACACACTCCGGCTTGTATGTCGCATCTGATCGGCGATGCATTGTTTGTTGGCGACACCATGTTTATGCCTGACGCAGGCACAGCTCGCGCCGATTTTCCTGGCGGCGATGCAGCAACACTTTACCGCTCGATACACAAATTACTTGAACTTCCCAGCGCAACCCGCGTATTTATGTGCCACGACTACGGACCGAACGATCGCGAACTCGAGTATGAGACTACGATAGCTGAAGAGCGCGCACGCAATATCCATGTTAAAGATTCAGTAAGCGAGGATGAATTCGTGAGAATGCGCACCGCGCGTGATAAGACACTCGGCATGCCGCACCTAATACTGCCGTCGCTGCAGGTAAACGTGCGCGCTGGCGAATTTCCCAAGGCCGAAGATAACGGTCTCGTGTATCTAAAAGTGCCTATCAATGCATTTAAGTAACTACCGTTAGCGTGTCTCAGAAAAACTAATGGCCGGTAATGAGCCAACGAATCTAGGAGAAGAAAAATGCGAATCATGACGCTAAACACTACACTCACCGTTTCAGCCCAAGTAGAGATCGAAGAACTGGCAGAGCTAAGAGCTAATGGTGTGATATCACTCGTTTGTAATCGTCCCGATGGCGAATCACAAGACCAAGTGGCCTTCGAGACACTTTCTGCCGCAGCTGAAGCGCTCGGTATCACGGTCGTTAATCTTCCGTTCAAATCAGGCGAACAGACTGACGCGCAGGTGCAAATATTTGCCGACCTTCTCGAAGAGGCGCAGGCGAAAAGTGAGAAGGTTCATGCCTACTGTCGCACTGGTAATCGGTCGACTTGCCTTTGGTCAGCCGCAGCGGTAAGTCGCGGTGCAAGCGCTCAAGAGGTATTGGCAACGGCCAAAGAAGTTGGGTTTGATGTAAGCGATGCGGTTAAACCGTATGTTGAAGATAAAGAACTAGCTGCCTCGCCTGCGCCAAACGAAGGTGCTGCAAAGCCTTCGTTCGACGTGGTAATTGTTGGCGCTGGGTCGGGCGGAATCGCCGCGGCGGCGAGTTTACTCAAACGCAAAGGCGATTTGCGTATTGCCTTAATAGACCCTGCCGAATCGCATTACTATCAACCCGGATGGACGATGGTGGGCGGGGGCGTATTCAATAACACGCAAACCAAACGCCATATGCGCGACCTTATTCCTCATAATGTTTCGTGGATTAAACAATCTGTTGTTGGCTTTACGCCTACCGAGAATACTCTGCAGTTAGACAACGAACAGTCTCTGCACTATCAACAGCTTATCGTCTCCCCAGGCCTTGTGCTCAACTGGGATGGCATCAAAGGCCTAAGAGAAAGCCTTGGCAAGAACGGCGTTACCTCCAATTATTCATATGAGCACTCGGCTTACACTTGGGAGCTGGTTAAAGGATTAAAGAAAGGGCGCGCTATTTTTACCCAGCCGCCTATGCCAATTAAATGTGCTGGCGCGCCTCAGAAGGCTCTCTACCTCTCGGGCGACCATTGGTATCGTACCGGCGCGCTTAAAGATATTAGTATCGATTTCTTTAATGCCGGCGGCGTTCTTTTTGGCGTCGCCGCCTATGTTCCTGCGCTGCAAAGCTATATCGACAAGTACAAGGCAAAGACTCATTTCAATCACACGCTCGTCGAAGTAGACGGTGCGAACAAGCGCGCCTACTTTAAGTCATCCGAGGCTGGCAAAGAGAACGATGTGATCTGCGAAGAGTTCGATATGATTCACGTGTGCCCGCCTCAGCAGTCGCCTGAATTTGTTGCCAAAAGCGCGCTCGCCGATGCCGGTGGTTGGCTCGATGTCGATCAGTTTAGCCTCCAGCACAAGAAGTTTGCGAACGTGTGGGGACTGGGAGACGTCATGAACACACCGAATGCCAAGACCATGGCGGCGGTGCGCAAGCAAGTGCCTGTGGTCGCTGCGAATATCATCAACACCCTAAAGGGCCAGGAGCTGGAGGCCGGTTATGATGGATACGGCTCATGCCCACTCACAGTCGAGCGTGGTAAAATCGTCCTCGCTGAATTTGGCTACGGTGGCAAGCTTCTTCCCTCATTCCCCTCGTTTTTACTTAATGGCACACGCCCTACGTGGGCAGCATGGATATTAAAGAAGGACATGCTTCCGGCGATCTATTGGCATGCTATGTTAAAGGGCCGTGAATGGCTTGCTGCTCCAAAGAAACTGAAGTCTCTCAAAGGCTAGTTTTCTTTTGATGTGGAATCACCCTGCATCGCCGAGTGACGGAATACTGTAAGCTAAGGATAGAATCGAATGCAAAGGAGCGAGAAACTACTGCCGGCGCTGCGCTGGATGCGCGGTTACGATGGCGAGACTTTTAGCAGCGATCTGATCGCCGCGATTATCGTCACGATCATGTTGATTCCGCAGTCCCTTGCATACGCGCTGCTCGCAGGGCTCCCTGCAGAAGTCGGCCTCTACGCCAGCATTCTTCCGCTCGCGGTTTACGCGCTTTTTGGCAGCAGCAGCACGCTGTCGGTCGGGCCGGTAGCCATTGCATCACTTATGACAGCAGCTGCTGTCGGCGAAGTTTCTGCCGGTGGCAACGTAAGCGTCACTGCGGCCGCAATCACGCTTGCTGCTCTGTCGGGTGGCATGCTCGCCGCGTTTGGCTTTTTAAGACTCGGCTTTCTTGCTAACTTTCTTTCGCACACTGTTGTGTCGGCATTTATCACAGCGTCGGCCATCATCATTGCCCTTAGTCAGCTACGCCATATTTTTGGCATTCAAGCAGGCGGAGACACGCTGGGCGAATTATTCCATTCGCTCTGGACGCATTTGCCTCAGTTGAATTTTTCAACGCTTTGGATCGGTACCGGTGTAATTCTTTTCCTGCTGCTGGTAAAAGCACGCGGTGTCGCACTTTTTATGAAGCTAGGGTTGAGCCGCTTCCGCGCACAGCTACTCAGCAGAGTTGCGCCTGTGTTTGCGGTAATCGCTACTATCGTAGCAGTCGCCTCGTTAGGACTAGAAAGCAATGGCGTTGCAGTAGTCGGTTCGATTCCTACCGGCCTACCTAAACTCGCTATGCCGGACTTCTCAATCGAACTTATCGAGGCGCTCTGGCTGCCGGCGCTTCTAATCTCTATTATCGGCTATGTTGAATCGGTCTCGGTTGGTCGTACACTTGGCGGCAAACGCCAAGAGCGTATCGACGCAGACCAAGAGCTCATCGGCCTTGGTACTGCAAACCTCGCCTCCGCTTTCTCAGGCGGGCTGCCAGTAACAGGTGGATTCTCGCGCTCGGTTGTCAATTTCGACGCCGGCGCAGTTACTCAGGCGGCGAGTCTGATGACTGCCGCATTTATCGGCATAGTCTCACTGTTTCTCACACCATTACTTTACAGCCTACCCAAAGCGACTCTTGCCGCCACCATTATTGTTGCGGTGATCGCTCTCGTTGATTTCTCGGTTATCAAAAAAACCTGGCGAGTTTCGAAGGGAGATACGGCAGCAGTGATTGTCACTATGCTTATCACCTTAGGGTTTGGCGTCGAGGCTGGAGTGTCGTGCGGCATTTTAGTATCGATTGGTTTGCACCTTTACCGTACTTCCAAGCCTCATATTGCTGAAGTGGGTCTTATCGAGGGCACCGAACATTTCCGCAATGTGCGCCGTTATCAGGTTGAGTGCTACCCGCAGATTCTTACGCTTCGAGTCGATGAAAGTTTATTCTTCGCGAACGCCTCCTATCTTGAAGAACGCATCTATTCAGCCGCCTTCGACAATGGCGACATAGCCCACGTGATCCTCATGTGTACCGCGATTAATGAGATCGATTACACCGCGCTCGAAACTCTAGAGGCGGTTAATCTTCGCTTGAAACAGCAGGGCATTACGCTGAACTTGTCGGAGGTGAAAGGACCTGTGATGGATATGCTCAATCGTACTGACTTCTTCGAACACCTCAGCGGCGAGGTTTATCTCAGTCAGTTTGAGGCGTTTAGCGCGGTACGGGGAAAACTGGGGCTTGATGGCGCGTAGATTAATTTACCCTCGTATAGACAACCCGCCGGCTAGATTACTCTAGGTAACCACTTTGGAAGACCGGCGACATCGTTCCGAGCAGTATTTAACCTCGTCCCAGTTCCTCTCCCATTTTTTTCGCCACGCAAAAGGCAGCTTGCAAACGGGACAGGTTTTCTGAGGAAGATTCTGCTTCTTTATGCCGCGCACGCCTCTTGATTCGCTCGCTAGATAACTCCCTGCTCTATAAGGTCAGCTGCATAGTGCGCTGCGCGTGCGCTAAACGCCATATAGGTTAGCGATGGATTCTGACACGCTGCGGAGGTCATGAACGACCCGTCGGTGATGAATAGGTTTGGCACATCGTGCGCCTGACACCAGCCGTTGAGCACAGATGTATTTCTGTCGCGGCCCATGCGGGCACTGCCCATTTCGTGAATACGGTTGCCGGGCTTGGTGAGATTAACCGGTGTCGCGGTGATGTTCGTGCAACCAGCTGCCTCGAGCATCGCGACAGCGTCTTTGCTCGCCTCCTCCAACATCTTGTATTCGTTATCGCCGTATTTCACATTGAATAGCGCAATGGGGTTGCCCCATTTATCGCGCTTGCTCGCATGCAGCGTGACGCGGTTTTCTGGATTGGAAAGTTGCTCGCCAAAGGCGCCGATTCCAATTCGCCACGCGCTCGGTAATTTGTGCGCCTCTTTAAACGCACGGCCGATGCCTGGAATCTGTCCGCCTGCATTACCAACTGAGGTCGCGCCGCCCTGAAAGCCAAAACCGCGGCGATAGGGCTTGTCTTGGCCATCGAGGTTAGCGTAACGCGGAATGTAAATGCCACCGCTCGGACGCCTGCCAAAAGTTGTTTTGTTATCGAATCCGCTTAGATAGCCCGTGGCGTTCGCGCCACTTACGTGGTCCATCAAATTACGGCCGACCTGATCGGAATGATTCGCGAGACCGTTGGGGAATGTTTCCGACTTTGACTGCAGCAAAATCATCGCCGACGCTATGGTGGACGCATTCAGAAAAATGACTTTCGCGGTGTAAGTACGCTTCTCATTTGTTCCAGCGTCGATAACACGCACGCCAGAAACACGATTTCCGGCTGCATCGTATTCGATTGATTCGACTATGGCGTTATGGACCATAGTCAGGTTTCCGGTGCGCTCGGCCGCGGGGAGCGTGGCATTGAGTGACGAAAAATAGGCCTTGAAGCTACAGCCTTGGTGGCAGTGATTGCGTACTTGGCAATTACTGCGCCCCAGCGATTTTTGCTCTTCTGTCGCGTCAGTAAGATGTGCGATACGCGCGGGGATCACGTTACGCTCGGGGAATGAGTTTTCGACGCTCGCCTTAAGCGATTTCTCCGCATCGGTTAGTTCAAACGCAGGCTGAAAGACGCTATCAGGCAGATGTGGTAGCCCTTCGGCGCTACCGGAAATACCGACAAAGGTCTCGACCTTGTTATACCAAGGCTCGATATCGGCGTAACGAATTGGCCAGTCGATAGCATGGCCTTCGCGCTCGTTCGCGCCGAAGTCTAGATCGCTTAAGCGATAGGTTTGGCGCGACCACATAATCGAGCGTCCCGCGGTATGGTAACCGCGCAGCCAATCGTAGGTCGTGCCCTCGGCCTCTTCGTAGGGGTGTTCGGAGTCTTTTACCCAAAAGTGTTTTGTCGATTCTTTAATCGCATAGGCAACGCCGCCATACTGGCGTGGGTAGTGCTCGGCTATCTCGTCCTGCGGAACGCTGTCGAGATTTGGCTTCTCCCACGGGTTGAGGTTGTCGGTGTAATCGCGCTCGGGAATAATCTCTGGCCCGCGCTCCAATACCAACACTTTGAGTCCACGCTCGGTTAACTCTTTAGCCGACATACCGCCACTCATTCCCGAACCTACTACTATCGCATCGAAATCTGCCACTGTGGTTATCCTCTCTTCAATTCTTTTAGAGCCGCCGTTGGGCTCTCTGATAATTTTTTAGCGCAAAACGTTAACTGCGCTTTTACGCAGGCGTAATGTCCACGCTCGGATCCCATCGCCCAGGCAAGGCAACCCACTTGAGCTCCTGAACAGCACCGTCTTCGGTCGCGAAATAGGCCTGCGTGATAAAGCCCTTGAAACGGCGATAGCCTTCCATGCTTTGATCGATTTCGAATGCACGTGCATCGAGGTCTGTTAATGCTTCTTCGGCCGCCGCCTGTGTTGCACGCTCGAAGGGAACACCGACTGCCGCGTCGAGATCAGCGCGCAGGCGCGCAAGAGCGGCGCGATGTGCGTTCTGCGTGTCTGCGCTCGCCCAGTCACTCATTAGGCCGTCTAAGTAGCCAGCAACATTCGCGTCGAGCGCGCCGGGAGTTTCGGTGCGTGGAATAATCAGATCGCTGACGCGATTCACAAGCGCCATCTCGTCGCCGGTATAAAAGCGGCCGGGGTTATGCGGCGCGGTGGCCGTTACCGCGGGAGCATTGTCGCCGCAGGCGCTTAGCGTCGCCGCACCGCCAACCGATAGGATTAAGCCTTGGATAAATTCTCGTCTGGTCTTCATTAGTCTCTCCTCGTTTTCTTACTGCCTGGCGCTTAGCTATTGATATGCTATTGCAGATTAAAATCTCATTCCGCGGACCGATGCGATACTCGTGGTCACTGATTCGAATGCATCGATAGGATTGTCGTGTTCGACGAAATAATGTTTGAAGCCGCCGGTGTCGACATGGGCGAAAATCGCCTCGAAATCGATCGCGCCCTCACCCACCGCTGTCATTTTTCGGTCGGCGGATAAGTCTTTCACGTGAAGCATACTGAAGCGGCCTGCGTGATCTTTAATGTAAGCAAGTGGGTCGGCACCTGCATAGGCTATCCAAAATAAATCGAGTTCCATGTCGACAAAGTCAGGATCAGTCTGTGTCAGCAATAGGTCGTAAGGCACGACGCCATCGACGGTGTCGAATTCGAAATCATGATTGTGGTAAGCCATCTTCAAGCCCGCATCGCGGCAAGCCTCGCCCGCACTGTTAAGCGTGTCGATAAGCCGTTTGTAATGATCGAGTGTGCGCTCGTTCTCTTGCAGATAAGGAATGACGATATAGCGCTGGCCGATACCTGCCGCACGGTCGATTTCGACTTGCAGATTATCGCGGATCGCCGCCCACTGAATATGCGCCGCCGGTGACACTAAACCGTTAGCCTCCAGCGCGGTTTTAATCTGCGCGGCACTGCGGCCGTAGTAACCCGCAAACTCCATTTCTTTATAACCAAGCTCAGCAACGCGCGCGAGTGTGCCGTCGAAGTCTTCGGCAAGTTCTTTGCGCAGTGTGTATAACTGCAGGCCAACATTTTCGACACGGCGCGACTGTGCGCTCGCTGTGAAAGGAAACAGTGAACCTGCCGCAATGCCACCCGTAAATAGCGCGCTTCGCGTTAGGAATGTCCTTCGGCTTAAGCCTGAGCTGCCGAGTCTGCCTATCGATTTAGTCTTAGCCATCTTTTCTGTTCTCTCTATGATTTCGTATCCGGTTCTGATTGCGGACTTGGTTTCGCATCTGACTATGCATCTGACTATGCATCTAACTACGAATGACGATACTACTGCTGCAATGACGTCTGTTTTTCATCCCTTCGCTCACTGCCTAAAGCGTAACCCAAATGGATCCGCCCACCATCGACTCTACCGCCGCTCCAACGAAACGTACACCCTTTACGCCGTCGGCAACAGTGGGAAGGAGGCGCGCTGGAGTGTCGTTGCTTCTCTCTTGAAACGTCGACTCAGACGCATTGGAAGAGACCATACCGAATGCAGTAGTTGATTCAATCAAGTCAGCGAAATCGCTATATAACGTGGCGAAACCTTCAATAAACCCCTCGGGGTGGCCTGCAGGAATTCGCGTGATAGCGCCAACAGCAACGTCTGACGACAACCCCGCGCCGCCTCGAGTAAGCGTGCGCATCGGCTCGCCGAGAGGTCTATGTATCAGTTGATTGGGGTTCTCTTGAAACCATTCGAGGCTGCCCGTCTCGCCATAGACTCGAAGCCGCAGCGCATTTTCTTGCCCAGCTGCCACCTGACTCGCCCAAAGCATGCCGCGTGCACCGCAGGCGTAGCGCAGCAGAATGTGCGCATTGTCGTCGAGCACTCGGCCGGGGACGAAAGACGTTAAATCGGCGAGCAAGCTTGTGGGCTGCATGCCGCTGACGAATCCTGCGAGGTGAAACGCGTGTGTGCCTATATCGCCGATACTGCCGCCTGCGCCTGCACGTGCGGGATCGGTGCGCCATTCGGCTTGCTTCTGACCCTCGGACTCGATATTGGTCGCGAGCCAGTCTTGCGGGTATTCGACCTGTACTAAACGAATCGCACCCAGTACGCCGCTGGCGATTAGATGACGCGCTTCTCTAACAAGCGGGTAGCCACTGTAATTATAAGTCACGGCAAACTGTGCGGCACTTTTGCTCACGATCTCTGCGAGCTCCTGTGCTTGGGCATAGTCACTGGTTAGTGGCTTGTCGCAGATAACATGAATGCCGGCGGCGAGCATCGCTTTAGCTGGCTCGAAATGCAGATGGTTAGGCGTAACAATTGCTACTGCCTGCACGCCATCTTCACGCTGCGATTCCGCTTGTGCCATTTCCTCAAAAGACACGTAAGTACGATCAGCTGAGATGCCTAGCTCTTGAGCAGACGCACACGCTCGCTCGGGGTCGGCGCTCAGAGCGCCGGCGCAAAGCTCGAAGCGATTGTCGAGGCGAGCGGCAAGGCGGTGCACCTCGCCAATAAATGCGCCTTGTCCTCCACCCACCATGCCTAAGCGAATTCGTTTTGCCATCAGTCTAAACCCAGAATCCGTGCATTTGCTGCGTCATTAGTCCCCGCATCGGCGAAGTCGTCGAAGGCGCGATCGGTGACTCGAATGATGTGGTCTTTTATAAATGCAGCCCCTTCGCGTGCACCGTCTTCGGGATGCTTAAGACAGCATTCCCATTCGAGCACCGCCCAACCTTCGAAGTCGTTTGCGGCGAGTTTAGAAAACATCGAGCGGAAATCGACTTGTCCATCGCCGAGTGAGCGGAAACGTCCCGCCCTATCGACCCACGGTTGATAGCCGCCGTAAACGCCCTGTTTAGCTGTTGGATTGAACTCGGCGTCTTTTATGTGTACGAGCTTGATACGATCTTTATAAACATCCATAAACCCTAAGTAGTCGAGTTGCTGCAAGACCATGTGACTTGGGTCGAATAGAATATTGGCACGGGGATGATAATTAACACGCTCCAAAAAAATATCGAAGGTCACGCCATCGTGTAAGTCTTCGCCGGGATGCAATTCGAATCCGATGTCGACACCAGCGTCGTCAAACGCATCGAGAATGGGCAGCCAGCGCGCCGCGAGTTCATCAAACGCCGTCTCGATCAAGCCGGCAGGACGCTGTGGCCACGGATAAAAATACGGCCATGCCAGCGCGCCGGAAAAACTTGCGTGCGCAGTAAGTCCGAGCCTGCGCGAAGCCTTCGCAGCAAGCATGAGTTGATTCACTGCCCAGTCTTGGCGCGCATCGGGCCGGCCACGCAAATGTGCAGGTGCGAAGCCATCAAACATTTCGTCATAGGCCGGATGAACGGCGATTAACTGTCCTTGCAGATGCGTCGATAACTCCGTTATTTCAATGCCGTGGTTAGCCAATGTATCGCGCAGGTCGTCGCAATAAGACTGACTCTCGGCGGCTAATTCGAGGTCGATTAGGCTCGGCTCGCCGCTGGGCACTTGAATGCCTTTATAGCCTAAGTCAGCCGCCCACGCCGCGATGCTGTCTAGTGAATTAAACGGTGCGTCTTCGCCAACAAATTGCGCAAGAAAAATTGCGGGGCCCTTTATCGTTTTCATCTCTGCTCTCTTCTGCCGCGGCTTAAAACGGTGAGTCCGGGAAATAGTAGTCTTCGGCGTTGTCTTGCGTGATTAGCGGCGAGCCAAGAATGTACTCACCTTCGATAGGCGTGTTAGAGATTAACTTGAGTGCCGTTAACTCCATCGCTGTCGAGATCATCGATGGCGGGTACAACACATCAACCGGCGTGAGTTCGTCGCCGTCCATGACGCGCTTAACAATGTCTTTCATGCCTCCGCCGCCAACAACAAATAACTCATCCTGTCGACGCGCCTGTCGTACTGCCTGAATCACACCGATCGCGATATCGTCGTCCTGCGCCCACACGGCGTCTATTTTGGAGAAGCGCGACAAAAAATCTTGCATCACAGTAAAACCGTCGTCGCGATTCCAGTTGGCAAATTGATCGTCCAATACCTCGACATCGCTTCCCTCAAGCGCCGACATAAAGCCATTGAAGCGCTGTTCGTCGATCACAGTGGGCATTCCGCGCAACACGACAATTTTCCCGCCGCCGTTCAAGCGCTCTTTTATGTACTCGCCCGAAACACGACCCATATCAGCGTTATTCCCGGCCACATAAACATCGTGAATACCCGGCTCGCTAAGACCACGATCGACAACGGTGACAAACACGCCGCGGCGTTTGACATTGCGGACTGGGCCGGTTAGCGGCGCCGATTCGAATGGCAGGATAACTAGCGCATCCATTTGATGAATCGCAACTAGATCTTCGAGATCGTTCGCCTGTTCCGAGGCACTGTTGGCAGTAACTAGCACGACTTTGAGGCCCGGGTTTGCCGCCTCGAGCCGCTCTTTCGTCTGCTCTGCATGAAAATTAAGACCACCGGCCCAACCATGAGTCGCCGCGGGAATAGAGACGCCAATCGTTTGTGCTTGCAGGGTCGGCGCGGTAACCGTCAGTAGTAAACCGGATGCGGCGAGCGCGAGCTTTGTAAACTTGGCAAGCACGCGACGGGCGTTTACGTAAGCACCCGTCGTCAACGAGCCTAGGCTATGAGCAGCAGCACCGCTGCAGGTATAAAGTAAATTATGTTGAGCATACTTAGCTGTCGTCTCGTGTTTCTTCATGCTTATCACCTGTGTTAAATATTAGTTCTTTGCGCGCCATGCGCCGCGCTGCAGGTACACAGCAACGATAACAATCACCCCTTGCACCGCGCCATTGAGATAGTTGCTAACCGCATCGGTGAGATTGAGTATGTTGCCAATCAGCGTGAGTATCAACGCGCCGACAACCGTGCCCCAAATGCGCCCGTAGCCACCCTTGAGCATGGTGCCGCCGATGATTACGGCAGCGATCGCTTCTAGCTCCCAAAGAATACCAGTCTGACCTGACGCCGAGCCTAATCGTGGAACATAGATGATCGTCGCAATCGATACGCAGAGACCCTGAAGAATATAAGTTGCGGTTTTAACGCGGTCTACATTAATTGCCGAATAATGCGCGACGCTCTCGTTAGACCCCACTGCAAAACAATGGCGTCCGAAGACAGTCATGTTGAGTAGCACGTATCCGATTATTGCCACAGCGAAGAAAACCCAGACCGGATACGGCAGGCCGACCAAGGTGCCGTAATAAACCTCGCTATACACGTCGCCGATGGTGAAATTTAACGACAGAGTCCCCCCATCGGCCATATAAGTAACAAGCGAACGGTAAATTCCCATCGTGCCCAGGGTCACGATAAACGCCTCGATCTTTGCTTTGGTGGTTAGCAGGCCATTGATCATCCCCGCAAGCGCTCCTATCGCCGCAGAGGCGAGCACCGCCAAGAAGATAATCGTAATCAGCGAGTCGAACGTGCTCATCAACGCATTCATCAGCAAAATCATACAGCCAGATATAAAGGCCGCCATCGAGCCCACGGATAAATCGATTCCGCCGGTAGTAATAACAAAAGTAGCCCCGATTGCGACAATGCCGATAAACGAACTGCGCGCAAGAATATTACTTACATTACCCGCGCTCAAGAACGCATCGTTAACGAAGATGCCGATAATAAACAGGGCAACAAGGGCGATGAATGGCCCAGCTGTTTTTAGGTCTATTTTTGTCATTTAATGTCCTGTTCAAACTTCTCCGCAAGCTTAGCGGACTAATTACATGCGCTTACGCTGCGGCGGCCTTGAGCCCTGTCGCGTAGCGCATAATTTCGTGTTCGGTAATTTCATCACCGCTTAAGACACCTGCAATGGAACCTTGATGCATCACCGCGACCCTATGCGCCATACCAATAACCTCACTCATATCCGACGAGATTATGACCAATGCCTTTCCAGCCGCGGCGAGTTCTGCAAGAAAATGATAGATCTGACTTTTCGTACCGATGTCGATCCCGCGCGTCGGTTCGTCGATAATCAATATGTCGGGCGTAGTTTCGAGCATTTTCGCAAGAAGCAATTTCTGCTGATTGCCGCCAGATAAGTTGCCGGCAACCACGCCCGTATCACGCATGCGGATGTCGAATGTCTCTACAGCTTTATTGAAGGCCGATTGTTCGGCGCGTGTATCAATGATCGCTCCGGCGAATTGCTCGAGTGCAAACAGCGAAAAATTCTCCTTCAGCCCCTTATCGAGTAGCAGACCGCTGCCCTTTCTGTCTTTTGTCAGGTAAGCGATGCCGTGTTCGCGTGCGTCTGCGAGACTGCCGAGGCGTACCTCATTGCCCCGCACCTTGATCGTGGCACAGGATCCTGCTTTAGCTGAGCGCAGGCCAACAAGCGTTTCGAAAAGCGCCGTACGCCCAGAGCCAATAAGACCAGAAAACGCCACTATCTCACCGCAACGAAGCTCGAAACTTTCGGAGGCTAACGCTCCCCCCACATGCAAGCCACTAACCGATAGAGCCGCATTCGTCGACTCATTCGGCGCAGGCACCTGCGGATAAAGCGAGCTTAATTCACGCCCCACCATTAACCGCGCCATGTCGTCTTTGCACAGGTCTGCGGCGGGATAGCAACCAACGAGATCGCCGTCGCGAATCACAGTAATACGATCAGCTATGCGCTCGATCTCTTCGAGTTTGTGTGAAATGTAGATAATGCCAACGCCGCGTTCGCGGAGGCGATCAATTAACTCGAACAGCGCAGCGCTTTCTTTTTGAGTTAACACTGCCGTAGGTTCATCGAGAATAAGTACGCGCGCGTCTTTGGCGAGCGTCTTCGCGATCTCGACCATCTGCTTGTCGGCTACAGAGAGATTTGAGACCAAGGTATCTGGATCGATAGTGCAGTGCAGCGTGGCAAGATAGTCTCGAGAGAGATCGCGCATCTGTTTTCGATCGAGAAAGAAACTGGCGACGCCTTTCAGGCGAATCTCGTTACCAAGAAAAATATTTTCGGCCACGCTGAGCTGTTCGGCGAGATTAAATTCTTGATGAATAAGCACGACGCCCGCCGCCTCGGCTGCGGCGTGGGTCCATTCTCCCAATGCAATTGATTGAGCCGAGACAGGATTGTCTGCCGATGCCGGCGAGGATGATGCACTGCCAGCGTCAGAGATTTTTTGCATCGCATTCACATAAAGCTCGCCGCCGTTGCGGGGCTCGAAACCTGCGAGACATTTAACGAGCGTGGATTTTCCTGCGCCGTTCTCGCCGAGAATGGCGTGTACTTCGCCGCGCCGAAGATCGAAATCGATGCCGTGCAGCACTTCGATATCGCCATAAGACTTTTTAAGACTCTGAACAGCTAGTAGCGGGATGCGCCGCGCTGCATCATTCAAGGCTTCGTCCGCCTCATTTGTTATCGGGGTATTCGCCACGTCGTCTGTAATCACCTGACCCATGAATTAGCGATTCCACATATTAGGCAACACTGTGCTGCTGTAGGTCTTCTGTCCCCGCTCGAGATGTGCCCGTAACGAGTCGACGATTTCCGGCTGCTCACGCGCAAAGCTGTAGGTTTCAGAGGGATCTTTTACTACGTCGAACAAAAGTCCAACGGGGCCGTAATACGAATCAGGATTGTCGAAGCTGTTAATAGCCGTTCGATAGCGAGACTCAAGCACCAGTTTCCATTGCCCACTGCGCACACCGGCGATTCGATCGGCGTCAAAAAGAAAAAGCGCTTCGTGGGGCGATGCAGCATTACCGGTTAGCATCGCTGTGATGTTTTTACCGTCGATGTCACGATCGTCCGGCAGTTGACCGCCAGCAAGGGCTACGAGGGTGGGAAAAAGATCGATATTCATTGCCGGCTCATTCGAGACTATCCCTTTAGAGATTGTGCCCGGCCACTGCGCGATAAACGGGACGCGCTGCCCGCCTTCCCATGAGCTACCCTTGCGATTGCGAAAAGGTCCCGGACTGCCTTCCCACCAAGGGCCGTTATCCGACGTAAAAATTACCAACGTGTTGTCGGCTACGCCTAACTCTTCGAGCTTGGCAAGAATTTCCCCCATGCTCCAATCGATTGTCTCTACAACGTCACCATAAAGTCCGGCATCTGACTGTCCTTCGAATGGTGCGGTAGTATAGAGGGGAACGTGAGGAAAGCTGTGCGGTAGATAAAGAAAGAAAGGATCATCATTGGCGACACTGTCTTCGACAAACGCGAGCGCCTGCTCGGTATAGCGCTGCGTGAGCGTCTCCTGTACCACCGGATCCTCGATCATCGTCTCTTGGCTATACAGTTCGAGAGGTAGCATGTCGTTGCTATGCAATACGCCGTAGTAGGTATCGAATCCTGCGTTCATCGGCGACCATTCGACGCGGCTGCCAAGATGCCACTTGCCAAAAAGCCCGGTGCGATAGCCGAGCGGCTGAAGCGCCTCGGCGATAGTAATCTCTTCTTCCGCCAGATGAATATCGTTAGTCGGACGCGCGACGTCATTCACGAGCCCCAAGCGGATAGGATACCGACCAGTTAGTAATCCACCCCTTGCCGCAGTGCAAACATTCGCGCTTGAGTAGAAGCTATCGAAGCGCGCGCCATTGAGCGCCATACGGTCGAGGTTAGGCGTCTTGATGAGTGTCGATCCATAGACACCGAGGTCGCCGTAACCGAGGTCGTCGGCCATAACAACCACGAAGTTTGGCTGATCACTCGCCGCGTTAACACTCGTGCTGATGAGAAGCGAGCCGAGTATCGCCGCGCAAAAGTTACGCCCGTTAGCGCCCGCGTTGCGCGGTGCGCGCGCTTTTAATTCACGTCGAACTTTTACCATTCAGTCAGTCCTCATCAGCTTTTCTTTCCGGCTCGATGCCGGGTTTTTAGAACTCTCTGACCCTATGGGTTCAGCGTACCTGGAATCACTTCGAAGCTAGGATCGAACGAGACTAGAACCGAATTGAGCTGCATGAGCAAAGCCGCATTGCCAGTGACCGTGCCGACACCGCTCTGCAATTGCGAGCCGAGAGTCGCCTGCCCCATGATGATGGTTTCAACATCGCTACGATTCATAGTAATCGTTGCATCGGGATTAGGCGCGCTATAACCCTCGATATTAGACAGCGTGCCGCCACTCATCTCTACAACGAATGTCTGGCCTGTATCTGGCGTGATGAAATTGAGCACAAAATTAATTTCATCTGCCGCTTGGCTGTCGACTCGCGTAGCCACTGCATCCCACCACTGCCCCGTTGTCATCGCACGCGCGACCGTTGGGCTTCCGCCTCGAGGACTTTCGAATGGCTTCACGCCGTTGCGCAATTCTTCGGACGAGGAGAGGAAGACGTGACGCACGCTTGCGCTTTCGTATTGATACCCAAGCTGCTCAAACACGTCGGCCAACAAGTCTTTAGCCTCGGTGTTAGTTGGTTCGGCGTAAACTAGCTTATTAAGAAGCTCCATCGCATGACGGTAGCTACCCACACTAAATAGCTCGTTACTTTTCGCAATTATTTTCGCACTGCCACCCATCATTTCAACGTAGAGTGGCGCCGAGTCGGCCGGTGAAAGCGGCACGAGCGTCGCCGGGTTGCCGTCCCAGTAGCCTAAATAGCGATTGATTACCGCGCGCGAATTATGAAACTCGGAACCGTGATACTGCCGAGCGCTCCACTGTTTTTGCAAACTAGGTGGCACTTTATACTCGTTGTGAATCTCGTTGATGGTCACACCCTGATTGGCAAGATTCAGTACTTGGTTATTGAGGTTGGCATAGGCATCGCGCTGGGTTCGCATCACTTCTTGAATGCGCTCGTTACCCCAGCGCGGCCAATTGTGTGACGACACCATAACCTCTGCATCGAGCCCAAATTCATAAAGGGCCGCATTAATTTGCTTTGACCACGCAAGGGCATCACGCACCAACGCACCGCGTAGCGTGTAAATATTGTGGATAGTCGCAGTGATGTTTTCAGCCGCCCAGAATACCTTTTGATCGGGGAACCACGCGTTCATTTCGGCGGGTGCTTCGGTTCCCGGTGTGTTTTGGAAATTGACGCGGATGCCGTCTATTGTATGTTCTTCGAACGGTTCGGTAACAACCACTGTCGGTGGGATTAGGCCAGCAGCACCGACCGACAAGCCTTTACCGATGGCCGAGTCTACCTGCCCGAAGGGGCTGGATGGGATGAGCCGCCCATACTGAAATCCTGCTCGGCGCGACATTGAATTGCCTGCGTAGACATTCTCGGAGATTGCCTCTTCCATAAAGCCGACCGGGGCGTAAATGTCGACGTCGCCATTGTTAACCGCGTCGATGCTCGTCACGCCTAACACGCCACCAAAGTGATCGATATGCGAGTGAGAATAGACGACCGCCTTAACTGGCAGCTCGCCGAGTTGCTCGTTGGCGAGCTTAAGTGCTGCCTCAGCGGTCTCGGCCGACAGTAATACGTCGAAAAGTATCCACCCGGTATCGCCGCGCACAAGCGTCATGTTCGAGAGATCGAAACCGCGCACTTGATAGATAAAATCTGGCACAACCTCGTATAGGCCGAAATTCATATTGAGAGTGGCTTGACGCTGAAGCGAAGGGTGCATCGAGTCGAATTCTTCACCTCTAAGTAAAAAATCGTACTGCCCCATATCCCAGACCACCGCACCTTGCGAATTCAGGATCTGTTTAGAGGCCGGCTCAGCGATAAAGCCGCGACGCGATTCCGCGAAATCGCGGTCGTCTTCGAAGGGGAGTGAATCACGCAGCGCCTGCTGTAATTCTGAGGTATGCAACGAAGCCGTCGAACCCTTCTCATTGAAATGGTCCTGCGCAAGCGTAGTGCCGGCGAGTCCCAAGCTGGCTGCAGTAAGTGTTGCTGCTATCGTTGTTAATGAAAAGCGTCGCGCTCGGTTAGCGCGATTCTCGCCATTACTGTATGAATGGCCCGCGAAGTAAGTCGGTCTGTGCATTGTTATTTCCCCTAGCAAGCTCGCAAAGTGAGCACTAATAAAGTCTGTGCTCTTAAAGCGAGCTCTCGTTCTTATTGTTTGGGAAAAAGCAGCTTTATCCCCCCCGTCAATTCTGCCGCCAACGCCTGCAACTGCTCGGTGCATCCGCTTTCACTCTTGAGTGTGAACAGATCGTCGGCACGCGTTGCGCCGGGATTGATACACGCTAGAGGGAAGCCCGCCTGATGGGCGTGGCGACAAAATCTAAAGCCCGAATATACCATTAGCGAGCTACCGATAACCAATAATGCGCCCGCGGCATCGACGGCTGCGAAGATTTCGTCGACTGTTGTGCGAGGCACCGAATCGCCAAAGAACACGACGTCGGGCTTGAGGACCCCGCCACAGGACTCGCAGGCAGGCACACTGATTTCGCTGATGATGTCGTCTGGCACGTCTGCGTCGCCATCTGGCGCGAGTGCGCCGGGGCTTGGCAGCGCGTGGTTATGCTCGACAATGCGCTCTTGCATGCGAGCGCGTTCGCTCTTCTCGCCGCATCTCAAACACACCACGCGGTCGAGCCTGCCATGGAGGTCGATAACCTTTTGCGACCCGGCACGCTGGTGCAGACGGTCTACATTCTGGGTAACCAATAGAGAGCCAAACCCCGCCGCCTCTAATTGGGCGAGTGCAAGATGCGCGGCATTGGGTTTCGCGAGTCCTACAGCCGGCCATCCGGCATAGCTGCGCGCCCAGTAGCGCTGCCTAGAGGCCGATTTCTCGACAAAATCTCGGTGCTGGATGGGGTCGTTACGCTGCCATTTGCCCACGCTATCGCGATAGGTAGGAATACCCGAGGCGAGGCTAATACCGGCGCCCGTTAGGACAACCGTCTTAGGATTGGCTTGGAGAAAGTCTTTGATCGCGTCGTTCACGGTATGCCTGTCTTGAATCGAAAAAGTGTGGAGAACAAGCTTACGTTACGACTCACAACCGCGCTAGATCACATTAGACAACTAGCCAAAGACAGCTAGCCGCACTCGACTCAAGCGCCGCTCGACTCTACACTGTTTCGCTAAGTTAACACGCCCAGAGACCCATTATGCTTACCACCCATTTCCAACGCGTCCGCGCCCTATTTCTCTTCTCCGGTCTCGCGAGCCTTCTTGGCGGCTGCCAAGAAAGCCTGAAAAACACTGGGACAAGCGCTCAGATCGACGCGGCGCGGCTTTCCGAGACTGTCAGGGTGCTTGCATCGGACGAATTTTACGGCCGCGCGCCCGGCGGGCCGGGGGAGGCGCTGACGGTCAACTATTTAATCGACCGCTTTACCGAGTTAGGACTCGAACCGGCCGGCGAGCAAGGCGGATGGACGCAGTCTGTGCCGCTGATTCATACGCAGATTGTGGCGCCAGCAGACGTCGCTCCCGTTCTGCGACTCAACGCAGATGGGACAATACGCACTCTAGTCCAGGGAACGGATGTAGAGTTCAGCACCACTCGGGGGGTTGAGCGTGCGGTCATCGAGGACGCACCCATAGTCTTCGTCGGTCACGGCGCCTTCGCGCCGGAGCGTAGCTGGGATGATTTTGGCAACATAGATCTGCGCGGCAAACTAGCCGTCTTCCTTGTTAACGATCCTGACTTTGCAGCAGTTGCTGGCGAGGCAGTCGCAGCTCGTTTCGGCGGCAAGCGGATGACCTACTACGGGCGCTGGACATACAAATTCGAGGAGGCAGCGCGCCGAGGCGCACTGGCTGCACTGGTCGTCCACGATGATGCGGGCGCGGGCTATGGCTGGAACGTGGCCTCGTCTTTCCCCGGCGAGAACTACTCAATCGAACGCCCCGCCGACAGCCTCGCGCCACCACTACTCCAAGGGTGGATTCACAACGACGCGGCAAGCGATCTGTTTGCGCTAGCAGGGCTTACTCTCGAAGAGCAGCGGCGACTCGCGCGCGCCGAGGACTTCGAAGCCTTTGAGCTCGAAGGGGTCACGCTTTCAGCAGCGCTCGAAATTGAAACGGAAGTCGTTCAGAGCCAGAACGTACTGGCGCGGTTAAAAGGATCGACACGCCCAGAGGAATCAATCCTAGTTTCGGGACATTGGGACGCTTATGGTATTGGCGAACCCGATTCGCAGGGACGCACCGTGCGGCCCGGCGCTAACGACGATGCGCTCGGTATTGCAGGCGTGATCGAACTTGCCCGGGTGCTAAGTACCGGAAAATCGCCCGAGCGCAGTGTAGTCTTCGCCGCATGGACAGCCGAGGAGAGTGGACTTCTCGGCTCCGAAGCTTACGCCTCCCGGCCGCTGTTTCCGCTCGAGACGACGGTTGCAAACTTCACTTTAGACATTTTGCAAACCGCAGGTCTTGCCCGCGATGTTATTCAGGTCGGCGAGGGGCAAAGCGAACTTGAGCAAGACTTAGCGCGCGCCGCCGCCCTGCAGGGACGCACAGTGACACCCGAGAACTTGCCAGAAAACGGCCTGTTTTTTAGAGCCGACCATTTCTCACTCGCAAGGCGCGGTGTTCCCGTGCTCCTGATTATGGGAATAGCCGGCGGTGCTGATCTGGTCGAGGGCGGCCGCGCGGCGGGCGACAAGTGGATAGCCGACTACACCGGCAACTGCTATCACCAGACCTGCGATGCATGGAGCCCTGAGTGGGATTTACGCGGCGCAGTGCAGGATATTGAGCTGTTTCAATCGATTATCACCGATCTGGCGAACTCATCTCGCTGGCCAGAGTTGCTGCCGAGTTCTGAGTTCAAGTCAATTCGGGAAGAGAGCCTGCACCTTAGATAGAACTACTAGCTCAGAGCATTCGCTAGTGAGTCTTGCTGTTACACAAAAACCTAAGGAAGCCGTTAAAATAACCAAAAAAAAGGGCCTTCAGTTTCCTGGCAGGCCCTTTTACTCTCACATTGCGGTGCAGCTCACTCTATAGATGCGCTCTCGATAACGTCACATCGGCATTGCGCCAGAATGACTCGAACTGACGCTTTACGATCACCGCTTCTGCGCTGCGACCCTGTGCCTCAATCGCCTGCTGCAGGCCGAACGTCGACCAGCCACTCTGCTGCTTCCATTGGAGGTCTTGACGGAATGTCGCCTCGGCTTCGACCGCCTGCCCAGCATCTAGCTGCGCTGCACCTAGATAGAGGCGCATCGACTGCGACCAGTCTGGTGGCTCGGTGTAGCTATTGGTGTCTTCGATTTCGACTGCGCGCGCGTAGGCGGCAATCGCACCGTCCAGATCACCACGTGCTTCTTTAATCTCACCTTCAAGGGCAAAGCCCGCGAGCGTGAGGATCTGCGAAGCAGAGGTTGGGCTCACGCCGGTGGTGTCTACTTTAGGATCTACCGCCATCTCACGAATATGCACGAGCGCCGCATCCGCTGCAGCAAGATTGCCCTTCGCAATATTGGCGCTACCGGTTACATAGCTCCACATGCCGTCGAGATAAGGCGTGCCCTTATGGCTCTGCTCACTACTGAGCAGTTTGTCCCATTTGCCAAAGACCTTGTCGACAACCCAGGAGTGAACCACGCGCTTTTCGCCGCGATTAACCGCCTCGGGCGCTGTACCAACGCTCGCCGCGCCGCGCTGTGCGGCTTCGGATGCCTGCGCATAGCTGCCCTGCAACATGCTCGCATAGCGCACGAAATCTAGCGCGTGTGGTGCATGCATTTTATGCGACAGTGGGTAGGTACCAATATTTGGAAAATTAGTGTCACCCCAAAGTTCGGCAAACTGTAGGTCTACAATCTGCGAGCGCTCATTAATGTCGATCGCCTTCTCGTATTCGCCCACTCTTAAGTAGATGTGCCCTGGCATGTGCACCATATGGCCCGAAATAGGCACGGTAGATTCGAGCTTCTGCGCCGCCGGCATCGCAAGCTCTGGCTGACCAGACGCTTCCATCAGGTGAATATAGAGGTGATTTGCACCCGGATGATCATGTTCAGCACGCATCGCCGCCTCGAGCGCAAACTGCGCCTCTTCGGTGCCCGGACGCGCTGTGCCGTCTTTCTCCCAGTAGTCCCAACGCGTGGTGTTCATAAAGCCCGCTGCGAACATCGCGCCGATGTCGGGGTCGCTGGGATATTTTTCATGCAGCTTGCGCATGGCATCGACAAAAGCGAAGTCGCGTTCGCGTGTATCCATAATGGCGTCTTTGTTGTAGAGCACGAAAAGCGCGCGGATCATGTCTTGCTCGCGCGGTGTCGCGTTGTCGATACGTCGCAGCGCTTCACGAATCGCATCCAGACCCGTGCCTTGGGGATCGTCCGGCATGCCAGCATAGCGGCTGTTAGGGTTTGGACCTGCCGCATGCGCCAAGCCGAAATACGGCATGGGGCTGTCGGGGTCTAGGCGAGTCGCTTCTTGATAGGAGGCGATCGACTCAGGAAAGTAGAAACTCCAAGCCATGCGCAGGCCTTGGTCGAAAAACTGCTGAGCGAGATCGGAGTCGGTAGTGATCGGCCGCGAATAAGTGCCTCCACCCGGAACGAGTATCGCGAGCGGCTCGTCGCTAGATTGAGCGACAGCCATTGTGGGTAACGCGGCGAGCTGCATTGCGGTCACGCCGAGGATGACACCGGCAGTTAGAAGTTTACGCATGGTCGTTTTCTCCGTCTTTTTATTATCTGGATTATTGTCTGGTTATTATCGAGCTTGCCTAGTTGTTCGAACCAGATGAGTAGTACTTAGCTGCCGGCATCCGGCGAATCGCTCGCACCGAAGCAGCACCTCTAGAATTAGGCGATCGTTGCAGTCTAGCGCAATTGGTCGAAGAGGCAAATGCTGCACACGCTTTGCAAATTGCGAAAGAGGCGTCGGCGGGGCTCACGAGACAGGTAGGTTGCTACTTAATTGATCTAGATCAACCGCATCTAGCCGAGGCAACTCTGGCAGGAGTTTGATAGAGTCACGGTATAGGTCTACAAATCCCATCAACTAAGCCGGAGCACTTAATGTCCAACTCACTTCAACTCGACGTCTTCACCGACTACGTCTGACCTTGGTGTTACCTCAGTACCGTGAGTATTGAAAAACTAAAGGCAAACTATCCTGTCAAAACGCGCTGGGTGCATTTCCCCTTGCACCCAGATACGCCTGCCGAAGGGCGCTCATTGGCTGAGATGTTCGCAGGTCGGGATATCGAGCCTATACGCCAGAGGCTGAAAAACCTCATGGCCGAGGCCGGACTTCCCTACGGCGAGCGCACGCATACCTATAATAGCCGGCTCGCACAGGAGCTAGGCGCTTGGGCTGACACGCAGCCGGGCGGTGAGGCAATACACGATGCGCTGTATCGCGCGTATTTTGTCGACGCGGTGAACATTAGCGATGTTGATGCGCTAATTGAAATCGCCGAGGCGGTTGGACTCGACGGCGTTGCAGCGCGCACAGTCTTAGTCGAGCGCAGCTTCTCAACCAAAGTCGATGAAGACTGGGCGCGGTCGCGTGGCGTCGGCGTGACTGGCGTGCCGACGTTTTTTGCAAACGATCTCGTTGTAGTGGGCTGTCAGCCTTACGAGACGCTCGAAAAATTTGTTCAGCATCTGCTCGCGCAGCAAGAAGAAAAAAACTAGTTCAACTAATGGTTGTATTAATAGTTCCATTAACAGAATCATTAACAGAAACATTAATGGATACATTGACTGTGGCGCAGCGCTAACCGACGAGAACTTAAAATCAGGACTTGCTCGATGACAGATTCGACTAACGATAGGGGTGCACAATCAACACCCAAACGTCGCGCGTTAATCACCTGCGCAGATCGCTGCATGGGCCGCGCGATAGCCGACAAATTCAGAAAAATAGGCATCGAGGTTATCGAAAGTGTCTCGCCACTCACGAGCGCCGCCGACGTTAAGCGTGTGATCTTCGATGCGGGACGCATAGACATTTTAGTCGCTAACCTCGCTGAACCGCCGATGACCGGCCCGGTCGACGCTATAGACGACGCCGATTGGCATAGATTGTTCGCGCGCTTGGTTGATCCGCTTATGCATCTTGTGCGAGCCGTGACCCCACAAATGCTCGAGCGCAAAAGCGGTAAAATAATTGCTGTGACGAGCGCAGCGCCTCTCAAAGGTATAGCCAATAACGCCGCCTATTGTGCTGCGCGTGGTGCGCAAAACGGCTTTATCAAAGCGGTTGGGCTGGAGCTCGCGCGCAGCGGCATTCAGGTCAATGCGATCGCGCAGAACTATGTCAACAATGACACCTACTATCCCGATGACATTCTCGACCAGCCAAAATTCATTGAGCACGTGAAGCGCAATGTGCCGACCAACAAAGTCGGTGCGCCCAGCGAGACTGCCGAGCTTGCCGCCTACCTTGCCAGTGAACATTGCACGCACATGGTCGGGCAGCTAATCCCTCTTGCTGGAGGTTGGGCGACTTAGCTGCGACTCCTTCATTCTCTTCCATGTCCTCATTACCGCAGCCTAATGACTAAACGAGTGCGCTCGATCGACCTTCCCAAAAAGGCTTGCGAAGCTCGGTCTTTAGGATCTTATTAATCGGTGAGAGAGGCATCGGTTCACTGCGAAAACTGAGGCTTACTGGGCATTTGTATGTCGCGATCCTTTCGCGGCAATAAGTAATCAACTCACGCTCAGTCGGCGGCTCGCTTACTGCGCCTTCGAGTAAAATGACCGCGTGTACCGCCTCACCCCACGTCTCATGCGGCACGCCGATCACCGCGCACTGATGAACCGCAGGATGACTCGATAGCACGTTTTCAATTTCTATTGGGTAAATATTCTCGCCGCCGCTTACGATCATGTCTTTCACACGACCTTCTAAAAACAAAAACCCATCGGCGTCGATATAGCCGGCATCGCCGGTGTGATACCAACCGTCTTTTAAGGCGACCGCGGTTTGCTCGGGAAGATTCCAATATCCGGTCATAATATTGTCACCACGCGCGAGCACCTCACCAGTTTCTCCCGTAGGAAGATCGGCTCCCTGCTCGTCGATAATGCGAAGCTGCACATGCGGCGCTGGCCTACCTACCGAGCCGAGTTTCTCAGACCCCGGGCCGCTAACGACGTGATACTGCGAATCGAGACTTGTGACGATGGGCGCCGCCTCGGTCATGCCATAAGTTTGATAAAGATTGATGCCCGCAAACGCCTTTATCACCCGATGCTGTAAGGCCATAGGCATCGGTGCGGCGCCAGAGGCAACCATCTGCATCGAAGACAAATCAGCGGTGGCAAAGAGTGGGTTATCGATCAGCATCTGAAACATGGTCGGCACCAGTGTTGCCGAATTAATACGGTAGTTAGCGATGCTTTCTAACACCTCTGGCACATCGAACTTCGGCAAGATTATTGCGTGGCCGCCAAGCACCGCGCAGCTAAAAATGCGCGCACCTGCTGCGATATGAAACAGCGGGCCGACGATAAGAAAACACCAGCCGTCTTGCATTTTATAAAGCGGAACCGAACCTGAGGTATTGCACAGGAAGTTCTTGTTACTGAGCATCACTCCTTTCGAGCGTCCGGTGGTACCGCCTGTGTAAAAGAGAATTAAGGTCTCTTCGAACGCGCTTGGTTGCTCAGCGACAAATGTTGAGCCTGCTATTATCTCGGCAATTCTTGCCTCTAGAGAATGCATCTCGTCGGGCAGGGTTTGGGTAGCCCCATTTATCTCAACGCCGTGTTGCTTCGCGTTGTCGAAATCGAGCGCGCTGCCTGTTACGAACACGCAGCTCACACTGGCACAGGCTTCGAGCAAGGCGAGTGCTTGACTGTAAAAAGCCGGCTCGCAGATCAACAGTCGTGGGGTGCAATCATCAAGACATTCGATGAGCTCGCCAATAGCGAGGCGGAAATTAAGCGGAACAAAAACCGCGCCAATCGCAGGCGGCGCGAAATAGCCCTCGAAGCACACATTCGAATTAAACCCAAGATAGGCGACTCGATCACCGCGCTCGATACCCGCTTGCGCAAACGCACTCGCTTGCGCACGACAACGCAGAAGCGTCTCATGCCATGTTTGGGTAACACCCTGATAAGTGACCGCGGGCCGCTCTGGCCATCGCGCAGCCGCCTCGGTAAGTAAAGTGAATACCTGACCGCTTTTATTGCCTGCCTCTAACACGTGATCGTTTACTTCGTTTGTCGACATTTCTCTCACTCTTTCCTCGTCTTAACTAGTCGTCTGCTGCCACTATTCTAGCATCGTGCAATGCGGCGATCTCTCCCGAACTCATGCCCAGTAACTCACTCAGTATTTCGTCGGTATGCTCGCCTAAGCGCGGAGCAGGTTTCGGTTCGGCGGCGACTATTGCGCCGAAGTTTAAGGGCTGTGAAGGCGTTAACACACTGCCTATGCCAGGCTGTTCTATCGATGAGAAGAGGGGGTTCTCTGTTGAGCATTCGACATCGTTCGCAACCAACTGTGCGAGGGTCTGATAGGGGCCCCAGCAGACGCCCGCAGCGTCGAGAGCCTCATGCACCTGCGCGCTGCTGCGTGCGGCGAACCACGGCGCAAACAGAGTTTGCAATCTTTCTCGTGCTGCGAAACGGTCGCCTTCTTTGTCGAGATTTAGGCAAAGCTCTAAGGCAAGTGACGCGACGCTGTCCGCGCAATCGGTCACTGCAACGATTGCTTGCCATTGGTTTGGACTAACACCAACAATCATGACGCGTTCGCCATCGGCGCACACGAAGTCGTGGCCAAAAGTACCAAAAATATGATTGCCCATAGGCGGCCTTTGCTGCTCATTAATCTGCGCCTCAGCCAAATAGCCGAGATGACCCATCGTGGCGAGCGCAACATCGGCTAGCGCTAGTTTAATGAATTGCCCCTCGCCAGTGCGATTTCGGTGGCGCTCTGCAGCCAAAAGCCCAAGTGCGATCTGCTGCCCTGCAATCACATCCCAAGCCGGCAGTGCGCTGTTGAGTGGCGTAACGCCATCGCCATTAAGATAGGGCACGCCTACGCGCGCATTGACTGTATAGTCGAGCGCGCTGCCACCGTGTCGATCGCCTGTTAGATTGAGGTAGATGAGGTCTTCGCGCTGCTGTTTTAAGGCGTCGTAGCTCAACCAGCCACGTGCGGGAAAGTTCGTGAGAAACAGGCCCGCGTCGCCGCCGGGGGCGCAGATGAGTCGCGATAAAAGTTCACGGCCTTCGGGCTTGCGAAAATCCACAGCGATAGACCGTTTACCTTTGTTTAAGCTATGCCAGTAGAGACTTTTGCCTTGACCTGTAATCGGCCAGCGCCGGTAGTCGATACCGCCACCTATTTGATCAAAGCGAATAACATCCGCACCCAACTGGGCAAGAGTCATTCCGCCAGACGGTGCGGCAATAAACGCACTTCCTTCGACGATGCGAAGTCCTTTGAGTAGATTTTGCATTAAAATGGGTTCCGAACTAATGGCGAAGAAACTGCCAGACAGGCGACGCTATTTTCATACAACGCTTGCCTTCTCAATTAATTCACGCGCGATCACTTTTAGCGCGAGCACCTCTTCGGCACCCTCAAAAATTGATAGCACGCGCGCGTCGACAAAGTAGCGACTAACCGCCATTTCTTCCGCATAGCCCATGCCACCATGTATCTGCATGGCTTCACGCGTTACGGTTTCGGCAGCGCGGCAGCTAAACAGTTTGACCAAACTCGCCTCCATCTGACCTGCGCCCTCGTCCATGAGCTCGGCGACCTCATAAGAGAACTGCCGCGAAGCTGAAATTGTCGCAAACATTTTTGCGATCTTGATTTGCGTTAGCTGGTAACTTGCAAGCGGTGTCCCGAAGGTGCTGCGCTCACGCGCGTAACTCATGGCTTTCTCAAGCGCGGCCTGCATTACACCGGTCGCGCGCGCGGCCGTTTGAATGCGACCGCCAGCGAAGCCCGCCATCGTATAGTAAAAGCCGCGACCTAGACCCGCGTCTCCGCCTATAAGCGCCGATTCAGGGACAACAAACTCATCGAACGAAAGCTCGAACGAGTGCATACCGCGGTAGCCTAACGTCGCGATGGCACGGCCACTTAGCGCGCCACCAGTCTCCTGCGCCACCGTAAATTCGTGCCCTGCGCACGCTGGCTTTTCTACGAGAAAAAGGCTGAGGCCGCGGTAGCCCAGAGTTTTATCAGCCTCTGTGCGGGCTAAAACAACAAGCAGTTCGGAACGTCCTGCGAAAGTACACCACGTTTTTGCGCCATTGAGCTTCCAGCCGCCGTCGGTACGGGTCGCCCGCAGCGCCACCGACGCGACGTCGGAACCCGTGTTCGGCTCCGTGATCGAAATCGCGCAAAGTGTTTCTCCAGCGGCGAGCCTAGGTAACCATTTTTCCTGCTGCGCCGAAGTGCCGCCGGCAAGCAGCGCCCTCGCTGCTATTTCCGGACGCGTAATAAGACTGCCCGCGGCACCGAGAGAGCCTCGCGACAGCTCTTCGGTCACGACAATCATGCTCAGACTGTCGGGCTTATCATCGGGCTGGAGCCCACCGAAACGTTCGGGAATGCAAGTGCCGAAGCAACCAAGCTCTGCTGCGGGTATCAATATTTCATCTGGAATGTCGAGGTCTTGTCGATGTATCGCCTCCGCTCTTGGGGCGACGATTTCGTCGGCGAAACGCTCGAAAGTTGCGCGCATCATTTCCTTGTCGCTGTCGAGCGAAGAAGGCATTCTTCGCAGCTCTCGCGCACAAAGTTCTTCACCAAGTGCTGCCAGTGCCTTGCTCGAACCGAATTCAGATAGCAGAGCAAGGAGCGCGGGCTGAGAAAAAGTGCTGCTCAATTCAACACGCCCTAGCCCACATTCGTCAGCCATAGGCAGCAACCTCGTCTGTGCCGCATTCAGCGTGGTCGCCCACTGTGCGAGCGCTACGTGCGCTTCGAGTTCATCGCCTTTTTCTGCTTGGGTAATCAATGCCCCCGTCGCTGCCAGCTCAGCCACAACAAAGGCTAATTCGTAGCTCACCTGCTGAAATTCATCAAGTTTGATTGCGTCGAGGCGGCCGCTCTCACTGTCGAGACACGCTTGCCGAATAGTCGAAAAAGCGATGTCGAGGCGACTACTCAGCGTTCTGATTGTTAATTGCGCAGACTCAAGCGCCACGCTCAGTTCGGGTTTTTGCATAATAGAGTTAGCCTTAGCCTTCACGTTTTGTAAATATTCTCAGCATTGCAGCCATGCGAAAAGCGCGCGCTAGACTAGCGTCTATCAATAATCGCCGCATCGACAAGGTGACTAAAGTTCTCTCGGAACCCGCCCCCAGTTGATGGTGAGACCTGAGCCATAATGACAATGACCGTACCTTCGATAGGATCGATAAAAAAGCGAGTGCCCGCCGAACCATCCCACCAGATCGTGCCCTTTGAAACTGGATACGCATACGTCGATGGATCGAGCACAACGTTAAAGCCACCGAGACTCCAACCCGAACCAAGCCAATAGCGACTGTCGCCAATGGGCATAGCGGCTTCAGGGACGGCGTTCTCGAACATCAATGCGGCTGTTGCCTCGCTAAGTATTCTCTCTTCGGTGCCAGGGATCTTTCCCCTGTCCAATACCATTTGAGAAAACCGGACGTAGTCGGGCACAGATGAGAGCAGACCGACACCGCCTTCAACTAAGACAGGCCGCTGCGTCCAAGGCACGCTTTCGATAGCATAAGGACTCAGCTCACCCGCCTCTGGTCTGTATAGCTGAGCCAAACGATCAGCATCATTGCCCTCTGCCAAAAACAACGTGCTGGTCATCCCTAACGGCCCAAGTAAATTCTGCTGTAAATATTCTTCGAACGGCTGCCCCGACCAAACCTCGATTAACTTGCCAATAATAGTGGCGTGTATGCCATAGCGAAATTCTGTGCCTGGATCCTGAAACAGGGGAACCCGCGCCGCTTTCGATACCATCGCGTCAAGGCTTTGCGCGCGGTCACGCACATTGTTCTCGCGATAGAGCGCCGAACTTCGGCTGCCTAAACCCGATGTGTGGGTCAGCAAGTGTCCAATGGTCATCTCTCCCACCCGCGGGCGTGTTGCTTCAAGGTCAGTCGACTCTGCATTCAGAAGAACACGCTGATCGGAAAACTCTGGAAGATACTTGGAAACCGGATCGTCGAATTTAAACGCGCCTTCTTCGAACAGGCGTAACGCTGCGACGCTCGTAATCTCACGCGACATCGAATAGATTCGAAACAGCGCGTCTTCCGGCATGTCTGCATCGCGCTCTCTGTCGAGCTTTCCAAGCGCCACTTGATAGACTAGCTTTCCATCGCGGGCGACAGCAGCAACAACACCAGCAATATCGCCGTCGTCAATATGCTTTTGCAGTCTCGCCGTTGCACTATTCAGTGCTGCGCTCGACATACCCACACTTTCGGGACTTGCGATCTCGGCGGCGAAGACACTAGAGGAAGTAAGCAACACTGCTGCTAGTATCGCTCCGTTTAGTGAACGATTAAGCATTAAAAAGTGGTTTTTCCGCATAACAACTTATCTCGATATAAGAATGATCGACCTTTAAAGCGATTCGCTTATCCAGCGATCTACTCGCGCCTCGAGTAACGGCAAAGGCAAAGCGCCGGCGCCTAAGACAATGTCATGAAACTCACGAACATCAAACGCCTCGCCTAACGCCTGCTCAGCAGTTCGACGCACCTCTTGAATTTTTAACATGCCGATCTTGTAAGCAGTCGCCTGGCCCGGTGTTGCAATATAGCGCTTAATCTCGGAACGCACGGCGCCTTCTGATTGCGGCGAGTTATCCAGAAAATATTGAACCGCTTTCTCTTCGCTCCACCGCTTAGAATGAATGCCCGTGTCGACAACTAGGCGGATCGCACGCCAAATTTCGCCCCCTAGACGACCAAAGTCTGAATAAGGATCTTCGAATCCACCCATCTCTTTTGCGAGCCATTCAGAATATAACCCCCATCCTTCTGTATAAGCTGTGGTGCGATATTGAGTCCTAAAACGTGGCACGTCTTCGAGTTCTTGCTGAATAGAAATTTGCATGTGATGCCCTGGACTTCCTTCGTGGTATGCAACGTCTTCGAGTTGGAAAATAGGGAGAGTCGACATGTCACTCATGTGCGAATAGAACACACCTGGTCGCGACCCATCTGGCGTACCTGCGTTGTAATGTTGTGCAGCGCCAGCCTGCTCTCTAAACGCCTCTACGCGTCGAACTTCGAGCGCCGCCTTAGATAAGCGACCGAAATATTCAGGCAATTTGAGTGCGATTGCGTCTAAATATTTGTTATTGAGGTCGAGATAATCCTGTCGTCCTTCCTCGGTATTTGGGAAATAGAATTGCTCGTCTTCCCGCATAAATGTGAAAAATTCTTGCAGCGTGCCATCGAAGCCAACTTGCTGCTTAATAATGTCCATTTCACCTTGGAGGCGAGCCACCTCGTCCAGTCCAATCTGGTGAATCTCATCTGCCGTAAGCTCAACTGTTGTCATCTGGGCAAGCCGATAATTATAAAATTCTTCGCCTTCCGGCAATGCCCAAACACCCTGAGCTTCCTCGCTTGCAAACTCTCTATCTTCGCGTAGCCACGCAGCGACCTCGTTATAGGCAGCCAGTACATCGTCCGCGAGTAACACTTGGATCTGCTGTGTAATTGCCTGTGCGTCTTCTGTGCTAAGGCGCCCATCGTCTACCAAGGCATTGGTTTTGTCTTGCAGGTCTGACCAAAGCGGAGAATTAGGCGAGCTGTCGCTATTGTTAAATGGCGCGCCGGCGGTCACTCGCTCAATTTCCGCAAGCGCGAAGTCATAACCGAATCGGGGCTGCCTGATGCCCGCAGCCGATGCAGCGCGCGAACGCTCGAGTAATTGCGCAAACACGCGATCTAATTCTCTTAACCGAGAAACATACGCCTCGAGGTCTGCCACTGTGTCAACGCGGTGAAAGTTAATCAAAAAATTGGGGAGATACGCATGGGGACCACCGCGCCCAAAAATGTAGCCGTGCTGTCGATACGGAACACCCGCCTCGGCACGCTCTAACGAAAATCGCCACATGTCGAAGGAGAGTCTGCCATCGTCATTCAAATCTGCGTAAGTAAACTCGCTCTCCATTTCGGCGACGCTCGCGCGCAGCCACTCGAGGTCGCGCTCTTCTGCGGCAAGAGAAAAATCGTCGAGCTCGTCATAATCTGATTTATCACCCAACCGCGTCTTGGTCATTGGGCTTGTCTCAAGCTGCTCGGCATATTGCTCATCAAGCCATGCGTTTAATCTCTGAGTTTCAGACTGAGTCGCAACAACAGCCACTGCCTCAGATTGCTGATTAGTCGGCTCAGAACACGCAGCCAGAACACCAAAAAGAGCGATCGCGACGCCGCGAGCGAATCTGTTAATCAGTGTGGTTGATGACATCGATTTACTCCTTAATACTATGATTTTTTCCCGCTGATGACTGGCTTCTAGTTTTCTTTTACTTTGATGGCGCACAGCATTTAACGCAGCAGGGGCTGCCAAGCATAAGCGCAATCACCCAAAGCAATAAACTCCGGATTGAGAAGACTGTCTTTTTGATTGTAACGCAGCGGGCTAAAGTCTAGATCGATTATTTCACCGCCGGCTGCGCTAAGAATTGCGTGTGCTGCAGCGGTGTCCCATTCGCTTGTCGGCGCTAAACGAGGATAAATGTCGGCGGCACCTTCGGCGACCAGACACATTTTTAGCGAACTGCCTATACTCACCACTTCATCGATGCCTAAAACTTGGTCAATGTTGGCAAGCATTTGTTCGAGTCGCTCACCACGGTGACGACGACTCGCCACAACTCTTATTTTCTGCCCTGCCATGGCCGCCACCGTGATCGCAACCGAGCCGCTGCCCTCTGTTTTCCAAGCGCCGGTTGCCTTGTCGTCGTTAATCCCGCTGTAAGTGATGCCGGTGACTGGAACATGCACCACGCCGAGCCTTGCGATCCCGTTGTCGATTAGTGCGATATTGACTGTGAACTCACCATTGCGCCCGATAAATTCCTTAGTACCGTCTAAAGGATCCACGAGCCAATAGCGCGCCCAACTCTGACGCTCCGCAAACGGCAGCTGCAGCGATTCTTCCGACAGCACCGGTATCTCGGGCGCTAAAGCAAGCAGCTCTCTTTCGATTAGGTCATGCGCTCGCCGGTCAGCGAGAGTCAGCGGCGAGTCATCTGCTTTTTGCTCGACCTCAATGTCTCCGGCGCCATTGTAAACCCCGAGAATTTCTTCACCCGCAGCCTCTGCGATACGGCACATCTCGCTGAGGGTATGTTTACTCCTGTCTAACTGACTCACATTTGGGGTCCTTATAATTGCCCATATTTATGGCGCACTTTATGAAACACCTTATGACGCACCTTATGACGCACCTTATGGCAAACCGTGCACTCTACACTGACTCATTCGTATAAACCTGCCGTAGAATAACAGTTGAATTAACGCTAAGCTCGTGGCGAATTACATCTGATCAGTCGCGGACACTCCGGCACCTCGATCCCTTTCTGGAGACACAATGCCACCCTGGAACGACATAGATACCGTAATGTTCGACATGGACGGCACGCTGCTAGACCTGCATTTCGACAATTACTTCTGGCAGCATCTCTTGCCGTTGACCTACGCTGAGCAGAATCGCATCGCGCATGACGAGGCGATTGCCTTTGTCACGGCGAAATCCGAGCGCGTTTATGGCACGCTCGATTGGTATTGCCTTGATTACTGGCGCGACGAATTAGGCGTCGATATTACCGGATTGAAGCAAACGATTATTGACAAGATTCGCGTTCGACCCAATGTCGAAACGCTGCTGACACGACTCAATGCCGCCGGCAAACGGGTACTGCTCGTGACCAATGCCCATCCACACAGCTTGGCGCTTAAGATGCAGCATACCGCCATTGCCGGCTTTTTCCATCAGCGCATCAGCTCACATCAATTGGCGTTGGCTAAAGAGAACGACGGTTTCTGGGGCAAACTCCAGATGATTGAGGCTTATGACCCTGCCCGCACCCTACTTTTCGACGATTCGTTACCGGTGCTGCGGCAAGCGCAGCGCGAAGGCATTGGCCACTTAATGGCAATACGTCAGCCCGACAGCGAACGGCCCGCTGTCGCGCGTGAGGAATTTGCACAAGTTGATGATTTTGCGGCAATAATGCCTGCATCACTCACACTCGTTCATCAGGCAGGATAACCAAAACAGACATGGCTAAGACTCAAGAACCCAAGGCTAAAACTGACCTCGCGAGGCTCAGGCTCGACAAGTGGCTATGGGCAGCACGCTTTTACAAGACAAGGAGTCTTGCCAAGCAGGCGATCGAAGGCGGCAAAGTGCAATGCGACGGGACCCGCGCTAAACCTAGCAAAGAAATCGAAGTGGGCGTCGAAGTGCGCTTACGACAGGGTTTAGACGAACGCAGCGTCGTGGTTACCGCACTGTCCGAGCAGCGACGCGGTGCGCCAGAGGCGCAGCTTCTATACACGGAAACCGCCGAGAGCATCAAACAGCGAGAGACTCTAAGTGAGCAACGAAAGAGTCAGCCACACCTGTTGACCAACACGAAGCCTAACAAGAGAGACCGTCGGCTAATCCACCGTTTTAAGCAAATAGAGTAGAGCCAACACACGTAATAAGCTGTTAGCGAATTTAGGTGTTCTTTGCCATAATACTGCGCTCTTGGGCCAGCCGAGGTTTGCCCACCCGCACTCGTGGCGAACTACCGAGGTGAGGCTGCGCATTTTGCCAGCCCTGAACCGACGCCTATTTTCCCATCGAGCGCCTATAATTCGGACGACCTCACGCAAGGCTCCGAGATGCAAGGATGGTATTGCCTTGAGTAGCACCTCTGCTAAAGACATGGGCTCGTCTGATCGCCCCTCATTTGCCAGCTCGCTCGATTTCTACAAGCTCGCCACATTCGATTTGAGCTGGGGCGGCGTCGTGCGCGGTATCGAGAAAGAAAGTCTCAGAGTGAGCCCAACTGGCGCGCTTTCTCAAACAGGCCATCCCCAGGCGCTGGGCTCGACGCTCACTAACCCTTATATCACTACCGATTTTTCGGAATCGCTTCTTGAGTTCATAACCCCGGCATACGAGCGCATAGAAGACTGCCTAAGCATGCTCGAGGGAATACATCGCTTTACGCTTACCCGCTTAGATAACCAAGAAATGCTTTGGGGATCGAGTATGCCCTGCGCACTTGGCGGCGAAGATGAGATACCTATCGCGCTGTTTGGCACGTCTAACGTGGGTAAGCTCAAGACTCTGTATCGCGAGGGATTGAGCAATCGTTACGGCAAGATCATGCAGACAATCGCCGGCATTCATTACAATTTTTCGATGCCTGAGAGCTTCTGGCCGCAGTATCAGCAGCAGTGCGGCGATACCGGCACGCTGCAAGATTTCCGTACCAACAAATATCTGCATCTCATTCGCAATTTCCACCGCTATTCTTGGCTTCTCGTGTATTTGTTTGGCGCCTCGCCCGCTGCGTGTAAAAGCTTCGTGCGCGGCCGCGAACATAGCCTGCAAGAATTAGATGAGCACACGCTCTATTTACCCTATGCCACTTGCCTGCGCATGGGCAATTTGGGTTACAAAAGCGAAGCGCAGAAATCGCTTTTCGTCTGTTATAACGACCTGAAAAATTATGCCGAATGCCTTGATAAAGCGATGCATACACCTTACCCCGAATACGAAGCAATAGGCCTCGGCGTCGATGGCGAACCGCTCCAGATAAACGCTAACCTGCTGCAACTCGAAAACGAGTTCTACAGCACTATCCGGCCCAAGCGAAATGTTAAAAGCGGGCAGCGCCCGCTAGCAGCGCTAAAAGAGGGAGGCATCGAATACATCGAGGTGCGCGCCCTCGATCTAAACCCTTATCTCCCCCTGGGTATCGACGCCGAGCAGACAAAGTTTTTGGACACGTTTCTCTTGCATTGCCTTCTGGCGCCAAGTCCCGAATGTCATCAGGCGGAGTTCTTTGAGGTTGCCGAGAACCTCACCCGAGTCGTCGAACAGGGTCGCGACCCTGCATTAATGTTGTCCGAAGAAGGCGCGCCACGTGCAATGCGCGAATGGGCAGCCAGCATTCTAGGCTCACTAGGCCATGCTGCGGCGTTACTGGATTCGATTCACGGCGAGCAGGGCCTGCCCGGACAGGCGTACGCGTCTGCCCTAAATGCACAGGTCGCCAAGCTCAATGATGCAAGCCTCACGCCTTCCGGGCGAATGCTTGCGCAAATGCAGGACGAGGGCCTCTCTTTCTTTCAGCTCGCGTTAACCCTCGCCAAACAGCAACACAGCGTGCTGTTGGACCCGTCAGAGAAGGCAACTGACTCCCAACTAAGCAAACGCGATGAGACAATGTTCGAGAAGGTGGCAACACAGTCGCTCGCCGATCAAGCCGCCATCGAATCGGAGCCACAATTAGATTTCGAGACGTTTTTAGCACAGTGGAATGCAGCATAGACGCCGGCAAGGCGGTAAACTGCGATCAGTAATCTGAATTAAAAGACCGCTTTTGGGAGCACAAGAATGAGCAACCTAACACTGCCGAGCAATCGCATCATGAATTTCGGCATCTTTTTTATTACCGTGTTAGCGATTGTCGTTGCACTTTATATGGAGCACGTGATGCTCCTCTCTCCCTGCGGCCTGTGCATCACGCAGCGCGTCTTTTTTATCCTCTGCGGCTTTGTGTGCCTGGTGTCGGCGCTGCATGACCCCGAAGCATCGACCCAGCGCCTCTACTCGCTGATTGCCGCGTCGATGTGTGTGTTTGGGAGTTACTTCTCCATTCGCCAGATCTGGCTGCAGAATCTACCCGAGGAAGAGGTCCCGGCCTGCGGCCCCGGCCTTACTTACATTATGGATAACTTCCCGTTCATCGAGATGTTGAACTTCCTACTCAAGGGTGATGGCAACTGCGCTGAAGTGGTGTTCCGCCTGTTCGGTATTTTCTCTATTCCGCAGATGGCGCTTATTGCGTTCAGCGGCTTATTCTCACTATGTCTCTTTATGGCCTTCCGTAAGGCGGAAGCCTAGCCGCAGGCGCTTTATGGCCTTCCGTAAAGCGGAAGCCTAGCCGCAGGCGCTTTATGGCCTTCCGTAAAGCAAAAGCCTAGCCGCGGCGCCAGTCGAAGAATCGTTTTAGCCAAGGGAAATACTGCGTAGGCATGCGCGCGCTGCGCCAGGCGTTGGCGGCGAATTTGTTCGCCTCGCCAAGTGTGGGGTAAATATGCGTCACCGCTGAAATACTCTTAAGTCCCATTCCGTGGGTCATCGCGAACACAAATTCGGCGATCTGCTCTCCGGCGTGATAACCAACTATCGTGACGCCTAGCATCTTGTCTTTACCCGGCACCGTTAAGATTTTTACAAAGCCATGTGCTTCGCCATCGGCCAGTGAGCGGTCGTGGTGATCCATCTCATGCCGCGTCACTTCATAAGCAATACCGCGCTGTTTCGCCTCTTCCTCGCTCAAACCCACACGAGCTACCTCGGGATCCGTGAACGTCGCCCAAGGCACAGCGGCATAGTTCACGCGCGAACGCCAAAGACCACCGGCGATAGAATTCAGCGCAGCAAACCAGGCTTGATAAGACGCCATATGGGTAAATTGATAGGGCCCTGCTACGTCGCCACAGGCGAAAATATTGGGTAGCGAGGTTTGCAGGTATTCATTCACCTCGATTGTGCCTTGGGGCGTTAAGGCCACGCCGATCTCCTCGAGGCCAAAATCTTCGGTGTTGGCCTTGCGGCCGATTGCCAGCAGCACTTTGTCGAAGGCAACTCGGACAGTGCTGCCCTCGTGTTCGGCTTCCATGAAATGCTCACCGTCGACTGTCTCAAATTTAAGTAGCTTATGGCCTGTGAGTAAGTCGATGCCCTGCTCTAAAAAGCGAGCACTCACTGCGTCAGACACGTCTTCATCTTCGCGGGGCATAATCCGCGTAGCCATGTCTACTTGAGTCACTTTAGAGCCGAGGTGACTAAACGCCTGAGCAAGCTCACAGCCAATAGGGCCACCACCAACCACAAGGAGTCGTGGCGGCAATTCGGTGAGTGACCAGACATTATCGGATGTCAGATAGTCGATATCAGCGAGGCCCGGCACGGGTGGCACGAAGGGCCGAGCGCCCGACGCAATGACGATCGACTCGGTGGTGATAATCTTGCCGTCAACTTCAACCTCATAGGGCGAAATCAGGCGCGCGGCGCCGCTCACACAGTGTACTCCGAGCGAAGTAAACCGCTCGGGCGAATCGTGTGGTTCGATTGTTTCGATCACGCCTTGTACGCGCTGCATAACCGCGGCGAAATCCACTTTACCCGCTGCGTCCACAATGCCGTAATCGGCTGCGCGGCGAATATACGACATGATGCGTCCGCTGCGGATAATCGACTTGCTCGGCACACAGCCGGTATACAGGCAGTCGCCTCCCATCCTGTGTTTTTCGACGAGTACTACTTTAGCCTTTGCCCCAGCAACGATGAGAGAAGTAACGAGCCCAGCCGAACCGCCTCCCACCACGACTACATTGGCGTCGAATCGCTTCGGCCTCTTAAAGACGCCAAGGCGCTTACGGCGCTGAATGACGCCGATCAGGACTTTGGCCACAAGCGGAACTACACCCAAAAGAGTAAAGGAGACAATTACCGAAGGCGAAACCAAGCCGCTAAGCGAGGTAATCTGCGCGAGCTCAGCGCCGGCGTTAACGTAAACTACCGTAGAGACAAACATCCCTATTTGGCTTGCCAGATAATAAGCAGGCACGCTGATGCTAGTCAGACCCATGAGCAGGTTGACGATGAAGAAAGGCACCAGAGGTACCATCCTCAGGCTGAAGAGATAGAAGGCGCCGTCTTTTTCGAAGCCTTTATTTATCGACGCAAGATAGGCGCCGAAGCGACGCTGCACCCAATCACGAAGGAGAAGGCGCGACGCGAGGAACGCGCCGGTAGCGCCGATGCTACTCGCGAAAGAGACCAGAAGTGTCCCCCACCAAAGTCCGAATATGGCACCGCCGAGCAGAGTGAGCAAAATGGCGCCGGGAATGGAGATGCCGGTCGCCACCACATAGAACACGAAGTAAATGGCCACGGTTAATGCAAAATTTTCATCGCGAAACGCCTGAAGGCTAGCCAGGCGCGACTGCACGAACTCCAGGGTCAGATACTGACCAAGGTCTAAGACAAAATAGGCGCCGAAAGCGAAGATAACTAGCGTGGCGACAGCGAACTTGATTCTATTCACTTCAATTCCTTGGTAACTGTGAGCTCGAAGGTGATGTTACCCCATTGAGCGATACGAGTGAGATGCTAAACGACGGTTATTCCCGTCGCTCTTGTACTCGCGCGGCTAATCGTCGATTCAATTTCAACGATGCGACTGCTAAGCTTAGGGCTTTACTCAACGCTGCGCAGCTCACTGCAGCCACCACGCAACCTCAAGAGGCTCATGCCGTGTCGATCATCGAAGCCAATCGCCGATTCCCTTTTTCCAGGCCGCGCCGCATGCGTCGTGACGAGTTCAGCCGTCGCCTCATGCGTGAGACACGTCTGTCTACAGACGACCTGATCTATCCGCTTTTTATTGTCGAAGGCAGCGGCCAGCGTCAGCCGATCGACTCTATGCCCGGCATCGAGCGTCTGAGTATCGACGAACTCTTAAAAGAGGCTGCCGAACTTGTCGAATTAGACATCCCTGCTATAGCGCTTTTCCCTGCGCCTAAGCCCGAGACTAAATCGCTCAATGGCGCCGAGGCTTACAATCCCGATGGCCTCGTTCAACGAGCGATTCGCGCGCTCAAGGCCGCTTTCCCAGAGCTTGGCGTTATAACCGACGTGGCGTTGGATCCCTACACGACCCATGGACAAGACGGCATCATTGATGAATCGGGCTATGTGCTCAACGATGAGACCGTCGAGGTGCTCGCTAAACAGGCGCTCTCACATGCCATTGCAGGTGCCGACATCGTTGCGCCGTCGGATATGATGGACGGCCGGGTTGCCGCTATTCGCGCCACACTCGAGGATAATGGCCAAATTTACACGCGCATACTCGCCTATTCTGCCAAATACGCCTCCGCCTACTACGGCCCTTTCCGCGACGCGGTCGGGTCTAGCGGTAATTTAGGCGGCGGGAATAAATACAGCTATCAGATGGACGTGGCGAATAGCGACGAAGCACTACAGGAAATTGCGCAAGACCTTGCCGAGGGCGCTGACATGGTGATGGTTAAGCCTGGCATGCCGTATTTGGATATTGTGAGCCGCGTAAAAACCGAATTCAAAGTGCCCACCATGGTGTATCAGGTGAGCGGCGAGTACGCCATGCATATGGCGGCCGCACAAAATGGCTGGCTCGACGAGGACGCCATAGCGATGGAATCATTGCTCTGCATAAAGCGCGCCGGAGCCGATGCGATACTGACTTACTTCGCCAAGAAGGCGGCGCGCCTGCTAAAGGCCAATTCCTAAGCTATTAACCTGAAGGCTTAAGACAAGAGTCCGAGCAGCCATCGTTGCGCCGCTCGTCCTGACTATTGTTCGGTAGTACTTGAATACTTGAGTTTCGGCCTTATTATTAGACTCAGAACTTATTATTATAACCAGAGGATTAGTGTATGAGCGGCTCTATCGTTCACGTATCAGACAGCTCTTTCGAGCAAGACGTTCTTCAAGCCGAAGGCCCAGTGCTCGTAGACTTTTGGGCCGAATGGTGCGGACCCTGCAAGATGATCGCGCCTGTTCTCGAGGAGATCAGCGGAGATTACGCAGGTAAAATTACCGTCGCCAAGATGGATGTCGATGCCAACACCGCTACCGCGCCTAAGTATGGCGTACGAGGCATTCCGTCGCTGCTAATCTTCAATGGCGGCGAAGTCGTAGGCACGAAGGTAGGCGCTCTCTCAAAATCGCAGCTTGCCGCGTTTATTGACAGCGTTATCTAAATTGCGTTTAATGCGGCTCAAGACAGACGAAAGTCTCTCTTAGCCGCAGCCTTGACTCCCTAGCCTTACTCTTCGAACCTAGCCGCCAGTGGCGTACTAAAGTTCCGTTTCGCTAGACCGATGTATGCTGTGTTAGTAGAAACAGTGCGACTAGAATTGGTACCTAATTTCGTATCAAAAACGCCAAAATATTCCGCATAGAGACAGGCCGAGCATGAAAAGGGCCAAAACTTGCGGCAGACCAATCCGGTCGAAAGCCTCCTGAATTGTCAGATCCTCGCTCTCTCTCGGCGCTTATAATTTACCGATTTTAGAGCGATTTCAGAGCGGCTTAAGAGTGGCATTAAAGCGACCGGCTCACGACCCAATATAAAGCAACCCCATATCCAGCCCTCTGTCATCCGGCTGAAGACGCGTCCCTAACAACCTAATTATTTATTCGCCTGTTCTTACTCAAAAACTGAGATTCAGAATAGGAGAACCCCCAACCAATAAAGAAGACCATCAACAATGAACTTAACCGAACTCAAGCAACAGCCCGTCGCAGACCTCGTTCAGACCGCCCATGATATGGGACTCGAAAACGTCTCCCGCACGCGCAAGCAAGACATCATCTTCGCGATCTTAAAAAAGCACGCGAAAAACGGAGAAGATATCTCTGGTGACGGCGTGCTCGAGATACTCCAAGACGGCTTCGGGTTTTTGCGTTCGGCAGATTCCTCTTATCTCGCAGGCCCAGACGACATTTACGTCTCCCCTAGCCAGATTCGCCGCTTCAATCTTCGTACCGGCGATACGGTTGCCGGCAAGATTCGCCCCCCCAAAGACGGCGAGCGCTATTTCGCTCTGCTCAAGGTTCACGAAATCAATTTCTCGAGTTCAGAGAATTCTAAAAACAAAATCCTCTTCGAAAACCTAACGCCCCTATTCCCCCAAGACCGCCTCACTCTGCAAGTGGGTAACGGCAGCACCGAAGATCTCAGTGCGCGAATCATCGACCTCGTCGCACCAATCGGCAAAGGCCAGCGCGGACTTATCGTGTCGCCACCGAAGGCGGGTAAGACGCTTATTCTTCAGAACATCGCGCAGTCGATTACACGCAATAATCCTGAATGCCGCCTCATCGTACTTTTGATCGATGAGCGCCCAGAAGAAGTAACCGAAATGCAGCGCTCTGTGCGCGGTGAAGTCGTCGCGAGTACCTTCGATGAGCCGCCCGCACGCCATGTGCAGGTAGCCGAGATGGTTATCGAAAAGGCGAAGCGCCTCGTCGAACACAAAGAAGACGTGGTTATTCTCCTCGACTCGATCACCCGTCTTGCGCGCGCCTACAACACCATCATCCCGAGTTCCGGCAAGGTGCTAACCGGCGGTGTCGATGCCCATGCACTCGAACGTCCCAAGCGCTTCTTCGGCGCCGCGCGTAATCTCGAAGAAGGCGGCAGCCTAACGATTATCGCGACCGCACTCGTCGATACCGGCTCGAAGATGGACGAAGTGATTTATGAAGAATTTAAAGGCACGGGCAACATGGAACTGCAGCTAGACCGCAAGATTGCCGAGAAGCGCGTTTACCCTGCCATCAACGTCCGCCGCTCTGGCACACGCCGCGAAGAACTCATCACAACCGAGGAAGAGCTCCAGCGCATGTGGATTCTCCGTAAACTGCTCACCTCGATGGAGGATGTTCAGGCGACTGAATTCATTCTCGACAAATTAAAAGACACGAAGACTAACGAAGAGTTCTTTAACTCGATGAAGCGCAAGTAGTAACTTATTTATGGCATTTAAAGACCTCAGAGACTTCATCGACCTCCTCGAATCCAAAGGTGAGCTCAAACGCATTAGCATGGAAGTCGACCCTGTTCTCGAGATTACCGAGATTAGCGATCGCACGCTGCGCGCCGGTGGCCCTGCCCTTCTATTCGAAAACCCGAAAGGATCGAAGATCCCGCTACTCGCGAATCTCTTTGGAAATACTCGCCGCATCGCGCTCGCCATGGGTCAGGAAGACATCTCTGGCCTGCGAGACGTCGGCAAGCTGCTCGCATTCTTAAAAGAACCGACGCCGCCAACGGGGTGGAAAGACCTCTGGCAAAGTCTGCCAAGCTATAAAAGCGTGCTCAATATTCCTGCGAGCGTTTTACGCAAAGCGCCGTGCCAAGAGATCGTCTTAGAAGGCGATGATATAGATCTGGGCATGCTGCCAGTTCAAACCTGTTGGCCCGGCGATGCCGCGCCTCTAGTCACCTGGCCTCTAGTGATTACCCGCGGGCCTGATAAATCTCGCCAGAACCTTGGCATTTATCGCATGCAAATGATTGGCCCAAATAAGCTCATCATGCGCTGGCTTTCACACCGCGGCGGCGCGCTCGATTTCCGAGAGTGGCAGCAGCAACATCCCGGCGAGCGCTTCCCCGTGTCCATCGCTTTAGGCGCAGATCCTGCGACAATCCTCGCGACAGTGACTCCTGTACCAGATACGCTGTCCGAATACGCCTTCGCGGGTCTTTTGCGCGGAAGCAAAACCGAGGTTGTGAAATCGCGTACCAACGATCTACAGGTTCCGGCGAGTGCCGAGTTTGTACTCGAGGGATATATCGAACCCGGCGAGATGGCACCCGAAGGTCCTTTCGGCGATCACACAGGCTACTACAACGAAGTCGATGATTTCCCCGTATTCACCATAACCTGCATGACGCACCGGCGCGATCCGATTTATCATTCGACCTACACCGGCCGACCGCCCGATGAGCCGGCTATGCTCGGCGTTGCACTAAACGAAGTATTCGTACCGCTGCTTCAAAAACAATTTCCCGAAATCATCGACTTCTATTTGCCTCCCGAAGGCTGTTCCTATCGTCTCGCAATTGTCAGCATGAAGAAACAATACCCAGGCCATGCTAAGCGCGTAATGATGGGTGTGTGGTCTTTCTTGCGGCAGTTCATGTACACCAAATTTGTGATCGTCGTAGACGATGACATCAACATACGCGAGTGGGACGATGTCATCTGGGCAATTACCACCCGTATGGATCCTGCGCGCGATACCGTACTAATTGAGAACACGCCAATCGACTATCTCGACTTTGCCTCACCTGTGTCGGGCCTCGGCTCGAAAATGGGAATGGATGCAACGAATAAGATGGAAGGCGAAACTCAACGCGAATGGGGCACGCCGATTACGATGAGCGACGAGGTTAAGGCCCGAGTCGATGCGATGTGGGACGAGCTCGGCATCGACAAGCCCTAAATTTCGCGAGTCGATTTTTTACTGAAGCACTTGAACACAACCTGCGTCACTCGAGCCGCCACTAGACAGACTGCGGCGTTGGCAGTGAGCTGCTGAGTCCTGCAGTCTCCAGCGCGCTGCGCGTGGCGTCGTCTGCCTCGGCCTCAAAACCCAACCCCCGCATCAGCCCAGCGTATTCGACAAACGCTTCGGCGTCGGCTTGCATCGCAAGCGTCGCCTCATAATATTCTCGCGCCTTACCCCATAGTTCACTGCGCAGCGAGAGCCGCGCTAAGGTAAGTAACAACGCAGCATCGCTTGGCCGAGAGCGCTGCCAGTGCTCGGCAGCTAATAACTGTTTTAATGCGAGCCCCGAATCGAGTTTTCCGTAGCAAAGTACGGTCTCGCTGTCCCAGCGCTTCTTTAGCGCTTTCTCTAGGGCGCGCCGCGCACCCTCGGCGTCTCCCGCATGCAGCAACAGTTTGGAATATTCGGTTACTAACGCGGGGGTTTCACATTGACTCGCCTTCGCCTTCTTCCACAGCTGCTGTAGCTCACTGGCATTGGTAACGGCATTGCGCAGCTGTCCCAATAGCACCGCATCGGCGAGCGATGACAGTGCCTCGACAGCCATAACTTTTTGCTTTACCAAAGCAGGAAGCAAACGCTCGAGTGCGTCCCAGTCTTCGAGTTGCGCATAGACCTTATAGAGAAGCTGCAACAAATTAGTGTCGGCCGGCGAATTGCTGCGCAGGTTCTGGAGTACTGCTACACATTCCTCAAATCTATTTGCCTGCAAAAGTATCTCTGCCCGCACAGACTCAATCGTCGACTTAGCATCAGGGTAAGCCGACTCGCCTTTGCTTAACCACTCAAGCGCCGTGTCTACCTCTCCCTTTTGATTGGCAACATACGCGAGAGCCATGTAGTTAATCGAACTTGAGTCGGGTTCAGAGACTCCTTTTTCGAGGAGCTTCGCGCTGGCGTTATTATCCCCGCGCACCAAACTGAGCAAACCTTGAATCGTCGAGCGCTTCGCATTCGCTTTGCGCCGAGCGCGCAGCCTTTGGCCTGCCGAAACCAAACGCCATGGGTTGAGTCCGCTCACAATTGTCCAGACTAAACGCAGCGCTGCGAAAATCACGCAAACGGCAACAAGCAGCGCGAAAATACTCGTCTCAAAGGCGCTATTGCCAAACGCAATAAGCAAGTAGCCTGGGTCCTGTGGGAAGCCAAGTGTTAGGCTGAGCGTCAGCGCCACCACAATAACCAACAGACTCCATGCAAATAATTTGATCATTGCAGCGCACTCGCATTTAGCTCTGAAATACTCCGCAGTGCGCCCCCAATAAGGGGCAGGCGCGGCTGCAACACAACACCCTCTAACTGCTCAAGTTCGGCGAGCGCTGCAGTTACCGGTGCAGAGCCAAGTTCGCCGTTTCGTTCGAGCCAGAGGCGCGCGCTCTGCAATTGTCGGCCGAAAAGAATGTCGTCGCCTGCGAGCAGTGCAAGTTTCGCTTGTTCTAAAATGAGCTTGAATTCGCGCGCACCACCAAGCCTCGCAGCAACCAGTGCCTGTGCTGGCTCATCTAGCTTTCGCCAAACAAACACCGACCGAAGAAACTCAACGGTGTCGTCCAGTAATTGCCAAGGGAGTGAGTTCTCGACGCCGGTCTCTCGAATCATCTCAGGCGCCGCCGTGAAAATGTCTTCGGCCTGAAAGTTGGCGCGCATACTGTCGATGCTATTGCCCGCAAGTACAAGCGAATCGGCCTGCGCTAAAAGTATATCGAGGCGCAAAAACAGGCTGTCGGTATCGGGTAATTCGACTGCCCGTAGACTGGCAAGCTCACTCGACAGTGTTTGCCGCAGCGGATAAGACTCGTCGCTTGCCGAGTTTGCGAGTGCAACGTCGGCCAGTTCATAGAGCGCAATCGCCGAAACGACATCGCGTTCGAATCGAAGCTTGCGGCTCGCCATCGACAGCAGGTATTCGACTTCGAGTAATTTCCATCCTCGGTTGGGATCAGAGTCTGCGGCACGCGCGCGCGCACTGAGTTCGGCGAGCTGATTTCTCAAGCGGGTAAGCTCCGCCGCAGTCGCAACCTGCTGCTGGGTGAGTCGTCCATCGAGCTGTGTGAGCGCGTCTTGCGCCGCCTGCGCTGCCAGCTCAATCAAGCGGCTGTCCCGCGCATCGTCAGTAACCTGTGAATCACCTCGAGCGAGAGACTCGCTTGCGATTGAGTCGATCAATGACTGCGTGTCGGCAGTGATTTTCTCGCGGGCTGATTCTACCAAGGCGGTTACTTGCACCTCTTGCTCGGGCGAGAGCTGTGCCAAGCGCTGCACTCCACTTGGTTCGCCGCTCTCAACGAGCGCAAGCCGCGCTTCGAGCTGCGGCAAATTCGATCCAAGTTGCCATTGCTGCCAAGCTAGCCACACGATTCCTGAAAGAAGGGGGAGCGTTAACACAATCAGCGCGATAACCCGGCTGCGCGCTTTGCGCTGCGCACGCGTTTTCATCGGTGGGCGAACTTTTGCGATGTCGTCTAAAACCTTAGCTGTGTCTTGCTTGACCGCAGTTTTCTTAGCCACTTGCTCTTGCGCAGTGCCATGGGGCTGCGCCGCTGCATTAGCCTCGGAGTTCTCGCTTGGCGTGTCGCTTGCGTCTGCCATATTCTCGTTCTCAATTCTGCGCCCTTCGGACGCCGGAAAACTCGCTATGCGAGAGTGGTTTCTAACGTCAGTCTAGCCCGTTGCGACTTTCTTGACCGGCTACCCTAGCCAAGGCGCGCACAAAAGCACTTGCATCTGCCCCACCCGCGTCGACGGGTTGAACAAAGCCTAGCGCTAAGGCTAATTCTTTGACGCGATCCGAAGGCACTATTAATGGCATCGCCAATAATGGCATCGCTAATAAAGGCATCGCCAAACGACTGGGTGTATTCGGCGTATCGGCAGCGCGACGCTCGGGTCTAGAGGTATTACTTGTGCAATCGCCGCTCGCAGCCTCCAATCTAGGCGCAAGTGCCAGAAGTGCTGCAAGTGACTCACCGCTTGTAGCGGTAAGCGCCGTGAGAATTTTGCCGCTCAACGCCGCTTCCAATTCGCCCTGCGTATAGTCGCAGGAGAGGCGTCTGTACACTTCAAAATACTCGACGCTTCCACCGCGATCCCGTATTCCTTCGGCAAGTGTATCGCGGCCGCCTTCGCCACGAAAAATACCTACGCGCTTGCCCTTTAGATTATCGAAAACACCCGATGAAAGTAGGTCTTCGCTTGTCACGCCCCCCGCCGCGATCGTCACCTCGCAGCACAACAACTCCTGTGCGAGCGCTGCGGTCGTTGGGCCGATTGCTACAATCCGAATACCCACAGGGAACTGGGGCCAATAATCTTCGATCGCCGCGACACCTGCGCGAACCGCGTTAGTGCTAATAAAGATAAGCGTGTCGAAAAGATCGAGTTCGAGCAGACTGCGGCGCAGCGATGCCGCATGTTCGCCTGTTGATGGCGGCGCGATTTGCAGCAGAGGCAGCGCAATAGTCTGAGCGCCATGCGATTCGAATGCCGAAATCAGCTCGGCCTGTTGATGATGCGGTCGGGTCACGAGAACGCAGTGATTGGCTAACGAGTCGCTGCGAGGCGCGCGCGAGTCTTGTTCGTTTGCTGAGTTTTCTACTATGGTCATCACCAACCCTTTAGCTTAGGAGCAGCGTTTTTTCGTCTGCTTTTAGCGTTCGTCCAGCTCCGCGAGGAGCTCGGCGGCGCCTTGCGCGAGCAGCGCCTCGGCAACTTCGATTCCTAATGCCTCGGCCGCCGCGCTGCTGCCGCGTGCTTCGGCGCGGAGCATGCGCTTGCCATCGGCGCTGCCAACCAGGCCTCGCAGGCTCAATTCTCCCACCGCAGCCTCGCTCGTATTGAGCTCGGCAAAGCACGCAATAGGAACCTGACAACCGCCGTTAAGCTTTGCGTTCATCGCGCGTTCAGCGACTACGCGAGCCGCGGTATCTGTGTGATGAAGGCAGCCGAGCCGCGTCAAAGTCTTGTCGTCATTTAGGCGACATTCGATACCAACCGCGCCCTGCCCACCCGCAGGCAAAGAGACGTCGGTGCTAAGTCTTTCGGCGATGCGGTCTTCGAGCTCGAGGCGAATAAGCCCCGCGCTGGCGAGGATTATTGCATCGTATTCGTCTGCGTCGAGCTTCCCAAGGCGGGTGCCAACATTACCACGCAAATCTAGTATTTTAAGGTCTGGCCGCAGCGCACGGAGTTGACACTGGCGACGCAGGCTCGATGTCCCTACTCGGGCACCCTGAGGAAGCTTTGAGAGTGACGAGAAATGGTTAGACACAAAGGCGTCGGTCGGGTCCTCGCGCTCGCAAATCACCGCAAGACCAAGACCTTCGGGGAAGGCCATTGGTACATCTTTCATCGAATGCACCGCAATGTCGGCGTCGCCATCGAGCAGCGCGCGCTCCAGCTCTTTCACGAACAAACCCTTGCCCCCTATTTTGGCCAGCGGCGTGTCGAGGATTATATCGCCGCGCGTGCTCATCGCGAGCAGCTCAACGCGTAAATCTGGATGTGCGCTTTCTAGCGCATCGCGCACAAAATAGGCCTGCCAGAGGGCTAGCGGACTCTTGCGCGTCGCGATGCGGATAACCTCGGTGCGATTAGGATCGTTGCTCAATGCTGAAGAAATAGAGTCAGTAGACAAGGGTAAACCTTCTTAGCTGTGATTTAGCCTCGCATTTTACGGTAATTCGGCGGCAATGTCCGAGTGGCAAGCAGGTTTTCAAGCGAGGCTTGGATGCTGATATACTCGCGCACTCTGATTACGGGGGGGTTGCAGTTCAGCGAGCTTGCAACGCCTACCAAACCCATTACGCAGCGGATACCATCCATGAGCGACAAGCCAGACGATTCTAAGACCGAAGACACCAGCAAGCTCTGGGGCGGCCGCTTCAGCGAAGCCACTGATGCGTTCGTGCAGCGCTTCACCGCATCGGTACAGTTCGATCGCAGGCTCTACCAACACGATATCAATGGCTCGGTTGCCCATGCCATGATGCTGCATAAAGTCGGCGTGTTAACCCTCGAAGAGAAAGATCTGATTCTCGACGGTCTAGAGGCGATCTGGCATGAAATCGAGGCGGGCGACTTTACCTGGTCTGTCGAGCTCGAAGACGTGCACATGAATATCGAGTCGGCGCTCACCTTGCGCATCGGCAATGTAGGCAAAAAACTGCACACCGGACGCTCGCGAAACGATCAGGTTGCAACCGATATTCGGCTTTACGTACGCGAACAGGTCGATATAATCGTCGATCTTGTCGGCAAAGTGCAGCTAGCATTAGTAGACCTCGCCGAGCGCGACGCAGACACGATCATGCCCGGCTTCACCCATTTGCAAACGGCGCAGCCTATTAGCTTCGGCCATCATATGCTGGCTTGGAACGAGATGCTCGAACGTGACTACAGCCGTCTCATCGACGCACGCAAACGCCTGAATGTCTCACCACTCGGCGCCGCGGCGCTGGCTGGCACTACCTTTCCGATCGACCGTGACTACAGCGCCTCGCTCCTCGGGTTCGACGGGCCCACGCGCAACTCGCTGGACTCGGTGAGCGACCGCGATTTCGCTATCGAAGTCGCGAGCTGTTGCAGCACAATAATGATGCACCTTTCTCGTTTTTCCGAAGAGCTCGTTCTTTGGACTTCGGCGCAGTTCGACTTCATCGACCTGCCAGATCGCTTCTGCACCGGCTCGTCGATCATGCCGCAAAAGAAAAATCCCGATGTGCCCGAACTCGTGCGCGGCAAGACCGGGCGGGTATTCGGCCATCTTATGTCGCTGCTGACACTGATGAAGTCGCAGCCATTGGCCTACAACAAAGACAATCAAGAAGACAAAGAGCCACTGTTCGACCTTCTCGACACGGTGAAGGACTGCCTATTCGCGTATTCGGAAATGATGCCCGCGGTAACCTGCAAGAAAAACAGCATGCGCGCAGCAGCGCTGCAGGGTTATGCAACCGCGACCGATCTCGCAGACTATCTAGTTAAGCGTGGACTGCCGTTTAGAGATGCGCACGAGGTAGTAGGCAAGTCTGTGGCGTTTGGGATAGCCCAAAGCAAAGACCTGTCGGAACTCACGCTCGAGCAGTTGCAGGGTTTTTCTGAATTAATCGAGCACGATGTGTTTGAGGTGCTTACCCTCGAGGGCTCGCTCAACGCACGCGATCACTCGGGCGGTACTGCACCGCGACAGGTATTGATCGCGGCGGGTAACGCGCGCAGCCTGATCGACGCGCGCCCTAAGCGCTAAGCTAATTGTTCTGTGGCGCCTGCAATTCGATTTCGTAGCGCAGGCGCTGATTGTCACGCTGGGTGATTACTTCGACGACATCACCCGGTCGATGCGCTTCCATAACATCCGCATAATCACTCTCGTTAGTAATCTTATTACCATCGATTTCGACGATCACATCCCCAAGCTGGATACGCCCACGCTGGCTCCGCGACAGGCCGCGCATGCCTTTTAGCGCAGGCTCCGTATTGGGCACGGTGCCCATAACGATGACGCCCTGAATACCCCAAAGCCTGCGATAGTAATCGGGCTGCGGCACCGGCGTGATACCCAAAATTGGCGTCTGCACGCGGCCGTAAGCGATGAGCTCCGGCACAACCCGCTTCACGGTATTTACCGGAATCGCAAAGCCTATGCCCGAACTCGCCCCACTCGGGCTATAGATCGCCGTGTTGACCCCAACAAGCTGCCCCAACGAATTGAGCAGCGGGCCACCCGAATTGCCCGGATTTATCGCTGCGTCAGTTTGAATGACATCGCGAATCTTGCGCTGCGAAATCGAGTCGATCTCGCGGCCGAGCGCGCTCACAATCCCTACCGTCATCGTCGTGTCGAGACCAAACGGATTGCCAATGGCAATCACTTTGCGGCCAACCTCGAGCAGGCCAGAGTCACCTAGCTCGACCGGTACGAGTTTGACATCCTCGGCCTCAATTTTAAGCACGGCTAGATCTTTATCGGGATCAAGTCCCACTGCGCGGGCATCAAAGGTAGAACCGTCCTGAAGCGTGACTGTCACGCGGTTTGCCTGCTGTACAACGTGAAAGTTGGTAACGATATAGCCCTCATCGCCCCACACGAACCCTGTGCCACTGCCCTGCGGGACTGACTGCGGGTTGAGGGAATAGGGCGAGCGGACTAGTCGCGAGTTGGTGATATTGACCACCGACGCGCTCGCACGCTTAAAGATGTCGATGTTGTTGGTTTCGTCGTCGGTATGAAAATCGGCATAGCTTGGCGAAGCTGTTTGAGAGGCTGTTTGAGAGGCTACTTGAGAGCCGGGCGCATCGCTACCCAAAGCCACCGACCCACCTAACGCAGAAACCGCGAGCATAAGTACCGGCGACCAGCGGCCAAACAATAAACGTCTCAACAATGCAGTGTAAAAATTCATGGTTACCCTCATAAGCTCACTCTCTAACAAGCCTAACTTTAACAACCCGCGGACATCGCTCGAACGAGAAACCACTCTAGTCGAGCACACCTACTTAGACCTTAACATGCGCGCTAAATTCCCAGTTTCAAGGGTCGGCTTTGCCTGCTCATGAACGAGCGCCTTCTGTTACAATCGCCTCACCCGCCCGCAGACAACTGCCGGCTTAGCCTTCAGCACAAGCAAGACATCACATGCTAAACGCCCAACAACAGAAAACGCCTCGCACGCCTTTGCGCCAATTCGCGGGTCCCCGCTATTGGCCAGCATGGCTGGGCTTAGGCATTCTTTGGCTAATCGCCCATCTCCCTTATTCGCTGCAACTGCGTCTCGGCGCAGGCATCGGCGCACTCGCTTATCGCTTTGGCAAACGTCGCCGCGCAATCTGTGAGGAAAATATCTCGCTGTGCTTCCCTGATTTAAACGCCGAGGAACAGGAGCAACTGATTCGAGAGACGTTTCGCGCCAATGGCATTGGCGTTATCGAAGCGGCGATTGCGTGGTCGTGCAATCCTGAAAGCCTGAGAAGCCGGGTCAGCATCGAGGGCAGCGAACACCTCGAGGCAGCAATGAAATTAGGCCGCGGGGTGCTACTCATCGGCGGCCACTACTCAACGCTCGAATTAGGCGGCACGCTCCTGAGTCTCTTCCATCCGATGAATGTGACTTACCGAGCGCATAAAAATCCTCTTATCGAGGCCGTGATGACTAACTCACGTGCCAAACATTTCGCCCGCGTAATCGAGCGCGAAGATGTGCGGCAGGCGATGCGTAGTCTCAAAGACGGTGACACGCTCTGGTTTGCCCCCGATCAAGATTACGGCGCGAGACACTCGGTGTTCGTCCCTTTCTTTGGAGTAGAGGCGGCAACCATCACTGCAACGAGCCGATTCGCACGCATGAACGATTCGCCGGCACTGATGTTTGCCCATACGCGCAACCCCACGGGCAGCGGCTACACGCTTTCAATCGGACCCGTGCTCGAAGGCTTTCCTAGCGGTGATGACGAGGTTGACGCGCGCCGCATTAATGCCGAACTCGAATCGCGTATTCTCCAATACCCTGAACAGTATCTTTGGCTTCATCGCCGCTTTAAGACTCAGCGCGACAAGCCGTCCGCTCATCTTTATGGCGACAATTAAGCGCTTGTCCTTAAGCAACTCTTAAGATTGCACTCCTACACTATGCCCTTTAGTCTCTTCAGGCTTTTGGGATGTCACATCACTCCTTCACTCAGCGTGCTCTTCGTGCTCTTCATGCTCTTCGTGCTCTTCGCCCGCTTGGTCGCCCCTTATCGTTGCCGAAAGACCGGCTTGTGTCGAGCGACCGCGCCACCACAATTAGCCCGACTCAGCTAATTATTAGTGCAGCTCTTTTCATCGGACTCTTTAACAACTACAGCTTTTTCAGCCAGGTGTGGGCAATTTATCCTCCGAGCGGCGAAAACCTGCTCTTCGTCGGGTCGTTATTCTGCGTATTGTTGTTATTTACCGCACTTATGATCAGCGTCTTCGCAGTTGGCCCACTGCTCAAACCTGCCCTGATTGCAACGCTGCTGATCTCGGCCAACACCGGTTACTTCATGGACACCTACCACATCGTTATCGACGATGTGATGCTCGACAATATGCTGCGAACTGATCGCGCCGAAGCTTTCGACCTCCTCTCAGCATCGCAAGCTCTCTATTTCATCGCACTCGGTGTTCTGCCCAGCGTAGCAGTAGCATTTGCCCCAGTTCGGCGCACCCCTTATCTTAAGGCAGCGCTAGCTAGACTAGGCTTCCTATGCACCTGCCTGTTCTCAATCTCTGCGCTACTTTTACTTCAAGGCAGTAGCTATGCCTCGTTCTCCCGTGAACATAAATCGGTGCGCTTCTATGCCAATCCAAGCTACGCTTTCTACGCCGTTGGGAGACTCGGCGCAGGTCTGTTCGACCGCGCTACACGTCCCTATCTGCAGATTGGCCTAGACGCCAATAGAGCTACATCGAGCACACGGCGGAAGATTGTTGTCATGGTGGTTGGAGAAACGTTAAGGGCAGACCACCTTGGCATCAATGGTTATGAGCGCCAAACTTCGCCACGCCTCCGGCAATCAAACGCGATCAGCTTCAACAATGTTTGGTCGTGCGGCACTTCTACTGCCGTATCTGTTCCCTGCATGTTTTCTTTTCTGAATCATGAGAATTATGACCAGGCTGAAGCACTCGCTACCGACAACGCATTAGATGTTATTCAGCGAACTGGAGTGTCTGTTACTTGGCTCGAAAACAATTCCGACTCGAAAGGTGTAGCCTTGCGCGTGCCCTCACTCGATTTCAAACACGCTGAAACCAACTCAGCTTGCGATAGTGAGTGCCGCGATATTGGAATGATCGACGGCCTTGCTGCCATTCTAAAAGAAACTACCGAAGGCGATCTTTTGGTCGTACTACATCAAATGGGTAATCACGGGCCGTCCTATTATAAAAGATATACACAAGAATTTGAGCGCTTTACGCCTACCTGCCAGACTAATCAGCTAGAGAGTTGCTCAACCGAGGAAATAGTGAATGCCTACGATAATGCGGTGCTCTACACCGATCACTTTCTTGGTGAAACAATAGAGTGGCTCAATAAATTAGACAATCAATTCGAAAATCAATTCGACACGTCACTGCTTTATGTTGGTGACCATGGCGAGTCCTTGGGCGAGCGCAACCTCTTTCTACACGGCTTGCCCTATCGTTTCGCGCCCGACACTCAAAAACACGTACCTCTAATTTTCTGGTTTGGCAAAAACTGGCCTGAAAACCATATAAAAACCCTCACTAATCTAGCTCAAAAAGGTTCGGCTATAAGCCATGACAATATCAGCCATACGCTGCTCGGATTGTTCGATATTTACACCGCGCTTTATGAAAAAGACCAAGATATTCTGGCGATGAAACTTTGATACCTGACGCCAACCTAAAATACCGAAGTCAAATTTTATCTCCGCAGGCCGCCAATAGTAGAAAAATACGTTTACTACTATTCGCCCTCATCGCGACTATTCTTTTTTTTGAGATAACCTCAGTCGATGTTGTTGTGCAACGCTGGTTTTTCGATGCGGAAATCGACAGCTGGATAATCGATCGCGATCAGCCATGGCTTCGTTTTATCCTTTATGATGGAGTAAAGAAAGTCTATTTCGCCATCATTATCATTCTTGCTGTGCTTATTTTTTCACCGAGCCTCGCGCGCTTTGGATTACCCATGTCCTCGGCTAAGTCATTCGACCAACAAACGCTAAAAGTAATTCTTGTCTCTCTGATCTTGATTCCGCTTTTCGTCAATGGACTCAAAGCCGTGACTAATATTCCGTGCCCTAAAGATCTTGCGCTGTTTGGAGGCAACTATCCACACGTCACACTATTTCGAGGTTACCCACCTGAATTCCTCCAGCTGGACCGTATTCGCTGCTATCCTGCTGGGCATGCAAGCGGGGGCTTTGCCTTAATGGCGCTTGGCCATCTTGGAAAAACCCGCAGGGCGCAGACCACAATAGCGAGCACTGCATGTGTTCTAGGTTGGCTAGTGGGCTTCTATAAAATGGGGATTGGCGATCATTTTCTCGGGCATACGGCAGTCACTATGCTCATCGCAATGATCGTGATTTCGCTGGTAGACAGAAGCCTGCGATTACGCTCGATTTAGCCGTAAAACGCGACTTAGAAAAGGAATCAACAAAGATAAAGACTAAAAATTGACAGGCAGTCGATCGAAAAGCAAAACCGACCAGATCAAGAGAAAAGTCATCAGGCTTATGAAAACGGCTCCTGAGGCAATGTCTTTCGCTTTCTTAGAAAGCTCGTGATAGTCCAAGCTCACTCTGTCCACCACCGCCTCTATGGCGCTATTGAGTAATTCAACTAACAGTACGAGTACAATAGGGAAAAGTAGCATTGCTATTTCAAGCGCGGTCTCCCCAAGAATAAACGCGAGCGGTATGAGGAACACCGACAATATCGATTCGATACGAAAAGCTTCTTCGCTTCGAAAGCATGCACGCAGTCCCTCGGCACTGTATACAGTCGCAGCCCAAATTCTCGCAAGCCCCTTTTTCTTGGCCGGCACGCTAGGCGGTATTTCACTTGCGTCGAATGTCATGGGTTCTCCTTCTAGTCATCTCTCAGCCGTCTCTCAGCAATCTCAATATTCGCCGGGCGAATCTCATCCAAAGCCAAATCCTTCGCCACCGTTTAACATGCTATCTTCTACAATATCGGACTGCGTAAATTCCTTACCGCGAGAGCGTATACTGTATAATCAGACTCATGTTGACGGTAAGCAAGCAGATATAATGATAGTCGGTCGCAACACGCAACGCTAAGTAAAAAAGTCCTAACTAGACGGAAGAATGAACAGAGCGAATGAACAACAACCCCGTACTCATGTTTCCAACACATTATCTAGGCAACTTTATTCTGGGGCTGCCTTGGGTGCTGCGCGTTGCAAAAGACTATCCTAACCTTACCCTGGTTATCGATGCCCGTTTCCGCGAACTCACCAACACGGTTATTCCTTCTTCTGTGAACATCATCGAGTATCCACGCCAGCGCCTCAAAGAGCCGGGCTCCGCATGGTCGCGACTCACGCTCTATTTGGGCTTCCTACGAGAGCTTCGCAAGGCGACGAGCGACTGCATAATCGATATGGAAGGGGAACGCTTCAGTGGTGTTCTGAGCAGGCTTAGCGGCGCTAAGAATCGCTACGGGCCAACCGGAAAAAACGCGCATCGGTTCTACAATAATCCGCGCGCGCTCAATTATGAAAAGCATCGCTATAATGCTTTTGGCGAAATTCTTGATGTGCTCGTTACCGGCAAAGCACCTGCCAATATTCTGCCTTACACTCTCGGCTCTGAAGCCTGCGAGGCAGTAAAAAACTTTCTTAGCTCGAAGTCGATCACACAGCCTTTTGTGGTAATTCACCCCGGGGCGAGCGCAGATTATAAAAAGTGGCCGGTCGAGTATTTTGCAAGCTTAGTCACGCTGCTCAAAAGTCAGAAGCTTGGAATCGTGATGATTGGTGCAGGCGACGATACGCGCATGATCGAGGCGATCGCCGAGCAATTACCCAATGTAGATATCCATCACTTCGATCAGCTCGGCTATCCTGAACTCGTCGCCCTTTTTCAGAAAGCTCAGTTCTATGTAGGTGGCGACAGTGGACCGATGCACCTTGCCGCCTCGGCAGGCTTAGATTTGGTCGCGCTATTTGGCCCAAGTAAGGAAACTATCTGGGCGCCGCTAGGCGAACATAGTCGCGTCTTGCGCGGCACGAAGGCATGCGGCAAAGACTGTGACGCTTGGCAATGCGAATTTAACTATCATTGCCTCACGTCACTAATTCCGGAGGTGGTTTTCGGGGCAGCAACGGCGACCAGAGTTGCAATCGATATGCGAGAACCTGCCTTTGCTAATGAAATGAAAGAGACAAGTAAATGAGTCAACAAATTGCAGCTAGCGTGTACATGATTACCCTCAACGAGGAGAAAAATGTTGCCGAGTCGCTTGCGAGCGTTGCTGATTTCGCCGAGGTAATAATCGTCGATAGCGGCAGCACCGACAGAACGTTAGCAATCGCGCAAGGATTCCCCAACGTACGCGTTATTCACAACGAGTGGCCAGGATTCAGTGAGCAGAAAGCCTATGCAATGTCACTCTGTAGCCAGCCGTGGGTATTCAATCTAGACGCCGACGAATTACCTACGCCAGATTTTCTGGACGAGGCAAGGATGCTTATTAAAGCCGATACTCACGACGCGTTAGAGTCGAACCGAACGCTTATTCGCTGGGGACAGCAGCCAAAGAATTTCAGCAAAAACGACAGACTCATCCGCTTTTTTCGAAAAACATGCGGCCATTATGAAGTAAGGCGTGTGCATGAAAGCATCTCGATTACGGGCTCTGTCAAAAGAACGCAAGCGACGATTCTCCATAAAGAAAACCTCAGCCTTAGCCAGCGCTTTACCAAGTCTAATCGTTACAGTGAGCTTAAAGCCGAGGATAAATTCGATAAAAACCAACACGCCTCGCTAGCGAGTATTGTGTTGATGTTTCCGATCACCTTCTTACAGGTCTATCTATTCAAGGGGCACTTTCTCGACGGACTCGAGGGTTTTAACACCAGCATGAACGCGGCTTTCTATACGTACATGAAATACGCGAAACTGCGAGAAATGCACCAGCGAAAATCAGACGGGCTCTAACGTCGTACATTAGATCTATGATCAGAGCGGCAGGGAGTAGAGGTTACGATTCTGCAAACTGGATATTGTAGAGATAGGCGTAATGGCCTTCCTGCGCAATGAGCTCTTTGTGGCTTCCGGATTCGATAATCTTACCCCCTTGCATCACTAGAATTTTATCAGCGTTTTCAACAGTCGACAGCCTATGGGCGATTACAAAAGTAGTGCGCCCCTGCATCAGCGTGCTTAGCGCTTCTTGGATGTGCTGCTCGGACTCGGAATCTAGCGCTGACGTTGCCTCATCGAGTACGAGTACAGGCGCATCGTCAAACAAGGCACGTGCGATCGCAATGCGCTGCCTCTGCCCACCAGACAACATCCCCGCGTCATCGCCAATCTGTGTGTCTATTCCCTGCGGTAGTTGATCGATGAATTCGAGGGCGTGTGCGTTACGAGCAGCCTCGATCACGGCGTCACGGTCGATTGGCTCGGCTGCACCATAGGCGATGTTATCCAGAATGCTGCCGCTGAATAGCACAACCTTCTGACTCACCACCGCGATCTGATGACGAAGACTTTGAAGCGAATAGTCGGGAAGCGCGCTGCCATTAATGCGGATCTCGCCTTCGGTGCAATCATAGAAACGAGGCAGCAGACTCACGAGTGTCGTTTTTCCGCTACCGGATTTACCGACTAACGCGATGGTCTGGCCTGCTTCGACGTCGAAACTCACGCCGTCGACCGCACTCTCTGATGTCTCCTGAATTTCACCAGTTTGATTTCCGCTAGCCGATGCATAAGAAAAGCGAACATTGTCGAATTCGATACGCTCGATCTCATGCGGCAATATTTTCTCGCCGCAATCGACTTCGCCTGGCTCGTCTAGCAAAGAAAAAATGCTTGTGGCTGCAGAGAGTCCGCGCTGAATAACCGAATTAATCTGCGACAGCTGGCGAATCGGCTTCGCAAGCGAAGCGGCCATCGTTAGAAAAGTGACGACATCGCCCGGTGAACGATCGCGCATGAATTCAGGCGCCATTAAAAGCCAAATGAGACCCGCTATCGCAATACTTACTAAGAGCTGAATAACCGGCGTGCTAATAAGTTCGGTGCCAGCCATCTTCATATTCTGTGTGCGATTGCGCTCGCTCGCTGCGTCAAATTTTTCGTTTACTTGGCCTTTCGCATTAAACGTTCTAACTACATGATGGCCGCGAATCGATTCGCCTATAATCTGCGTCACCTCGCCCATCGAATCTTGCATCTGCGTGCTGTAGCGGCGGAAATAGCGAGACGCTATTGAGACAGTCTTACCAACGATAGGGGCTATGAGCAGAAACGCGAGACTCAGTTGCCAATCCACATAGAACAATGCGGCAAGCAAACCTATAACAGTAAGTCCTTCTCGCAAAACCACGGTCACCGCGTTGGTCACCGCGCCTGTTATCTGATTCACGTCGTAGGTTACTTTTGATATTAGTCGTCCTGGTTCGGCGCGATCGAAGAAGCGCACGGGCAAATCGAGAGTATGCTCCATGATCTGGCCGCGCATGCGATGGATTAGATAGTTCGCTACGTGGGCTATCGAATAGCCGCCGAGAAATCCACCCACTCCGCGTATAAAGGCGATGGCAATACAAAGCAGCGGACTGTAGACGCGCCAGTCGAGATCCTTGCTCTCGATTGCATCGATAGTCCAGCCTAACCAGGCGGCCGCAAGCGGCGTCGTCATAGCGAAAATGAGAAAGCCGAGAATGCTTGTAAACACAGCGGGCAGCTGCGGCTTTAGATAGGCTAAAAGGCGCTTGTACAGCGTCCAGCTCGCCGCAAAGCCGCTCGCTTCGTGCGCTAAAGCGGCGCTGTTGTCGAATTCTGCTGCCAAGTGTTAGTCCATTTTTTGAGAGTTGTCAGAGTTATCAGAGTTGTCAGAGTTGTCAGAGTTGTCAGAGCCACTAGGTTTACCGCTGACAACTAAAGACAACTACAGACAACTACAGACAACTACAACCAAGTACAACCAAGTACCGTTAAGTAAAAACATACAGTATACACGCACAGCTCGCTAGAGCGCCGCCTCCAACGCCTCTTGCTGCTCGAGCCACTGTTCCTCTACTGATCCAAGCTCAGCCTTTATACTGCCCTGCTCTTTAACCAGATCTGCAAGTTTCGCTTTGTTGTGCTCGGCATAGATCGCTTCATCACCTAACTCGCTTTCTAATTTATCGAGCCTCGTCTGCAGCTTATCCATCTGATTCTCGAGCGCCTTAACTTGTTTGCGCAAGGGAGCTAATTGCTCTCTTAGTGCCGCGGCCTGCTGCCTCTGCGCTTTTTTGTCGGCGGCACTATTGTCGGCCACTGGGTTACTTTGCGCTGCCTGCGGCGAGGCTTCAAGTTCGTTATAACGCGCAAGCCAGCGTTCGTAGTCGGCAAGGTCGCCATCAAATTCGGCGAAGTGGCCTTTATGTATCGAGTAAAACTCGTCAACGGTATTGGCGAGCAAGTGTCGGTCGTGCGAGACAATAACCACCGCTCCCGCAAATTCCTGCAGAGCAACGGTAAGCGCATGCACCATCTCAAGGTCGAGGTGGTTAGTTGGTTCGTCTAGCAGCAGTAAGTTAGGTCGCTCCCAAGCAACCTTCGCTAAGGCGAGTCGCGCCTTCTCGCCTCCAGAGAAATGCTCAATGCATTCATCGACGCGGCTGCCGCGAAAATCGAAGCCGCCCAAATAGTCACGGATAACTTGTTCGGTTGCCTTAAGCGCTGGGTCTTTCTTAGCGAGCGCCTGAATGGTTGCAACAGGTGTTGCCGTTTGGTCTAGTTCATCGACTTGATGCTGAGCGAAATAGCCTATGCGCATCTTCTTTGCCGGAATCATTTCGCCAGCCATTTCTTTAAGAGACCCGGACAGAACCTTGAGTAACGTTGATTTACCACTGCCGTTAAACCCAAGCAGACCGAAACGAGAATCGCCTCGAATTGAGAACGTCACTTTGTCGACCAGCGGTTTGTCGAAACCAAAGGCCAGCTTGTTAATCTGCATTAGGTAACCGCTATCGGCTTCAACCGCGGGAAACGAAAAGCGAAACGGGGAGTCGGCGTGTGCGGGCGCGATATCCTGCATTCGATCCAATTCTTTTAGGCGGCTCTGCGCTTGTCGCGCCTTGCTTGCCTTTGCCTTGAACCGTCTAACAAAGTCTTCAATCTCACCGCGCCTGCGCTGCTGCTTTTCATAGAGCGCCGCTTGCAATGCCATACGCTCGGCGCGTTGGCGCTCGTAGGCACTGTAATTGCCGCGGTAGAGCGCGAGCGAACCGCTTTCGAGGCTAATCACATGATCGATTACCGCGTCGAGGAAAGTCCGGTCATGCGAGATGACTAAAATAGTGCCCCGGTAGCCGCGCAGCCATTGCTCGAGCCATACTGTCGCTTCAAGGTCGAGGTGGTTTGTGGGCTCGTCGAGCATGAGTAAGTCGGACGGACGCATGAGCGCTGCGGCGAGATTGAGGCGTACGCGCCAACCGCCCGAGAACTCGCCTACCGTGCGCGAAAACTGCTCGGTATCGAACCCAAGCCCCGACAAAAGCTGTTCTGCTTGATTCTTAATGTCGTAGGCGCCGAGTTCTTCCATCGCTGCATGGAGACGCACGAGTAGCGCGTCATCGTGCCCTGCCTCGGCCACTCTAATCTTGCCTTCCAAGGCGCGAAATTCCGTGTGAGAGTCAATCACGAACTCGATCGCCGTGCGCTCACTCGCCGGTGTCTCTTGCGCCATCGACACGGTACGAAGGCCATTGGGAAGCTCTATCTCGCCCTTTTCTAACTGAATCTCGCCTGCGAGCGCCTTGAATAAACTCGTCTTTCCGGAACCATTACGCCCGATGATACCCGTGCGCTGTCCGCTAGATAGCAACACACTGGCATCGCGAATAAGCGTCTGCGTGCCGCGCATCAGGGTAATATTATTGAGAGAAATCATAGGGGCGTTTCTAGGGATCAGTTATAGACTTGAGCTCAAGCTCTGCGTGATGGGCTAACCGATAAAGAGAAAGCAACGCTGTACTCACGCCTACGGCAGGATCGCATGATACTACAGAATTGATTTAGGCAGGCCGAATTCGTACTATGCAGCCTTCACCGAAAGCGGCCGTTAGTGGTTGGAGCTCTGCGCCTAACCCTGCTTAAGACGCGTTGTTTTATCGCCTCAACTCGAGGCCCAGTGACAAGTGGAACAACTGATGAAACAAATACTTATCATCGATGACGACGAGAATCTCGGCGAGCTACTTACCCAGTATCTTGCTCGCTATGAGATGCAAGCGCATGTCGCGCTCGCGCCAAGCAAAGGCTTGGAGATGATTAAAAAACTCAAGCCGGATCTTCTTATACTCGATGTGATGCTGCCTGAGAAAGACGGTTTTGAGGTGTGCCGGGAGATCCGTGCAAAGTCGTCTATTTATGGTCAGCTCCCTATTCTCATGCTTACCGCTCACGCAGAGGTTACCGACCGCATCGTTGGGCTCGAGCTCGGCGCCGATGATTATCTGCCTAAGCCTTTTGAACCAAGAGAGCTCGTTGCGCGCATCCACAACATTCTGCGCCGCTCGGGCGACGATGCGCCGATGCGCGAGATCAAGCCGATCAATGGCATCGAAGTTGACTCCTCCCGACGCGAAGTCAAACTCGACCACGCCGTGCTCGACCTCACCACCATGGAATACGAGCTGCTTATTTTATTTATGCAGTACCCAAACAAAACCTTCACCCGCGATGAATTAATGAATCGGCTTCGTGGTATCGACGCGGAATTATTCTCCCGCGCGGTCGATACGTTAGTCAGCCGTTTGCGTCACAAGCTCGGCGATACTTCGAAGACGCCTCGCTTTATCAAAACTGTTTGGGGTCGCGGCTACACATTCATCGGCGAGCAGTTGTAGTCCGCCGTGGCAGGCCTACTGCAGACCATACGCTACTCACTTTTCCTGAGGTTGTTGGCGATTTTTAGCGTCACGGTTTTGATGTTTTTTATTATCATTTCCGTGTCGATACAGACCGTCACTCGCGACAGCGCCGCAATAGAGGCAATCCCCGACTTTTTTGCCCGTAACGTCGAATCGATAATCGAAGACATCGGCACGCCACCCAATTTGAGCAACGCGATGCGCCTCGCGGCAGAGCTCGACTGGAGTATTAATATTCGCAATCCGATCATGCGCTGGAGCTCGGATGGCGACAACCGGCTTAACCTCGACGACACGACGTTTGTCAGATCATTGGCCGATGACGCGGAGATTAGGTCGAGCGACAGCGAAGACATGATCGTAGTTCGCCGCGACGGTTACGATTTCTATCTCTATCAGCGCTCTCTTGATGGGAACGCCGCAAATCTCGTCGTTCTCTACATTGGGCTCGCGCTCGCCGGCTTCGTGCTTTTCGTCAACTATTTTATGGTCAATCGGCTGCTTGATCCGGTGCGTATGCTGCGCCGTGGTGCGGAGCGAATTCGACGCGGCGACCTAAGCTATCGCGTTCACAACGACCGTCAAGATGAACTCGGCGCACTGACCGACAGTATCAACCACATGGCCGACTCGTTGCAGTCGATGCTCGAAGCTAAGCGCCAATTGTTACTCGCAATAAGCCATGAACTGCGCACCCCGCTAACGAAAGCGAAACTGCGGCTCGAGTTCATGCCAGACAGCATCGAGAAGCAAAAACTGCGCGAGGATATCGACGAAATAGACCACCTAATCGGCGACCTCATTGAGGCCGAACGACTCAATGACGAACACACTGCGCTGTCTGCCGAACCGGTTAAGCTTGCAGAGTTCGTGGAGTCTGTTGTTGACCAATACTTTAGTTACGAAGGGGGGCTTGAGATTGTTCTGCCTTCTGATGATCGCGAGTTTGTCATCGACAAACTGCGCATACGCTTACTCTTAACCAATCTACTTAACAACGCGATACGGCACGGCCGTGACAAACCGCTTCGCGTCGAAGTTATTTTTCACGAAGGCAGCGCCTCTCTCGTTGTCGAAGACAACGGCGAAGGCATTGGTCCCGAGCACATTGATCAGGTCTGCGAACCCTTTTACCGCGCAGACAGCTCGAGACAACGCAACACAGGCGGCTTTGGTTTAGGCCTTTACCTCTGCCGCCTTATTGCCCAAGCCCACGGCGGCTCGCTCGAAATCGACAGCGAACTCGGCAAAGGTACCCGCATCAGCATACGCCTGATGCAGCGTCCGCCGCAGATCAATGCCGAAGACGCCTAGCGAGCGGCAAGCTCTCGGCGGCGCCGGGCTCGCGCCAAACTCATAAAGAGTGCGATCACTGTCAGCAGCATAGGAATAGCCGCCGTATTAAACCATTTTAGATTCGAGCCTAGCGCTTCGATATCGGCCGTGAGCTGAAACTGCACGTCTCGAAGGCTGCGCCGCGTGTCGAGCAGCTCGGCATTGAAGCGATCAATTTCGATTTGAATCTCCGGCGTTAGCTGACCCAAAAGTTGACCGCCCTCGTCTGTGTTAAGCGCCGCCAACTGCTCCTCGGTTTCGGCAAGCCTTGCTAGTAGCGCTGCTTCTTCGGTGCGCAGTCGATCATCGGCTTCGCGTTGCAGCTTAACTACGCGCTCAAAAGGACGAGAGTAACGGCCACGACTGCGAATGCTGACTAGGTCTGCGCCACCACTCAGGTTGTCCAGCGCGTTAATGACGAAATCACCATTGTTCGCATAAGGCTGCGGAATTCGTTGCCCCATAAATTGGGCCACCTGAACCCAAAGTCTATCGGTTAATACATCGGTGTCTGCGAACAGAAGAATGTTGGTCTCACCGTTCGTCTGCGTCAGATGGCCTTCCAATGTAGCGCTGTCACCGCTCGCCTTTTCGATGCGAGCTTCACCAGAATCATTGTCGTCGTCAGCCTCGGTCTCTTCTTTACTCGTGTCGGCACCTGCCTCTTTACTTGCTGGTCGTCCTTCGGGAAAAGCGGAGGCGATCACACCGCTGATGCGCGCAGCGATTGTGAAGCGCTCATTCGCCGAAACAAATTCATCGAATAGCACCGAAGGATCCATCACGTCTTCAAATAGCGAGGCGTTCATCAGCATTGCGTCGCTCGACGATTGAATGAGCGGCTCGAACCGTGTCGTCGCATGGCCCCGTGGGGCGAGCGCACCGACCGACGAGAGATTCAAATTCTCCAGGCGCCGCGTGATAATATCGTCACCAGCCAGCGCTGTTCGATTCGCACCGATCATTCCGATGTGTGCGACAGGACGCGAACCTTGGCCCATCTGAACGCGCAGCGCTAGGGTATTGTCTGTCAGCACTTTGTCCGATGCATAGTCGACGCCCCAAGCCTCAAGCAACCCAGGTAGATCGGAACGCATTCCAGCGGGAATCATCGAACCGCGCTCAGAGCGAGAGACCATTGAGTCGGCGGTTGGATCAAGGAAAACAAACGTTTCTCCGCCTCGCATCACATGCTGATCGATGGCATAAAGCGTCTGCTCCGACAGTCCCTCTGGATGCACGATCATCAAAATATCGACGTCTTCTTCGATTATCTCGGTATCGGTTTCTATGCGGCGCAGATCATAAAGCTGGCGAATATAATCGGTAATCATCCACTGCTGTGTCGCCTGACCCGTCATCGGATCGAAACCACCGTCGATATCAAGCGTGGTGAGTAAACCAACCACAGTCAAATCGGGATTCGCGACGCGGGTGACGAGTTGCATAAATTCGTATTCGAGAAACTGCTCTTGGTCAGGTCGAATCAGAGGCATGGTTTCGGACACGCGTAGAGCAGGGTCCTTTTCGTTATCAAGCTCGACCGCAACGAGTCCGAAGTAAATCCCCTGCCCGCCCTGCATCACGGGCACTGGCTGAACGCCATACTGGGTGGCGAGGTCTTCTTCTTCTGAGAACGGCTCAGGATCGACAATTGACAGGACTAAATTGCCACCGCTCGCAATCACGATCTCCCGTAACAATTCCTGCACGCGCGTGCCGTAACTGCGAATCTGTGGTTGATCCTCCGTTGCTGACTCGCTGTAAAAAAAGAGTAGCTCGATCGGTTCTTCGAGGCCGGAGACAATATTGCGCGTGCCATCGGCGAGAGAGAAGAGATCATCTTCGGTGAGGTCAATGCGGACACTGGGCAATGCATTGATTAGCCCTACTGAAATAAGCAAGGCGATCGCGACCGTAAGGAGGCCTGTGCCCGAGAATAAAAACTTAATTTTTGTCATCTTCAGTCTCCTCCTAGTTCGCTTTCTTGATTTCAATAACGATAGCGCTCGCAAAGAGCCACGCGCCGATAAATGCGGCAAAGAAAAGTAGATCGCGAATATCGAGTACGCCCTTTGCGATCGAATCATAATGCGTTAGAAAGCCCATGGCGGCGAAGGCGTCGACAACGACCTGCGGCATCCAGGCAGGGAAAGCTTCGAGCAATATCGGAGATCCCATAATCACGAAGATAAAACAAAGGCTGACGGTAAGAATAAAAGCAATAACCGAATTCTTTGTTGCCGCCGACATGCAAGAGCCAATGGCAAGGAAGCCGCCCGCCATAAACCAACTGCCAAGATACGCTGCAAAAATAACGCCGTTATCAGGATCTCCAAGATAATTCACGGTAATCCAAATAGGGAATGTGAGCGCAAGTGCTATGCCCATCAGTGCCCAGGCGGCGAGAAATTTCCCCAACACAGCGTCTCTCAAGCGAACGGGAAGCGTCAGCAATAATTCGATCGTGCCTGTCTTGCGCTCGTCGGCCCATAGAGTCATCGCGATTGCCGGCACCATAAAGAGATAGAGCCAAGGATGGAAACTGAAGAAAGGCAAAAGGTCAGCCTGACCCCGTAGAAAAAATCCGCCAAGTTCGAATGTGAAAATACCGTTAGTAATGAGAAAAATAACAATAAAAATGTACGCAAGTGGTGTGGCGAAATAACTCGCTAGCTCGCGTTTGAAAATGACGCTGAGATTACCCACGGTGCGCTCCTCCTGCAGTCACTTGCTTGAATACATCTTCCAGCTGCCCGCGGGCGACAGTCATTTCGGCAATCGGCCAGTTCTGTTCCTGGGCGATCTTTGCGACCTGGCTGAAGATCGACTTGCCTGTCTGCGCCAGTATACGCAGGTTCAATTGGTCTTCTGCGTCGACCTCGATGCCCGCCACATCGGCAAGCGATTCAAGATGGCCGCCAAGCTCAAGCGGCTGAGTTAAACGCACGTTTACCGCCTGATGATATTTCGAACTCGCCTCGAGCTCGGCGGGCGTTCCATCGGCAACAAGTCTACCGTTGGCAATAATCACCGCCCGCGTGCAGACCGCAGAGACCTCTTCGAGAATATGCGTCGAAATAATCACGATTTTGTCGCGGGCAAGATTCTTAATAAGTTCACGCACATGCTGCTTTTGGTTGGGGTCTAGGCCATCGGTCGGTTCGTCCAGAATCAGCACTTTGGGGTCGTGCATGATTGCTTGCGCGAGGCCAACCCGGCGCTTAAACCCTTTCGACAGTGTTTCGATTTTTTGCAAAGCCACCGAGCCAAGCTCGACTTCGGCAAGCACGCGCCCAACGCGCTGCACAAGCTCGTCTCCGCGGTAGCCTCGAATCTCGCCAACAAATCGTAGAAAATCGAGGGTTGTCATATCGCCGTATGAGGGAGCACCCTCGGGCAAATAGCCCATCAGCGCCTTGGCTGCGAGCGCATCTGTCGCGATATTATGGCCATCTACCGTTACCGAGCCCGAGGTCGGGGCGAGGAAGCCGGTAATAATTTTCATTGTTGTCGATTTACCGGCGCCATTGGGGCCCAAAAATCCGAGCACCTCGCCCTCTGACACCTTAAAACTGAGGTCGTCTACGGCGGTAAATTGCTCGAACTGTTTGCTTAGATGAGTAATCTCAATCATCGCTTCTATTCCTGCTTTCTTGTTTTGATGCTGTGAGGCGTCTCACTACGATGGAGGAATATAGGCGCGGGGGTAGGGATTTTCAAGGGAATGCAGGAGAAGAGAGGAAAACGACTTTGATCTGGGTTTATTCAGGCCCCACAGTTATACTTTAGCGCATAGAAATAACTCGCATAGCCAAGCATTTCGGCATCAAAATCAATGCTCACGAGAAATAAATAGACATCACAAGTCTTAATACCGGTTTTAAAGAGACAGTAGAGTAACCATGCCAGCACTTAATCGACAACGGCCTAAGACACGACTGTCAGGGACCTTCCAGCGCGACATCGGCCATGTTCGCGTTGCCTTCTTAGCCTGCGTGCTCATGGCAATGTTTGGCTGCGGCCAAAAAGGCGGCCTGACGCGACCAGAATCAAACCCCACGCCTAGTGCGCAGTTTCAGTAGCAACGCGACTCACGGACTTAACAATGGATCATTTCAATTACCGGGGTAATAGCCTCTTCGCCGAAGACTTGCCGCTCACAGCGATCGCCGAGGCCGTTGGCACACCCTTCTATGTCTATTCGCGCGCAACGCTCGAGCGTCACTACCGCGCTTATGAAACAGCACTCGCCGATCAATCTAGCCTAATTTGTTTTGCTGTGAAGGCGAATTCGAATCTCGCCGTTCTCGATGTGCTCGCGCGCCTGGGTGCTGGCTTCGACATTGTCTCGGGAGGCGAGCTTCAGCGTGTCCTTCGCGCCGGCGGCGATCCCGCGAAGACTATTTTTTCGGGTCTAGGCAAGACAGAAGACGAGATACGCCTTGCGCTCGAGGTTGGCATTAAGTGTTTTAACGTCGAATCCGAAGCCGAACTCGAACGTATTAGCCGCATCGCAAGCGAGCTCGGCGTTGTTGCACCCATTTCACTGCGGGTCAATCCAGACGTCGATGCCGGCACGCATCCGTATATTTCAACTGGTCTTAAAGAGAACAAATTTGGTATCGCCAGCGACGCAGCTCTTGCCGTTTACCGCCACGCCGCTAAGCTGCCTGGTCTCGACTTGGTCGGCATCGACTGCCATATCGGTTCTCAGCTCACCAGCATAGCGCCATTCCTTGACGCTATCGATCGACTACTCGCTATGGTCGATGCCCTGGCAGCCGAGGGCATTCATCTCAAGCACTTCGACATGGGTGGCGGCCTTGGCGTGCCTTACGATGGCGAAGAGCCACCGTTACCCGATGAATTGATCAATGCGGTACGCGGCCGCTTTGCCTCACGCAATTTAATGCTGATGGTCGAACCCGGACGCTCCATTGCGGCCAATGCCGGCGTGTTTGTCACTCGCATCGAATATTTAAAGTGCAATGAGCACAAAAATTTCGCAATCGTCGATGGCGCGATGAATGATCTTCTGAGGCCCGCGCTTTACGGTGCGTGGCAAAAAATTATTCCGGTAGAGTGTAGCGACGATCCCGCGCGCCCCGAGCTGCAGTTCGATGTTGTGGGTCCGGTATGCGAATCTGGCGACTTTCTAGGCAAAGATCGCCCTCTCCGAATCGCCGCCGGTGATTTGCTCGCCGTGCGTTCTGCAGGTGCGTATGGGTTTGTCATGAGTTCGAATTACAACACGCGCAACCGCGTTGCTGAGGTCATGGTCGATGGCGATGCCTATCAGATTGTTCGCGCAAGGGAAACGATAGAACTTCAGCTCTCTCTTGAGTCGCTTTTGCAGTTGGACTCTGGGAGCGATCCCGACAGCGATGCAGCAAACGGCCGATAACCAAAAGATGCGACTTCCCTTCACAAAGATGCACGGCCTCGGCAACGATTTCATGGTCATCGACTGTGTCTCGCAGCCGCATAGCCTCAGCGCAGAGCAGATCGCTCTCTATGCCGACCGGCAGCTCGGCATTGGGTTTGACCAACTTTTGCAGATCGAGCCTGCTACGCGTCCGGATGCCGACTTTCGCTACCGCATTTTCAATCGCGACGGCAGCGAGGTAGAGCACTGCGGCAATGGCGCGCGCTGCTTTGCTAAATATGTCCACGACAAGGGCCTGACGACGCAAAACCCGATCAAGGTCGAAACGGTAAATCGGCTACTCAGTCTCCAGCTGTCCGAAGGCGATGAGGTCACAGTCGACATGGGCGAGCCCGACTTTGCGCCTGAGAGCCTGCCTTTCGAGGCGGAAAACGCGTCTGTCGACGTTGTCAGTGGGCAGCGCTACAGGTGTGAGGTTGTTGCCGCATCGACTACGCAAAAAATAGAATTTTCGGCTCTTTCTATGGGCAATCCGCATGCAGTCATCGTCGTAGACGACCTAGATAAAGCCGACGTCGTTGGCCTTGGCGCGGCCTTAGGCCAACACGGCTGCTTCCCTCAGGGCGTTAATGTCGGTTTTATGCAGGTTGTGTTCCGCCAGAGTATCCGTCTTCGCGTCTTCGAACGCGGATCGGGCGAGACGCTTGCCTGCGGTACCGGCGCCTGTGCAGCGGTTGTTAGCGGCTGCAAACTCGGTCTTTTGGAATCACCCGTCGAGGTCAATGTTCGCGGGGGAACACTCACGATCGCGTGGCAAGGAGACGGGGCACCGGTGCTGATGACTGGCCCGGCGACTACTGTCTACGACGGCATTCTCGACCTGCCAGACCACACACACTGATTAGCGAGCAGCGACCAGAGCTTATTCCCAGCCACGCGCTGCAAATTGATAGGAAGCAGAAAACGATGACCAATAAAGTAACCGCGACGAACGATTCATCAGATTCGAACGAGGCAACGCCAGCGCAGCCGCTCTCTGTGCCCGCGCTCAGCGCCGCGCAGGTAGCCGACTATCTCCGCGCGCATCCCGAGTTCTTCGAAAGCCAAACCGAACTCCTCGCCGAGCTGAAAATCCCTCATGAAAGCGGCAAGGCGATATCGCTGCTCGAACGGCAGGTGGTAATTCTGCGTGAACGTGGCCAAGAGGCGCGACAAAAACTCGGATCGCTTCTCGCCAATGCACGCGATAACGATCAGCTGTTTGATGTCACACGCGACCTAGTGCTCTCGCTTCTTCGCGCACGGGATGCGACAGAGGTCGCAGAAATCGCACAGGATAAGCTCACTGCATTAGGCAGTGTAGACGCCTGCGAAATTATTGTCGTTGCGCGCCCAGGGCTAAAAGTTTCCGAAGGCGTGCGCACAGAGAATGCCGAGAAACTGGCAGAGGAATTCGCCGATGTGTTTCGCCTCAGGCGCACGCACTGTGGCGCGATACCACGCAGCAGCGTCGAGAATTTGTTTGGCGCAAATAGCAATCGCGTTGGCTCCACGGCGCTCTGTCCAATAATGCATGAGTCCGAAATCATTGCATTGCTTGCGCTCGGCAACGAATCGGAAGACTATTTTAACACCAGCCTCGACACGCTTTTCCTCGACTTCATTGGCCATGTCGTTGGCGCCATTCTAAGCAGGTCTAATTAACTCGTGACTACTGTGCTGCCACTTGTCTCCATTATAGTTCGGACCGTCGGCAGACCCGAACTTACCGAGGCGCTCGCATCGATTGCAGCACAAAGCCACACAAATATTGAGACGCTTATCGTCGATGCCCGCGGCGACGGCCTGCCGTCATTACAGCTGAGTGCAGGGCAGACGCTAGTGTCCACCGGAGCGCCGCTTGGCAGGCCAAAAGCTGCCAACGCAGGTCTCGATGCGGTAAGCGGCGAATTCGTGATGTTCTTAGACGACGACGATTGGCTTTCTGCGTCGCATGTCGAAAATCTGGTTCAAGAGCTGCAGAGTAACCCAACGTCAATTGCGGTTTACAGCACCACTCAACGCACGACGCCCAGTGGCGAATTGCTCGATGAATTTTTCGCGCGCGATTTCGATATCGCTTTCCTGCGCCGCGATAATTTTATGCCAATCCATTCCGTGCTCTTTCGCCGCCAAGCGCTCGCAGCCGGTTGTCGCGTAGACGAGAGCCTTGATATTTATGAAGACTGGGATTTTTGGCTACAGGTCGCCAAGCTCGGCAGCATCCATCACGTAGACAAAATCACAGCTTTCTATAGAGCCGGCGGTGATTCCGAGACTGCTGTAAAGACCGAGCAAGAAAAGTACGACGCTCAAAGCCTCAGCGGCATGTGGCGAGAAAAAGTACTCGCCAAATGGTCACCCACCTGGAGCGCCGCTGAGCTCAACGCAGTTTTTGGCACTTTTGATGTGTCGGCCGAAATAGAAGATTTGCACAAGCATTTACGGCTTTCGCAGGAAGAGTATCAAGAAGCACTTAAACAGGCCGGTCATGAGGCCGAGAGCGAAAGGCAAGACTTGTTACGAAGTTTTATTGCCGAACGTAACGTCTTCGAGGCGACACTTGAAACCCAGCGCAGCGAAGCCGCAGAGCAAGTCCGCAGCCTTCAACTTGAGAGTGATTCTTTACGACGAGCTAGGGATGAGCTCAATCAAAATATTGAGAATCTGCAGACACAACAGAAACGCCTGAGCAAAGCGCATCAACTCCTCAATCTCCAACACCAAAACCTGTCCGCCGACCTTACGCTTATCCTCAACTCTTTCTCGTGGCGGATAACTAAGCCCTATCGCTATCTTTCTAATAGGATAAAGAGGCTTTTCTCTCGCCCCGCGGCTCTTCCAATTAGCAAAGTTACTGCCGAACTGCCGGTGCAGCCGTCGAGTACTGAGGCTAAAGCCAGGTCTTCACGAAGCAAGATAAGATGCAGTATTGACGTACCAGGCCGCAATATTCACTTAGTAGACGACGACTTAGTCCTCGCCGGCTGGGCTTTTTCGGCAAACAATAGAACGACAGTTTCCGTGTCGATTGGCGAGAAACTCTACCGCACGTTCGAACCTTCACTTCCGCGCGACGACGTAGCCGCGTCCTTTCGTGCAACGATCGAGGCTCGCCGATCAGGTTTCTTAGAAACAATCGAGAAGCGTTTTCTACCACAGGGAAGATTCACCGTTGTTGTTATGTTCGACAACGGATTCGAGCAGGTCTCTCTCGAGCGAGAAGTAGTCAACCTAACGCCGAGTGAGATTTATCGGCTCTGGGTAAATGAACGCAGCGAACCCGCTGCTAAAGCATCGCTAAACTCTGCAAAAATACAGCGTAAAGTTGCAGTTATAGTGATCGCAGATGCAAGCGGTAGCGACGTCGACGCAGCCGTATCAATGCTAGAAAAACACACCTCGGTAGCGACTGTCTCCAGCGTTATAACGAGCGGCCGTGACTCTAAAGAATTCGCCACAGACTTGCTGCGAACCCTTAACGACGCGAGTGAGTCGGCCGACGATTTGGTCGTTGTGCATCAGACCGATGTGCTGGCGCCGCATGCACTACAAATTCTATCGAGCACAGGCGAGAAGCTCGCAGCTGACCTTGTCTATTCGGATCACGACCGCTTCGATTCGCAGGGACAGCATGCAGACCCCGAGTTTACGTTCGGCTGGTCGCCCGAACACCTTTTGGGTCGCAACTACATTGGCGGCGTGTATCTGTTTAATGCAACGCTCTTTAAGCGCATCAACACGCCTGCTTTTGCGGAGTCAGTCGCGGCGGTTCTAGAAAAGAATCCAGAGGCCGCCACTACTTTGCGCTATTGTCTCCTACTCGAACTCGGCAATGCCTCTAAGAAAGTAGCAAGAGTCCCTGACGTACTCTGGACAGAGACGACACTTCCGAGCACTCAGCAATTGACCGAATCTCTTTGGGCAGGCAGTTTTCTCGCCAGGATTGAGCCGGGCAGCAGCATTCGAGCGCACAGCCCTGACGATCGCTCGGACAATGTGCGCTACGTAGACCGCCCTTTACAGTCCTCGCCACTTGTCAGCATCATTATCCCAACTATGGCGAAACTAGAGTTGGTTACGCCCTGTATAGAGACGCTGCTTTCGCTCACAGACTACTCTAATTTCGAAATAGTCATTCTAGACAACAGCCGCGGCAAGAATCCCGAAGGCATAAGCTATTTGGTCGACAAAGGCCTGAAGGTAATCGAGTGTGATTTCGATTTTAATTGGCCTCGCCTAAACAATTTGGGAGCTAAAGAATCAGACGGCGAGCTGTTGTTATTTCTCAACGACGACGTCGAAATTACCGACGCTGGCTGGCTCACCGAACTCGTTAAACAAGCGCAGCGGCCTTGCGTGGGCACCGTTGGGGCACTGCTCTATTACCCCGAGGGAATGCTGCAACACGCCGGCGTCTTCCTAGTTGACACCGGTGGGGGCTGCGCACACCTATTCCATAAGTTGGCGCCGAGCAGTGAACTTCGTGGCAATCTTCATAATCTAGTAAGAGAAGTGTCTGCGAACACTGGTGCGTGTTTACTGGTTAGCCGCGAGAATTTTTCAGCGGTAGAGGGTTTCGACGAAGGTCTTGCCGTCGTCGGTAACGACATTGATCTCTGCCTTAAACTTAGGCAAAAAGGCCTCATCAATATTTGGACACCGCGTTGTTCGCTTATTCATCACGAAAGCATTTCGCGTAAGGCGAGCGTGCCCAAAGAAGACGAAGCGCTCATGTGGAATAAATGGGGAAAGTTGTTTCGCGCAGGCGACGAATACTATAACCCCAATCTCACCTTAACAGGAGTAGACTGCGCGGCTAATCTGACGCTGTCCCCCTCCTTGCTAGAAAGCAAAACCTTTAAAGCGTCAGGCTCGCCTTCTCTATCGGATACGTCGCCACAGAAGGGCGTGAATCTCATCGGCTATATCCGCGCCGAAATGGGTGTGGGCGAAGGGGCTCGATCAGATGCTCGCGCGCTTGCTGCGGCGGGCATAGAATTTGGCGTGATCAATTTTGAACGCGGTAATTCCGCGCGTATGGGCGACACCTCTTGGCAACATAAAGAGCGAGACGATGCGCCCTTCTCCGTCACGCTTTGGCATATTAACGCCGACCATCTCGCGCTTGCACGCGCTACGATTCCGACGTTCTTAGTCGAAAAAAGCTATCACATTGCCTACTGGGCGTGGGAGCTAGAAACAATGCCCGAAGGCTGGCGGCCTGCGCTCGACGAAGCCGATGAGATTTGGGTGCCGTCTGAGTTTGTACGCCGCGCGATCGCCTCCGAAACAACCAAGCCGGTCGTGTGCATTCCGCACTGTGTAGCGCCAAACCCAGTTGAGTCGCTCGATCGAGAGTACTTCGGACTCCCCAAAGATTCTTTCATTTTTCTGGCGATGTATGACACACGTAGCATCGCCGAGCGGAAAAACCCGAAGGCAGCGCTGCATGCTTTCATTGCCGCATTCGGCGCCGATGATGACCGCGCAGCACTTGTTCTCAAGGTCAATAATGCAACAACTGGTTCGCTGCGCGAACTCGACGTGGCTATTGGCAACCACCAAAACATCATTGTATTGAAAGAAGACCACAGCAAACCTGAAATCGACTCTCTAATTAATGTTGTCGATTGTTTTGTCTCGCTACACCGCTCTGAAGGGTTTGGCTTGGGACCAGCCGAGGCGATGAGCTTAGGCAAGAGTGTTATTCTAACCAATTGGTCGGGGTCGACAGACTATACCGATGCCGAACACTGTCTGCCTATCGATTACCAACTAATTACTTTAGAGCAAGATTACGGGCCTTACCTAAAAGGTCAGCGTTGGGCAGAGCCATCAATAGAAGAAGCCAGCGCCGCAATGAGAAAACTGGTTAACGAGCCAGCTTTTGCAGACGAACTCGGGAGAAAGGCCCAAGTCTTTATCGACGCGGAATTTTCACCCAGCGCAGTGGGCGAAAAGATGAAGTCGCGACTCTCGGAGATTAGTTAGAACTTTCTCAGCAGGCGGTAATAGACCCGCTGCATGGCAGCGCTTCGGGTGCCCATTCGTCTGCCAAGTAAGAGAGCGAGTCGATACTTAAGCGGCAGTTTTCCACCGAAATGGCGTGAGAATTCTTTCGCCTGCCGCGCGACGTCGACAAGATGTTCGTTATGTTCAAGCGCGAATACGCGGCTTAACAAACTCCTGCGCCAATGCTCCGAATCCTCTCTCTGCTTCGCACCAATCGTGTTGCGACTATGCTGCCTATATCGAACCAGTGGCGCCGGCATAAACACGAGCTCGCCAAATGCGGTGGCTGCCATCGCAAACCACCAGTCATGCATCATCGCCTTTTTGGGCACGGGCAGCGCCGCACGCATCAACGCTTCGTTGAAAAGCGCGGTGCAGCCGGTGACCAAATTGCTTACAGCTACTTGGGGAAATTGATTGCGTTCGATTTCGAGGCCCTGATAAGAAATTAGAGACTCAGCTAGCCGCTGGAGATTCTGGTCCACAACTTCGAGGTCGCAATGGATAAGAATAGGTTTGTCCTCGCCATCCTGAACCTGACAATATTTTTCAATCTGCAACGCCAATTTATTATTGAGCCACACATCATCTTGGTCACAAAAGCAGGCAAGGATATTGTCGAGCCCAAGGGCCGATCTATTCGCAAGCGTGTACTCGCAAAGCACAGAAAAACTGCCGCTTGGACCATAGTTCACGGGCTCCTCTTCGACAATGTGGAACTTTTCGGGTGAGGCCTCGGCATATTTCTGCAGTAGGAGCAGCGTGCCATCACTCGACCCATCGTCGCGCACGACGATGATGAAATTCTGATGAGTCTGTTCGAGAAGTGAGTCTAACTGCTCAGCGAGAAACGCCTCGCCGTTGAAAGTGGATAACAACACTGCGATGCGCTGTGACGACTGATCACTCATTTCGGCAGAGTCCTTGCGTCGCGAATTCCGCGGCGAATGCTCGCAAAGTAACTGCTGCGCTGAGCCGAACTCAGCATGAGCCAAAGTGCTTTTAATGCGAATCGCGGCATGTCCCTCAGCTTCCAACCAAGAGGGGCGTAGTCGACGCCATAGAGATGCACGCGATTACGACTCGAATAATAGCTGCGCGAAGGATTGTGCTGAGCGATTATCCCCGCACGCACCCAAGGATGATCGCTGCGCTCGCCAATAGCGTGATAGAGAATCGACGCATCGGATCCCACCAGATCGTAGCCTAACGCCTTCGCGCGGAAACACCATTCGAGATCTATGTTATCGATGAAATAATCGTCTCGCATCGGCCCAACGGTATCGATGATACTCAGCGGAATAAGCGTGCCGGAGGTAATAAGGAAATCTGCTTTGAACTCGGTGCGCAACCCTTCGAAACGTCGGTTTGTGCGCCCCAACAATCGATTGAAGAGTTTAAACGGAGTCTGCTTCATCGACTGCGGATTCATTATACGTGGCCCCACGGCGGCCACACCCTTGCTGCTAAATTTCGAGGCGCGTTCTAATGCCGAGATAAGCCCCTGAGCAAAGAGATCGCCCGGGCGACTGTCTTGGTCGAACAGAAACACAAACTCATAACCGTGCTCTTTCACCCAGGCTATGCCCTTATTCAGCGCGCGCGACAGGCCAATGTTGTCGTCCATTTTCTCAACTGCCCGACACCGCGAATACACCTCGATCGACGCGGCTAGCTCTTCGATATTCTTGCTGCCATTGTCTACAACAATAAAGTCGCTGTCTTTCTCGAGTTGGCCGAGAAGCTTTAGCAAAGCCGTGAGGTCGGGATTGTAGGTCACAACAACCGCACAGTAGCGACTCGGCTTAGATCTTGCGGGAGTCTGGGATGAGCTAGGCATCGGGCAGTGCAACCGTGTCACTGTCGATAGTCACCGGCAAAGGAACTTCGGGCGAGACAGTAATAAACCCAGGCGTGCGCAGACTGTTCAATAAAAAGTAGAGAATTGACATGATGCCAAGGCTTAACCCAGTAACCACCCCTGCGTCGAGTATTCCACGCCAGGGCTGTGGAAGTTGTCGCGCGACAACGACAAAGCCCATGACGACGAGCGTCAGCCCAATGGAGAGAATCTGACGGCGACGCGTCGCGTAGATGTAGCCCATACAGAATGCCGGTGCCAAAAGAACGTGGTGCCAACGCGGATTCTCGCGCAGATAATTCGCTCGTTGGATGACGCGTGGAGAGAATCCACGATGAAACCCTTTATAACCCTCGGCATAAGCCATATAGACAACACTAAAGGCGAGGCTGGCCCAATGGACAGCGCTTAGCTGCAAATCGCCTAATTCGAAGGCAATGGGTGCGAGCCGGAATATAGCGAATGACAGCAAGAGGAGCACGCCAACGATACCCCATGCAAAGCCCAGTGTTCTCAAGTCTTACCCTCTTCGATTATCGATATTGCTCTGCGCCGCGTGCGGCTGCTACTGCTTACCGCGCTTGATGAGGCTAGCATTATAGCGGCTTTATAATGACTTTGCTGCTGCGAGACGACGTGCTTTCCCGCACGAGTCTTGCACAATTATCGCGTGTGTTCTGGGTAAACGTCGGTGCGTGAAATGCCGATCTAGGCTATTATCATTCCCATTAATTGCTCGCTAATCAGACCACAGGAAAGATGCAATGACGGTAAAACTCGGCGTAGTCATGGACCCGATCGCGGACATTAACGTCAAAAAAGACACGACCCTTGCCATGCTTCTCGCCGCGCAGCGCCGTGGGTGGGAGCTCTATTATATGGAGCAGAGCGACCTATCCCTTGATCAAGGCTTGGCGCGTGCCACCGTTCGTCGTCTCAGTGTCGAAGACAATCCCCAAAGCTGGTTCGAGGTTGGCAGCCCCCAGGACATTGCACTGTCCGATCTTGATGTTGTGTTAATGCGAAAAGATCCGCCCTTCGACATGGATTTTATTTACTCGACCTATATTCTCGAGGCGGCGCAGCGCGAAGGCACTTTGGTCGTGAATGACCCCCGTAGCTTACGCGATTGTAACGAAAAGCTTTTCGCCACTCAGTTCCCGCAGTGCTGCCCTCCTCTGATCGTTGCAGCGTCGGCTGCACGACTGAAAGCGTTTCACGCCGAACACGGCGATGTGATCTTTAAGCCTTTAGATGGCATGGGCGGCGCCTCTATCTTTCGCGTGAAAGCCGGCGACCCAAACCTGAGTGTTATCATCGAGACGCTAACCGGCCATGGTCGCCAGCAGATAATGGCGCAAAAATTCCTCCCTGAGATAGTCGATGGAGATAAGCGTATTCTTATGGTCGATGGCGTGCCTGCTGAATACGGCCTCGCCCGAATCCCGATGTCTGGAGAAACCCGCGGAAATCTCGCCGCCGGCGGCAGCGGCGTTGCGATGCCACTGACCGATCGTGAACGCTGGATCTGCTCCCAAGTAGCACCGGTTCTGCGTGAGAAGGGCCTCCTCTTCGTTGGCTTAGACGTAATCGGTGACTACCTGACCGAAATCAATGTAACGAGTCCAACTTGCGTACGCGAACTCGATCGCGCACACCAACTCGATATAGCGGGTGATCTTATGGAAGCGATTTCAAGCAAGCTCGCGGCAAGGGGCTAAGCCAAAATGGACGCGGGCGCGGACGAGCGCGAACGCTTTAATTTCACGATGTTTTTGTCGGTTGCGGTGCATGGCATCCTTATTTTTGGCATAAGCTTCGGGGCAGTGCAGTCGACCAGCGAGGTGCCTACGCTCGAGATAACCCTCGCGGCGCATCACAGCGAGATTGCCCCTAACCGCGCCGACTTTCTGGCACAGGCCAATCAGCGTGGCAGCGGCTCTCTCGCCGAAGACGCTCCGGCAGTGGCACCAACCTCGCCCTTTCAGGCCGACTACGAATCAGCCACGCTGCAAGCCGCGCAGCCGATGGCCCCTGAACAAACAGCCACACAACGAGAAGATAGCACTGAGCTTGTCACGACGTCGGCCAACGCGCGCAAACAGTCAAACGACGCCCTGACCGTAACCGATGAAGGCGACGCTCAGGTATCTACGCCTGACTCTTCACGACTCGCAATCGCCTCTTTAATGGCCCAACTCGACTCTCAAGTGCAGGAATATGCGCGGCGACCAAGGCGAGTTGTCCTTACCGCAGCAGCAACCCAGCGCAGCGAAGATGCTCTCTACCTCGATGGCTGGCGCCGACGTATCGAGGCTATTGGCAATCTCAATTACCCCGATGCGGCTAGACGGCAAAAACTCTACGGCAGCCTAAGGCTGCTGGTGTCGATACTCCCGAATGGCAGCATACAAAAGACCGAAATTTTGCAGTCATCGGGGCATGCGGTTCTCGATCAGGCTGCGTTGGATATTGTCATGCTCGCCTCGCCCTATGAGCCCTTCCCGCCAGAGCTCAGCAAACAGGCCGACATCGTTGAGATTATTCGTACGTGGCGCTTTCACGAAGGCGACGCCCTGCATAGCTACTAAGATCGCGACTTAACGCCTAGGATGACAATGACGCCTCTAGACAGTTTCCCACATCAGCAGAAGCAACTCAGCGCGCTTGCGTTCGACTACGGCACCCAGCGAATCGGCGTTGCCTATGGGCAAAGTCTCACCGGCACCGCGCAAGCGGTGGCCGTCATACGCGCGCGCGATGGTGTGCCGGATTGGAGTGATGTCGCGGAATTAATCGATCGTTGGCAACCGGATGTTTTCGTCATCGGCCTGCCTTACAACCTCGATGGCAGCGAGAGCCCTCTCATGCTGCGCGCCATGAAGTTTGGTCACAGGCTCAATGGCCGATTCCATAAACCCAGCTTTGGCTTCGACGAGCGGCTATCGTCGGTCGAAGCTGCAGAGCGCATAATCGATGACGCCGATTGGGAATCTAGCCGAAGACTAAGCAGCCGGCGCACAAGCGGCCACGGTGCGAGCAAAAAACAGGCGATAGACGATGTCGCCGCGCAGATTATTCTAGAGAACTGGCTAGCAGAATTCGCGAAGCGAGCGCCTAATGAGGACTAATAACTCGGTCCAATAACTCAGGTAAGTAAGTAGAACGACCTTAGAAACTCTCTGGCGACTTGGCCTTTGCCCGCGCAACGTCGGCGTGCACAATCCCTTGATCGACCAGATTTTTCAGCGACTGATCGAGCGTCACCATCCCTTGCGATGCCCCCGTCTGAATAGTCGAATACATTTGCGCAACCTTATCCTCACGAATCAAATTTCGGATCGCCGCAGTTCCCCGCATGATCTCAAAGGCAGCGACGCGTCCTCCCCCCTTTTTACGCAGCAGCACCTGTGAAACAACAGCCTGCAAAGACTCCGACAGCATCGAACGCACCATGTCTTTCTCTGCGGCGGGGAACACATCAATCACACGATCAATTGTCTTAGCCGCCGAGGTTGTGTGCAGCGTAGCAAACACCAAATGGCCTGTTTCGGCCGCAGTCAGCGCAAGGCGGATAGTTTCGAGGTCGCGCAGCTCGCCGACCAAAATGATATCGGGGTCTTCGCGCAAGGCTGAGCGCAGCGCGTTAGAGAAACTGTGTGTATCGCGATGCACCTCGCGCTGATTTATCAGGCAGCGCTTGCTTTCGTGCACAAATTCGATCGGGTCTTCAATGGTCAAAACATGCTGCGACTTCGTCTCGTTAAGGTAGTCGATCAGAGCAGCAAGAGTGGTGCTTTTGCCCGAGCCGGTAGGCCCCGTGACGATTACCAAGCCTCGTGGTGCGTCGGCAATAGTTTTAAAAATAGGCCCAAGGCCCAAGGCCTCCATCGTCACGATATCGGACGGAATGGTGCGGAATACCGCGCCTGCACCGCGGTTATGGTGAAAGGCATTGACGCGAAAGCGCGCGACACCCGAAAGCTCATAAGAGAAGTCTGCTTCGAGCCGGTCTTCGAACTCACGCCGCTGATCCTCGCGCATGACCTCATGCAAAAGGGCCAATACCTTCTGTTGATCGATACGCTGGCCGCTGCCCGCAAGTCCGATCACCGGCTCATCGAAAAGCGGGCCTATCTCGCCATCGATGCGAACCAAAGGTGGCAAGCCTGCCGTAAGGTGAAGATCGGACGCGCCGCGTTCGACGCTTAAATTAAGGAGGTCGGCAATTTTCATTGATCGCAATCCACTTGCTGATTAACAATACCTGCATGATAACCTCCACCTAGCAATTCACCTAGGGACGACACGTCACTCATTGAGACCCCCCTCACGATGCCTCACATTAGCCAGACGCTCGACGAGTTAAAAGCAGAGATCGCTGCGGCAGCGCAAGCCTGCGGCCGACCCAACAATGCGGTCACCCTGTTAGCAGTGAGCAAGCGCCAGCCAGCCGGCGCCATGCGCGACGCCCACGCCGCTGGCCAGCGCCACTTTGGGGAAAACTACGTACAAGAAGCGATAGATAAACGCCAACACCTGGCCGACCTCGACATAGTCTGGCATTTCATCGGGCCAATTCAATCGAATAAGACACGCGATATCGCTAATGCCTTCGATTGGGTTCACAGCGTCGACCGCGACAAAATCGCCGAGCGGCTTTCGGCGCAGCGGGACCCCGCTCTCCCTGCTCTGAATGTCTGCGTACAGGTCAACCTTTCAGACGAAGACAGTAAGTCGGGCGTGGCACTTGCCGAGGCTGCAAAGCTTTGCGCGCTCGTCGCGCGTCTTCCAAACCTTTCCCTACGCGGCTTAATGGCGATTCCTGCAGCGCTCGAAAGCGTGGCAGAGCAACGCGCGTGCTTCGCCCCCCTGAGACAAGAATTCGACCGTCTGCGCGAAACACTGCCCACACTCGACACCTTGTCGATTGGCATGAGCGGCGATTACGGCGCAGCAATAGCCGAAGGGTCGACGATGGTTAGGATAGGCACTGCGCTGTTCGGCGCGCGACCCAGCTAGAAGGTTCGCGCATTCGCGCTCAAATCGGTAAACTTCAGCGCTACTATCCAGACATACGCAGCTAGTCATGAACGCGGGGCCCAATGCTCTAGCGTTTGGAGATTAGTTCAATTCGGAGACAGACTTTGCAACACACTCGCATTAGCTTCATTGGCGCTGGGAATATGGCGAGCAGCATTATTAGCGGCCTGATCAATCGAGGCCAAGCGCCTAGCCTCATCAGCGCATCAGACTTGGATACGGATAAACTCGACGCACTTGCGGCAACGACAGGCCTGTCGGCTGTGAGCAATGAGGATATCGCGAAGGCCGCCGACGTAATCGTACTCGCGGTAAAGCCGCAGGTTATGGCAAGTGTCTGCACCGCGCTAGCCGCTTCCTTACATGATCGCCGGCCGCTAATCATCTCGATTGCCGCAGGTATTACCTTAACAGCTCTCGAGCGCTGGTTCGGCTCAGAGGCCGCGCTTGTGCGCTGCATGCCCAACACCCCTGCCCTGGTTGGCAGCGGCGCTAGCGGACTATTTGCCAACGCACGCGTTAGCGCCGCACAGCGCGACATCGCCGATCAACTGCTGGGCGCAGTAGGCTTAAGCGTTTGGGTCGACAGCGAAGCCGACATAGATAGCGTTACTGCGCTGTCTGGCAGCGGTCCAGCCTATTTCTTTTTAATGATGGAGGCGATGCAAGAAAGCGCAGTTAAGCTCGGCCTAACGCCAGCAATGGCGAAGTCGCTTACTTATCAGACAGCGCTGGGCGCCGCGCAGCTTGCGATAGCTAGCGAAGAGGACACCGCGCAGCTGCGGCGCAATGTCACCTCGCCAAACGGCACTACCGAACGAGCAATAAATCATTTCGAAGACGGCGGCCTGCGTCAGCTAGTCGACGGCGCATTGACGGCGGCTCACGATCGGTCGATCGAACTTGCCGGCGAAGTGTAAGCATTTAAACCAGTGGAGCTGCAGAGATGACCTGCAGGCCAATGGCGAGAAAAAAGTACTCATTTTTACAACCGCATAAGAAAGCGGTTTGCACGAGGATTAAGGAATGGATTTTATGAGCAGCTCAGGCATTACAGTGGTCAGTACCCTCGGTGGCATCTACCTACTTATGCTGTTGTTGAGATTTTTATTGCAAATCGCGCGTGCGGATTTTTACAATCCCCTGTCTCAAGCTATCGTGCGCTTTACTGATCCAGTCGTACGGCCCCTGAGGGCGTTGATCCCTGGCTACCGAGGTATCGACTTTGCCACTCTAGTCGCCGCTTTACTGGTTCAGGTTGCTGCGATCTATGGGCTAATCGCTCTTTATGGCGCCAATAGTCCGCCCCTAAGCTCACTTATCACCTGGGCGTTTGTGGGTAATCTGCTTTTCATCATTAATATTTACTACTATGCGATTATCGGTTCGATCATCATGTCATTCATTATGATGTTCAGTGGAAATCCGACGCCCCATCCGATGCTCCAGCTTGTCTGGCAATTGACGGAACCGGTTATGGGGCCAATAAGATCGGTTATCCCGCCCATGGGTGGTCTCGATTTTTCACCGATCGTGATTTTCCTTGGTATACAGTTACTGCAAAAATTCATCTACACGACTTTTGGGATCACAACTGGCATGGCCGCAGTGATCCTAGGCATCTAACGAAGAATCAAACACTCTATGCCAAACGACATAACACAGCTTGACGCGACGCAGACACCAACTGCCGATGCTTCTATAGAGGCGGTAGACGCGATAGAGGCGACAGATGTGAAAGATGTGAAAGATGTGAAAGACGCGCCGGATTCGGTCGGCATTGTCACGCCTGTATCCTATCACTTCGACGAATCACTGTTACTCCGAAGCGGCAAAACACTCCCAACCTATGATCTTATGGTCGAAACCTATGGCGAACTTAATGCCTCGCGAAGCAACGCGATTCTTATCTGCCATGCGCTAAGCGGCGATCATCATGCCGCGGGTTACCATTCGGCATCCGACAGCAAGCCAGGCTGGTGGGACAGCGCTATCGGACCGGGGAAAGCGATCGACACCACTAAATTTTTCGTCGTCGCGTTAAACAATTTAGGCGGCTGTGCAGGAAGCACAGGGCCAACCTCTATTAATCCCGACACCGGCAAACCTTACGGGCCAGATTTTCCTGTAGTGACCGTACGCGACTGGGTCAAAAGCCAACTGCAGCTAATGGATCGCCTCGCTATCAAAAAATGGGCAGCGGTCGTAGGTGGTAGCCTTGGCGGCATGCAGGTTCAGCGCTGGGCAATAAGCTACCCCGATAGAGTCGCCAATGCAGTTTGCATCGCATCGGCTCCCAAACTGTCGGCACAGAATATCGCGTTCAATGAAGTCGCGCGTTACTCAATCACGAGCGACCCAAATTTTCATGCCGGCCGTTACCTCGAACATAACACTTACCCTAAACAAGGGCTTATGCTCGCGCGTATGGTGGGTCACATTACTTATTTGTCCGACAGTGCAATGCGGGCGAAATTTGGCAATGCCGGATCGCAGCTAGAAAATACAACACGCGGTAACCTTGGCCGCGATTTGCGCTCTGGCACTCTTAGTTTCGGTCTCAATGTCGATTTCGAAGTCGAAAGTTATTTGCACTATCAGGGTGAGCGTTTTAGCTCAAATTTTGACGCCAACTCCTATCTTCTGATGACTAAGGCGCTCGACTATTTCGACCCTTCTGTCGATTATGGCAACGATCTGTCGAAAGCATTTGCCAACGGAGACTGCAAATTTTTACTCGTGTCTTTTAGCACCGACTGGCGCTTTCCGCCAGAGCGTTCGCGCGAATTGGTCGAGGTATTATTGAAAGCAGGACGCGAGGTTACCTATCTTGAGGTCGAAGCAGATCAAGGCCATGATGCCTTCCTCATGCCAATCCCACGCTACATCAATGCAATGCGCGGCTTCTTGAATAGTGCCTACAAGGAGCTCGTCAACGATGCGTCCTGATCAAGAGATAATTCAACGCTGGATAGAACCGGACAGCCGAGTGCTCGACCTCGGCTGCGGTGACGGCAGCCTGCTCGCGAACCTTAAGCTGACCAAAAAAGTGAAAGGCACCGGACTCGAAATCGACAGCGAAAAAATACAGACCTGTGTTGAGCGAGGCCTTAACGTTATCGAGCAGAATCTCGATGCGGGTCTCTGGAACTTCCAGACCGACAGCTTCGACACCGTGCTTCTCGCGCAAACTCTACAGGCGCTAAGCCAACCCGATCAATTAATTGATGAAATGCTACGCGTTGGTCGCAGAGGTATCGTTACTTTCCCAAATTTCGGCAACTGGAAAAGCAGAGTCTATCTTTCATCAAAAGGTCGAATGCCAGTATCAAAGTTTATGCCTCATGCATGGTATGACACGCCTAATATCCATTTTTGCACCGTGCGCGATTTTGATGCTTTGTGTAAAGAGAAAAATATTGAAATATTAGAACGCACAGTTGTTAATCTAAAACACGAAGGCAGCCTATGGATTCGCCTGTTTCCAAATCTCCTAGGCGAGATTGCCATCTATCACATTGCGCGCAGCTAACCGCCGAGCGTAGAAAAGACGTCACTATGAATGGTACAAGAATCGTTTTAGCGAGCGGCAATGCGGGCAAACTTCGAGAGCTGCATAAAATTTTGTCGACGCTCGGGGTAGAGCTTGTCTCGCAGCGCGAACTCGGAGTCGACGACGCAGATGAGACCGGACTTACCTTCGTTGAGAACGCGTTAATCAAAGCAAGGCATGCCTGCGAGATTACAGGTTTGCCTGCTATCGCAGATGATTCAGGTATCGAAGTCGACGCGCTTAACGGCGAACCTGGTATTTACTCGGCGCGATTCGCCGCTGCTCGTGGGACAAATTTCGCCAATCGCGACGAGAGTGACGAGGCTAATAATGCGTTACTGCTCGAGCGCCTACACGGAGTCGCGCCTGCCCAACGCACGGCTCGATTTCAATGTGTCATAGTCTTTCTAAGACATGCCGCCGACCCTACTCCGCTGATCTGTCAAGGTACTTGGGAAGGACTCATCCTTGAGTCTGCCGAGGGAGGTAATGGTTTCGGTTATGATCCACTCTTCTTTGTGCCGTCACATAGCTGCGCATCGGCGTTACTCGACTCGGACACAAAGAATGCGATAAGCCATCGCGGACAAGCATTGGAGCAGCTGCGTCGATGTTGGCCAAGCCCCCTTTAAGCCTCTATATACACATCCCTTGGTGTGTAAAAAAATGCCCCTACTGCGACTTTAATTCGCATGAATTCGGCGCGCACGCTGTGTTGCCAGAAGATAGCTACATTGCCGCACTGTGCGCCGACTTCGACGCAGACTATACGCTCGCCTGCGGCGGCGATACCGTAAAGAAAAGACGGCCTATTTATTCGATCTTCATTGGTGGAGGAACACCAAGCCTATTCAGTGCGCGCGCCTTCGACACGTTGCTTCAACATATTGCCAGCACGCAGCGTGCCGGTTGGCTTGAATCGCCTGAATTGGAAATAACGCTCGAAGCGAATCCGGGCACCCTCGAGGCGGGCCGCTTTGCCGAGTTTCGCGCGACAGGCATTAACCGCCTGTCACTCGGTGTACAAAGTTTCGCCGATGCACAACTCACTAGGCTAGGCCGCATACACAATGGTGCGCAGGCACGACGCGCAATCGACAGTGCCCGCGCCGCTGGCTTTGACAATTTTAATCTAGACCTCATGCATGGTCTGCCAGAGCAGTCACTCAAAGACGCACTGGCAGACCTTGAGTCGGCGCTTTCGTACGAGCCGCCTCATTTGTCTTGGTATCAGCTTACTATAGAGCCTAACACCGTATTTTATTCAAAGCCGCCGCCACTGCCGAGCGAGTCGATTTTAACCAGAGTGCAGGACGCGGGCCACGCCCTGTTGTCAGCGCGAAACCTCGAGCAGTACGAGGTCTCTGCGTATGCTCGCAGCAGTTCTCTGCTATCGCGTCATAATTTCAACTATTGGCAGTTCGGCGACTACCTTGGAATTGGCGCAGGCGCGCATGGCAAGATCAGCCTCGCCGACGAATCGCAGCCACTGCGCACACGTAAACACCGCCAGCCCGACCACTACCTGCGCACCGCGCTGCAGCCGCAGGCAAACGGCCGCACTTCGCGGTATACCGCCGAGGCAACGCCGATTCCATCTGACGAAATCGCTATCGAATATCTGCTTAACACGCTTCGCACACGCCACGGATTCTCCCCCGCACACTTCGAGGCGCGCACCGGCACCGCTTTTAGCGTAATTGCAAAGCGAGTAGAATACCTGCGCTCGCAAGGGCTACTCTGCGACTCACCTTTCTCCAATGGCTGGATTACTACAACGGAGCGAGGATTTCGCTATCTCAACAACGTGCTCGAGGAATTTATCTAAGTGAAACTGCATCTACGCCACTGCGAGCCGTGCAAATTGGGTACGCCCGTTATCTCTGAGGAAGAGGCACATCAGCTTGTTCTTAGCGTGCCAGGATGGAAACGTCAGTTTCACGAAGGTGTGGAAAAGCTTGTTCGAGAGTTTTTCTTTATTGGCTTTAAAGACGCCTTCGCTTTTACCGCAAAAGTGGCCAATGTAGCCGATCGCGAAGATCATCATCCGACGGTCTTGACCGAGTGGGGTAAAGTAACCATCTATTGGTGGTCTCACAGAGTTAACGGTCTGCATGTTAACGATTTTATCATGGCGGCAAAAACTGATACGATCGCGCGCCTCGCGATGATCGCCGAGAATCAAGATTCGCCAACCGAGAACCAGATCGATGAGTACGCTAACTGAGAGCCACCCAGAATCAGAAAAACTGAATAACAGCGATACGAACGGCGCAGGGGCCCTCGTTGAGTGGTTTCGCGCGTCTACTCAGTATATCAACGCCCATCGTGGCAAAACCTTTGTCGTTGCGCTCAGCGGTGAAGCGCTCGCCAGCGAACACTTAGGCAATCTGGTCAGCGACCTTACTCTCCTCCACAGCCTCGGCGTTAAACTGATTTTGGTGCATGGCGCGAGGCCACAGATTGATGTGGCATTAAAAGCTGCAAAGCTTCCAGTAGAGTTTCATAAAGGAATGCGCGTCACAGATCCGACTTCCCTTGCTGTTATTGCGGGTGTAGTCGGCGCCGAATCTATTCGTCTCGAGGCGCTCTTTAGTGCGGGCGCTAGTTCCTCTTCGGCAGCACCACTTGCGACCGGCGGCGAAGCCCTTTCTCTTAGTAGAGGCAATTTTATTACAGCGATGCCGATAGGCGTTCACGATGGCGTAGACTTCCACCACACCGGACGTGTGCGCCGCGTTAAAGTCGATGCAATCGCCAAACGCCTCGAAGAACGCACAGTCGTCCTGCAGAGCAATTTAGGTTATTCCTTGACCGGCGAGGTCTTTAATCTCACAGTCGAAGAAGTCGCAACCGAGTTGGCCATTGCGCTTCAGGCAGACAAACTGATTTTCTTGGTGCCCCAGGAAGGCGTTTACGACGACCAAGGCGAACTTGTCGCCTCACTCAATCCTGCCAGCGCTACAATTGCTGCCGAACGCCATGCGGCAAGCGATATCGACTCCGAAAAAGCCCTCGGCACGGCGCTGCGAGCGAGTATAAAGGCGAACGCTGCTGGCGTTAATCGCACGCACCTGATCGGATACAAGTGCAACGGCGCGCTCATTCGCGAATTGTTTACACGCCAGGGAGCCGGCACGCTAATCAGCGACGATAGCCTTGATACATTAAGACAGGCGACGATCGATGATGTCTCTGCAATCCTCTCGCTCATTCGCCCGCTCGAGGCTGATGGCACACTGGTCGAGCGATCGCGGGAGAGGCTCGAAACCGAAATAGAAAACTTTAAGGTGGTCGAACTTGAGGGCGCAATCATTGCGTGCGCGGCACTTTATCGCACAAGCGAATCACTCAGCGAGATAGCCTGCATCGCAACGCACCCAAACTATCGTCGCCACGGCCTCGGCGCGCGTCTGCTTCAGAGCTTAACAGGCGAGGCGAAGGCAATAGGAATCGAGAAGGTCTTCGTTCTGACTACGGTGACAGCGCATTGGTTTATCGGCCATGGCTTCGCCGAAGGCTCGCTCGACGATTTACCCGAGCAGAGGCAGGCGCTCTATAATTTGCAGCGCAAGTCAAAGATATTTCTGAAAGGCGTTTAGTTTTTTCTTAACTACGAAGCCTGACTAGTTTGCAAATACTGTAGGCGTAGGGATTCTCTCCCTCGCCTTGACCTTCCGCGGCGAACTCTTCGCGCGCGACTTCTTGCCATTCATCTTCATCGAACTCCGGCAGGTGTGTGTCGCCCTCAACGCTTGCCTGCACGCGAGTGAGATGAAAACATTCCGCCTGTTGCAATGCGTCGGCATAGAGTCGTGCGCCGCCAATGACAAAGGCTTCGTCAACGCCTAGCTCGGCACTAATCGATTCGGCGAGTGCCTTCGCCGCCGCTAAACTCGACACTACCTCTGCGCCTTCGGCGATATAATTCGGATTGGAGCTGACGACTATCGAACGTCGGTTGGGCAATGGTCTGCCAATTGACTCCCACGTATTACGACCCATGATGATGCAATGGCCGGTGGTCGTGCGACGAAAGTACTTTAGGTCTTCGGATAGATGCCACGGCAGTGTGTTGTCGCGCCCGATGGTTCGGTTCTCCGCCATCGCGACGATCAAAGAGAGTTTCATGATTACTAATCCACTGTGAATCTTGAGTAGCGCCTAAACCGAGAACGGGTATGCGATTGGGTCATGATGCTGATAGCCTTCGACCGAAAAGTCATCAAGCGTGACCCATGTTTCGATATCTTCGAGGCTCTTAATGTCGGGGTTAATGTGCAGCTTCGGCGCAGGATACGGTTCACGCTTTAGCTGCACGTCGCGCATAAGTTCGAGCTGATCTTCGTAAATATGCGCATTGACGATTTTATGATAAGCAGTTCCAGCGTCATGCCCTGTGATTTGGGCTATGAGCGCGAGCAGCGCAAACACCTGAATCTGATTAAAGTTGAGACCTAAGGGCACATCACAGGAGCGTTGATAACTCGTTAGATGGAGCTTACCGCCAAGTAGCGAAAAAGTGTGTGTGTGCATGCACGGCCTTAGGCAGCCTAAGTCGAATTCGCCTGGGTTATAGAACGTCAGAATTTCGCCGCGATCGTCTAACCCTTTGTTTAGGTCGTCGACTATTTTACGCAGTTGGTCGAGCGGTTCGCCGTTAGGCTTTGCCCACGCTCTGCCTTGAACGCCATACACACGGCCCATGTCGTCCTCCCCATGGCGTACAGGATTAGCAAGCCACGCGGCGTTTTCATTCGAATTGGCATCCCAGCTTTTAGTGCCGAGCGCGCGAAAATCCGCGGCATTATCATAGCCACGAAGATAGCCGAGCAATTCGGCGATAGCGGCTTTCCAGTAACTTTTTCGCGTCGTAATAATCGGAAACTCGTTGCGCTCTACCGAGTACTGCAAGTCAGCATTTATCACCGTGAGACAGCGCTTACCGGTACGCTCATTTGCGACCCATTCGCCCTCTTCAACGATACGTCGGCAGAGGTCTAGATACTGGTGCATACACATACCATCCTAAAATTACTTCGGCTTTAGTTCGACAGAGACACCATCGCGACGATAGCCGTACGCCATCATTACGGCGCCGATAACAATCATTGGCAACGACAATAATTGTCCCATAGTGAGCCAGTCAAAAGCGATGAAACCAATGTCTGCATCGGGCTGGCGCGCAAACTCGACGACAAAGCGGAACACGCCATAACCGACGCCAAACAGCCCCGTGATACTGCAGCGCGGACGTGGCTTTGATGAGAACCACCAGAGCAACACGAACAGAGCCACGCCCTCGAGCGCAAACTGGTAAAGCTGAGAGGGGTGACGCGGAAGCGCATCGACATAAGGAAAGACCATGCCCCAAGGCAACTCAGTAGGTCGCCCCCAAAGCTCGCCGCCAATGAAATTGCCCACCCTGCCGGCGCCAAGCCCAAAAGGCACAAGCGGCGCGACAAAATCCATGGTCTCAAAAAAAGGCTTGCCGAGTCGCCGCGAATACCAACCGAACGCAGCGAGAACACCTAAAAGTCCGCCGTGAAAGGCCATGCCGCCTTCCCACACCCTAAATAGCCAAATTGGATCGGCGAGAAAGCGATCAAAATTATAGAAAAACACCGAGCCAAGGCGACCACCGATCACGGCACCCATCGCACCGTAGAACACTAAGTCGGAAATTTGTTCGTCGCTCCATGAACCAGGGCTTTTATGCGCGCGATAGAGCGCAAGCCGCCAAATACCTGCAAAGGCGACAATGTACATTAAGCCATACCAATGGATACTGAGCGGGCCTAAGGAGAGCGCGACAGGATCGAACTGAGGGTGGGTGAGCATGCTGTTCTCGAACAATGGATTTCGACCGGTAGGGTAACCGGTTATACACTTTTTTTGTAGCAAACTGGCACTCGATCGCCTAATTGGTAGAATAGATTGTCAAATCTTGAAGGAAATTATCGCCACCATGTGTCTCATTTTTATCGGTCATCGCAGCCACAAAGACATGCCATTAATCGTGGCCGCAAACCGCGACGAATTCTTCGCGCGCGAGACACGGCAGGCGCATTGCTGGGACAACGGCATTATAGCGGGACGCGATGGTCGGGCTGGCGGTACTTGGCTTGGTATTGGTCCCAACTCACGCTTTGCGGCGATTACCAACCGCCGTGGCAGCGCGCCCAGAGAAGGCATGCTTAGCCGTGGGGAGCTTACGGCCAATTTTCTGCGCGGATCAGCGACGCCGGCCGATTACGCAGCGTCGATTGCCGAAACCGGCCAAGACTATGCAGGGTTTAACCTGCTCATTGGAGACGCCGACTCCCTGTATTACCTTAACAACGAGATGCAGGCGACACCCAGAGAACTGGCGCCTGGGTATTACGGACTGTCGAACGGCGTACTCGATGAACCTTGGCCCAAAGTAAGCAAGGGCAAGCAGCGCTTTCAAATACTGGCGAGTGAGAGTCAACAATTGACGACCGATACGTTAATAGACCTAATGGACGATCGAGAGAAGGCCGAGGACCATGAATTGCCGTCGACCGGGCTAACACTCGCCCTCGAACGACGGCTTTCCTCCGCCTTTATTCGCAATGAGAAAGACCCGAACGACGAAATACTCGGCTTGCACGATTACGGCACGCTGTGTTCTACCGCGCTTATAAGAGATCAGAAAGGTAGTGTGCGCTTCCATGAGCGCAACTACGATGCGCTAGGACGGCCAACGCAAAGCCATTTTTTCTATCTGGAGACAGGCTAATTAGTGCGTGCGCGAAGAGCGCAGCAATCGGTCGACTCCGGCGTTATACAGCGCCATATCAACCGCGCTCCGAATAGTTTGCGCGTCGTCCAATTCGGCGACCTGCTCTAGTAAGTCTTTCGCAACATCCATCGAGACGCTGCGAATCACCGATTTAACTTTTAACAGCGTCGAAGCGTTCATTGAAAGTACGTCGTAGCCCATTGCGATAAGCAGCACCGCCGCGCCCGGATCGCCTGCCATCTCACCGCAAATACTCACCGGCTTTCCTTCTGCCTTAGCGAGAGTGACCACCTGCTGAAGGGCTGCGATAACCGCCGGATGAAAAGCCGAATACAGGCTCGCAACACGCGGATTATTCCGGTCAACAGCCAGCAAATACTGTGTTAGGTCGTTGCTACCCACCGACACGAAATCGACCATCTTAGCCAGCACTGACGTCTGATAAACCGCCGCAGGCAATTCGATCATCACGCCAACCGGTGGATACACGACCTCAACCCCTTCTTGGACAAGCTCCCGATACGCCTTTTTAATAAGCTGCTGCGCCATAGACACTTCGTTCACGTTACTGATCATCGGCAGCATAATCTGCAAATTATCCAGCCCCACGCTTGCTCGCAGCATTGCTCGTATCTGCGCCATGAAAATCTCTGGATGATCAAGCGTCACACGAATTCCGCGCCAACCTAAAAAAGGATTCGCTTCTTCGATCGGAAAATACGGCAACGATTTATCGCCACCGATATCGAGTGTGCGCATGGTCACTATTTTCGGCGAAAAAGCCTCGAGCTGTTCACGATAAATTTCGTATTGCTCTTGTTCGCTTGGGAAGCGCTCGCTCAGCAAAAAGGGTACTTCGGTGCGAAACAGACCAATACCTTCGGCGCCCTGATCGAGCGACTGCATCACGTCGGACATGAGACCCGTATTAACCCACAGCTGAACGCGATGGCCGTCGGAAGTCTCGCAAGGCTCTTCTTTAATGCCCTCGAGTCCCGCGATTAACTGCTCTTGCTCTTTTATAATTTCGCGGTAGCGCAGGCGCAGCGCTTTCGATGGGCTGGTGATTACCTCACCGCGATAGCCGTCTACTACCAAGCTCCGACCCTCTAACTGCGCGTAAGGCAAGTCCACAGTGCCCATGACCGTCGGGATCCCCATCGTCCTTGCGAGAATCGCAACGTGAGAGTTACCCGACCCTTTTACAGAGATTAATCCCTTTAATTTTTCTTTCGGCGCCTCGGCAAGCATCGATGGCGTGAGCTCTTCGCTCACGAGGATAGTGTTTTCCTGATATTCGATTTCGATCGGCTCACGCGCCTGCAAATAAAAAAGAACGCGGCTACAGAGGTCTTTAATATCAACTGCTCGTTCTCGTAAATAGTCATCGCTCATCGATTCAAATGAACGAACATGTTCACCGGCTACATAGGCGAGAGCGCCTTGCGCCCAGATGCCCTGCCGAATCCGTGCGACCACCTCGTTGCCTAACGCATTGTCGTCGAGCATACGTGCATAAACGTTAAACAGCTGACGCTCTTCTTCGGCGACATGGCCCGCTATTTTTTCATAGAGATCGTTCATATCTCGGCGCACCGCGTCGATACACGTTTTAAAGAACGCCACCTCGTGCTCAATATCCTTCGCCGGCCGCTGAGGGATCTGACTAAGATCAGCGTGGGGAAAAACTACAACGGCGTGACCAATTGCGACACCCGACGATCCCGAGACACCGGGAAAAATGGTGTCTTCGGTTTTCTTGCCCGAAGGACTCAGCCCCTGAATAGCCCCGGTTGCTTCGGCATGCGCAATAACGCCCGAAAGCTGAGCCGAAAGTGTGATGAGAAACGCCTCTTCGCCCTCGTCGAAACGGCGACTCTCGCGCTGTTGAATAACCAGAACACCGAGTACCGCGCGGTGGTGAATAATGGGCACGCCAAGAAAAGAATTAAATTCTTCCTCGCCGGTATCCTGGAGATAGAAGTAGCTGGGGTGTTTCGATGCATCACTCAGATTGATCGGCTCGGCATACTTTGCAACAAGACCCACCAAGCCTTCATCGGTTTGCAAGCTAACGCGGCCAACGGCTTCTGCCTTTAACCCTTGAGAGGCCATGAGCACATGGCTATTGATATCTTTATCGAGGAGGTAAACCGAACAGACCTGCGTGTTCAGCGCGCTGCGCACGCGCGTAACAATAATGTCTAGCGCCGATTGAAGATCGCGCGCTGAGTTGACTTCTTGCACAATGCTACGCAGTTGGTCGAGCATGCTTTATGCGACTCCTCTCGAGGTGCCTAGCGCAGCATAGCTAGGGGCTTAACTAGAAAAACCTATTTAAAAAATAAGTAGGGCTCGAGCGATGACGTCGTAAATCGCTAGAGTTTGCTCAGAGCAACATAACGTTCGAGTGGCGGTTGAAGCTGCTCGAGTGCCGACCGATAGACGTCGCGTTTAAACTCGATGACCTGCTCGACGGGATACCAATAATTAACCCAGCGCCAGTCGTCAAATTCGGGCGTACCCGACTTATTTAACACGATAGACTCTTCGTCACTTTCAAGACCAAGCAAAAACCACTTTTGTTTCTGTCCTATACAGAGCGGGTCTTTATGCCGACGAATATAGTTCTCGGGTAATCGGTAATGCAACCAGTCTTCGGTTTGATGTAACAGGCTAACATGCTGCTGCTCGAGACCGACCTCTTCTTCGAGCTCGCGATAAAGCGCCTCCTCCGCTGACTCATTCTCTTTGATTCCGCCCTGCGGGAATTGCCACGAACTCTGTCCTATACGCTTAGCCCAGAGCAGTTGCCCTTTCGGGTTACATATTACGATACCGACATTGAGTCGGAAGCCGTCGGAGTCAATCACGTTAGCATTACCTTACTAGAATACAGAAGCCTCATTGTTTCACAGATAGAGGCGATAGATCAATTGTGCCACACGAGGAGCTATAAAATTTAGTTAACAAATACAGTTAGATAGATTGCGACCAGTCGCTGCAGAGTTATAATAGCGCGCCTAATCAAAGCGCGTTTGACACGCCTCAACAGTAATAGGATTTCGTATGGCTCGCCCCGCACCCAGACTCGCCCTGTTCGACCTCGACAACACGTTACTCGCCGGCGACAGCGATCACGCTTGGGGAGAGTTTTTAATTTCTCGCGGCATCGTCGACGAAGCCGAGCATCGTGCAAAGAATGATGCGTTCTATGAGCAATACGTCCGTGGTGAATTGGATATACACGGCTATGTAGCCTTTACTCTAGAACCAATATTGAGCTTAGCTCCAGCTGCGTTGAATACTCTTAGGCAAGAGTTTGTCACGAGCGAGGTCGCCGCGATCATGCTTCCGCAGGCAATAGCGCTCGTGAACAGCCACCGCGACGCCGGCGATCTGTGCGTCATTATTACAGCAACAAACGAGTTTATTACTCAGCCAATCGCGGCGGCATTTGGCGTCGAACACCTAATAGCTACCGGGCTCGAACAAACCGGCGAGGGAGAGGCGCAGCGCTACACAGGCGCAATAAAAGGCACGCCGTGTTACCAACAGGGGAAAATCACTAAGCTAAATGCTTGGCTCGAAGCCAGAGCAGCCGAGGCTGCCGAAGGAGACTCACTCGCTTCGCTTGCAGACAGTATTCTCTATAGCGATTCGTTTAACGACCTGCCCTTGCTCAACGCGGTAATCACCGCAGTTGCCGTTGATCCCGACCCACGTCTTGAAGCCGAGGCCGTGGCGCGTGGATGGGAAATTCGCAGCCTGCGGGGCGCGTAGTCGTGGAGGCTTCAACACCAGACTCCAGTCAACGCTAGCCTCAAGTCAACAACTCTAACCACCAATCAAAATAGGCCGATCTGGCGGCCGAATAGTTTTTCCATCGAGTCACCAACGAAACCTAAAATTGCATCGGCTATGGGCTCGATCTGACGCTCTATATAAAACTCATAATCGGGCTTTTGATCGGTAAACCGCAGAGGCTCCGCGCCCGTGCGCGTCATAATATACTCGATCCAACCGCCCTCGCCTTCGACCACACTTAACCCTAGCTCCGACCTCGCCCTCTCGGCCTTGCGCGCGGCCTGTATATGCGGTGGTACATTCTTCACATAGTCCTCTAGTCTCCGCCTCACCCGCTTACGGAAGACGAGCTTGTCGTCTAGGTAACCGCCGCGAAGGTCGTCGACTAGACGAAATAAGTAGTCTGTGTAGTCTTCGCCTAGGAAAATACGACGATAGAGTTCGCGCTGAAACTCGCGCGCGAGTGGCGACCAGTCAGTGCGCACTGACTCGAGTCCTTTGAATATTAACCGGTAGTCCGCTGTCGGCTTATTGCCGCATGGCGTCGACGAACCTTGATTGACTCTCACCATGCCCGCGTAGCGCTTTTTACTGCCAGCGTCGGTTCCGCGAATGGTGGGCATCAAGAATTTAGTGAAATGTGTCTCGAACTCCATCTCTAAAAAACTATCGACGCCTTGCTCTTTCATTACACGCTCGCGCCACCAATCTGTCATGCGCACCGCGAGCCGTTTACTTAACGCGACGACAGACTCTGCGCGCTCAGCTGCATTGTCGCTTCCATTCGATTCGACATCGATCGCCTCTTTAGGGATTAGCACAAACACAGAGTCAGTATCGCCATAGATGACACGAAAACCCTCGGCCTCTATAAACCGCTTACTCTCGCGAATTATCTGATGACCGCGCTTGGTGATCGAGCTCACGAGGCGAGTATCCAAAAAGCGGCAACCGCTTGTACCGAGCACGCCATAGAACGAGTTCATAATGATCTTAATCGCCTGCGACATGATGGCATCGCGTGCAAGCTTCGCTTGGTCGCGCGCTGCCCATAGGGTTGCAATAAGCTCGGGCAGTATTGCGTCGCCTCGCGCGAACTCGCCACCGTCGAATCCCTCGATAGGTTTAGGCTCATTCACCGCGAGAGCAAGCGCCAAGGGATCAACATGAAACGTGCGGATGATACTCGGATAGAGACTCTTAAAATCGAGTACAACCACATCATCGAAAATACCTGGATCGGAATCGAGTACATAACCGCCGGGACTCACGTTCGTCGTGTCACCACTTCCCTGCGCTGGTGCAACAAAGCCTTTGCGGTGCAATCGCGGCAGGTAGAGGAAATCGAGTGCTGCGACCGAGCCGCCGTAGCGATCGAGCGCGAGACCCGTTAACGCGCTTTTCTCGATGGCAAACTCTAGCAGTCTTTCTTTTGCGAAAATGTCCCAAACCAATTTACAGTCTTCGAGGTTGTACCGCGCGAGAGCGGCCTTGTCTTGCGCGAAAAGCGTATCGATTTCGGCACCGCGCTGTTCGACGTTGTCGACAAGCTTTCCGCGTCCTAACACTTCGCGTGCAACCGTTTCTAGAGAAAAGTTCTCGAAGGCATAGGTCGCCGACCGCATAAGTTCAATCCCATCTAGCGCGCAGCGCCCAGGAATAGTTGCATAGAAGCGGCCGTTTTTTTGGGCACCTCCTCGCTCCCTCGCCTCGCGCCATGCAACCGTCTGCGGCTGGCCAGCGGTCGCTCGTCCAAGCGATAGCTTCATCTTCAATCTGTCGCATACGCGCTGCAGGCAACGCAGATCGAAATTGACGACATTCCAGCCGATCAGCACGTCGGGATCTACGCGGGCGACATGATCTATAAACTCAGTTATTACAGCTCGCTCGTTAGACAGCACTTCGATGCGCAGCGCAGAATTATCATTGCTGCTTTTTCGCGGCGCACTGCGACTATTTACCGCGCTACTCTGAATAACGTCCTCGCTGCCAACGAGTTTTTCTCGCCACGCAGCGTCACCCAGCATGAATACTACAGACTCCTGCACTGAATAAACGCCTATAGAGTAGAGCTGCTCCGCTTTCATGTCGGTTTCGATATCGAAGGAAAGCGCGCTGAGTGTGGGGCGAAACTCGGTAGACTTTATGCGTGGATTCAGCAGCTGTGTTGTGGCCTCGCTTGCATCAGTCTCGCCGATCTCAATGGCGATCGATCCCGTTATAAATCGCTCCATTAAGAATCGGTCTGTTGGCCTCACATCCGCTTCTGACAGCTCTATGCCTGCGGCGAGTAGTCTGCGCCGCAACTCGCCCATCGCTTTATTGGAGCGAACATAGAGCGCCATCACCGGCTCATGTGAAAAGTTTTTAAGCTTAGTTTCTGCCACCCTCCATGACGCAGCGCTGCGCTGTGAGAGTGAATCACCGGGACTGCGCGCAGCGGTCACGCCGTTGTCGCGCGCGAGAACGGCGACTTTATTGCCCGAGGCCGGTAACTGGTTAGCGGTAGCCACGCCAAGCGTTGATTCAAGTAGCGCGAGTTGCTTTGCAGGAAAGAAGCAGACCGCCTCTTGTTTGTCGAAGATGAGGCAGCGTGGACCGGCGCTAGTCGCCAGCCAGAGGGTGAGGGTTATACCGGTTTTGGTATCGCTAAGCTGACGCGAAAGAATAAAGCCTGACGCAAATTCTCTTTGCGCCGAGGGTTTATTCCAAGTCTTGCTACTAATCAGATCGTGACCTTGCGCGGGAACTGCGCGAAGTCTTCCCAGTAACTCGACGCAGGCTTCTCTGGCATCTCAGCTTCGGTAAGTTGCACGTTGCCATTGATATCAGTCACGCGTGAGACAATCGTATGGTCGCCTGGGGTCGCATCTTGCCAGTCGAAACTGAAGAGTTTCCAAGCGTATTTTGTCGAGCGCGGATTGATCTGAGCACGACGCCACGGCCCGTCGTCGACCTTCACCTCAATCGATTCTAGCGGCGTGCCGTCGTTAAGCGCAAAGCCTTGTATCGTGTATTCGCTCCCATTCTCGACAACCCTTACGATCGTCGACTTAAGGTTCATTTCGGCGACCGAGTTCTCGACCCAGCGCTCTACACCGCCTACATTTTCTTTCTTAAGGGTTACATAGTCGCGCCCCATAAATCGGCCCATGTAGCGCGTATCTTGTACGTGAATTTGAGTGAGCCATTTAACGTTGGCTACGCCATACCACCCCGGCACGAGTAGACGCACAGGCTTGCCATGATAGTGCGGCAGAGGCTCGCCATTCATTTCATAGGCGAGCATATTCTCAGGGCGCATCGCGTCCTCTATAGACAGGCTGCGTGCGAATGCTTTCTCGACCTCGACTCCGCGCGCGGGTACTTCTTGGGTTTGAATATCAGAGCCAAAAAAGACGATCTCTTTAGCACCAGCCTGTATGCCCGCCTCTTCGAGCAGGCGGTGCAGCGTAACGCCTCGCCAGTAGGCGTTACCCACCAAACCATTAAACAATCTGCGGCCGTTTCCGCCACATTCGAAACCAACCTGTTGCTCAAAAACATCACGCGCCATCAGATCTGACAGAGATAAATCGAGCTCTTTGTCGACCATGCCAGTAACCCGAAGACGATAGGAGTCGTTATCAACCTCAGGCTGGCCGTAATGCTGCACGAGGTAGAAGTCTTCGTTGTCGGTAAAATAGGAATCAATCTCGCGTGTATCAAGATAGTGAACTGCGTTTGGTCGCACCGGGCCAACTTTAAAGGTGTCGGGCACATCGGTAAAAGGGACGAGGCGTTCGCCCTGCGCGAGCGCAGGAAAAACGAAGCTAGGAAGCGAGGCAACACCGGCAGCGCCCATAACGCCTTTTAGCAGCGAGCGTCGGTTAATCGATGTGCCTTCATGTGGCACGGCTGTTTGCGTATTCTGGTTTAGCTCGTCATTATTTTGGCCATCGTTGCTCATCGCTAGTCTCCTAAATATTATTTTTCTTAGTTACCTTGCTGATTATTGCCCGTGGCGGCTTTTATAGCAGCTCACCAAACTGGGGGAATACTAGTGGTGATGGCCGCCTGGGCCATGCACATGTCCATGCGCGATCTCTTCTGCACTTGCATCGCGAACTGCCACCACCTCTACCTCGTAATAAAGCGTACGCCCCGCGAGCGGATGGTTGAAATCTACGTCGGCATTAAACTTACCTACTTTCGACACTACCACACTGCGGACTCCACGCTCGGTCTTTACTGCAGCAACAATACCGGGTTTCAACTTGGTTACCCCTTGTTGAAGTTGCAGGTGTTTTATCGGCACGCGTTGCATGGCATTTGGCTGCCGCGGCCCGTAAGCTTCTTCGGGCTTTAGGGTGATTTCGATGCTGTCGCCAACCGATTTACCCTCTAATGCGCGCTCAAGGCCAACGACAACATTATGGAAACCGTGCAGATAGAATAACGGCTCTCCGCCACTCGACTCTTCCATCCAATCGCCACGCGTGCCATCTGGCGCTACTTCTGCGAGTTTGTAGTGAAAGCTCACTACTTTGTTGAGGGCTATTGCGTTGGGGGGTTGTGCGTTACTCAAAAGTCGTGATCCTTGTAGTTATAGACCCCGCGCCAGGCTTAATTCTAACTTTCGCCTGACTGGCGTTCTTTTACGAAGGAGTCTAGCAGACACTTGAGCGGTTTCGCAGCGAAAGACGCCGCGCAATGGCCGATTTAAACGGTTGGCGAACACAGAATGAGCGGGGCTCAGCACGCAATTCAGTATTCTCCGAAAAGGCTTCTTTTTCGAATTTAACGTTAAAACTTGCCATTATTAGACTATTTAGGCGCAAAAGACATAATTCTGCCATAATGTGTCCTCGAGTCTCTCCTACTCACTTACTGCAGTGTTGAGAGGTTGCCCCGTGTTTTGCATCGCGCAACCGCCAACTCCGTGACTTATTTTCATCAGACTGAGCAACTTTGCTCATCTTAACGGTCACCTAAAAGGCGTGCATGGTAATTAATCCATGCAACTCCCCGTCCTAGCCTCGCGATAGCAGGCTAGCAGCGGATGTTCTTACTCAGAGGGGATGAATCGACCTTCTTCCTGCCCGTGGCAGCAACGTCGATAAATCCAAGTCTCGACTGTAGAAGTCGACGGCTGATCGTAACGAAAATAGGTAATCAATTATGAAATCGACCATGAATTCAACGATGAAACACTCGCAATTTACGAAATTCTCTCCGATCACTGTGTTGGTGAAGCGCACCATCAGAAAACTTCGAATCGATGCTGGCCACTCGATGAATGAAGGCGCACGCCTGCTAGGCGTATCGCGCAAGCAGCTCGAAGACATCGAGACAATTCGCAATTATGGTTGCCATTTAGATCTCGAGCTACTCGCCAAGATCAAGGTTATCTACCGGACACCGCTGGATGAGATCGTCGGCGAGCTACCCGATGACTACTATTCGGAATATTTCGAGCGCCCTAGAAAAAGAACCAATGCGGGTAGTGAACACTAACTGACTCATCAGTGTGCTTTTTATCGAGGGCTGCATCTGGCAGGGAAGATCGAGGCGATTCGCACTAGCAGCGCGCCGAAAGACATGCGGCTAAGTAAAACGGCGCTCGCCTTGAGGTTGCATTGAGGTTGCATTGAGGTTGCATTGAGGTTGCTTAAAAGCCAGAGCAAGGAAAAACCAGCAAATCATGACACGACTATTGATTAAAATACGCCATAATCAGTAGCACTTCGACGACGGCCAAGCCTAGAAAAAGCCGAAACGACAGATGGGCGACTTCGGTAGAGGTAATACTCTTCTCTGGCTGCTTTCCAGCCTCGTGCTCAGGCACAGGGTTAGACGGGGGTGGCGAGTCGCCGGCTGGGCTCGCGACTGACGCCCCATTAGCCTCAGTCTTATCAACGCCTTCCTTATCAGTTTCTTTCTCGGTCAAATCCGCGTTCGAATGATTGGACGTTGGTCGAACAAACTCTAGATCATCGACTAGCCGCATCACCTCTTCGCCCACTGGACTGAGTTTCGCTAACGCCGCCAAAATCTGTAATTCGCGCTCACTCGGTAATTCGAACTCAACCGCCAGTGACGACGATAGATTCGCGCTTTTGTTAGGCGCTGAAAAGCGGTCTCGTGGCTCCAGCCTTAACACGCCGATATTCGCGCTTGCCAACTGAGATGCAAGCGTCACAATGAGATGCCAATCGGTTTCGGTCACGAGATCTTCGCTGTCAACTATTAGCACGCTGCGAGGGGGCTTCGATTGCTTGCGGGGCTGAGCCGAGTCTGGCGTTAGCATCGTGTCTAACGACGTGTCTTCGAGCTGTCCGTTAATAATCGAGAGTAGGTCTGGACCCGACAACGGATCGAAACTGAGTAGCTCAATTGCTGGATCGTCACGCAGGCGAGAAATACAGAGTTCCTTGTAATGCCTTGCCATTGCGTGATTAGGAGACACAAACACAACCGACTGCGACGCTTGTAACGCTTGCAACGCTGCATTGACACTCACTAAATGCTCATCCGATAGGTAGAATCCTTCCGGGCGCTGCCTCAACTCAAAGCGCTTTTTCAGCTCTTCGGCGCGCGCGCGTGATTGCTCTGTGGCGCGCGTCTGATTCCCGCTATCGAGGCGTCCATCGTTCGCAGCGTTATCATCACTCATCTATTTTTCGTCCTTCGAAATCAAACTTCATTTCGGCTGGCAAACTGACTCGCGGCTTCTTCGCTGCGCGACCATTACGGCCAAACGAGTTGAGGTGGAACACGTAGGCGATTACCTCCGCTACCGCTTCGAACAGCGGGCGCGGTATATCCTGATCGATTTCGGTGGTAAAGAATAACGCACGCGCTAGCATGGGCTCCTCGAATAGCATTACGCCTTCTTCTTCGGCGCGCTCACGAATACGCTGTGCAGTAAGATCGGCGCCTTTCGCCACAACCCGTGGTGCTTCTTGGCTACCCACTGCGTAGGACAAGGCGACAGCGAAATGAGTTGGGTTAGTCACAACAACGTCTGCATCCTTTATCGCGTCCATCATATGCGACATGGCAATCTCACGCTGCTTCTGGCGTATCTTACTCTTAACCTCGGGCCGGCCCTCGGAGTCTTTGTACTCGTCTTTTATGTCCTGAATCGACATTTTCAGTTTGTTACGAAAGGAGATCATCTGATACGGCACGTCGATTGCGGCGATAATCAAAAGTGACAGCGAGATGGCGAAAATGCCGTTAGCAAGAATACCCAATCCTTTCGAGGACGCCGCCGAGGGCGGCAGAATACTCAATGTGAATATAGAATCAAAATAGTAGGAGACAACCATAAAAATGATGCTGCCGATAAGGCCGAGCTTGAGCAAACCCTTAGTGAGTTCTACAAGGCTTTTGACACCAAACATGCGTCCGAGCCCCTGCATCGGATTGAGCTTTGAGGCCTTAGGCATAAAGCCTTTTACCGAAAAACCTATGCCACCGACAAAGAACGCGCCGGCAAACGCGAGCAATATCGTTACAAAGAAAATCGGCGAGGCGATCGTGAGACAGCGTATTAACAGTTGGAAAAAATACGCGCCAACCTGCCCCGAATCACTTATTACAGAGGCATCGAAGACAAACGCAGTTTGCAGCGCAGAGAGTAGATTGCCCGCAATGTCGTCACCAACAAACAGAAACATAATGGCCACCGCGATCATCAACAGGGCAACGCTCAAATCTTGCGAGCGTGCGAACTGACCTTCTTCGCGGGTCTTTTCTAATTTTTTCTCGGTTGGTTCTTCGGTTTTGCTGTCGTCATCTGCCATCTATCACAGCCCCCATAGCGTGGCTAATAGGGCAAATCCATCTTGCCAAAAAATGCCGATACGCTGAATGATTCCTGGAATAGCAAGCATCAGCAGTATTGTGCCTGCGACCAAAATTGCGGGAAAACCAACCGAGATGATATTTAGTGACGGGGCAGAGCGCGTAATCATGCCGAGGCCTGCGTTGATCAACAGAACCGAAATGAGAATGGGCAAAGCCACTACCAGCCCGCCTAAAAAGAGCAGGGGCGACCATTCGATAAATACACGGTAAATAAGCTCCAACGAAAACGTTTCATCGACAGGGATAGTCTGAAAGCTTTGCAATAGCAGTTGAATAAGAATCAGATGGCCGTCGACTGCGATGAAAATGAACGTTGAGAGAATAATCAGAAATTGCGAAATAACCGGTACATTACCAAGGCTGGGATCGACTAAGCTCGCCATACCTAAACCCATAGAGTTTGAAATTGCCTGACCACCCACGGCAACTGCTCCATTCACTATCTGTAACAGAAACCCAGCAAACACACCGACGAAAATTTGCATTATAACCAGTGTCATTAGTTCAACGAACGCAAGGCCTTGGGTATCGAAACTAATCGACTCGACCACGGCAAAGGTTAGTATGGCACTGAATATTATGCGAAATCGAACGTTAAACGCCTGCAAGGAAAATATCGGCGCTGCGAGCATAAATGCAGACACGCGCGCGAAGGGCAATACGAAGAGACTCAGGTAGGTGACGACTTCTGAGACGAGGAAATTCATTATTGAATTAACGACGGAATCGTTAGCATAAGGGTTTGAAAATGATCTATCAGCAGACCGATCTGCCAATTACCTACAAGCAGCAGCATAAGCACGAGCACAATGAGCTTGGGAATAAAGCTCAAGGTCATCTCCTGAACCGATGTCGCGGCTTGAAGAATACCCACTACCACACCCACAACCAAGATCCCGAGAAGCAGAGGGCCCGCGATGAGCGCAGTGACCCAGAGCGCTTCTTGGCCGAGTGTTACTACGTCGCTAATCATCATATCGAGAAACTCGCGGTGAGCGACTGCATGATGAGTATCCAGCCATCGGCTAAGACAAACAGCATGAGTTTAAATGGCATCGAAATCATCATGGGAGAGAGCATCATCATGCCCATCGACATAAGCACGCTCGCCACTACAAGGTCGATAATCACAAACGGAATGTAGATGAGAAAGCCAATTGTAAACGCGGTCTTTAGCTCTGAGGTCATAAACGAGGGGATCAATATGCTCAGAGGGATATCCGCCTCGTTTCCCGTATAGTCGAAGCCCGCGATGTCCGAGAACACCATCAGGTCTGCCTCACGGGTTTGCGTAATCATAAAGCCGCGCACAGGGATAATGGCCGCATCGAGTGCGGCCTCGGCAGAGATCTCCTCGGCCACATAAGGCACGAAGGCATCCTCGTAAAGTGTCTCGAACACCGGCGCCATAATAAAGAAAGTGAGAAAAAGCGCGATGCCAACGAGCACGGTGTTAGGTGGTGTCTGTGCAGTGCCGATCGCTTGCCGTAACAGCGACATCACAATGATAATCCGCACAAAAGAGGTCATCATAATGAGAATCGACGGCAGCAGCGTGAGCACCGTCATCAGAATCAGCACTTGCAGCGTCAGGCTATATTCGGTCGCGCCGTTTGCATCGGAGCTCACATTGACAAGCGGCAGCCCAGCTTGGGCAAAGGCAGAGCCCGAATAGATGACCGCAAGGCCGCAAAGCCCCGCCAATAGTGTTATTACCTTTAGCGAGCGGCTGGGTATTTTGCTCGGGCTAGAAGAGTTCATCGCGTTGTGTCCGTATCCTGAGCGCTATCCTGCGTCCAGATATGTTCGGCGCCCTCTTTGGAGAGCACTATCAGGCTGCGCTTACCCCCCGCTTCTAGCAATACGGCGCGGCGGCCGAGTTCGAGCGTGAGTTGATCGACTAACTTGATGCTGCCGGGGGTACGAGATGTGCCTGACGTAAGAGGATTACGATATCGCTTAAGTAAGACGATAAAGAGGAAGAAGAGCGCTAGGACGAAGAGTAAAGAGCCCAGTACGCGGCCGAATCCAACAATTTCCACAGTGCACCCTTATTCGAGTATCAGCCCCGCAGCGACTGCTTCGCAGTGCCTAGAACATGAATTTGCGCTGCTTTAGAGTGCAGCCGATTGCCTACAACGATTTAAGCCTTTCGCTTTTTGGCACAACCTGTGTGAGGCGCATACCATAGCGGTCATTTACCAACACGATCTCGCCCTGTGCGACCAGCGTGTCGTTAACTAGCAGGTCAAGAGGCTCACCAGCTAGGCGATCGAGTTCGACCACGGAGCCCTGAGTAAGACGCATCAGGTCACGAATCTTCAACGAAGTCCTGCCGACTTCAATAGATATCGTCACTGGAATATTTTTCAGTAGCTCTGAATCGAGACTAATGCCCAATTCATCCCCTGCAGCCTTACCGATCTCGGGGTCAACGCCTGTATTCAGCAGGACATCATCCGCGCCTTTAGTGTTTTCTTCGTTGCTCATGCTCGTTTCCTTCGCTCGACTCACTTGTCTTAGCGGATAGATTATTCTTTTTTGTTAAGGCTGCTCATTTGATTGATCTGCAGCGCCACTTTGCCTGCCACCTCGCCAGTTGCGGCGGTGAAGACTTCTATATTGTCGATACTCACCGATGCCTCTTCGAATACTTCGATAGGTAGCATCTGGCCTTCGCGAAGGTTTGTGAGTTGCCCGTAGGTTAATTCTAGTTCGGCAATCTTGGCTCTGAGCAGGAGCGGCACGTCGAGCGCCGCGTCGTTTAGCTGCCTCTCCCACGCCGAATCTTGTTCGTCTTCGTCATCGCTTGTTTGTACCCGGCTGCGAAGCAGGTCACGCGCAGGTTTAAGCAATGCAAACGGCTGAATTATCTGTAGATACCCTTCAACGTCGTTCGCGAGCGAGAAATTAAACTTGCTCACGAGCATCAATTCATCATCGTCGGCAATTTGGGCGAACTGGGGATTAACCTCTGAACTCACCCGCTGAAAATTTACCTGCATTATCGGCGACCAGGCATCTTTTAAGGCCGCGAAGACTATATTCATCAACAGATCGATAATTGACGCCTCGGTTGGCGTAAAAATCCGCGTCGGCGTAATGTTGTCGATACCTTTGCCAAAGCCACCAAAAAAACTGTCGAGAGCGGAGAAAATAATCTTCGGCTCAATAACAATAAGTGACATACCGCGCAGCGGATCCATTTTGACTGTGTTAATCGAGAGCGGCGCCGCCATATTGGCAATACTTTTCTTAAAGGTCGTAATTTCTACCTTCTCGGGTGCAATCTTAGGCGTCGTGCGCAGCACATCAATAAGGCCCATGCGCAACTGCCGCGCGAAGCGCTCGTTCACGAGGTCTATCGCGCCTTGGTTAAATCCTAAAGAGCTGTCCTCGCTCGCGAGGTCGTGAGCGATCACTTGCGTATCACGCGAACTCGCGTTAATAGGCACGTCGTCGCTATTGAGGCTCGTCTCGGCGATAGCTTCGAGCTCTTCGTCTGTTAGTCCTAGTGTTTCTTCAACCATGGGTCTTGCTCATTTCTACTACGGTTAATGACGCGGCTTGACTACTGCATCAAAAATTCTGTGAACAGAACTTTCTCGATGCCACCAAAATCTTCTGCCGCTTCAAGCTCTGAGTTGATCACGAGTCGGAGTTCTTCAGCCATCGTGGTGCGGAAATCCGGCGCCATCGACTGCTGCTCATCTACTATCGACAGCCTGGCCAAAATGGCCGCGCGAATCGATGGCTCATGCTTAGTCACGTTATCTACAACCAGCTGGTCGTAATGAGTCATTACAGTAATCGAAATCTGCATAACCTTTCGCGAGTTGGCAAGGTTGGCAGTAAACGCCGCTGGCATCTGGAAATAAAGTGTTTCTAAACGCGAAGGGTTTGGTGTCTCGAGCAGCTCAGGGACAACCGCCTCTGCCTCACCTTCACCTTCTGCCTCACCCTCTTCGATCTGCGCTAATTCGGCCTGCAACTGATCTTCTTGGCTGAAAAATCCCGTTGCGAACAAGGTGCCAATTACCGTGCCGACGGTAAGAATAATGACCCCAAAAATAATGCCTATGATGAGTAACCAGGGCTTTTTAGCCTTAGCTTCGCCTTCGGCCGCTACCTCTTCACTCATAGTGAACTCCTTACTCTACTGTTGTTTTTCTATTTTGGCTTAAACGTAGGTGTCTAGGCCATCTGAATTATCACTCGTAGCCTTGCTCTTTAAAGGCTCACCTTCTGTGGCTGACTCACCTGCGATCTGTCTAGCAGCGGCTGCGCCCTGCGAGTTTTCCGCGCTGCCTTCCTGCCTGCCTTGCCCATGCGCGTTAATGTCTACGCTAACATCGGCGAGTGAGTTGCCCAACAGAGCCTCTCGAAGCCCGCTTGAATTCGACTGCAGGAGACGCGTGGTTTCGGCGCTCTCGCTGCTCAGGCTTACCCGCAGGCCGGCTTCTTCGGAGTAAACGAACTCTACATCAACTTGCCCGTAATTTTCTGGAAATAAGCTGATTGATATTTTAGTCGGACCGCTACCCAAACCCTTAGCAAGATGAGGATTGATCCTTGAGACGATGCCCTGTGGCAGGTTTGCTATCGACACGCGCTGATTCGCAGCCTCGTTAGCTTTGGTGTTAGTGCCTTGACTAACGCCGAGCTCAAGCTCTTGCAGATTAATCTCTGTTTCATTTTCCTGAGTGAACGCCGAATTATCTCGCGCTTGTTTAGTCTGGTTGACGATAGGCGCAAACGCAGTGCCGAGCGGGTTAGTCTGCAGAGGCGAATTCACATTGCCAGACTGCGTGCTGATTTCATTGACCACGATATTTGCAAACTGCTGCTTGAGCGCTGCGGTATTTATCTCAGACTTTATCTTCGTCGTCGACGCTATAGCACCGGCTTCCTGCGAACTTGTTAACGCCTTGCGTTGTTGCTGAGCCTTTTCAAGCAGCTGTGCGTCTATCGGCGCTGCCGATACGGCGAGCTGTTCTCCGCGCTGTGCTGAAAGCTGCTGGTTAGCCTGACCTACCTCGGTTTTTGCTTGTGCAATAGCTTGCGCATTCGTTGCACTCATTGCCTGCGATTCAGTAGCCGTTTGACCTAATAGGCCAATATTATCGAATCGCGCCGGGCGCTGCGCTTGAGCGTAGGTTACAGCCGCTGATTCGATTGCCGTAGCGCTAATCTGCTTACTATTCTGTGTGTGTGCGCTGCTGTTAGATCGCGTCGACTCGACAGCGCTCTTCAATTCAGACGCGCGGCTTAAAGCGCTCGCGTTATCAGTAACCGTTGCAGCGTTATTCGCAGCGGCTGAGTTAAGCGAAGCGAGTTGAGCTGAGAATGCGCTCGCGTTGGTTGGTGCTGAGTTCGATGCTTCTATGTGCTTCGCACTGGCTGAGGGGGCGTCGGGGATGAATTCGCTCGCGCCATTTCCTCGACCCATTTCGGCAAGAAGTCTCGCCGTTTCGCGGTTCCAATATTCGGGGCTGTCGTCATTTTTCGAGGCAGCCGATTCGCTTAATTGGTTTAGCAGACTGCCAAGTTTGTTTTCAACACGGCTGCTCGCTCCGTCTCTAAGCTTGCTCGCTCCCTCTTCAAGCTTGCTCGCCGCATTCGGGCCCAGTAAGACTGCACGCGAGTCTTTCAATTTAGTAATGCGAAGTGCGTCGTTTGTTAGGAGGCTTGCAAAGGGATTGCTTTGCTTCTCGTTTGTTAGCTGTGTTGAACTCGATTGCGACTTTGCAGCGGCGTCTGACTGAACAGCCACGCCAGAGGATTCTAATCGCGCCTGCAGAAAGGCTATCAGTCCCTGCGCACTCGTCGCTGCAATATCGCGGTCGACAGTGGATTGCGACGCTTTGCCAGTGTCGCTCTCAAAATTCTCTTTTCCCAAACCTTGCAATTCTTTTAGCTCTGCAAGCAAATCATTAGCAGGCGAGGAAAGTGGCGTGCCGGCGCCGCTTTCTACCGCTTCTGCCACTTCGGCTGCCACTTTTCCGGTTATGCCCGCCGCGGCGAGATCCGACAGAATAGCGCTAAATACGCCCTCTGGGCCGGCAGCCTTGCTGGTCTTTGCGGAATTACTGGACCCAAGCTCTTTTACAATGTCGCTGAGGTCGTATTTGGACGAAATATTCATAGTCGTAATCTGCTCGATTTTTATTGCTGTCTTATAGGTGATAGCAATTACTGTACCAATTCTTCTGTGATCACTTTCCTGCTGATTGCCTGTCAGTAATCTGACAGCTAACGGCTGGCCGCCGAGCTTACAAACTGCTGCATAGCCATGGCATCGCTCAGAGCCGTGCTGCGCTTCTCGGCTGCGGCACTCAGCTTATCCTGCTGTCGCGCTTCGATTTTGTTGTATTTGAGGCGTTCCATTTCGTGGTGAGTCACCCTGGCACGAAGGCCGACAAGGCTATGGCCCAGTTCGGCATGTACCTGCCGGAGGTTCGCCTGCGCCGCGGTGAGCTGTGAGATTAGGTTCATACTGTGGTGCATAACCTTGAAGTCTGCCTGGCCTGCGCCGGCCTCGCGAATACGTGCCGAATACTCTTCGATATAGTGACCAATATCGGCAATTTTTTCCTCGAGCCGGTGCTGTTCTGCAACAGTCGCTTCGAGCTTTGCGTTCAGCCTGTTAAGGCTGCTGCTCTCTTTACTCGAGAGCACGCTCCAAATTTCGCTTTTCGCCATGATTAGTTCATCGTCTGCTTGAGTTGATTAAATGTCTGCGAAAGGTCAACCGCCTCTTCGCTTCCCTGCGTTAGGAATGCATTAATCGTGCCTCTTAATCGAATCGCTTCATCTAATTCTGGATCTGTCTTTTCTGTGTAGGCGCCTACTTGGATAAGATCTTGTTTTTGCGCGTAAAGAGTCCAGTATCTGCGCAGTCGCTGCGCCAGACGAAGCTGGTCGGCAGACACCAAATTTGTTGCAACGCGAGAAATAGAGCCTTCGAGATCGATAGCCGGATAGTGCGCTGCGTCGGCGAGTTCCCGCGAAAGCATAATTTGGCCATCGAGCGTGGCGCGCGCGATATCAACAATAGGGTCGCTGCGATCGTCGCCCTCGGCAAGCACGGTATAGAACGCGGAGATCGAGCCTTGCGGCCCAGGTCCGACGCCCACGCGCTCGATAAGTTTTGGTAACAGACTGAACACCGAAGGCGTATAGCCTTTCGTCGTCGGCGGCTCGCCTACCGCGAGGCCGATCTCACGCTGTGCGTGTGCCACGCGTGTCAGGCTATCGAACAGCAACAAAACATCATTGCCCTTTGCGGCAAAATATTCGGCCACGCTGTGGGTAAGCTTCGCCGCTTTTATTCGCATCACTGGCGAGACATCGACCGGTGCGGCAATCACGACCGCGCGCGCTAACCCTGCTTCGCCAAGTGTTCTCTGCACAAATTCTTGTACTTCGCGGCCGCGTTCACCAATCAAGCCAATGATCACGACCTCTGCGGCGGTATTGCGTGTAAGCATGCCCATGAGGACACTCTTACCGACGCCAGAGCCTGCAATGAGTCCCATGCGCTGACCTTTGCCGAAGGTAAGACAGCCGTTAATCGCTTTGATTCCTGTGTCGAGTACGTCTTTTACCTCGCCTCTCTCCATCGGATTAATTGCCTTGGCATCAAGGGCAACCTCGGCGTCATAGGCGATTGGTCCTTTACCGTCGATCGGCTCGCCGAGACCATTAATCACTCTGCCAAGCATTTTTTCGCCAACGCCGCACAAAGACTGCGCCTGTTTAAACCGCACAAGACTGCCCGCACGAATACCTTCGAGATAATGGATTGGCATGAGGTAGAGATGTTTGCCGTCGAAGCCCACCACTTCTGCTTCGATAGCAGCGTCACCGTTGCTGGTTTCTATTACGCACTGCGCACCAATTTCGGCGGCAATTCCAGTTGCCTCAACCGTCAGCCCAACGACGCGGGTAACCCGCCCAAAGCGTTCGGTGCGCGTCGTAAACTCTTGTGCATTCAAGCGTGCGAGCTCGGCGGAAAAATTTTCTTTGCCGCTCATTGATCAAACTCGTCGGGCTGTTCATCTACGTCCAGCTCTACTCCTGCTGCCTCTTCGTCTTGTCGCGCTTCCCGGAGTTCTGATTGCAGTTCTGGTTGCAGCTCTGGTTCTGATTCCAGTTCTGGCACAAGATTTTCCGCGAGAATTGGTTGCGGCTCGAGCGCCACCGCAGACTCTGTTGTCGTGGCCTCAGATAAATCGGGTTGATTACGCTGCTGAGTAGATGCGGCACTTTCATCGTCGCGGCCGATCGCACTTAACAATTGCTCGGTGACTTGCTGAATTCGCGTCTCGGTAAGGTTTTCGATAATAGAATCTTGCATCATTGCCCGCATCGAACCTCGACTCAGACTTTCGTCTGCGGCGAGTTTAATGTCTGCACGGATAACGAAATCAGTCTCTTTCAACAGCGCCAAATCAGCAGGGTTAAGAAAGAGGCGAACGCCCGTCGGTTCGCCATCGCTTTCCTTGTCTATCTCGTGAAGCAATTGCGCAAGGGTCGCCTCAACAGCCGCGCGGCTCTCGATAAGCGGCGTATGAAGAATTGCGCTAACGCTTTTTAATAGCAACGTTTTTAATGGCTCGTAAAAGCTTGAGGAATCGACGCGCTGTTCGCTTAAGGTCTTGATTAATGCTTCGAGTCGATGTCGCGATTCGGTTAGCGCGGCGGCCTCGGTTTCGCGTGCCTGTGTCATGCCCATTTGAAATTGATTGTCGCCATACTCTTGCAACTGCTTCTGAGAATATTCCAGCGGATCGGGCAGCTCTTCAACTACTCCAGTATCGACAGCTGACTCAGCCGGCGACGCATTTGCCGCAGCCGCGAGGGCCGCCTCATCATCGAGTGAGCGCGGTTTCCACGCCGTGAATCCAGCTGACTCCACCTGCGGGGAACTCTGGTTAGGCGTTTCCATCGCAAAGCTACCCGTCGTCACTTTGGCGTCCAAGCCTGGCTCGAATTTGGATTCGGAAGCAGGCTTAGGCGAAAGCCATGGCACGAACTCTTCAGAGGCGTTAGGTTTCGATCGATTAGACAAAGTCATCACCTCGTCCGGCTAATACAATGTCGCCGGCGTCGGAGAGCTTGCGCGCGATGCGCAGAATAACTTTTTGTGCATCTTCTACATCGGTTATACGAATAGGGCCTTTGGCCTCCATCTCGTCGATAAACATCACCTTCGCGCGCTGTGACATATTGTCCATGAACTTCTCTTTCACTTCTTCGTCGGCAGCCTTGAGCGCTGTCATCAACAAATCGGTTTCGATATTACGCATCAGTACCTGAATACTGCGGTTATCGAGTCCAGAGAGATTTTCGAAGGTAAACATATTGTCTTGTATTTTCAGCGCCAGTTCTTCGTCGATACCGGTAACGCCCGAAATAATCGATGATTCCATGTCGCTCTTCGTAAAGTTCATTATCTTTGCGGCGGTTTTAATGCCACCGAAGCTTGACGACTTTGCACTCGAGTTAGAGGAGAACTGCTCTCGCATCACATTCTCAAGCTCTTCCATAGCACTCGGGTGAATGGTTTCGAGCGACGCGACGCGCTGAATCACTTCGGCGCGCACCTCGGCGGGAATAAAATTGAGAACGTCGGCAGCGATGTCGTATTCCAATACCGAAAGAATAATCGCGATAACCTGAGGGTGTTCTTCGACGACCATCTCGCCAATAGAGCGCGCATCCATCCAGCGAAGAATATCCAAACCTTTACTCGACGAGCCCGGCATGATGCGACCAAGAACCGTCGCTGCTTTGTCTTCGCCTAACGCCTTGGTAAATACCGCGTGCACATAATCGGCGGTTCCAAGGCCTAGGCTAGTCTGCTTCTTGATAGTCGAGATAAAGTCATCGAGCACCGCGTTTACTGCTTCTTGCGACAGATCGGCGACTGAAACCATATTCGCGCCAAGCGATTGCACTTCACGCGGAGACATAAACGAGATGATGTCGGCCGCCTGCTCTTCGCCGAGCAGAAGCAGTATGACTGCCGCGCGCTCAGAGCGAGTTAGCACCGCTAATTCGTTGCGCGCCTCTTCGCTCATAAGCGATTCGGCAACGCTCACTTCTTCTTTTTTGGCTTCTGCTTTATCAGCCATGATCACATCCTTTTTAGATTTTATTACGCCTATTAAGACGTCACCATCTTCTTGAGTACGTTGGCTACGCGGCCCGAGTCTTCGGATACCAGCATGCGCACTAGGGTTACTTTATCGTCATAAGTGTTCGCAGTATCTAGCATGTCGGCTGAGATCGATGACTTCTTGGGCTTTAGTTTTGCCTTAATCTGCTCAAGTGTCTCGCCACTTTCAAAATCGATTGACGCTGCCTCATCTGGAGACAGTGCATCATTAGCTAGTCCGCCCTCAACTCCAGATAATGGTGCTGGCGAGAGGAACGCGTTAATTAGTGGCCGTATGACAAACACAACCACAATCGCGAAGGTGAGCGCAACGAGCAGCATCTTCGCAAAGCCAAATAACGTGGGATTCTCATACCATGCCATAGGGTCGGCAACGAGCGCTTGATCGCGGAAGGGAGACACGAGCACCTCTACCGAATCGCCGCGAGTAAGGTTGAAGCCGACCGCATTAGAGATCAGGCTTTGAATCCTTGAGGTATCGATACTATCCAGAGGCACAGCCTCTTCACCAGCAGGCGTGAAGGCTGCTTGATTAATGACCACTGCGACAGACATCTTGGTGACTACACCCGTCTGCTTCTTTTCGTATTGAATCGAGCGATCTATTTCATAGTTGCGTGTTGTCTGGCTGCTACGGATACCGTCCCCGGTTCCTTGAGATGCGGCACCTGTCTCGGCGTTCTCGGGCGTGAGTATAGTGTCGTTAGGCGCAATATTGGACTGCGCGCCAGGCACACCACCAGCAGCCGCGCTGGAGCTTGAGTCTAGTACTAAGACCTCGGATACCGCTTTGGGACCAGTGCCGTTGCCATCAAAAATCTCGTTTGTCGCTTCGAACTCCGAAAAGTCCATCGCCACGTCGACATCGGACTGAATGTTATCGCGGCCATAAATTGGCGTGAGAAGATCAACAATTTTGTTTTTGTATTCCATCTCGATAGAGCGCTTGAACGCGGCCTGCTCGTCTGCAATCGCAAGCCCTGCTGAGACACCGCTCGTAAGCAAACTGCCCTGCTGGTCGACTACCGATACGTCATCGATCGACAGATAAGGCACGCTCGAGGCTACGAGACTCGTAATTGCCTGCACCTGCGCAGCCGACACCGTGCGGCCTGGATGCGCAATAACTATAACCGACGCCTTAGCCGGCTCACGATTACGCACATACGAGCTCTGGCGCGGCGCAGCGAGGTGAACGCGAGCCGACTGCACAGAGGAAATTTGAACAATACTTTTTGAAAGTTCGGTTTCTATTGCCGCCGAATATTGCGCTTGCTCCATAAACTGGCTCGTGGTCATCGATGACGAGGCGCTCAGCGAGTCCATCGCCTGCGTGTTGGCGTTAGCAGGTAGCCCTGCCGAGGCAAGCAGCATGCGCGCTTCGTAATAGCGCTCGGTTGGCACCATTAAACTGCCGGAACGGCTGTCTAACGACACCGCGATATCTGAGCCCAAAAGCTGCTCGTATGCTTGGCTGCGGTCGGTTTCCGACATGTTTGGATACAGCGCACGTAGGTTTCCTTCGTTCGCCCAGAAGTAGACCATCACAAAGAAGAAAAGCGTAAATAGCGCTAGAATCGGAGGAATAGACCGACGCACCAATGGCTGCGCCAGCACTTCGCGTAGGCTTGGCAACCCGGCCGGCTGCGCAGGCTGTGCCGCGGGTAATTGACCCTGCTGCGCGCCATTTTGCTGAAGTGGCTGTGTCGTCGCACTCGCTGGCATTTGGCCCGCAGGTTGCATAGCCGCTTGGCTATCGCCAAATCCTTGAGGTGCGGCCAGTATTTGTTGCTCGGCCATGGTGTTCGCTCCCTAAAATTGTCTTGTCGGTCTTTTAATACTTCGTGTGTGAATAATTCGCTTTTGAATAATTCATTTTTGAAATTGCTCAGGTTTTACACAGGCATATTCATAATATCTTGGTAGGCCTGCATCACCTTGTTGCGAACCTGCACGGTCGCTTCAAACGCAAGCGAGGCTTTCTGCATATTCATCACAACCTCGGTCAATGGGATATCGCCCCCCATCTGGAAAGATTCTTGTGCAGTTTTCGACGTCTGTTGTAGCGAATTCACTTCGTTTAACGAGTTAACCATTGCTGTGCTCAGGCGACTTGAAAAATTGCCCGCGGCGCCATCGACGCCCTGCCCTCGACCGGCATCACCGATCGAAGGGATCGAGCCAAGGTCACCGGTATCACGGCGCGCCGAAGCAATCTTTGCCTGATAATCACGAACCTGCGAGAGCAAGGATTCTGCTGATGAAATTTCCATAACGACCTCTTACTTTTTAATCTTTTAACTAAATTTTGTACTAGCTACGCGCGTAGGCGCGGGGCACTTCGTGACCCGCTCTGCGAAACTCAAAAAGCTTTTGCCTTAGCGTGCGCGGACTCATGCCTAACTGCTCTGCTGCCTGCTCACGGTTAGTACTCGCCTGCAGGGCACTGAGAATCGCGTGCAGCTCGCTGCTTTCGCGCTGAGGCTGTCGCGATGTGGCTCCATCAGAGTGAGCTCTATTAATAGGCGCTACATTATTCGATGCTAGATAATTTGCAGATGCCGGCTCTACTACTTGCATAGACTCGCCAAGACCTAAGTCATCGAAGGCAATATCGCTTGCTTCGATACTGTGGTTCTCGTGCAGCACCATCGCACGGGCAATCACGTTCTCGAGCTCGCGAACATTACCGGGCCAGCTGTGCGTGAGGAGTTTTTGCAAAGCCGACTGACTTAAAGTTGAGCGCTGCTCACCTGAATGTTTTTGCACAAAGATGCGCGCAAGCGGCTCGATGTCGGCTGGGCGATCGGCTAAGCGCCCAATCGCAAGATTGAAACCGCTTAGGCGAAAATAGAGGTCTTCGCGGAAAAGGCGATTTTGAATATTGTATTTTAGGTCGACGTTTGTCGCGGCGATGATGCGCACGTTAACCGAGACCGGTGTTGTCGCCCCAACGCGGTAGATCTGCTTCTCTTGTAATACCCGCAAGAGCTTTGCTTGCAGCTCGAGTGGCATCTCACCAATTTCATCAAGAAATAATGTACCGCCCGACGCCTGCTCGAAGAATCCCATCGAGTGTTTGTGTGCGCCGGTGAATGCACCCTTCTCGTGGCCGAACAGCGTGTCTTCTACTAGGTGTTCGGGTATCGCCGCACAGTTGAGCGCAACGAAGGGCTGGTCGGCGCGTGCAGAGGATTCGTGCAGCACACGCGCCAGCACTTCTTTGCCGGTACCCGACGGGCCCCGGACCAAGACGGGTATTTCGGTGCGAGCAACCTTACAGGCTAGCTCGAACAATTCGACACTCTTGGGGTCTACAAAGACGAAGGGGTAGTCGTCGGTAATCTGATTCATGATGTGGTTGCCACTTTGCCGGATTTACGTACATTACCGTTAAGCTTTAGCAATCACCGTGCCAGAAATATAAAGTTAATAAAAATAGAGGGTTAGAGTGAAGTGTAAGGATTTTGACAAGGGTTTTAGACAATTCTATGCGAGCGCATGAGTAAAGCGGCAGGAGTGTTAGGTTAGTGACAGCGACACTTTCGCCGCTTTTCTCATAAGAAAAATATTTGACCCAAGGCGCTCGGGATGAGGAGGTCAGGGGTCCCACCCCGCCCGCCTTGGGTCAAATTAGGTTTGCTTGTGCCTCTTCGTCAGAGATCGGGCACAAGCGAATTCAGTAGGCGCGACTCGCGCGCCGTTGATTAACTACTCTATTGAAGCAGTTGAAGTACGCCTTGCTTCGCCTGGTTGGCTTGGGCAAGCATCGCCGTCGCCGCCTGCGAGATAATCTGCGTGCGAGCGAGCTCCGACGTCTCCACCGCGTAGTCAGCGTCTTCGATGCGGCTACGTGATTGATCCGTGTTCTGCGCGACGTTGAGCAGATTATCGGAGCTGTGTTCTAAGCGGCTCATGTAGGCACCGTATTTAGCTCGCTCGCCTGACGCACCTAAAATCGCTTTGTCGAGCTGATCGATCGCGAATTCTGCAGCGCCTACGGTGTCGACATTGATTGCTTTCACAGTGCCGTTGTCGTTCCAGTAGAGTACCGCGTCGCCGAAGGCTGACTCGTTATTAGCTGATAATGTGCCTGTTGCACCGTGAACCTGAAGGCTTGCTACTGCAGTAACGCTTCCAACAGCACCACCACCGTTAATTACGGGCGTTAGGTCATCTACATTTGAGTCCGGTGTTATGCTTGTAAATTTTGTGACAGTGGAGGCCCCAGCTTCGCTAGTCCAGCCAGTGAACACTGTCTTATCGAAACTTCCACCGGTCACATCTTGAGTAGGATCAGCAAAAGCGAGCGCAACATTGGCGGCGGTAATGCCCGCAGCACCAGCTGTAAGTGTTATTCCTCCCAACTTTATGGATTGGCCGGATGTAAGAGCCGAGAAAGTATACGAAACACTTTCCGTGACTCCCCCTGTGGCTGCCTTAGGGTCCAATCCATTAGCCTTTGTTGCACCGGCAGCAGACTTGCCACCCGCGACGTCATAACCATCCGCATTCATCGCCTGCATATCCACCGCAACCGATGGAACCCAGCTCTTGAACTCTAGACCCATCGATTGCGAGGCATTCGCACCGAGCTGAATATTCACCGTGGTTTTATCAGCCGAAGCGTTATAGACCGCCGCACCTGCTGAGTCAGCACCGTTAAGGATACTCATCGTGTTCCAGGTAGTGTTCTTCGACACGCGATCGATCTCCGACATCAGCGCGCCGAACTCGAGATCCATAGCGTCGCGGTCGGTGTCTGAATAAGTGCCAGAGGCAGACTGCACAGCAAGCTCTCGCATCCGAATAAGCATGTTACTTATTTCGAGCGTCGCTCCCTCTGCAACTTCGAGCATCGAAATTGCATCGTTCGCATTCTTCGCCGCCATTTCTAGGCCGCTTACTGCTGCTTTCATTCGCGAAGAGATCGCGAGGCCTGCGGCGTCATCTTTAGCCGAGTTAATACGCAGTCCGGTGGAGAGACGCTCCATCGAAGTACTCATTGCCCGCTCGTTTCTATTTAGCGCATTTGTTGCGATTGTTGCTGATACATTCGTATTTATAACACTCATGTGTGACCTCTCATTTTTGCTAACTCGCGTTAACTTTTCTGACTAGCATTAGCCCATACAACCCTTATTGAGCATTCTTTGCGACTAAGTCTTTAGCCTCATTCCCCTTGATAAATATTTGACCCAAGGTGCTTAAGGTGAGGAGGTCAGGGGTCCCACCCCTCCCACCTTGGGTCAAATTGATTTGCTTGTGCCTCTCCCTGGGGCTTAGCCGAGCGACCGGGCACAAGCGAATTCTCTAGACCGCGCCTCATCTGCGCAGTCCATTTTGCTGCCTACTGCAGCAGCTGTAGCATCACTTGCTTAGCCTGGTTTGCTTGGGCAAGCATTGCTGTTGCGGCCTGCGAGATAATCTGCGTGCGTGCAAGCTCCGATGTTTCGACCGCGTAGTCAGCATCTTCAATGCGGCTACGTGATTGATCGGTGTTCTGTGCAACGTTAAGCAAGTTATCTGAGCTATGCTCTAGGCGGCTCATGTAGGCGCCGTATTTTGCGCGCTCAGTTGCCATGCCAAGGATTGCCTTGTCGAGTTGGTCGATAGCAAATTCAGAGTTGCCTACCGATGAGATATTGATCGCTTTAGGTGTGCCGTTATCGTTCCAATAGAGGACTGCATCCCCGAAGGCCGATTCGTTCTTGGCTTCTGTCACTGCCGCAGCCGAGCCTTGTGTGATAACCTGAGAAGCCTTGCCAGTGATTTGGAGGTCTGGACTAACATTTGTATTAGCGTTGCCTGCAGTTGCGGTGAATACAAGCGTATTTGCAGTATTAGTAGCAGCAGAGCTGAAATCAGCGTCCAGTGTATTGCCTACACCAAATGTATAGCTTGCGCCAACCGCTGTGCTGTTGGTACCAGCAGCTGCTGCACTTATATTTTTAAAAGCTGAAGCAACCTGTGTACCCGTTAGAGATGACCCAGCGCTTACCGTAAGCGTAAGCCCACCAACCGTTACTGATTCACCGGCACTCAGGGCACCAAAAGTCACAGTTGAGCTCTCAGTGACAGCGCCTGCAGCACCAGCAACCCTCGCATCAATTCCGTCAGCCTTCTGGCTAAAGGCAGACTTACCATCGACGTGGTTGTAGCCATCAGCATTTAAGGCCTGCATATCAACCGCAACCGACGGAACCCAGGCCTTAAACTCAAGCGCCATAGTTTGCGAAGCGTTCGGGCCTAACTGAATATTCAACTCAGTTTTCGTAATGGTCGCATCGTTAACCGTATTGTTTGCGTCATTACCGCCATTTAGAATCGACATGGTGTTCCAGGTCGTATTCTTAGCAATGCGATCAATTTCGCTCATCAGCGCGCCAAACTCTAGATCAAGCGCGGCGCGATCGGTATCTGAATAGGTTCCTGAGGCAGATTGAACCGAAAGTTCGCGCATTCGAATCAGCATATTGCTAATTTCGAGCGTTGCACCTTCAGCAACTTCGAGCATCGAGATTGCATCATTCGCATTTTTAGATGCCATTTCTAGCCCGCTCACCATCGCACCCATACGGGAAGAAATAGCTAAGCCAGCTGCGTCGTCTTTGGCCGAGTTAATCCTCATGCCAGTCGACAGCCGCTCCATTGCGGTGCTCATTGATCGTTCGTTTCTTATTAATGCATTAGTCGCGATAGTCGCGGATATATTTGTATTAATAACACTCATAGGAAAGACCTCTTTATTTAATAAAAATTTTGAATGGGTCGACGCACCTATTATTTCGTCGCCCCGCTCATCCCTCCTGCCCTGTCCTCTACCCAGTTTTTCAGCCTACTCATCGCATAACGATCAGTAAGTATTTGGCCCGAGACTTAAGGGTAAGGAGGTCAGGGGTCTTACCCCTGTGCCTCGGGCCAAATTCGGTTGCTGAGCGGATCATCCCACCTAGCGAAATTTTTGGTCGGCAGTCTGTTTGCCCGACTCGCTTTATTCATTGTCCTTTTTCAAAATAACTCGCGTTACTTACTATTCCCCGACCTCTTCTTTCTACCAACTCCTTGGGTGCTCAAACCACTTCAAAAACACCCCGGCAAATATTTGGCCCGAGGCAACCGGGGTAAGGAGGTCAGGGGGCTTGCCCCTTCCGCCTCGGGCCAAATTCTTTCACTGTCAGGTATCTTCGCTGCCAGTGCTCTCACTCAATGTCGTCGCTGCTACTTTGGCTTCTGGTGTGTCCTCGCTTTCATTTTCTAGCGATTACAGGACACATTGCTTTCCCTAACTGGAGGTAGCCAACGTAGCGCTCTTAATTAGTGAAGCTATTTTTATTCGCGCAAGTTTTATTCGCGCAAGCTCGAATACTTTACTTGAGTACCCGCGTAAGTCGATTCGGGTACACGACCGGTACTTCATTAAGTTAGTCTTCCCGTTAGTGAGCTCCGAGTCAGAACTGACCTTGCGAGTACACTGAGTCGCCATGACTGTGTAAGTCTCGTTATTACGATCTAAAAGTAGAATGGTGTTGTGGATCTTATTCTTAGCTGCGGACAAGCCAGCTGCATCGTTGCTTGCTGAATTGCTCGAAGGCGCTAAGAAAAGTCTGGTCAATGCTTTTAATACCTGGCGCACATTATGCGCTGTTGCATTTGCGACGGTCGTGGCAGAGATGTGTGTGTTAATGCAGTTCACTTTAACTTTCCTTGCGCGATCACAGCGCTTCGATTGGTTTCCGGTTTTGTCATTTCAACCAGCTGACCTTTACTTTCTCTAAAATCCGGGCCCAAGGGGGCCTGAATCAGGCGGCCGATTTTTCAAACCTCCTGATTTTACTTTCTAACTTGCGTTAGCCTTGGAGTAGTGAGAGGACCGACTGCTTAGACTGGTTCGCCTGTGCAAGCATCGCTGTGCTTGCCTGCGAGATGATCTGCGTGCGAGCCAGCTCGGACGTCTCTACCGCGTAGTCTGCGTCTTCGATGCGGCTACGAGATTGATCGGTGTTCTGTGCTACGTTGAGCAGATTGTCGGAGCTGTGCTCTAGACGGCTCATGTAGGCGCCGTACTTGGCGCGTTCTGTTGCCACACCGAGAATTGCTTTATCGAGTTGGTCGATAGCGAATTCAGAATTGCCTACCGTGTCGATGTTAATCGCTTTCGCCGTACCGTTATCGTTCCAGTAGAGGACCGCATCGCCGAAGGCTGATTCGTTATTAGCCTTAGTCACTGCTACAGCTGAGCCTTGGGTGATGACTTGGGATGTCTTCCCAGAAATCGATAGATCAGTGACGTCCGAGCTCGCCGCTGCGCTAGTAAATGCAACGGTGTTCCCTGAAGCCGCGGCAGAGGTAAAATCGGTATGAACAAAAGTACCAGTCATTGCGTAAATCTTACCTGCAACAGCTCCATCAGCGGGCAGAGCTGCAGTACTCAAACTATCGAAGACGCCGGCAACTTCCGCACCTGTTAAAGAGGAACCTGCAGCAACTGTGAGAATTAGGCCATTAATCGTAACCGCATCACCTCCGCTCAGATCGCCGAATGTAACTACAGAGCTTTCGGTAGTAGCCCCTGACACTCCAGCAACCCGCGCATCAAGCCCATCAGCCTTCTGGCTAAAGTCAGACTTACCATCGACATGGTTATAGCCATCTGCATTCAGTGCCTGCATATCTACTGCAACCGATGGCGTCCAGGCTTTCAAGCTTAGCTCCATCTTCTGTGACGCGTTTGCTCCAAGCTGAATGTCGAGAACTGATTTAGTTGCCGTAGGGTTGGTTGCATCGTTGCCGCCGTTGAGAATAGACATTGTGTTCCACGTCGTATTACCGGCAATGCGATCAATCTCTGTCATAAGCGCACCAAACTCTAAGTCCAGCGCGTCGCGGTCCGAATCGGAGTAAGTGCCCGAAGCTGACTGTACTGCAAGTTCACGCATACGAATAAGCATGTTGCTTATTTCTAGCGTCGCGCCCTCGGCAACTTCTAGCATCGAGATTGCGTCGTTCGCATTCTTGGATGCCATGGTTAGGCCGCTGACGACTGCTTTCATGCGTGAAGAAATTGCCAGGCCTGCTGCATCGTCTTTCGCTGAGTTGATTCGTAAGCCAGTAGAGAGTCGCTCCATGGCTGTAGACATTTGACGTTCGTTGCGAGCCATTGCGTTTGTCGCAATTGTCGCCGAGATGTTGGTATTTATAACGCTCATGATTCTGACCTCATTGAGTTATTAGTTAAGATTTATTTTTGCGGTTTAGAAGCGTTCTCTAAATCTGTTGAGTTGCCAGTTCTCGCACTTTTCATAGTGTGGTTTTGATAACTGGTTTACACTTTCACTCACTCACGAAGGGCCAATCGACATGGCGTGTCTCGACTTTAAAAATTAATAGAAATATTTTTATGGGGCTTAGAACACGCGGCTTCGAAAGAGCTCCCTGCTAAAGAGCACAGGAAAGCTAAGAACAGTATTCGAAGCGTGTTACGAAGTAGCACCGACATTTCTCTTCTCACCTATAAGGAAGGAAGAAACAAAGCTTTCGCGAAAAGATAATAGGTAGGTCGATAGGGAGAAAAGTAAACAGATGGATGGGTAAATAGACAGAGAGATAAATAGATAGGGATATAAATAGATAGGGATATAAATAGAAGAGAGATGATCAGACGTATAGTGAATGAACAGAACGCCAACTGGACAGAAGAACCAAACTATTTACGCTGATTGTTAAAGTCTGCCGTAGCTCATCCGATTGGGTTAGCAAATCATTAAGGAGGTCAGATCCATGAATGCATTTGCTAAACGAGCACTATTTAGTTACGGAAGCGTGACACAGACCAAAGCCGACACTGCCGACTCTCACGAGCTCGTCAAGTTGCTCTTTCAAGGTCTTACAGATCGCGTTGCAGCGGCGCGTAACGCACTAGAGCGTGAAGACAGAGTGGAACGCGCAAACTGCGTTACCCGTGCACAGAAAATTCTGTTCGGTCTTCGTCAAACGCTAGACTTCGAACAAGGCGGTGAGCTCGCTCGCAATCTCGATTCGCTTTACGACTATTGCACAAGAAGGCTAACCGAGGGGCATGCTCGCGAAGACGATACTATCTTCCAAGAAGTGCATGAACTTATGGTGCAGATTCGCGATGCCTGGAATGTGATGCCTGTGAAAGGCCCTTCACTCGTTCAGTAAGTTAGTTTGACCGCTTTTTCCTGAGCCGGAGCTTCTCGTAGCGAATGAGTGTGTCTACTTCTTCTTCAGAGAGCTCCAGGGCGCCAGCGAGACGGTTTATCTCCTCTAATTCGTTTCCGCTGATAATCCCGTCTTCTAAAGACTCGATGATCTGGTTCTGAAGGGTTTCTTTTCTCAGACTCATCTTGTTCGCGAACGACGAGGCGACGATACCGGTCATCATCGCAACGGTCATCACACCCATGATGGCGGTTAACGCACCGACCACTTTGCCGAGTGCACTTATCGGCGATACGTCGCCGTAGCCGACTGTGGTGAGTGTAATAATCGACCACCACATTGCGTCAGGAATCGACCTAAAGCCCTCTTGTAACTCGCCTTCTAAGAGATAAAGAGAGGCGCTTGAGAAGAACATAGCGACCAGCAGCAAATACAGCGTTGCGCTTAAGGGGTAGCGTTCTTCTCGCAGCACATCAAACAGTGTCGTAAAGGCGGGTGTGTATTGGCTGATTTTGAGCAGACGCAAAAGCCTGAGTATTCGCACCCAACGAAGGTCTAAGCCGAATCCCGCATACTCAAGTAAATTGGGTAGTATGGCGATTAGGTCGACAAGGCCATTGGGACTAAAGATATAGCGTAGGCGTCTGGCGAACGCGCTCGCGCCGTCCTCGACCTTAGACGCGGCAACCCAGATTCGCGCACAGTATTCGGTAGAGAAGATTGCCATCGAAAAAATTTCGATTACCGACAAGATCGCGCTATGGCGCACGGCCAGTTCGGGGACCGATTCGATACAGATACAGAGTACGTTTACGACGATGAGGCCCGAAAGAAAATAGTCGCAGTAGAGACTTGCTTTGTCTCGGTGCTGGCCCTTTTCTAGCAGCCTGAGCGCTTTATCGCGAAGCGTTGTCTGTGCGGTGCTTTCTAACGCCATTTTACTCCCCTGCTCGTCTTCTAGCCTTCTAGTCTTCTAACATTGGCTGCTAGGCGAGTTCTTCGGCGGTGATTTCGTATTTGGCCATTTTTTGAATTACGGTGGTGCGGCCAAGCTGCAGCAGCCCTGCGGCATGCGAGACATTGCCCTTGGTCTGCGCTAGTGCCGTGCGGATTAAGTTGGCTTCTAAGCGATTGAGAAGGTCTTTGGTTGGCACGCCGCCGGCTGGCAGCGTCTCCATTGTCTCCGAGAGCCTGACTATACTTTCAAAGTTTGTCGTGCCCACCGCGTCTTCGTCTTGGAACTCATCCTGCGCCTCGCTTTCTGCGTGGCCCTCTTGTGCACCGTCTTGCGCGCCGTCTTGCGCGCCGTCTTGCGCACTCTCAAACGCACCCTCAAGAGCACTCTCTAAAACTGTAGCAAGGTCATCGAATCCAGACAGCCCGATCGAGGCTAAGGCATCCACCTCGTCCAGTTCTTCATCAGCCCGGTCGGGTTCTGGCGCAGCTTGTTCGAATCCCCCCAGCCTATCGCCCAGACCGTCGAGAATGGCGAGCATCTCACCAGGAATAAACTCCTCGGGAATTTTAGCAAGGTCGATAAGCTGGCCTGGGAACAGAACCGAGAGTCGCTGCACAAAGTTAGAAAGCTCGCGCACATTACCGGGCCACGTATAGGCCTCCATTATGTGGCTGCTGATATGGCTGAGCCTTACCGGCTTTCGGCCTGCGGCGAACTTGGCGGCGAAAAAATCGACAAGCTCAGCGACATCGTCGCGTCTGTCGGCGAGGCGCGGCACTTTAAGGGGAATAACATTGAGCCGGTAGTAGAGATCTTCGCGAAAACTCCCCTCCTCTATCATCTGCGTTAAGTCGCGGTGCGTCGCAGCCACCACCCTTACATCGATATCGATGGCACTACTCGCGCCAACCGGCTCGATTTGCCGCTCTTCGAGCACGCGTAAAAACTTTACCTGAAGGTCTAATGGCATATCGCCGATTTCATCGAGGAACAGCGTGCCGTTGTTTGCCAGCTCGAAACGGCCCTTGCGGTCGCATGACGCTCCGGTGAATGCGCCTTTTTTATGGCCAAACAACTCGCTCTCGAGAAGCTGCGCAGGAATCGCACCACAGTTAATAGCGACTAAGCGCTGGGAATAGCGCGGCGAATGATTGTGAAGCTCGCGGCAGACAAGTTCTTTACCGACGCCAGACTCGCCTCTAATGAGCACCGGCGCATTGGAGTCTGCGCATTGCCTGATTAGGGCTCTTAGCGACGTAATTGCCTTGCTGCTACCCAGAATCTCGGAATCGCTCGCATTTCCATCACTCGTAAAGCTTTTGTTGATCGCCACGTATCGCTGCTCGGATAACTAGAAGACTTAGGATTGTACGGTAGCGGGCGGCAATGTCACCGATAAGCGCCACCTACTTTGTTTCAAATTAATTCAAATAACAGAATCCGCCTAAGAATATTAAATCAAATTAATTTCACTTTCTGAGTAAAGTCGCTCATCGAAGTGTCGATAGGTGCCTTGAGCGAGTCTCATTCCGTGGCTGAAAGATGGCATAGGATCAAGGCTTAACCTAGAACTAACCACTAAAGGGCAGCGCAATACCTGCCAAACCAAAAGAACTTGGAGGAACGCAAGTAGTAAGAAGAACAAGATAGATCAGAGGTCAGAGAGGTCAGGGAGGTCAGAAACCCGTAAAAAATTACTCTCAATCCAATTAAGGAAACTCTGATGACAGTTATAAACACGAACATGAATGCAAACATTGCACGCGACGCTATTGGCCGAAACGATCGAGCCATGGCTACCTCTATGGAAAGATTGTCCACTGGCCTGCGCATTAACTCTGCG
>Ga0075109_1000048_pt1 | contig 89604 bp, 81 predicted proteins | sample AntAceMetag02UKD_FD_69798 | JGI IMG/M metagenome (GOLD analysis project Ga0075109, IMG submission 69798) | Saline lake microbial communities from Ace Lake, Antarctica - Antarctic Ace Lake Metagenome 02UKD | ecosystem: Environmental > Aquatic > Non-marine Saline and Alkaline > Saline | place...
CCGGGGCCGAGCTCGACCAGCGCCACCGGGTCGGGCGTCCCCATGCCCTGCCACACCACCGCCGCCCACAGCCCGACGAGTTCGCCGAACATCTGGCTGATCTCGGGCGCGGTCACGAAGTCGCCGGCGGCGCCGAACGGGTCACGGGTGGCGTAGTAGCCGTGCTCCGGGTGCATCAGCGCCGCCGCCATCACGTCGGCGACCGGCAACGGCCCTTCGGCCCGGATCCGGCGGCGCAGATGCTCCGCGACGCTCATCGCCGGGCGGGCACCACCGGCGGGCGGCCGCGGGCGTAGACGATGAGCCCGAGGCCGAGGGCGATCATGGGCAGCGACAGCAACTGGCCCATGGTGATCCCGAACGCCAGGAAGCCGATATGCGCGTCGGGCTCGCGGAACAGCTCGACGACGCTGCGGAACACCCCGTAGCCGACCAGGAAGGCGCCGCCGATCTGGCCCGGCCGCTCGCGGATCTCCGGGCGGCGCGCCAGCAGCAGCAGGATGGCGAACAGCACCAGGCCCTCGAGCGCCGCCTCGTAGAGCTGCGAGGGATGGCGCGGAACCGGCCCGCCGCGCGGGAACGCCATCGCCCAGGGCACGTCCGGCGCCGGACGGCCGAACAGCTCGCCGTTGATGAAATTCGCCAGCCGGCCGAAGAACAAGCCGATCGGGGTCGCCGCCGCGACGATGTCGCCGACCGCCAGGTACGGCGCCCCGACCCGCCGGGCGAACACCCAGATCGCCGTCAGCACGCCGATCAGCCCGCCGTGGAACGACATCCCGCCCTGCCAGATCATGAAGGCCTCCAGCGGGTGCTCGATGAAATACGGCAGGTTGTAGAACAGCACGTAGCCGAGCCGGCCGCCGAGGACGATGCCGAGCGTGGCGTACAGCACGAAGTCGTCGATCGCCGCCGGCTCGAAGTACACCGGCCGGCGCCGCGCCAGCCACAGGCAGTACCGCCAGCCGATCAGGATCCCGGCGATGTAGGCCAGCGCGTACCAGCGGATCGCGAACGGTCCGATGGCGATCGCGACCGGGTCGATGATCGGAAACACGATGGCGGGCAGCATGGCGGCGGGCAGCATGGCGGCGGACCGTGGTGGTTCAGCGATGACGATGATCTACGCGTTCTCGCCGGTCGCCGCAAACCATCCATCCCCGTCGCGAGGCTCCCGAACCGCGCGCCTCAGCCGCGCTGCAGCGGGCAGGTCCGCAGCCCGAACAGCGAGTAGGCCGGGCAGAAGCCGACGATGCCGGTCAGCAGGGGAATCACCCCGATCCAGCCGACCCAGGCGTAGGGATGGTCCACCAGCAGCGCCGCCGCGATCAGCCCGGCCCCGACGAGAACGCGGAGGACGCGATCGATCAGTCCGACATTCTTGGCCATTGACGATTCTCCGTCGCGATACGCGGGCCGATGCGCCCGCCAGCCGCCATGCTGGGCGCTTGGCCGGGCGGCCGCTCTGATCTGGATCAGTCGGTACCGTCGCGCGCCGCGATGGCGTCGGCGACCGCGGCCGCCAGCTGCCGGAGATGGTCGGGGTTGATGGTGCCAACGATCACCGCGGCGGTGCCGGGGTGCGCGAAGGCGAACCGCAGCGCCGCCGGAACGTCGCCGGCGTGGCCGCTCGACAGGACCTTCTTGAGGATCGCGCCCTTGCCGGTCGCCGCCGCGTGATCGAGCACCGGGCGCTCGGCGGTGTGGTCCGGGTTGTAGGTGGCCATCACCACGTCCATCAGGTCGAGCGTTCGGATGCCGCCCGCGACCGTCTTGGTCGACACCCCGATCGCCCGGGCCAGTCCCTGGTCCCGGAAGTCCGCCATCCTCCGCATCAGCGCGTCATCGGCCAGGATGGCGGCGTCGGAGCCGTCGGAATGGATCAGCAGCACGTCGAGGTGGTCGGTGCCGAGCCGGGTCAGGCTGCGCTCCAGGCTGCGGGCGAAATGATCCGGGGTGAAGCGGTGCGACGACACCCCGTCCTCGAACTCCTCGCCGACCTTGCCGACGATCACCCAGTCGTCGCGCCGGCCGCGCAGCAGCCGGCCGAGGCGCCGCTCGCTGTCGCCGTAGGCCGGCGCGGTGTCGAGCAGGTTGATCCCGAGCGACCGGGCGAGGTCCAGCAGGCCGGCGAGCGCGTCCTCGTCCGGGATCTCGAACGCCGACGGGTACTTCACACCCTGGTTGCGGCCGAACTTCACGGTGCCGAGGCCGAGCGGCGAGACGTTCAGACCGGTGCGGCCGAGTTCTACCGTGTCCATGCGGCCTCGTCCCAGGGGGTGCGGGCGTAGCCGACCGGCGGCAGGAAGGCGAAATCCGTACGCCGGCCGGAAGGCGCGATGCCGAGACCGTCGAGCTCGGCGAGCACGCGGTCGGCGAGCAGCGGCGCGAAGGTAAGCTTGGTCGGCCATCCGTACATCGTCGTGCCAACGCGGTGCAGGGTCGGCGTGTCCGGCATCCGGAATCCGTGGGTCCGGCCCTCGACCCGGTCGATCGGCAGCGCCGCCCACGACAGGTGGGTCTGGTCGAGTTCCGGCAGGTAGGCCGCGAGCGCCGCCCGCGCCGCCTCGAAGGTCTCGCGCGGATCGGCGTCCCGGGACCGCTCGGCCACCGCGGCGCCGAGGTACCACACCAGCGTCCCGTCGGCGGCCGCGTGGGTGGTCACGGTCGCCACCGGCTTGTCGGAGGTCCCCACCAGGTGGGCGTACAGCGCGAACGGCGCCGGCTTCATCAGGCCCTGCAACAGCGGGCGGTGCTGGTCCTCGAGGCCGTCGTCGTGTTGGTTGACGGCGGCGATCCGGGCGTTGCTGGCCGCCCCGGTGAACAGCACGGCGCGCGGCTCGATGGCGTGCGCGCGCAGGAAGTCGAGCGGCGCGTCGGCAGCCGCCGGGTCGACCCGACGCACCGCGTCGCGGCACGGCTCGGCCAGCGCCCGCACCACGCTCGGCACGTCGACCACCGGCTCGTCCATGAACACGACCGACCCCCGGAAGCCGGATTCCGACAATCCCTCGGGCCAGTCCGCGGTCGGGACCACGCGGCTGTTGCCGCCCAGCGCGCGCTGCGCCACCAGCCGGGTCAGCCCGCCCACGAAGCCGCCGGGGATCATCAGGAACTGCGAATCGGCGCGGGTGCGGGCGGCTGACAGGTCGACCTCGCCCTCGCCGCGCAGCGCCGCGCGCCAGCGATCGGGCATGGCGCTGATCGACCGGGCCGTCTCATTGACCCGGCCGGCGAGCGAGTATTTCAGCCCGGAATGAATGATGCCCTGCGAGGCGACGGTCTGGCCGCCGCCGACCGCCTCGCGCTCCAGCAACAGGGCGTCGTAGCCGGCCCGCCGCAGGCGGTTGAAGGCCCAGAGGCCGGCGATCCCGGCCCCGAATATCACGATGTCGACGGTGGTACCCATGCGCTCCCGTTCGGTCGGGCGCCGGTTGCCCCGGCGCCGCGAGGCCCCTCAGCCCTGCGGCGAGCGGAACGTCGCCGGCCGCGCGAGGATCCGCCTCACCATCGGCTCAAACGCCTCCAGCGGAAGCGTGTCATACGCCGGATCGAAGGCCGGCGCATCATAACGCTCGCAGAACAGCGCCGTTCGCTCGAACGCCGGATGGCCGCGATAGGCCTCGCGCTGGGTGTTGTCGCGCCCGAGATGCTGCCAGTAGTAATAGCCCTGGAACACGCCGTGCATCTGGATCATCCAGGCGTTCTCCGCCGTGACGTAGGGTCGCAGTATGGAGGCCGCGAACGCCGGATGGTCGACCGGCGCCATCAGTTCGCCGATGTCGTGCAACAGCGCGCAGACGATCATTTCCTCGTCCGACGGGTCGGCGCGGCAGGCCCGGGTCGCCGTCTGCAGGCAGTGCTGCAGGCGGTCGACCTGGAATCCGGCGTTGGCGCCGGCCATCAATCGCAGGTGCGACAGCACGACGTCCGCTAGCTCGCTGCGCTGAATCTCGGCTTCGTTGCGGGCCAGCATCCTGACGTCGTCGGCCGAGGCCTCCTTCAGGTCGGTGAACCGGACGTGGTCGCGGATGGTGACCAAGGGGCCCTCCTGCCGTCGGCGTATCCGACCCCGAGGCTACACCGCCAGCCCCCGCCGCCCAAGCGTCCCGCCACCCTCGCCCGTTGCAGCGCACGCCCGCGCATGCCATATCCGATCGAGGAGGTGCGCCATGCAGACCCAGAGCCGGTTCTTCGACGATCTTGCCCGTGTCGCCAACGGTGCGCTCAGCGCCGCAGCCGGGGTGCGCGCCGAAATCGAACAACTCGTGCGCCAGCAGTTCGACCGCTTCCTGGCGGATCGGAACCTGGTAACCCGCGAGGAGTTCGAAGCCGTGGAGGCGATGGCCGCGAGGGCGCGCGAGGAGCAGGAAAAGTTGGCGGACCGGATCGTGGAACTGGAGGCGGCCGTCGCCGGCCGGCCGGAGACGGTCCGCAAGCCGGCGTCGGCGAAGGTCGCCAAGCCGTCGCCGTCGCGTCGGCGTGCCGCGGCAGCCACGCGCCGGCCGGCGCCGCGCTTGCACACCCCGGATGACACACCTCCGGCCAAGGACGAATAGCCACCCGGCGGTGGGTGATTCGCAGCATTCCGGCTTCATCGCGCCCCGTCCACGACAACGTCGCCGCCCTCGCTTGGGATACCCTCGGGTTTGGCTTTCCGTCGATTTCAACGCCTTCACCGACAGGCCTACATCTGCCTGTGAATCTTTTTTGACCTGCGAAATCTTGTGTTGAATGGGGATTTCGAGTTTGAAATTCTAAGTCTCGTGGTGATTTGGCGGCCTGCGCCACAATATGTGGCCGACACTCGCTTTCTGTCGGCCGACTCCCCAGGGCCGCTCCGACGCGCCGGTCCGCGCGCCAGAAGGGGGAGCCTTCGACATGTCGCTATCCTATGTCGACTCCGGCACCGTTCAGCAGAACCCGCTCGATCTTCTCGAGGAGATCGTGGGGGCCAACGATTGGGCGTTCGACCGTGCCGGCCCCGATGAGCTCGCGGTCGAGATCGCCGGACGCTGGTGCGACCACCGGCTCTACTTTCTCTGGCAGGAGGACCTGGGCGCGCTGCATTTCTCCTGCCTTCTGGAGAGTCGTGTGCCGGTCGAGAAGCGGCGCGAGGTCAGCATGCTGCTTGCCCTCCTGAACGAGAAGATGTGGCTCGGGCACTTCGACTTGTCGTCCGACGACGGCACTCCGATGTTCCGCCACACCCTCCTGGTGCGCGGCGCCGGCGGGGTCTCGGTCGAGCAGATGGAGGATCTGGTCGAGGTCGCGCTCGGGGAATCCGAGCGCTTCTTCCCGGCCTTCCAGTTTGTGATCTGGGGCGGCAAGTCCGCCGAGGAAGCGGTGGCTGCCTCGCTCCTCGACGTCCAGGGCGAGGCCTGATCCGATGGCCGCCTCCCCCCTGCTCCTGGTCGGCTGCGGCAAGATGGGCGGCGCCATGCTGGCCGGCTGGCTCGACGGGCCGGAAGCCGCTGGTGGCGTCCATGTGGTGGAGCCGCACGCCGCCGACATGGGAGAGTTGGCCTCGCACCCCGGTGTCACCGTTCACGCCAGCGCGGAGACGGTGCCCGACGGGCTCGCCCCCGGCACCGTGGTGCTGGCGGTCAAGCCGCAATCCATGGACGGTGCCCTGGCACCGCTGACCCGGTTCGTCGCCCCCGGAACGTGCTTCCTGTCGATCGCGGCCGGCAAGACGCTCGGCTACTTCGAGAAGCAGCTGGGCGGCTCGGCGGCGGTCGTGCGGGCGATGCCGAACACCCCGGCCGCGGTCGGCCGCGGCATCACCGCCTACGTCGCCAACGCCAACGTCACCGCCGACCAGAAGGCCCGCGCCCACCGGCTGCTGGAGGCCGTCGGCGAGGCGCTGGAAGCCGACGCCGAGGACTGGATCGACGCGGTCACCGCGCTGTCAGGAGGCGGTCCGGCCTACGTGTTCCTGCTGATCGAGGCGCTGGCCGCCGCCGGCGTGAAGGCCGGCCTGCCCGAGGAATTCGCGATGCGACTGGCTCGGGCCACTGTCGCCGGCTCGGGTGAGCTTGCCCGCCGCTCGCCGGAACCGGCGTCCCAGTTGCGCGTCAACGTCACCTCCCCCGGCGGCACCACCGCCGAGGCCCTGAAGGTCCTGATGGACCCGGCTTCCGGAATCCAGCCGATCTTCGACCGGGCGATCGCCGCGGCGACGGCTCGCTCCAGGGAGTTGGCGGGCTAGCCAGCTACGATCTGCCCGACCGGATCGTCCCGGCCCCCTGGACGACGGCCGCCGCGCGCGCAATATGACATCCATGACCGATATCGCTTCCGGCGCCACCGCCGCCCCCCTCGACGCGTTCCTGGACGCCGCCCTCGACCTTGCGGCCGAACGCGGCTGGCGCGGCGTGACCGCCGCCGAGGTCGCGGCCCGGTCGGGCGTCGAAGCGCGGGTGCTGGGCGGCGCCGGTCCGTTCCGCGCCCGCCTGCTCGGCCGGCTGATGGAACGTGTCGACCAGGGCATGCGCGACGGCCTCGACGACGACGCGCGCGACACCGGGCTGCCGGTCCGTGACCGGCTGTTCGAAGCGCTGATGGCAAGGCTGGACGCGCTTGCCCGGCACCGCGAGGGCATGGTCGCGGTGCTGCGGGGCGTCCCGTTCGACCCGCCGACCGCGCTGGCGGCGCTGCTGCTGCTCGGCCGCTCGATGGCGCACACGCTCCAGGCGATCGGCGAATCGCCGTGGCCCCCGCTTGGCCCCCTCAAGGTGAAGGGACTGTCGCTGGTCTGGTTGTCGACGCTGCGGGCCTGGGTCGGCGATGACAGCCCCGACATGGCGGCCAGCATGAAGGCCCTCGACTCGGCGCTGGCCCGCGCCGAGGAGGCGGCCAACTCGGTCCTGCCCGGCGCTCGCCGCCAGTCGGCGCCACCCGACGCCAACCCGGTATCGTAACGAAAACGACTTCCGGCTTGCGGGCAACGCGCCCGGGCGGTTAAGTTCCGGCGCGCTTTGACGGGACGGTGGTTCCGGGTTCCGGCGCGCCGTCCACCAGCCCGGTTCACGCATGCACCCTCGTGACCCCAAGATCCTCGCCTGCAACAGCAACCGCGCGCTGGCAGAGGCGATCGCCGCGTACCTCAACCTGCCGATGACCAAGGCCGACATCCGTCGGTTCTCGGACATGGAGGTGTTCGTCGAGATCCAGGAGAACGTCCGCGGCGAGGACGTGTTCGTCGTTCAGTCGACGAGCTACCCGGCGAACGACAACCTGATGGAGTTGCTGGTCACCGTCGACGCGCTGCGCCGCGGGTCCGCCCGCCGCGTCACGGCGGTGATCCCCTACTACGGCTACGCCCGTCAGGACCGCAAGTCGGGACCGCGCACGCCGATCTCAGCCAAGCTGGTCGCCAACCTGATCACCAAGGCGGGCGCCAACCGGGTGCTGACGATCGACCTGCACGCCGGGCAGATCCAGGGCTTCTTCGACATCCCGACCGACAACCTGTTCGCGGCACCGCTGTTCACCGACGAGATCAAGGTGCGCTACGGCGAGGACCCTCTGGTCATCGTGTCGCCGGACGTCGGCGGCGTCGTCCGGGCGCGCGCCATCGCCCGCCGGCTCGACGCCGATCTCGCGATCATCGACAAGCGGCGCGAGCGCGCCGGCGTGTCGGAAGTGATGAACATCATCGGCGACGTCGGCAGCCGGCGCTGCATCCTGGTCGACGACATCGTCGACTCCGGGGGCACGCTGTGCAACGCCGCCGAGGCGCTGATGGAAGCGGGCGCGGTATCGGTCGATGCCTACGTCACCCACGGCGTGCTGTCAGGCGGTGCCGTGGCTCGCGTGACCTCGTCGCCGCTGGCTTCGCTGGTGACCACGGATTCGATCCAGGCGACCGCCGCCGTGCGGGTCGCCCGCAACATCCGCCAACTGACCATCGCGCCGCTGATCGGCGAAGCCATCCGCCGGATCAGCGAGGAGCGCTCGGTCTCCAGCCTGTTCAACTGACGGAGCGGCGGCTGGCTTCCGGCTCGCGCTGCGCTTGGCCAGGATGACGACAGGGTTGAGCGCGCCAGGAGAGGCGCTCTTTCGGGCCTTCCAGAACGAATGGCTGGCCAACCGCGCCGTTTCGGTATAGATACCGCGCCCTTCGCCCGGCACCCCTGGAGGCCGGGCCTTTCATAGGAGACGCCAATGTCGACCATCGCGACACTGAGCGCCCGCGCACGCGACCGGGCCGGTAAGGGGTCCGCCCGGGCAGCGCGCCGCGAGGGGCTCGTTCCCGCCGTCATCTACGGCGACAAGAAAGATCCTTTCACCATCGTCGTGACCCTGCGCGACCTCGAGAAGCTGTTGAAGCCCGGCTTCTTCTCGCACCTGATCGACATCGAGGTCGCCGGTCAGAAGCACCGCGTGTTGCCGCGCGACCTGCAGCAGCATCCGGTCAGCGACCGTGCCCTGCACGTCGACTTCCTGCGGGTGTCGGCGACCAGTGAACTGACAGTCGAGGTGCCGGTCGAGTTCATCAACGACGCGGCCTGCCCTGGCCTGCGTCGCGGCGGCGTTCTGAACGTCGTGCGCCACGACGTCGAGGTGTACTGCCTGGCCGACAACATTCCGGAAAAGATCTTCGTCGACCTGACCGGCCTGCAGATCGGCGATTCCGTGCACATCTCGGCGATCAAGCTGCCGCAAGGCGTGCGGCCGACCATCGAGGACCGCGACTTCACGATCGCCACCATCGCGGCGCCGACCCTGAACATCAAGGACGACGCCGAAGACGAGGCGGCCGACGCCGAGACTTCGGAGGCCTAACCCTCCTCCGATCGTCGCGATCGAAGTCATACCGGGGGGATCGTTCAGACGGTCCCCCCGGTGTCGTTACGGCGTCCGTGATCGCGGGAGGGTGCGATGATGCTGTTCGTCGGCCTCGGCAATCCGGGGCCAACCTACAAAGGCAACCGGCACAACATCGGCTTCATGGCGGTGGACGAGATCGTGCGGGCGCACGGCTTCGGACCGTGGCGCGCGCGTTTCCAGGGCCTGGTCGCCGAGGGCCGGATCGCCGGGGCCAAGGTCCTGGCGCTGAAGCCGCTGACCTTCATGAACGAATCCGGGCGATCGGTGGGCGAGGCGCTGCGGTTCTTCAAGCTGGAACCGTCGGCGGTCCATGTGCTTTACGACGAGCTTGACCTGGTGCCCGGCAAGGTGCGGGTGAAGACCGGCGGCGGCGCCGGCGGCCATAACGGCATCCGCAGCATCGACCAGCACATCGGTCCGGCCTACCACCGCATCCGGCTCGGCATCGGCCATCCGGGCGACAAGGCCAAGGTGCACGGCTACGTGCTGTCCGACTTCGCCAAGATCGAGCGCACCACCTGGCTGCCGACGCTGATCGACGCCGTCGCCCGCGAGGCGCCGGCGCTGGTCGCGGGCGATCAAGGCCGGTTCATGAGCCGGGTCACCCACGCGGTGTTCCCGCCGCCGCCGAAACCCGCTAAACCGGCCGCGCCCGCCGAGCACTCGGTCGAGGCGGCGCCTTCCGACGCCACCCAACCCAAAGACGGAGCGTGAGCCCATGGGCTTCAATTGCGGCATCGTCGGCCTGCCCAACGTCGGTAAGTCGACGCTGTTCAACGCCCTGACGGCGACGGCGGCGGCCGAGGCCGCGAACTACCCGTTCTGCACCATCGAGCCGAACACCGGCCGGGTGGCGGTCCCGGACCCGCGCCTCGACGACCTGGCCCGGATCGCCAAATCGGCGAAGGTGCTGCCCACCCAGATCGAGTTCGTCGACATCGCCGGGCTGGTGCGCGGCGCCAGCAAGGGCGAGGGCCTGGGCAACCAGTTCCTCGCCAACATCCGCGAGGTCGACGCGGTCATCCACGTGCTGCGCTGCTTCGAGGGCGACGTCACCCACGTCGAGGGCTCGGTCGACCCGGTGCGCGACGCCGAGACCGTCGACACCGAGTTGATGCTGGCCGACCTGGACAGCCTGGAGAAACGCGTGGTCGCCCTCGAGAAGCGCGCCCGCGGCCAGGACAAGGAGGCCAAGGATCTGCTGCCGCTCGCCGTCCGCGTGGTCGAGCTGCTGCGTGAGGGCAAGCCGGCGCGGGCGTTGCTGGCGAAGCTGGACGCCGACGAGCGTCGGTCGCTGCGCCTGCTGCAATTGCTGACCGCCAAGCCGGTGCTCTACGTCTGCAACGTCGAGGAGGAGAACGCCGCCACCGGCAACGCGCTGTCGGCGAAGGTGGCGGCGATGGCGGCGGCCGAAGGCACCGAGGCGGTGGTGATCTCGGCCGCGATCGAGGCGGAGATCGCCCTGCTCGCCGACCCGACCGACAAGGCGGAGTTCCTGGCGACGCTCGGGCTCGACGAGCCCGGGCTGGCCAAGCTGATCCGGGCCGGCTACCGCCTACTCGACCTGCTGACGTTCTTCACCGTCGGCCCGAAGGAGGCGCGCGCCTGGACCGTGCGCCGGGGTGCGAAGGCCCCGGAGGCCGCCGGCGCCATCCACACCGACTTCCAGCGCGGCTTCATCCGGGCCGAGACCATCGCCCACACCGACTTCGTCGCCTGCAACGGCGAGACCGGCGCCAAGGAAGCCGGCAAGATGCGGGTCGAGGGATCGGAGTACCTGGTGCAGGACGGCGACTGCTTCCACTTCCGCTTCAACGTCTGACCCGGGGGCGGCCGCCGGCCGGACTACCGGGACGACGACCTTGCCGGGCCGACGCTGGGAGGCAGGTCCGGCGCGTTTGTCGGAATCGGGTTCCGTTCAAGCTCGGCGAGGAGTTCCTTCATCTCGTCGATTTCTCGAACCTGCGCCTCGATGATCTCGTCGGCGAGCTTCCGCACCCGCGGATCGCGGATGTGGGCGCGCTCGCTCGTCAGGATGGCGATCGAGTGATGCGGGATCATCGCCTTCATGTAGTCGACGTCGCCGACCGTCTGCTGGCTGCGCACCAGCCAGAGCGCCGCCGAGAACACCAGGACGCTGCCAAGGATGATGGCGACGTTCGTCCGCCGGCTGTCGTACATCTTCAACATGAACAGCATCATGACGACCGCCATGGTGGCCCCCATCACAACCGCCATCCAGCTCCGGGTCTGGCTGAAGGTGAGATGGTCGAGCGCGTAGGTGTTCAGGTACATCAGGGCGAACATCACCAGCGTCGACGTGCCGATCATCGCCGCGAAACGGATGTAGCTCATGGTGGATCCTCCGATTGTTGGGCCGATGGGTGCTCAACTCGACACCGCCGGAACCGATCCCGGAGCAGGCCGTTCGCAGCGCGAACGACCCTTCATCCGCCTCGGCATGTGTGCCACCTTCGCACCGATCGCCGTAGCCCCGCGACGCCACGCCCAAGTCATTTCAAGGGGAACCGCCATGGCCGACACGCTCACGCTCACCGCCGAGGACGGCCACGAATTCACCGCCTACATCGCCCAGCCGGAAGGCAGGCCGAAGGGGGGCGTCGTGATCATCCAGGAGATCTTCGGCGTGAACGATCACATCCGGGCGGTCGCCGACGACTACGCCGCGCAGGGCTATCTGGCGGTGGCACCGGCGCTGTTCGACCGGGTGCGGCCCGGGATCGAGCTCGGTTACAGCGAGGACGACGTCACCAAGGGCCGCGAGATCCGCGCCCAGGTCCGCAACGAGGACGCGCTGCTTGACATCGCGGCGGCGGCCGACACGGTGAAGTCGGCGGGACGCATCGCCGCCGTCGGCTACTGCTGGGGCGGCACGCTCGCCTGGCTGACCGCCACCCGCCTCGAGGGGTTCTCGGCGATCGCGTCCTACTACGGCGGCGGCATCGGCAGCCTCGCCGCCGAGCAGCCACACTGCCCGGTGATCCTGCATTTCGGCGAGCGCGATCACGCCATCCCGCTGAGCGAGGTCGAGGCGGTGCGCGCGGCGCATCCGGAACTGCCCGTGCACCTCTATCCGGCCGGCCATGGCTTCAACTGCGATCATCGCGGCAGCTTCGAGCCAACGAGCGCGGGGATCGCCCGGGAGCGGACGCTGGCGCTTTTCGCCAAGCAGCTCGGCTGAGACTCCGGCGAAACGCCGGGGCCGGGCCCGCGCTCCGTCCTGCGATGATCCACGATCGCAGAAAGCCGAGACGTATGGTCATCTGACTTGTTGCGGTGATAGCCTCCCGGAAATTCAAATCAAAACGGGAGGAAACAAAATGATGAAACGCGTGCTGACCGGGGCGATCGCGGGCCTAGCGCTCGCCGGCGCCTCCGTGCTAGGCGGCCCGGCCGAGGCCGCCTACCCCGAGCGTCCGATCACCGTTATCGTTCCGTGGTCCGCCGGTGGCGGCACCGACGCGACCGGCCGCATCATCGCCAAGATCATGCAGGATGAGCTCGGCGTGCCGGTCAACGTCGTCAACCGCACCGGCGGCAGCGGCGTGGTCGGCCACCAGGCGATCGCGACCGCCAAGCCCGACGGCTACACCATCGGCATCGTCACGGTCGAGATCGCGATGATGCATTGGGTCGGCCTGACCGACCTCACCTACAAGGCATACACGCCGATCGCGCTGTACAACGCCGATCCGGCCGGCGTGTCGTTCCACGTCGACTCGAAGTACCAGAACGTTGGCGAGTTCCTCGCCGCCGCCAAGGCCAACCCCGGCAAGTTCAAGGGCTCGGGCACCGGCCAGGGCGGCATCTGGCATCTGGCGCTCGCCGGCATGCTGGTCGAGGCTGGCATCGATCCGAACGCGGTGCCGTGGGTGCCGTCGCAGGGCGCCGCCCCGGCTCTCACCGATCTCGCGGCCGGCGGCATCGAGGTCGTCACCGCCTCGGTGGTCGAGGCGCGCTCGCTCAAGGAAGCCGGCAAGATCAAGATCATGGCGGTCATGAACGACGAGCGTCTGCCGGCGTTCCCGGACATCCCGACCCTGAAGGAGTCGGGCGGCCCGGCTTGGAACAACGCCGCCTGGCGTACGGTCTCCGGCCCCAAGGGCCTGCCGGACGACGTCAAGGCCAAGCTCGCCGCCACCATGGAGAAGATCTACAACCACCAGGAGTTCAAGGATTTCATGAACGGCCGCGGGTTCGGCATGACATGGGCGGACTCCAAGGGTCTGGAGACCTTCTACGCCGAGCAGGACGAGAGCATCGGCAAGGTCCTGAAGGCGGTCGGGCTGGCCAAGTAGCGGCCGTCCGGGACGATCGATCCTGAATACCCCCGGGAGACGACATGCGGTTCAACGACGCGATCCTTGGCCTCGTCCTGATCGGCTTTGCGTTGGTGGCGGCGGACATCTCCCGGGGCTTTCCCTCCATGCCGGGCCAGGAGTACGGCTCGTCCCTGTTCCCGCGCATCCTGTGCGTGGGGTTTGCGATCTGCGGCGGGATCCTGGTGTGGTCTGGCATCCGCAACCGCGCCACCCAGCCGCTGCTCGACCGCGATCCCTGGGCCTACACGCTCGGTGGCCCGTTCACCCTGCTGCTCGTGCTCGCCGGGATGCTGTTCTACATCCTGGCGTCCGAGACGCTGGGGTTCATCCCGACGGCGTTCCTGATGGTTGCCGTGATCATGATCCGGCTGCGCGGCCGCTGGCTGAGCTCGGTGGTCATCTCCGCCGCGGTGACCATGGTCGTGCACTACATCTTCTACAGCCTGCTGCTGGTCCCGCTGCCGTGGGGCGTGCTCGAGCCCCTGGTCTTCTGATCGTCGAGGGACCGTAATGGACAGCTTTCTGCTGGCGCTGCCGCTGGTGTTCCAGGCCGACGTGCTGGCCGTCATGGCGATGGCCGCGGTGTTCGGCCTGGTCGTCGGCTCGGTTCCGGGCCTGACCGCCACCATGGCGACCGCGCTGCTGGTGCCGTTGACCTTCTTCATGGATCCGGTCCCGGCCATCGCCGCGATGGTGACGGCGACCGCCATGGCGATCTTCGCCGGCGACATCCCGGGCGCCCTGCTCCGGGTGCCCGGCACCCCGGCCTCGGCCGCCTACGCCGCCGAGGCGTTCGCGATGACCCGCAAGGGGCTCGCCGAGCGGGCGCTGGGCACCAGTCTGGTCGCCTCGGCGATCGGCGGCCTGTTCGGCACCACGGTGCTGGTGCTGTCAGCCCCGCAACTGGCGGAGGTGGCGCTCAATTTCACCCAGTTCGAGTATTTCTGGCTGGCCTGCCTCGGCCTCAGCTGCGCGGTGTTCGTGTCGACCGCCTCGCCGGTCAAGGGCACGGTCTCGCTGCTGATCGGCCTGTTCCTGGCGACCGTCGGCATCGACATCACCGCCGGCCATCCGCGCTACACCTTCGGCATCCCCGACCTGCTCGGCGGCGTGGCGTTCATCCCGGCGATGATCGGCATGTTCGCTGTCGCCGAGATCCTGCGCAACGTGGTGTCCAGCGAGCCGATGCAGCCGCCGAAGATGGAACGCATCCTCAAAGTGTTCAGCGGCCTGAGCGGAGTGTTCCGCACCTACTGGCGCGGCCTGATGCGCGGCAGTGTGCTCGGCACCGCCATCGGTATCCTGCCGGGTGCCGGCGGCGACATCGCGGCCTGGGTGTCCTACGCGCTCAGCAAGCGGCTGTCGAAGGAGCCGCAGAAATTCGGCACCGGCCATGTCGAGGGCATCGTCGACGCCGGTGCTGCCAACAACGCCGCGCTCAGCGGCGCCTTCGTGCCGGCCCTGGTGTTCGGCATTCCGGGCGACTCGATCACCGCGATCGTGATCGGCGTGCTGTACATCAAGGGCATGAATCCGGGGCCGACCGTGTTCCTGGAGAACCCCCAGCTGATCTACGGCGTGTTCATCACCTTCTTCATCGCGAACCTGGCGTTGATCCCGTTCGGCTTCGCGGCGATCGCGCTGGCGCGCCACATCCTGCGTATCCCCCGCAGCATCGTTTGGCCGGTGGTGCTGCTGTTTGCCATGGTCGGCGCCTACGCGATCGACAACAGCCTGTTCGGCATCGTCATCATGCTGGTCATCGGGATCCTCGCCTACTTCATGGAGGAGAACGGCTTCCCGGTGGCGCCCGCCATCCTTGGCCTGGTCCTGGGGTCAATGCTGGAGGGCAATTTCATGACCGCCATGATCAAGGCCGACGGCAACCTGCTGGCGTTCTTCGAGCGGCCGATCGCCGCCGTCCTCGGGGTGATCACCCTGGCGCTGTGGGCGACCCCGCTGATCCTGATGGCGGTGCGTCGCGCGCGGCAGCGGCCGGGCGTCGACTCTGGCTAAACTGGGCCCCGGTCGGGCGTCGGTAGAGGGCGGTGGCATGCAAGGCTGGCTGACGGCGGCGCTCAACTACGTGCCGCTCTGGCTCGACTACCAGCTCCGCGCGAGCGAGCAGCCGGGCTGCGTGGTCGCCGTCGCCCACCGCGGGCGGGTTGTCCTGGAGCGGGCCTTCGGCCACGCCGACCTCGCCCGCCGGGAGCCTCTCACCCCCCGTCACCGCCTGCGCGTCGCCTCGCACTCGAAGAGCTTCACCGCCGCCGGTATCCTGACCCTGCGCGAGGCCGGCCGGGTGCGTCTCGACGACCCGGTCGGCGGCTACGTCGACGGGCTGCACCCGGAGGTCGCCGCCGCCACCATCGGCCAGTTGCTGTCGCACAGCGCCGGGCTGGTGCGCGACGGCACCGACGCCGGGCAGTGGCAGGACCGCCGGCCGTTCCTGAACGATGCCGAGTTGCGCGCCGCGCTGGCCGAGGCGCCGGTGCTGCCGGCCGGCACCCGGTTCAAGTACTCCAACCACGGCTTCGGCCTGCTTGGACTGGTGATCGAGGCGGTGACCGGCGAGCCGTGGGGCCGCTGGATCCGGCGCGAGATCGTCGTACGCTCCGGCCTGCGCGAGACCGAGCCCGACGCCCCGCTGCCGGACGGCGTGCCGCTGGCGCGCGGCCACAGCCGCACGCTGCCGCTCGGCCGCCGCGTCGTGATCGCCGGCGACAACCCGACGGGCGCGCTGGCGCCGGCGACCGGCTTCGCGTCGACCGCCGGCGACCTCGCGCGCTTCTTTTCCAGCCTCGATCCCGCCGCGCGGCGCAGCGTGCTGTCGCCGGCCAGCCGGCGCGAGATGGTGCGCCGACACTGGGCCGACCCCTACTCCAGCCTCGACCGCCAGTATGGCCTGGGCGTCATCCTCGGCCGGGTCGGCGACTGGGAATGGTTCGGCCACGCCGGCGGCTTCCAGAGCTGCATCAGCCGGACCGTGGTGCTGCCGGGCCGCGAGATCGCGGTCTCGGTGCTGACCAACGCGGTCGACGGCATGGCCCACCAGTGGTCCGACGGTGTCGTGCGCATCCTGCGCGCATTCGCCGCCCGCGGCGCGCCGACCGCCCGCACCCGCGACTGGTCCGGGCGCTGGTGGACCCTGTGGGCCACCCAGGACTTGGTGCCGGTACGCGACGGTGTACTGGTGGCAAACCCGGCGCTGTTGAACCCGTTCCTGGACGCCAGCGAGATCGCCATCACCGGTCCGGACACCGGTACCATCCGGCTCGCCGGCGGCTTCGCCAATCACGGCGAAGCCGCGCGCCTGAGGCGCGACCAGGCCGGCACGGTGTCGGAAGTCTGGATCGGTGGAACCAAGCTTCTGCCCGAGGTGGCACTCGCCACCGAACTGGAGGACCGCTACGGCGGTTGACCCGGGCAGCGTCGCAGCGCGCCGTCGACGCGGACGATGTGCTGCTGATCAAGGGCTCGGACGGCCTCGACGACGGCCGCGCCACTCCGGCGCTGAGCGCGGTTAGGCCGCTCAGAGGCTAGGCAGCGTCCGCGCGTCGAGCACGCCGTCGGCGCGCATCGCCCAGCCGGGATGCGCACCGGCCAAGCCCAGCGTGCGGACGTGATTGTACAGGTACAGCCAGGGCGGGTCGTCCCGGAGCCGACCGTAGCACCGCCGGTACAGCTCCTCCCGCGGGCCGTCCTCGACAGTGGCCCGCGCCCGGTCCAGCAGGGCCTCGACCTCCGGGTTGCGGTAGCCCTGCCACCACGAGCCGGCGACCCGGGAGTCGATCTTTTCGTACAGCACCCGGAAAGTGCTCATCGGGCTCGAATCGAAGACGCACAGGTCGTGGATGCGTTTCAGGCGGACCTGGTTGGCGTAGGCGGTGCGGTCCTCGACCCGGTGCACCATCAAAGTCACGCCGAGCGGCGCCAGCTGCGCCGCCAGCGCCGCGGTCAGGGCCTCGGCCTCGTCCGGCAGCCGGGTTGGGCAGTCGACCTCCAGGGTCAGACCGGCGGCGTGCCCCGCCTCCCCGAGCAGCCGGCCGGCCGCCGCCGGGTCCGGCGCCGCCTCGACGGGGTCGGCGCCGAAATGCGTCGGCCCGACGAACCCGGCGAGCGACCGCCCGGCGCCGCCCAGCACGCCCTCGACCAGCGCCTGCCGGTCGATCGCCAGGTTCAGGGCGCGCCGCACCCGCGGGTCGGCGAGCGGCCCGCCGGCCGCGTTCAGCAGGTAGATGATCGCGGTCGGCGACAGCTGATCCACCGCCGAGAAGCCGGTAGCAGCGGACAGCCGATCCCGGCCGGACCGCCGGATGTCGGTGGCTAGCCGCACCTCCCCCGCCAGCAGCGCCTCGGCCCGCTCCCCGGCCTCCGCGATCCGTCGCCAGCGCAGGCGTGGGTTGGCCGGCAACCCGGCGAAATGCCCGGGCTCGGCCCGCAGTTCGAGGCCCTCGCCGACGCTGTAGGAATCGATCCGGTACGCTCCGCAGCCGACCGGCGCCGCGTCCGAGGCTCGCGGCGACAGCGCGTAGCCCGACCCCAGGACGTCCAACAGGTCGGCCGTCGGACGGCCGACCTCGACACTGACCGTCGCGTGGCCCGTGGCCGCGATCCGCGCGTCCGAGAGGTACTGCGCCCAGACCGCCGGGGCGCCGAGGGTGGCCCCCATGTCCGGCCGCGCCATGCGGGCGATCGAGGCGGCGACCGCCTCGGCGTCGACCGGGGCGCCGTCGTGGAACCGCACGCCCGGCCGCAGGTGGAAGGTCCACAGCCGGGCGTCGTCGGACACCGTCCAGCGCTCCGCCAGAGCCGGCCGCCAGCGCCCGTCCGGCCCCCGCCGCACCAGCGCCTCGTGGACCGCTTCCAGGATCGCCAGCTTGTCCGGATCGTCGGTGCAGTCGTGCGGATCGACCAGCCGGATATCGGCCTGGGCAATCGTCGGCGCGCTCACCATCACCGCCGCCCCGGCGCTCAGCGATTCGCCCCCCAAACCTGTTTGTAGAGCTCGACGATCTCCGCCGCGTCCGGAACCTTCGGGTTGTTTGCGTGCGACCCGGAAGCGACGCATTGCGCCGCCATGGTCTCCATCAGCCCCATCCACTTCGTCTCGTCGATGCCGTAGGCGGGAGGGCTTGGCACCTCCAGGTCCTGGTTGATCTGAAACAGCCAGTCGAGCAGCTTTCCGGCCGCCGCCTCATCGGAATCGGCGCGGGCCGCGGCCCCGATCAGGCGGCCGGCCTCGGCGTAGCGGTCGAGGGCAGCGTCAAGCGACCAGCGCGTAACGGTCGGCAGCAGCATGGCGTTGGAGAGGCCGTGCGGCACATGGAAATGCGCGCCGATCGGCCGGCTCATGCCATGCACCAGGGCGACCGAGGCGTTCGAGAACGCAATTCCCGCCTGGGTGGCGCCCAGCATCATCTGCTCACGCGCTTCGCGGTTCGCGGGCTCGAAGCAGGCGGAGCGCAGATGCGCGCCGATGCGCTGCATCGCCGCCGTCGCCATCGAATCGGAGTACGGGTTGCGCTTGCGGCTCACGAACGCCTCCAGCGCGTGGGTGAAGCTGTCGATGCCGGTGTCGGCGGTCAGGCGGAACGGCTTCCGCAGGGTCAGTTCGTAGTCGACGATCGCCGCCTGGGCCTGCCCGCCAAGGCACATGATCAGCATTTTCTCGTCGCTCTCGACGTCGGTGATGACCGTGCCGCGCGTGACCTCCGAGCCGGTGCCGGCGGTGGTCGGGATGCAGAGCAGCGGCACCGCCGCGGTGTCGACGCCGTTCGGTACCTTGTAGTCGCGCATCCGTCCGCCGTGGGCAGCCAGGATGTTCATGGCCTTGGCGGTGTCCATGGGCGAGCCGCCACCGAAACCGATCAACCCGTCGTAGCCGCCCTCCGCGAAGGTCGCCACGCCGGCCTCGACCACGGTGGTGGTCGGATCGGGGACGGTGTCGGAGAACACGCCGTGAAGGATGCCTGCCTCCTCGAGCGGCCCGGTGAGCGCGGCGATCATGCCGGAGGAAACCATGAACGGGTCGGAGACGATCAGCGGCCGGGTCACCCCGAGCTTGCCGAGCACCTCCGGCGTGCGGGCGATGGCGCCGCCACCGATCAGCATGATCCGGGGTCCGAAGATCGTGGCGGCCATGGCGGGTCTCCCTGGCGTGTTGTCGATGCTTGGTCGCGGTGACGATACGCGCCAGCGTGAAATCGGGGCAAGGCCGCGGGCGATCGCGGGCGTTGACCGCGATCAATTTCGAGATGCGGCATGGACGGCCGACCGGGCGACCTCGTAACGCTTGTGGTCAACGGCCGCCGGCTGGCCGGCCAGATCGTGGAGACAGGCGCGTCATCGGCGCGGCTGCGCTTCACCCTCGACGCCGCCGACCAGAGTGTCGTCGAGGCCGCTGCCCGCCATCTCGCCGCCTGACCGGCGACCGCCCGTCGACGCCGGGAGGGTCGACAACCGTAATACGCGGACCATGTCCAAAGAGGGGAACTTCGCAGCAAGCAGCGAGGAAGCCAGGAATGGTCAAGCGATCCCGGATGTCGGTTGTTTTGCCGGTGGTGTCGGTGTTCTTCGCGCCGGCGGTCGCGGTTGGCGAAGAGGCTCTGAACGCTGTGACGGCATTCGGCGCCCGCATGGCTGACAACACTTGGCGGGAGATCGCCACCCTCGACAACGTCGGTGTCCGTGACGCTTATCTTGCGGGGGTCGCGCTGTCACGCGAACTGGCCGGAACCGAACGCTGGGCGGTCGAGGTCGAGGGTCAGACAGTCCGGCATTTCGGCAACCAGGACCACTGGGAGTTCAACGCGCTGGTGGTTGGCCGTTGGCGCGGCGTGCCCTGGCGGGAACAATTGCCGACCAGCCTAGCCTTCGGCATCGGCCCGTCCTACGCCACCCAGGTTCCGGCCGAGGAGGTGGCGAGCGACGGCGAGAGCGCGCGCCTGCTGCTGTACTGGATGGCGGAGGTCGAGGTCGGACTGCCCGACCGGCCCTGGAGCGCCATCGCCCGCCTGCACCACCGCTCCAACGCCTACGGGGTGGTCGCCGACAACGGCGGCTCGAACTGGCTGACGCTCGGCGTGCGGCGGCGGTTCTGATCGGCTACCGCACCGCTCGGGATAGCGGATAACAGCCTTCGGACATGCTAGACTTGGTGCCATGGCACTCATCCAAGACGCCGTCCTGTTCCTCGGATCCGCGGTGATCGCGGTCCCGATCCTGAAGCGCCTCGGCTTCGGCGCGCTGCTCGGCTATCTCGCCGCCGGGGTCGCGATCGGGCCGTCGTTGCTCGGCCTGGTGTCGGACGTCGACGCGATCCTGCATTTCGGCGAGTTCGGCGTCGTGCTTCTGCTGTTCGTCATCGGACTCGAACTGCAGCCATCGCGGCTTTGGGGGCTGCGCAGACCGATCTTCGGCCTCGGCGCCAGTCAGGTCATGCTGAGCGCGGCAGCGATCGGGGGCGCCGCCTACCTTCTCGGCGAACGCCTGCAGACCGCGGTCATCATCGGCCTTGTGCTGGCGCTTTCCTCGACCGCCTTCGCGCTGCAGACCCTGGCCGAGCGCAAGGAACTGCGTACCCAGCAGGGACGGGCGGCGTTCTCGATCCTGCTGTTCCAGGATCTGGCGGTGATCCCGCTGCTGGCGGTGCTTCCCTGGATCGCCGGCGCCTCGATCGCCAAGGTCGCCGACGAGGCGGCGCGCATGACCGAGACCGACTGGCTATCGATCGGATTCTCGTTCGCGGCGGTCGCCGTCGCCATCATCGGCGGCCGGTTCGCGTTGCGCCCGCTGCTGCGCCTGGTGGCGGCCGCCGAGGTCCCGGAGCTGTTCACCGCCGCGGCGCTGCTGGTGGTTCTCGGAATGGCGCTGGTAATGGAGCAGATCGGCCTGTCCATGGCTCTCGGCGCCTTCCTGGCCGGCGTCCTGCTGGCCGACACCCAGTACCGCCACCAGCTCGAGGGTGACATCGAACCGTTCAAGGGACTGCTGCTCGGGTTGTTCTTCATCGCCGTCGGCATGTCCATGGATCTGGCCCTGATCATCGAATCACCGCTGGCGGTGCTCGGAGTAGCGGTCGGGTTGATGGCGATCAAGATCGTGGTGCTGATCGGCATCGGGCTGGCCGCCCGGATCCGCTGGGACGCTTCGCTCGCGCTGGCCGCGGTGCTGCCGCAGGGCGGCGAGTTCGCGTTCGTGCTGTTCGGCCAGGCGACCAGCGCGGGCGCGGTCGACCGGGCCACCGCCGACTTCCTGATCCTGGCGGTGGCGATCTCGATGGCCCTGACGCCCGTGTCTGTAGCGCTGGCCGATCGGGCGCGCCGCCGCTTCGCCGGCGCCCCGACCGCCGAGCCGTTGCCCTCGGAGATCGACGAGGACGAACCGCGGGTGGTGATCGCCGGCTTCGGCCGCTTCGGTCAGATCGTCGGCCGGCTCCTTAACATGCGCCGGATCAAGTTCGTGGCGCTCGATTCCGACGATGCCCGGATCGACGTGGCGCGGCGCTTCGGCAACCAGGCGTATTTCGGCGACGCCAACCGCCTGCAGGTTCTCGAGGCCGCCGGAACCGGCCGAGCCGAGGTGTTCGTGATTGCGGTCGACGATCGCGAGCGCGCGATCGAGATCGCCAGAATGGTGCGGATGCACTTTCCGAACGTCCGGGTGCTCGCGCGCGCTGCCGACCGGTTCCACGCCTATCGGTTGATGGAGGTCGGCGTTCACGCCGTGTTCCGCGAGATGTTCGCCGCCAGCGTCGACCTCTCACGCTCGGTCTTCGTCTCCCTTGGAATCCCCGCCCGGGAGGCGGATGCTATCGCCAAGACCTTCAAGGACTACGACGAGACACTGTTGCGCGAGCAGTACCGCATCCACGGCGACGAGACCGCCCTGATCCGGTCGTCGAGGGAGGCGGCAGCCCATCTCGCAGGGCTGTTCGAGCAGGACAAGGGACTTGCCGTCGAGCCGCCGGCACGCGATCGTCAGGCTGCCGAATAGTGGAAAATCTATTCTGACAATCCTCGCTAACCAGTGATCCGCAGCGCCACGGCAGCCATGTCGGCCATCAAGCGGCGCGGCGGCGACGGCGTCGAACTGCCGACGGTAGGCGCGACGGCTGGCGCATCGGAGCGGCTGCGACTGGAGGCGTCGCTGAGGCGCGCGCTCGACCGCAGCGAGTTCGAGCTGCACTACCAGCCCAAGTATTCCCTCGCGGCCGGGCTTCCGCGCCTGATCGGAGCCGAGGCGCTGCTGCGCTGGAACCACCCCGAGCGCGGCATGATGCCGCCCGCCTCGTTCATCGAGGTCACAGAGGACACCGGGCTGATCGTCCCGATCGGCGACTGGGTGTTGCGCGAAGCGCTGAACGCGGCCAAGCGCTGGAACGCCATCGGCGGATCCCCCGGCTTCGAGCCGAGCGTGGCCGTCAACCTGTCGTTCAGGCAGTTCGACCGGCCGCATTTATTCGAGTTCGTGCACGACCTGCTGTGCGAACTCGGGATCGATCCGCGTCAGCTCGAATTGGAGCTGACGGAGCGGATCGTGATGCGCAACCCGGACAGCACCGTCGACGTGCTGCGGCGGCTGCGCGCCCTCGGCGTGCGGCTGTCGATCGACGACTTCGGCACCGGCTACTCCTCGTTCGGCCTGTTGAAGCGGCTGCCGGTGCCGTCGCTGAAAATCAACCGTTCGTTCATGCGAGACGTGCCGACCGACGAGGAAGACACGGCGATCGCCACCGCCATTCTCGGACTGGCCCACACGCTTGGGCTCGAGGTGGTGGCCGAGGGTGTCGAGACCGACGCCCAACTGGCGTTTCTGCGAGCGCACGGCTGCGACGCCGTCCAGGGGTTCCTACTCGGGCGGCCGATGCGCGAGATCGACTTTCACTCGGTCATCCGCCAAGCTGCGCGTCGAAGCGAGTCACGCTCGGCCGGGCGTGGCTTTCCCGCCGCCATGCCACGGTTCGTCGCCGCCCTCCCCGCCGCCCTCCCGGCCGCCCTGACAGCCCCCCTGCCCGCCACCCTGCCCGCGCCCGCCACCCTGCCCGCGCCCGCCACCCTGCCCGCCACCGACTGACCCTGGCCCCTTCCGAGCGACCGAGACATCGCCCCCCTCCAGAGTGCCGCTGGCATGCCGCTTTCCTCTCCAGCCGTGCGCGCGGTTCTCGCCGGCAACGCGGCGATGGTGGTGACCGTGCTGGTATGGGGATCCATGGCGCCGCTGGTCCACGAGTTGCTGCACCTCTACGACGCGCTGGAGATCTCGGTGCTGCGCAACGTGGTGGCCGCGCCGCTGTTCCTCGCGATGCTCGCGATGCGCCTCGGCGGCGCGCCACCTGCCTCGGCGTCGATCGTCGCCTCGCTGCCGCGGATCCTGGCGCTCGGGCTGATCGGCGTGGTGATCTTCGCCACCCTCTACACTTTCGGCATCTACTACGCCGGCCCGGTCCAGTCGTCGATCGTCAACAGCGTGGCGCCGGTGGTGGCGTTGGGGGTCGGCTGGCTGCTCAACCGCGACCGGCCAGACCGCACTCTGGTGGCCGGCATCGCGCTTGCGGTACCCGGCGCCGCCCTGGCGCTCAGCGCCGGCAACCCGAACGCGATGGCGGCGGAGAGCCCGACGACCCTGGCGCTCGGGGTCCTGCTGATCGTGCTGGCGAACGTGGCGTGGGCGTTCTACTCGGCCCTTGCCCGGCGCTGGCTGGGAGGCTGGCCGGCAATCGCGCTGACCGCCGCCACCATCGCCGCCGGCGCGATCCTGCTGGGGATCCTTTACGTCGCCGCCGGGCTGGCCGGTCTGGTCCGGTTCCCGCCGCCGTCACCCTCACTGGTCGATGCCGGGATTTTCGGGTTCATCGCCGTGTTCTCGGTCTGCCTCGGGGTGGCATGCTGGAACTTCGGCGTCGAGCGGCTGGGCCTGCCGCTGGCCTCGTTGTACCTCAACGTCATCCCGCTGATCGCGATCGCGGTGGCGGCCGCGCTCGGGGCCACCATCGTGCCGGCCCACCTGCTCGGCGCCGCGTTGGTGATCGCCGGTCTCGGCGGCGCCCAGTTCAAGCGCCTGCGCGACGCCCGGGCCGCCGACCGCGCCGCCGGCCGATCGCTTCAGCCCGCGGTCGAGCGATAGGCGGCGCGCCCCTCGACCAGGGTCGCCCGTACCCGCACTGGCCCGACGCCGGGATCGCGGACGAGGGCGAGGTCGGCCCGCAAGCCCTCGGCAATCACGCCGCGGTCGTCGAGGCCGGCCGCGGCGGCGGGGTTGGTCGAGACCAGCGCCCAGGCCGCCGGCAACGCCGCGTCGCCGGAGCGCGCCAGCAGGAACGGCGCCTGCGCCAGCGACGGGTAGTAGTAGTCGGAGACCAGGATCGTACAGCGCCCCTCGCGGACCTCGCGGGCTGCCAGGATGCCCTCGGGACCAAGATGGCTGCCGCCGCGCACCACGTTCGGGGCCCCGCAGATCACCGGGTCGCCGAGCTCGACGGCGGTCTCGGCGGTCGCGGTGTTCATCGGGAATTCGGCGATCCGGCAGCCGATGGCGTGATAGCGGCGGCGCATTTCCGGCGTGTTATCGTCGTGGCTGGCGAGCGCCACCCCGGCGGCGACCGCGGCCGCCGCCAGCCGGTCGATCGAGGCCGGCACCTCGGCCTTGCGCTCCGCGACTCGGTGCAGCAGGTCGATGAAGGCGTCGTGGCCGAGGCCGGTGCGGGCGGTGTAGGTGGCCGTCGACTTGCCCTGCCGGAGGACGCGATCGAGGATCATGTCGGAGTGGTCGTTGAAGGCCAGCAGATCGACGCCGCCCTCAGACAGCCAGTCCATGACCTCGGCCTCGGCGTCGAGGTTGTGGGTCTCGTGGCGGAGATGGAACCGAGTGTCGCAGGCCAGCCGCGGCTTCGCCGCCGCCAGCGCCGCCTTCAGCGCCAGCGTCGAGTCGCGCCCGCGCAGGCCGGGCTCCCACGAGTAGGTGACGCCGTGAAACGCCGTGCTGACGCCGTTGGCGACGAGTTGGGCATCGGTGTCGAGCAGGGCCAGGTCCGTCGGGAAGTGGACCCCCGGCCGCGGCATCATCTGGCGCTCGAAGGCGTCGCCGTGCAAGTCGACGATGCCTGGCAGAAGCCAGTCGTCGCCGGCGTCCCACACCTCGCCCCGGCTGGGTCCGCCGATCGCCGTGATTCGTCCATCCTCGACGGTGACCGTGGTGTCCTCGACAGTCCCGTCGGCCAGCAACACCCGACGGCTCGCGATGGTGCGGGTGATCACCGGTCTTCTCCTCGTCCGGGGGGCGTGCCATAACCCCGGCCGGGGTCGACTGAAGTTCTGATTAGCGCCGCGTGCGCCGGAACGCCAGACCCGCCGGATCGATTTCACGGGAGTGTAACGGTGGCGTCGTTCCCGAGCTTTCCCCCCAGCGACGACCAGCCAGGGCCGGCCTCGCCCCGCTACGCGATCTACTACGCCCCTAAGCCGGGGTCGCCGCTCGCCGAGTTCGGTGCCGGCTGGCTGGGACGGGACTGCGCAACCGGGGAGGAACGGCCGAGGCCGGAGATCCCGGGCGTGTCGGAGGAGCGTTTCGCGGCGATCACCCGAAGCGCCCGCGACTACGGCTTTCACGCCACCCTGAAGGCACCGTTCCATCTCAAGCCCGAGCGGTCGCTCGCCGAGCTTGAGGCCGCCGTGCAGGCCTTCGCGGCGGCCCGGGCGCCGCTGATCGTGCACCTCGGGCTGCGCTCGCTCGGCGGTTTCCTGGCGCTGATGACCTCCCCACCCGACAGCCGGGTAACGGCGCTCGCCGCCGACGTGGTTCGCGATCTCGACGGCTTGCGGGCCCTGCCGAGCGACGCCGAGTTGGCCCGCCGGCGCGAGGCCGACCTGTCGGCGCAGCAGGAAGCGCTGCTGCAGCGCTGGGGCTACCCGTACGTGATGGGCGAGTTCCGGTTCCACATGACGCTCTCATCGCGCCTGCCGGACGGGCCGGAACGCGATGCGATCGTGGCGGCGCTGGAGCCGAGGACAGCGGCGGTGACGCGGGATCCGGTGGCGATCGACGCGATCGCCCTGTTCGTCCAGGAGCGGAAAGGTGGACCGTTCGTGATGGTCCGGCGCTTCCCGTTCGAAGCCTGACGGATGATCCAGCCGGTCAGGCGTGCCCGATCGCCGGCATCGGCAGATCGACGACCGGCGGCACCGAGTTCGGCGCCGTGCCGGTAACGCCGCCGATGGCGCGCTCGGCCCTCGGGGTGCGACCGAAGCATTCCCGGTAGCATTTCGAGAAGTGGCTGGCCGACACGAAGCCGCAGGCAAGCGCCACCGACAGGATGGACATCGAGGTCTGCACCAGCAACTGGCGGGCGCGGTGCAGGCGCAAGGTCAGATAGTAGCGCGTCGGCGTGGCGCCCAGGTACTTGCGGAACAGCCGCTCGAGCTGGCGGGTCGACAGACCGGCGCGGTCCGCCAGGTCGGTCTGGGTCAGCGGCTCCTCCAAATTCAGCTCCATCTCGCCGATGACCGAGATCAGCTTGGGATGGCTGACGCCGAGGCGGGCGCGCAATTCCATGCGCTGGTGGTCGTGCGGCTCGCGGATGCGGTCGTGGATGAACTGCTCCGACACCTGGTTGGCGAGCGCCTGGCCGTGCTGCCGGCCGATCAGGTGCAGCATCATGTCCAGCGCCGCCGTCCCGCCCGAGCAGGTGAAGCGGTCGCGGTCGATCTCATAGAGGTCGGACGACACCTCGATGTCAGGAAAATCCTCGGCGAAACCGCCAAGATTCTCCCAGTGGATCGTGCAACGACGACCCTCCAGCAATCCCGCCCTCGCCAGCAGATGGCTGCCGGTGCAGAGCGCGCCCATGGTGGCGCCTTGCCGGGCGATGCGGCGCAGGAACCCCAGAATGCGCTCATCCTCGTAGCGCTGGACGTCGATGCCGGTGACAACCACCAGGATCCGCTCGCGATTGGTCTCCGACATCGCCTGGTGCGGCACCACCTCAATGCCGTTGCTGGCCGCCACCGGCTTGCCGTCCGGGCTGATGATCCGCCATTCGTAGAGGGTGCGTCCGGACATCCGGTTGGCTGAACGCAGCCGCTCGACGGCCGAGGTGAAGGCCATCATCGAGAAGTTCCGGATCAGCAGGAACCCGATTCGGGTCGGCACCGCGTTCGGATCGTCGAACATGAAATGGTCGTGCTCCGGAACCGCCTTCCGCGCTGCCCGCGCGTCCGGGGGATGGCCACCCGTGCGTTGCGTCGAGGATACTGCGAACAGGAGCCGCCACGCATGCGGAAAATACTGCGCCGGGCAGCCGGATGGGATACCGGAACGCGACGCGTCCGGCCCCCGCCCGCTACCCGAGCAGCGTCGGCACGCCGCCCCTGATCACCGTCGTGCAGGGGTTGAACCCGATGCGGTAGGCGAGCTCCGCCGGCTCGTCGATATCCCAGTGGACGAAGTCCGCGGCCTTGCCGACCTCCAGGGTACCACGCTCCGACTGCAGACCGAGCGCGCGGGCGGCGTTCCGCGTGACACCGGCGAGTGCCTCGGCCGGGGTCAGGCCGAACAGCACGCAGGCCATGTTCATGGTCGTCAGCAGCGAGGTCACCGGCGACGAGCCGGGGTTGCTGTCGGTGGCGATGGCGATCGGTACCCGCGCCTTGCGCAGCCGCTCGACCGGCGGCCGGCGAACCTCGCCCAGGGTGAAATAGGCGCCCGGCAGCAGGACCGCGACGGTTCCGGCCCTGGCCATCGCCGCTACGCCGTCGGGCCCCAGATACTCCAGGTGGTCGGCCGACAGTGCGCCGAACCGAGCGGCCAGCGCGGCCCCGCCCAGGTCGCTCAACTGCTCGGCGTGCAGCTTCACCGGCAGCCGGAACAGCGCCGCCGCCTCGAAGATCCGCGCCACCTGTGCCGGGGTGAAGGCGATGGTCTCGCAGAAGGCATCGACCTGGTCGACCAGGCCCTGCTCGACGGCGGCCGGCAGAACCTCGTCGCACAGGAAGTCGACGTAGCCGTCACCATCGCCGAGCCAATCCGGCGGCACCGCGTGGGCGCCGAGAAAGGTGGTGGTCACCGCCACCGGGAACCGGGATTCCAGCGCCCTGGCGACGCGCAGCATCTTCAGTTCAGTGTCGAGGTCGAGACCGTACCCCGACTTGATCTCGACCACGGTGACACCCTCCGCGAGCAGCGGCCGCAGCCGGCGAGCGGCACCGGCGATCAGGTCGGCCTCGGTCGCCGCCCGGGTGGCCGCCACGGTCGAAAGAATACCCCCGCCGGCGCGCGCGATGTCGGCGTAGCTGACCCCCATCAGCCGCTGTTCGAATTCGCCGGAGCGCTGGCCGCCGTGGACGATGTGGGTGTGGCAGTCGATCAGCGCGGGCGTGATCCAGCCACCCTCGCCCTCATGGACGATCGAGGCCAAGCCCTCGACCGGCCCCGACAGATCCTCGCGCGGGCCGACCCAGGCGATGCGGCCGTCCTTGACCGCGACGGCACCGTCCTCGATCCTGCCATACGGGTCCGGTCCGACCAGGGTGGCGACACCGATATCGACCCACAGAGAATCCCACATGCTACGCTCCACCCAAGGGCAGGCCGTCCGACAACCGGCGCCGCCACCAGACCGTAGCCGGACGGCGGCCGCTATGCAAAATCCTCACGCTTTTCGATGGTTCGCCCCTTGGGCGCTGCTTCCGGAAGGCTGGCGTCGCGACGTTCTGCTGGAGGGCGACGCCGGCGGAGCGTTCACCCGGATCGTCCCCGGCGGCGATCCAGCCGGCGCCGAGCGCCTCGCCGGGGTGGTGGTGCCGGGGATCCCCAACGTCCACAGTCACGCCTTCCAGTTCGCGCTCGCCGGCAGGGCCGAGCGCGCCGGGCCCGACCGCGCCGACAGCTTCTGGACCTGGCGCGAGGCGATGTACGGCTTTCTCACCGATCTCGACCCGGACGGCATCGAAGCGATCGCCACCCGGCTTTACCGGGCGATGCTGGCGCGCGGCTACACGTCGGTCGGCGAATTCCACTACGTGCACCACGCCCCAGGCGGTGCCCCCTACGCCGATCCGGCCGAGACCTCGCGCCGCCTGCTCCGCGCCGCCGAGGCGACGGGCATCGGCATCACCCTGCTGCCGGTGTACTACGAGGATGGCGGTTTCGGCGGCCTGCCGGCCGGCGAGCGCCAGCGCCGCTTCCTGCACGATCCCGATGGCTTCGCGCGGCTGCTGGAGGCGCTGGAGCCGGAGTTCCGGGGGCGCCCGGACCGCCGCCTCGGAATCGCACCGCACTCGCTGCGGGCCGCCCGGCCGGACCGGCTGGCGGCCGCGGTCGCCGCGCTGGACCGCCTGGACCCGACCGCCCCCCGGCACATACACGTCGCCGAGCAGCCGCGCGAGGTCGCCGATTGCCTCGCCTGGTGCGGCCGGCGACCGGTCGAACTGCTGTTCGATACGCTGCCGGTCGACCAGCGATGGTGCCTCGTCCACGCGACCCATCTCTCGGAATTCGAGCGCCGCGCGATCGCTGCCTCGCGCGCCGTGGCCGGCCTCTGTCCGACCACGGAGGCCAATCTCGGCGACGGCCTGTTCCCCGCCGAAGCCTATCTAGCCGAAGGTGGCGCCATCGGAATCGGTTCCGACAGCCACGTCTGCGTCGATCCCGCCGAGGAGTTGCGGTGGCTGGAGAACGGTCAGCGCCTGTTCACCGGACGGCGCACGGTGCTGGCCGACGGCCCCGGCACCTCGGTCGGCACCGGGCTGCTGCAGCGGGTCTGCCGCGGCGGCGGTGAGGCGCTCGGCCGGCCGGTCGGTGCTCTGGCCGCGGGCCGGCGGGCCGACTTCGTGGTGTTGGTGGACGACGCCCCGTCCGATGCCGGGCCCGACGATCCCGCCGCCGTCGTCGACCGCTGGATCTTCGCCCCGGCGGGTGTGCGCGTGGCCGCGACGATGACCGGCGGGACGCGGCGCGGCGACACCTGATACCCGGACGATCTTCCCGTTTTCGTATAGGTTCGATCGACGGTTGCATCTAGAATATGCTCCGGCTTACGCATCGTGCGGCGAGACTCCGAGAGCAGTGCACCATGGCGCGGCGGGAACCAACCACGACGAGCCTCCTCGAGACCCGGGCAGTCGAGGCGGCCGACCTCCTGAAGATCATGGCGAACGATCGCCGCCTGCTGGTGCTGTGCGAACTCGCCGATGCCGGCGAGCGATCCGTCACCGAACTTGAGAGCGTGAGCGGGCTCAGCCAATCCGCACTGTCTCAGCACTTGGCGAAAATGCGCCGCCATGGAATCGTCAAGACGCGGCGTTCGGCACAGACGATCTACTACTCGCTTGCCTCGTGCGAAGCGTCGGTCCTGATCGAGGTTCTGTGTCGTCTGTACCTGCCGCTCGTGAAAACCGACGTCGCCCCGGAGGCCGAGAATCTGGCAGTCGGGTGACGCCAACCCGGGCCGTGCCATGACCGAACCGAAGACCGAGTTCATCGATTCCGCGACACTCGCCCAATGGCTGCGCGAAGGCGGCGTGGCGTTGTTCGACGTGCGCGAGCCCGACGAATTCGCCCAGGCCCGCATCCCCGGATCGACGCTGGTGCCGCTGTCGCGGTTCGACCCGTCCGCCATCGCCGCGGCCGACGGCGACCGCATCGTCCTGCACTGCCGCAGCGCCAGGCGGTGCGGCTTGGCGGCCGAGCAGATGCGCGCCGCCGGCGACCGTCGCCCGTTGTACCGGCTGGAGGGAGGGATAATCGCCTGGGTTCAGTCCGGCCTGCCGGTCGAACCGGGCGATTCCAGCTAAGCCTTTACGGCACTAAGACCTTCTATCGAGCACCGGATGGGTGTACCAATAGGCTCACGCCCCTCCGGACCCTCTTGCGGGGCGTGTTTCCGATCCCGCCGCCGGGTTCTTGATGCACGTCTACCTCCCCATCGCCGAGATTTCGGTGAACGTCTTCCTGATCCTGGGGATGGGAGGGATGATAGGGGTGCTCTCGGGGCTGTTCGGCGTGGGCGGCGGTTTCCTGATGACGCCGCTCCTGATCTTCATGGGCGTGCCCCCGGCGGTATCGGTGGCCACCAGTGCCAATCAGATCGTCGCATCGTCGGTGTCCGGGGTGATCGCGCACTGGCGGCGCGGCAACGTCGATCTGAAGATGGGACTGGTGCTGATGGCTGGCGGCTTCGTCGGATCGACCGCCGGCGTGGCGCTGTTCACCCTACTGCGGACCTTCGGTCAGATCGACCTCGTCATCACGTTCAGCTACGTGATCTTTCTCGGGACCATCGGCCTGTTGATGCTGAACGAGAGCGTCCGCGCCATGGTTCAGGCTCGGCGCACGCCGGCGCGCCGGTCCAAGCTTCACCAGCACACCTGGCTGCACGGTCTGCCGCTGAAGATGCGGTTCCGGCGATCCAAGCTGTACATCAGTGCCCTGCTGCCACTCGGGATCGGCTTCTGCGTCGGCATCCTGACCGCCCTGATGGGGGTCGGCGGCGGCTTCGTGATGGTGCCGGCGATGATCTACCTGCTTGGCATGCCGACCGGGGTCGTGGTCGGCACGTCGCTGTTCCAGATTATCTTCGTCACCGCGAACGTCACCTTCCTGCAAGCCTTGAACACCCAGACCGTCGATGTCGTGCTGGCGCTCGTGCTGCTGGTCGGCGCGGTCATCGGCGCCCAGTTCGGAACCCGGCTCGGCGCCAAGCTGAAGGGTGAGCAGCTGCGGGGCCTGCTGGCGCTGATTGTCGTCGGCGTCTGCGCGAAGATGGCGGTCGACCTGTTCATCACCCCGACCGACCTCTACTCGGTCGAGTTCCATCAGGGGCACGGATGAGCGGTCGTCTGGTTCGGTTTGTCGCAACCGCGGCGCTGGTACTGGCCGCTTTCGCCGCGGTACCCGCGGTTCGAGGCCAGCAGCCACTGGTCGCCGACCTGTCCAGCCACGAGGTGGCGATATCGACTGGGTTCACCGGCGCCGAGTTGCTGCTTTTCGGGGCAATCGAGGGTGAAGGCCAGATCGTCGTCGTGGTCACCGGGCCGCGCCAGGCGATAACCGTCCGACGCAAGGGGCGGGTTGCCGGGATCTGGATGAACACCGCCTCCATGACGTTCCAGAACGTGCCAACGTTCTACGCGGTGGCGGCGACCGGCTCGCTCGACAGCGTCGATCCTGACGTCCGCTCCCGCCAGGAAATGGGGCTGGAGCAGCTCAACGTCCGGGCGGTCAATCTGGTCCAGGGAACCTCGACCGAGGAGGTCCAGGAATTTCGGGACGGGCTGATCCGAAACAATGTCCGTCAAGGCCTTTACTTCGCCGGCAGCGGCCGGATCTCGGTGCTGTCGGACCGGCTGTTTCGCACCCGGGTGTCGTTTCCGGCGAACGTGGTGACCGGGATCTACAACGTGTCGGTCTACTACATCCGCGACGGCAGCCCGGTCCATGCCCAGACAACGCCGCTCAGGGTCAGCAAGATCGGGCTGGGAGCGTACGTCTTCCGCTTCGCGCACTACAACGCGGCGGCCTACGGAGTGTTCGCGATTCTGGTCGCGGTTCTGGCAGGCTGGCTCGCGGCGGCGATCTTCCGTAAAGTCTGACCGTCGAGCGGCTTTCGGTACCTGGAATGAGCGATACGCCCAACGCCTCCGAGCCACTCCACCCGCGGGTGTTCCTGGTCGTCATCGACGACAGCGAGGAAATGCGCGTGGCGCTGAGGTTCGCCGGGCAACGCGCCAAGCACACCGGCGGCCGGGTCGCGCTGTTCCGCGCGATCGAGCCGGTGGAGTTCCAGCACTGGATGGGCGTCGGCGAGCTGATGCGCGAGGAGGCCCGCCAGGAGGCCGAGGCGCTGATGGATCGGATGAGCCAGCAGGTCGTCGACATGACCGGTGCCATCCCGATCATCTACCTTCGCGACGGCACGACCCGCGAAGAGCTGATGAACCTGATCGACGAGGAGAAATCGATCTCTATCCTGGTGCTGGGTGCCGCCACCAAGTCGGACAACCCCGGCCCGCTGATCACCTACCTCTCCAGCAAGGGCGCGGCGCGCCTGCGGATCCCGATCACCATCGTTCCAGGCTCGCTCAGCGACGAGGAGATCGACGCGCTGAGCTGAGCCGTCAGAGCGCGCGCGTCATACCCCGCCGCCCGCACCCTGACACCGGTTCTTCCTACCTCGAGCGTTATTCCGCCGCTTCGGAACGGTTGGCCGTCATCATGCCGCCGCGGTAGGCGCCCGGCTCGGTCGCGCCCCACGTCTCGCGGTAGCAGTCCGGCAGCGGCCGGCTGTTCGCCGGCGCGAACCACAGCCGGTACAGCAGGCGGTCGGCGCGGCTGGCGGAGTCGTCGGTGAACGGGGTGCGCCCGTGGTAGACGGTGTGGTTGTTGTAGAACACCATGTCGCCGGGCGCGAGGCGGAAGACATGGCTCTGCTCCTCGGAGACCTCGGCCAACAGGTCAAGCGCCTCGATCATCGTCGGCGTCATGGTCGGAACCCCCGGCATCCGCTGCGCCTCCTCCACGAAGGTGCGCGAATACTGGCTGCTGAAGTGGCCGTCCTTGAAGCTGAACACCGGCATCGCGAAGACCGAGCGACCGCCGCCGACATCCTGGGTCTCGCGGGTCCGCCAATAAGGCTGGCACAGCAGCTCGTGCAGGTCGGGACGACGGCGCAGGATCGCGTTGCGGACCGCCACCGAGCTGGCGACCTTGCTCTCGCCGCCCGCACCGGCCTGGCGCACGCACAGCAGACCGAGCACGTCGGCTCGGTCGGTGTGGAACCGGAGCGGGCCGTTCGACTGTGCCTTCTGGGTGGAGTTCAGCGTGCCCTCGGCCGTCGACGGCGTGTGAATCTGCAGTTTGCCGCCGGCCTCGTCGCGCACGTCACGCATCAGCTTGCCATCCACCGACTGTGGCAGCAGCGGTCCGACCAGCGTTCCGATGCCGGCCCAGATCAGCCGCAGGTCCTCGTCGTCGTAGTCGGCGACCGGGAAGCCGCGCAGCAGCGCCACCCCGCGGCCATTCTCGAGCTGGTCCAGCAGGCCGGCGACCTTTGTCCGCAGGCCCGGCAGCGGGAAGTCGGTTCTGGTGACCGACGACCACGCCACGCCGTGGTCCTTGGCGGCTCGGAACGCCGCGTCGATCTCGGCGATCTCGGTCGCCTCGAGGGCCTGGACCCAGCCGCGGTCGGCGGTGAGGTCAGGGCCGCTCCAGGCCACCGGACCGGTGATCGGCTCTCGCGGGAAGTCGACGGCAGGGTCCGGCATCTGATGAGCGGACATGGAGTGTCTCCTTTCGGTCCTACCGGGCGTTGCGCCCGGCGGAGGCTCTTGGTGGGCCGGGCGTCGCACCCGGCAAGCGGTCGCGGGCACAATCCAGCGCCGCGTCGGGTGACCAGCCTAAGCCGCCATCTCGAGGCGGCCAAGGCATCCGATGCCGACTCAGAGCGCCGCCGTCCCGGTTTCGCCGGTGCGGATCCGCACCGCCTCGAGCACGTCCATGACGAAGATCTTGCCGTCGCCGATGCGGCCGGTGTGGGCCGCATGGGCGATGGTCTCGACCACCTTGGGCGCGAGTTCATCGTCGACCACCATCTCGAGCCGGACCTTGGGCACGAACTCGACGCTGTACTCGGCGCCTCGGTAGATCTCGGTCTGGCCGCGTTGCCGGCCGTAGCCCTTCGCCTCGGACACTGTCAGTCCCTCCACCCCGACTTCGGTCAGCGCGGTGCGCACGTCGTCAAGGCGGAACGGCTTGATGATCGCCATCACCAGTTTCATGAGTTCTCCTCCCTGCGCGACCGGCGATGCGCCGACGGGCGCTGGTCGTTCACCGACGATACGGCATGCGCGACAGCGAGTCCCGCCAACCGCCCGCGCCCCACGACTTGACCGGCCGTGTACCAGCTTGCACCCTCCGCTCTCGCATCCTGGAGTCCGACCGAATGATCCCCAATCCTTTCGAGACCGTGCGCGAGGTGGTCGACACCTCGCCGGCGGTCTCCGACGCGGTGAAGTACACCACCTGCTACATGTGCGCGTGCCGCTGCGGGATCAAAGTCCATCTCAAGGACGGCCGGATCCGCTACATCGAGGGCAACCGCAACCACCCGGTGAACAAGGGCGTGCTGTGCGCCAAGGGTTCAGCGGGCATCATGACCCACTACTCGCCGGCACGCCTGACCAAGCCGCTGAAGCGGGTCGGGCCGCGCGGCTCCGGGGAGTTCCAGGAGATCGAGTGGGAGGAGGCGCTCAGCGTCGCCGCCGGCTGGCTCGGCGAGATCCGCGGCCGCGACCCGCGCAAGCTGGCGTTCTTCACCGGCCGCGACCAGTCGCAGTCCCTGACCGGCTGGTGGGCCAGCCAGTTCGGCACCCCGAACCACGCCGCCCACGGCGGCTTCTGTTCGGTGAACATGGCGGCGGCCGGCCTTTACACCATCGGCGGCTCGTTCTGGGAGTTTGGCGAGCCGGACTGGGAGCATGCCCGCTACTTCGTGATGTTCGGGGTCGCCGAGGACCACGATTCCAACCCGATCAAGATCGGCCTCGGCAAGCTGAAGGGCCGCGGCGCCAAGTTCGTGTCGGTGAACCCGGTGCGCACCGGCTACTCGGCGATCGCCGACGAATGGATCGGCATCCGCCCGGGCACCGACGGCCTGCTGGTGCTGGCCATCGTCCACGAGTTGCTCAAAGCCCGTCGCGTCGACCTCGACTACCTGGTGCGCTACACCAACGCCCCTTGGTTGGTGATCCAGGCGCCCGGCGACGCCGACGACGGCCTGTTCGCCCGCGACGCCGACGGCAACCCGCTGTGCTTCGACCGCAAGGGCGGGGCGCTGGCCAACGCCATGCTGGCCGACGTGGCGCCGGCCCTGGTCGGCCGGCACACCCTGCCCGATGGCCGCACCGCGGTGCCGTCGTTCCAGCTCCTGCACGACCGCTACGTCGACGACCAGTACGCCCCCGACGCCGTCGCCGAGCGCTGCGGGGTGAGCGCCGACACCATCCGCCGGCTCGCCGCCGAGATCGCCCACGCCGCCTTCGAGCAGGAAGTGGTGATCGAGCAGCCCTGGACCGACTGGGCCGGGCGCCGGCACGAGCGCATGGTCGGCCGCCCGGTCGCCATGCACGCCATGCGCGGCATCTCGGCCCACTCCAACGGCTTCCACACCTGCCGGGCCCTGCATCTGCTGCAGGTGCTGATCGGCTCGATCGACGCCCCCGGCGGATTCCGCTACAAGCCGCCCTTCCCGCGCCCGGTGCCGCCGCCGGTGCGGCCGGCCGGCAAAGCGGGCCAGGTCGCGCCGAACACCCCGCTCGCCGGCCCGCCGCTCGGTTTCCCGATGGGGCCCGAGGACCTCCTGGTCGAGGCCGACGGCAGCCCGCGGCGGATCGACAAGGCGTATTCCTGGGAGGCACCGGTCGCCGCCCACGGCCTGATGCACATGGTGATCCGCAACGCCTGGGCCGGCGACCCGTACCCGGTCGACCTGCTGTTCATGTACATGGCGAACATGGGCTGGAACTCGTCGATGAACACCGCCGGCACCATGGCGATGCTCACCGACACCGACCCCGCCACCGGCGAATACCGGATCCCGAAGATCATCTACGCCGACGCCTACGCGTCCGAGACCATCGCCTACGCCGACCTGGTGCTGCCGGACACCACCTACCTCGAGCGCTGGGACTGCATCTCGCTGCTCGACCGGCCGATTTGCGACGCCGACGGGGCGGCCGATGCGATCCGCCAGCCAATCGTGCCGCCGGACCGCGACGTCAGGCCGTTCCAGGACGTGCTGATCGACCTCGGGGTGCGGATCGGCCTGCCAGGGCTGGTGCATCCGGACGGCGCGCCGCGCTACCCCGGCGGCTACCCCGACTATCTCGCCAACCACGAGCGCTCTCCCGGCATCGGGCCGCTCGCCGGCTGGCGCGGAGCCGATGGCAGCAAGGGCGGCAAGGGTGAGCCGAACCCCGACCAACTGGCCCGCTACGTCGAGAACCAGTGCTTCTGGCGCCACCAGTTCGCTCCCGAGGAGCGCTACTTCAAGCACGCCAACAAGGCGTATCTGGAAACCGCGGTCAGCCTCGGCCTGATCGGCAAGGCCGAGCCGATCGTCCTGCAGCTCTACTCCGAGCCGCTGCAGCGATTCCGGCTGTCGGCGCTGGGCCACGGCGCGGTGCAGCCGCCGGCCGAACACCGCGACCGGGTGGCCCGCTATTTCGACCCGCTGCCGTTCTGGTACCCGCCATTCGAAGGCGACGCGGTGGCCGAGGAAGGGTACCCGATGCACGCCATCACCCAGCGGCCGGCCGCGATGTACCATTCCTGGGGCTCAATGAACGCCTGGCTCAGGCAGATCCACGGCCTCAACAAGCTGTACATGAGCCGGGAGCGCGCCCGGACGCTCGGCATCGCCGACGACGACTGGGTGGCGGTGACCTCGCACCACGGCCGCATCAAGGCGCAGGTCAAGCTGATGGAAGGGGTGAATCCGGACACGGTGTGGACCTGGAACGCCATCGGCAAACGCCGGGGCGCCTGGAACCTGTCGGCCGACGCGCCGGAGGGCACCAAGGGCTTTCTGCTGAACCACCTGATCGCCGAGCTGCTGCCTGACCGCGGCGGCTACCGCTACGCCAACGCCGACCCGGTGACGGGGCAGGCGGCCTGGTATGATCTCCGCATCCGGATCGAGAAAGTGGCGGCCGACGCCCCCGGCACCGTCGCCGAACCGCAATTCGGCGCGCTCCCGAATCCGCCACGCGCCGCTGCGGAGGCCGCCGAATGAAGAAGGTGCGAGAGGCATGGAGCGGCGGGTGGGTCCCGGATCAGCCGCACTGGCGTGCGTCTGTCCGGGATGACGACAGGGGGGAGAGTGGCGCGGGTCGTCGGTTCGCGGGACCAACCGCTCCTCAACCGTTCGCGGCCCGCCCACCCATCCCCGCCGCCATCCCGGACCGGGCCGCCGCAGGCGGGACGGAGCCGGATCGCCCGCGCTGGCGCGCGTTCGTCCGGGATGACGACAGGGGGGAGATTGGCGCGGGTCGTCGGTTCGCGGGACCAACCGCTCCTCAACCGTTCGCGGCCCGCCCACCCATCCCCGCCGTCATCCCGGACCGGGCCGCCGCGGGCGGGACGGAGCCGGGACCCATGCAGCGACGGGCGCCGGCGGCGACCGTGCGGGAGATTGCCGGATGACGTCACTGCCCGAGACCACCGGGGCGACGAAGCTCGGCCTCGTCATCGACCTCGACATTTGTGTCGGCTGCCATGCCTGCGCGGTGAACTGCAAGGAGTGGAACGCCGGCGGGCATTCGGCGCCGCTGACCGACTGGAACGCCTATTCCGGCACCGAGAGCGTCGACGGCGAGGATGCCGGCGCCTGGGGGGTGTGGTTCAACCGGGTCCACACCTACGAGGCCGGCGAGGGTGCCGAGGGCCGCACCGTGCACTTCCCGCGCTCCTGCCTGCACTGCGAGACGCCGGCCTGCGTCACCGTCTGCCCGACCGGCGCCAGCTACAAGCGTGAGGAAGACGGCATCGTCCTGGTCAACGCCGACCTCTGCATCGGCTGCAAGCTGTGCTCCTGGGCCTGTCCCTACGGCGCGCGCGAGTACGACCACGCCGACGGTGTGATGAAGAAGTGCACGCTGTGCATCGACCGCATCTACAACGAGAACCTCGAGGAGATTGATCGCGTGCCGGTCTGCGTCTCGACCTGCCCGGTCGGCGCCCGGCACTACGGTGACCTCGGCGATCCCGCCAGCGCGGTCTCCCAGTTGGTCGCCGAGCGCGGCGGCTACGACCTGATGCCCGAGATGGGCTACCGGCCGACCAACAAGTACCTGCCGCCGCGCCCGGCGAAGACGGCCTGCGGGTCGACCGGCGCGCCGAGCCGGCTGCAGCAGTTGGTGGACGAGGCCGCCGACGCAGTCCCGCAGGGCGCGCCGGCCGCCGGCACGGGCGGGCGGTTCCTCGCCTGGGTCGACACCGTGCTGTCGCGCTGAGGGGAACGACCGCGATGCATCCCGCCGCCTCCGTCATCTTCTTCACCACCGCCTCGGGCGCCGGCTACGGCCTGCTGTTCCTGCTCGGCCTCGGGGGCGCGTTCGGGCTGATGCCGCCGGACCTGGGGCTCGGCCTGGTCGGCCAGACCGTGGCGCTCGGGCTGATCACCGCCGGGCTGATGGCCTCGACCTTTCACCTCGGGCGGCCCGAGCGGGCCTGGAGGGCGCTGTCGCAGTGGCGCTCGTCCTGGCTGTCGCGCGAGGGCGTGGCGGCGGTCGCCACCTACGCGCCGGCCGGCCTGTTCGCGCTCGGCTGGGTGGTGTTCGGCGAGAACCGCGGGGTCTGGGGCGTGCTCGGCGTGCTGGCCGCGCTCGGGGCGGTCGCCACGGTGGTGTGCACCGGGATGATCTACGCCTCGCTACCGACCATCCGGCAGTGGCGCCACCCGCTGACCGTCCCCGGCTACCTGGCAATCGCGCTGTACACCGGGGCGCTGTGGGCGGCGCTGCTGACCGCCGCGTTCGGCGGCGCAGCAACCCTGTTCCTCTGGCTGGCGGTGCTGGCCGGCGTGGCGGCGGCGGCAGTCAAGGCGGCGTACTGGCGGGCGATCGACAGCGCCCCGGCGGCCGCCACCGCCGAGACCGCGACCGGCCTCGGTCATCTCGGCCGGGTCCGCCTGCTGGAAGCGCCCTCGACCTCGCGAAACTACGTGATGCGCGAGATGGGCTACCGCGTCGCCCGCAAGCACGCCACCAAGCTGCGCGCCATCGCCGGCCTGCTGGGCGTGGCGGCACCGCTGGCCTTGCTGCTGGTCGGCGCCGCGGTCGGCGGCGACGGCGCGGTGGTGCCGCTGTTCCTGGCGGCGCTGGCCGGCTCGGCCGGCGCGGTGGTCGAGCGCTGGCTGTTCTTCGCCGAGGCCACCCACGTGGTGACGACGTATTACGGGGCGGAGGCGGCGTAGGGCCGCCCCTCGGCGCTCAACCCGCCCACAGCTGCCCGACGCCGTCGTAGCCGCGGATCGTCCTGTCGGCGTGAACCAGCACGAGGTTCTCGGTCAGCGCCTGGGCCACCAGGACCCGGTCGAACGGATCAGGGTGGTTCCAGTCGAGCGCGCCAGCGAGTATGCCGTGCTTGGGGTCGATCGACAGGGACACGAACCCGTTGTCCTCAATGAGACGGTCCAGAGGGCCCCGGAACGCAAGCTTGCCCTTCCGTGCCTTGATCGCGATCTCCCACGGCGTTGCCGCGCTGACATAGACCCGATTCCCAGGGTCGCCGATCTGATCCCTCGCCGCATCTCCCAGCCGCAGGCTACCTTCGTTCCACCAGAGCACCACATGCGTATCGAGCAGCAGATCCATCAGTCGCGGCCCTCGAACAACGCAACGATCTCCGGGTCAACCTCATCGAAATCGTCAGCGATGTAGGTCACCTGGATCACGTTCGCCGGAACGCGCCTAGCCTTCGGCTTCTCGACCGGCACCAGGCGAGCCAACGGCGTGCCGTTCTTGGCGATGACAATCTCCTCACCGGCAGCGGCACGATCGACCAGCGCCGACAGATGGGTTTTCGCGTCGTAGAGATTGACCTGTGCCATGCCTCGATCGATCGGCTGATTAGTCTCCGGAAGATGGTGGACCATTCTCGACTGGTCAAGTTGGTCAAGCTCCGCTTCCGCCGTGGCACCGCCCGGCCGGCGCAGGTAGAAGTCGTCGTACGGCTCGGCGTAGGTCCAGAGGAAGCCGTGGCGCTCGTACAGCCGCGCCGCCGGGCTGCCCTTCAGCACGCCGAGGCGGACCGGCCGGCCGGCGGCGTCGGCCTCGGCGAGCAGGCGGCGGAGCACGGCGCCGCCGATGCCGAGGCCCTGGAACGCGTCGGCCAGATAGAAATGCTCGAGCACCAGCCCGTCCCGGTCCGGCTTCAACGCCACGCAGCCGGCGAACCGGTTGTCGACCAGGATCAGGCGCAGATGCGTCGGGTCATAGCCCTCGCGGAAATAGCGGCGGGCGCGGTCCGGATCGAAGCGGCCGACCCGCTCCAGGTGCGGGCGCAGCACCTGGATGCGGAGCTCCAGGAGCCGCTCGAAATCGGCCTCGGCGGCGGGCTCGAAGGCGATGGCGTCGGTCATTCCGGACCCTAGAGGCGTGGCGGCTCGGGGGCCTCATTTGCTGGCTCCCCGCGCGGGTCGAGGTCGGCGGCGACCGGGCTGGTGCGCGGCATTGCGACGAACCGCCCCTGATCCTCCATCGCCGGCGCCGCCCGGCGGGTCATGCGCCAAAGCGCGAACAGGCCGACGGCGATCGCCACCACCACGCCGAACCCGTAGAATCCCCAGCTTCCGACCAGTTCCATGGCGTTGGTCGCCGCGATCGGCCCGATCACCGCCCCCAGGCTGTAGGCCAGCAGCAACCCGGCGCTCGCCGCTACCAGGTCACCGGGCTCGATGTGGTCGTTGGCGTGCGCCACCGCGATCGAGTACAGGGTCACCGCGACCCCGCCATAGGCGCCGGCCAGGATCACCAGCGGCCAGAACGCCAGACCCGGCACGAACGCCAGCACCGCGCCAAGCGCGGCGGTCACGAAGATCGAGGCCGTGAGCACGCTGCGGCGGTCGAACAGGTCGGAGAGCCGGCCGAGAGGCCACTGCATTACCAATCCGCCGAGGATGCCCGAGGATACGAAGATCGCGAGGTCCGAGACCGGCATGCCGATGCTGGTGGCGTAGACCGGGGCGGTCGCGAACACCGCGCCAGCCAGCACGCCGCTGCCGAAGCATCCGACCACGCCGAGCGGCGAGATCCGGTACAGCGCCACGAAGCCGAGGGCCGAGCGCGTCACCTCCGACGACGCCGCCGAGCGCGCCAGGGTCAGCGGCACAAGGGCGAGCGAGAACAGGATCGAGACGAAGCCGTACAGCACGAAGCTGGCCGGGTCGGCGACGTTGAGCAGGAACTGTCCGGCCCCCATCGCGCCGTATTGCACCACCATGTAGACCGACAGCAGGGCGCCGCGGGTGGCGTTGGTGGCGGCGCCGTTCATCCAGCTCTCGGCGACCATGTAGACGCCGGCCATGCAGAAGCCGAACACCACCCTCAGCACGAACCAGTAGACCGGATCGACCGCGAAGGCGTGGGCGACGGCGCTGGCCGAGGCGATCGAGACCAGGGCGGCGAACGCCCGGACATGGCCGACCCGCTCGATGATGCGCCCGCAGGTGAGGCAGCCCAGCACCAGGCCGACGAAATACCCCGACAGCACCAACCCGGCGATCCGCGCCGACACCTCGGGATCGAGGCCGAGACGCACGGCGAGCAGCGAACTGAACAGGCCGTTGCCGGTCTGCAGCAGCGCGAGGCTGAGCAGCAGCGAGGCGACCGAGGCGTACCGGCTGGGCATGTGTCCTCCGCGCCCGTTCAGCGTGCGCTACCACGGCACGCAGCGCCCGGATACCCCTTGCAGCGCAACCGCTGGATCGTGGCGTCGAGGCGGCGCACAGTCCCCGCGACCACTCCAGTCCGGCAGGCGCAGGAGGCGCATGGGCAAGGGTCTCGCGCTGTGCGGCGCCACCGTCCTGTTCTGGGCCCTGTACGCGGTCTACGCGCGTTACGCGGCCAGCGTCTGGGAGGTCGATCCGCTGGTGTTCGGCAGCCTAGCCACGCTCGCCGCCGGGCTGGCGCTGGTCGCGGTGGCCGGCCCCGGCAGCCTGGGGCTGTCGACGCTGCGCGACCCGCACACCTGGATCTACGGGGTGCTCGACGTCACCGCGATAACCCTCGTGGTCGCAGCCTGCTTCTTCGCCACCGCCACCGAACTGGTGCTGCTGCTGCGCGTCGACGTGGTGTTCGGCCTGGTGCTGGCGTGGGCGGTGTTCGGGCGCCGGAGCCGCGCCAGCGACTGGATCGGCGTGGCGGCGATCCTGGCCGGCTGCGCCCTGACAACGTGGCGGATGGCACCCGAGAACGCCTTGTACGCGACGCTCCTGATCGCCCTTGGCTCGCTGGCGCGCGCCTTGGCGACCGTGGTCGCCGAGCGGCACCCGACCTCGAACGCCGCTGACTCGATCCGCTCTCGCTGCCGGACCACCGGCGTCATCATGCTGGCGGGCGCCCTGGTGTTCCTGACCGCCGTCGCCGCCGCGGCGCTGGTGCGCGCGGCGATCGACCCGTCGGCGGTTGCGCAGAACCCGGCCCTGTCGGCGCTGCCGGACGGCGCGGGGTTCCTGGATCCGGTCACCCTGGCGGCCGCCGCCGGGCTCGGCGCGCTGATCTACGCCCCGGCGACCTACTTCTACTTCTTCGCCTCCCGCACCGCCGGCACCGAGGTGTTCTTCATGACGCTGGTCTACCAGCCGATCCTGACGGTCTGGCTGGAGCGGCTGCTCGCCGCCGTGACCCCGCTGCCGCCCTCGACCGTCGATGCCGGGCTGCTGGCCGCCATCCTGTGCGTCGTCGGCGGGTCGACCTTCATGCTCGTCGCCCGGCATCTGGGGCGCCGGCGCATCAGCCCCCACGGCGCGGCCGACTGACGCGGGCCGTCCCGCTTGCCGAACGGCGTCGCGGCCGCTATGTCGACTTCATGCGCTGGCGCACCCCCATCGGCGGCCTCGCCATCCTGATCGGCCTCGCCGCCTATGCCGTCGGCGCCGCCACCCTCGGCGGCGCCCTGCCCGAGCACGCCCTTCTGCAGGCCGTGTACTACTTGGCAGCCGGTCTTCTGTGGATCCCGCCGGCGCTGTGGATCATCGGCTGGGCAAAGCGCGACGACGCCGAGCCCGGCGCCTGATCCGCTCCACTGACCGCGCGGGTCGGCCCGCCCGTCAGAGCCCCTTGACCATTCCCGCGAGTTCGCCGGCGCTCAGCCACTCGTCGTTGCTGTCGCTGGCGTAACGGAACTCCGGAACCACCAGACGGGCGCCGCGCGCCGTCCAGTCGCGGACCGGCCGGTCGTTGAACGCCGGCAGCACGATGTAGCGGTCGTCGATCTCGACCGTGGTGCGGCTGTCGTCTTCCGGCACCATCACCTCGTGCAGCTTCTCGCCCGGGCGGATGCCCACCACGTCGTGCGGCAGGCCGGGGCCGAGGCACTCGGCGACGTCGACGATCTTCATGCTTGGGATCTTCGGGACGAAGATCTCGCCGCCGTGCATCAGTTCCATCGAGGACAGCACGAAGTTCACACCCTGTTGCAGGGTGATCCAGAACCGGGTCATGCGCGGATCGGTGATCGGCAACCGGTCCTTGTTCTCCGACACCAGGCGCCTGAAGAACGGGATCACGCTGCCGCGCGAGCCGATGACGTTGCCGTAGCGCACCACCGAGAACCGGCACCCGCCCGCGCCGGAGAGGTTGTTGGCGGCGACGAAGATCTTGTCCGATGCCAGCTTGGTGGCGCCATACAGGTTGATCGGGTTGGCGGCCTTGTCGGTCGACAGCGCGATCACCTTGCGCACGCCCGACCGGATCGCCGCCTTCACCACGTTCTCGGCACCGTCGATGTTGGTCCGCACGCACTCGAAGGGGTTGTACTCGGCGGTCGGCACGTGCTTCAGGGCCGCGGCGTGCACCACGTAGTCGACGTCGCGCATCGCCATTTCCAGGCGATCGACGTCGCGCACGTCGCCAATGAAATAGCGGATCTCCCGGTACTGCGAGTCCGGGAACTCCTGCCCCATGTCGTACTGCTTCTGCTCGTCCCGCGAAAACACTATGCATCGTCGGGTCTTGAACCGCCCGAGCACGGTCCGGATGAACTGCTTGCCAAACGAGCCGGTCCCGCCGGTAACCAGAACGGTCTTGCCGTCGAGGTCAATGAAGCCGGTGTCGAATTGTCGGATCGCCATTTGACCCTCGCGCCTCGCGAATCACCGGATATTGTCCCGCGCCGCGACTGGCTTGTGAAGCGATGGTTGACAGATCGCGAGCACCGGCTTCCGCCACAATCGCGCGGTGGTTGGCTTGGCGCATCAATTGCTACGCCGGGCCGACGCCGGGAGGTCGAGGACGGGCCGACGGCCAAGGTGTTCGCCAACCCGCGTCAAGGGCGCGGCCAGCGGCCGGGAACCCCTGACCGGCCGGGCCGTTCCCTCGACGGGTCGTCGAACGCCGTCCGGCGTGGCGACGCCGAGCGGAGGGACACATGGCCAACAGACTCGCCCTTTTCGAGCGACCCCGGCTCGCCGCGGCGGCGCTGATGGCGATCCTCGCGGCCGGGACGGCCGCCGGGCCGGCGTCCGAGGCCGCTGCCCAGGCGCTGACCGGCACCGCCACCTACGCCGAGAGCGTGGCGCTGCCGGAGAACGCGATCTTCGAGGCCACCGTGCGGGACGTTACCCGCTATGACCGCCCGTCCGAGTTGATCGGCCGGACCCGGATCGAACCTATCCAGGAGATGCCGATCCGGTTCGCCATCCCCTACGATCCGCGGCTGATCAAGCTCGGCAACCGCTACACCATCCAGGCGCGAATCATCGCCGGCGGCCGGCTGCTGTTCGCCACCACCGACCCGATCCCGGTGTTCGAGGATGGCCGACCGACGCCGGTCGACCTGCTCCTGCCGCGCAGTTCCGGCGTCGCGGTCGAGGAAACGCCCCCGCCGCCAGCGCCACCGACCCTGCTGGGTCCAAGCGCGTCGCCGCCGTCGGCGCTGACGGCCCCGCCCACCTACTCGCCGCCGGCCTACACACCGCCGGCATATTCTCCGCCGGCCTACTCGCCGCCCGCCTACTCGCCGCCCGCCGCGTATCCGGGACCGTCCACGCCGATGCCGGGCGGCATGCTCGGGACGCTGCCGGCAAGCTACTCCGGGATCCTGCCCTGCGCCGATTGCGAGGGGATTCGTCACGACCTCGACCTCTGGCCGGATGGCTCGTTCGCCCTGCGCGTCGAGTATCTCGGGCGGGCCGGCAATCCGGCCTTCGTCTACAACGGCCGATGGGTGCTCGACGGGACCGAGGGCACGCTCACCCTCAGCGGCGACCGCGAGCGGCCGCTCGCCTTCGCCGTAAAGGACACCGCCACCCTCCGCCTGCTCGACGGCGCCGGCCGCGAGATCGTGTCGAACCTGAACTACGACCTGGTCCGAAGCGGGCAGAGCGGGTCGCTTGGCGTTCAGCTGGGACGCTCCGCACCGGTCGTCCTGCCGCCACCGGCCGCCAGCGCCACCGCACCCGGTCATCTGTTGCGCGGTCTGTTCGCCATCGGACCGAGCGGGGTCCAGTTCGTCGAATGCGGCGGCAGCCGGCCGATCGCGGTGGCGACGCAGGGCGAAAGCCGGGACCTGGAAGGTGCCTACCAGCGCTCGGCGCGCCAGCCGGGCGAGGCGACGCTGGTCGAGGTCCAGGGCCGGATCGCCTTCGGGCCTTTGCCCGGCGGCGACCGGCTGGGCCGGGTCCTGGTGGTCGACCGCTTCATCGGGTTGCGGCCCGGCGAGACCTGCACCCCGGCCGAGGTCCGCGCCAACGCCGGCACCCCCGGCACCGAGGCCGCTGAAGCCGCCGCCGCGGCCCCGTCGGCGGCGCCCGACGCGCCGCTGCGCAACACGTACTGGAAGCTGATTCGGATCGGGTCGCAGACCGTCAGCACGCCACCCGGCGGCAACGAGCCGCATCTGGTGCTGAACCCGGACATCCAGCGGTTCAGCGGCCACGGTGGCTGCAACGGGATCGGCGGCGACTTCTTTCTGGACGGCCACTACCTGACGTTCTCGCCTGGCCCCAGCACGTTGATGGTTTGCGACAACGCCATGGAGCAGGAGCGCGCCTACCGCGAGGTCCTGGCGCGCACCGAGGGCTGGAGCGTCGCCGGCGACCGCCTGACCCTGTACGACCGCGACGGCAACGCCACGCTGCGGTACCAGGCGGGGTACCGGTAGGCGGCCGGGGCGCCGACTTCCAACCGCTGCCCGATCCTGCTACGCCACTCCCGTCACGGTTCGGGAGACGACCATGAACGACACCCAGGCGGCCGACGCCGCCGAACTGATCCGCCGGCACTGGCAGGCCGGCACCGCCATGCCGGCCCTCCCCGACGGCCTGCGGCCGGCGACCCGAACCGAGGGCTACGCGGTCCAGGCGCATCTGGAGCGTCCCGGGGCAGCCCCCCTGTTCGGCTGGAAGATCGCCGCCACCAGTTCGGCCGGCCAGGCGCACATCGGCGTCGACGGACCGCTCGCCGGCCGCATCCTCCCCGAGCGGGTGCACGCCGACGGCGCGACGCTGTCGCTCGCCGGTAACCGAATGCGGGTCGCCGAACTGGAGTTCGCGTTCCGGATCGCTCGCGACCTGCCGCCGCGCGCCGCGTCCTACGGTGAGACCGAGGTGCTGGACGCGGTCGCCGCCCTGCACCCGGCGATCGAGGTGCCGAACTCGCGCTTCGAGGACTTTGCCGCGGTCGGGGCCGCGCAGCTGATCGCCGACGCCGCCTGCGCCCACGACTTCGTGCTGGGGCCGGAGGTGACGGCGGACTGGCGGGCGCTCGATCTGGCGGCGCATCGGGCGGTGGGCGCGGTGCCGCGCACCGGCGAACACCATGGCATCGGCTCCAACGTATTGGGCGACCCGCGCACCGCCCTCGCCTGGCTGGTCAACGAGCTATCGGCCCACGGCGTCACCCTGCGGGCCGGCCAGGTGGTCACCACCGGCACCTGCGTTGTGCCCATCCCGATCGCCCCCGGCGACCGGGTTGCCGGCGATTTCGGCGTGCTCGGGAAGGTGTCGGTGGCGTTCGAGCCGGACTGAGGTTCGCTTGACGGAGCGGCGGGTGGGTCCCGGCTCGCGCTGCGCTTGGCCGGGATGACGACAAGGGAGAGAGTGCCGCGGACCGGCCTCCTTCAAACGACGGAAACGGGGCGGTACGGCGGCCCCACTCCTGACGTCATCCCGGACGCACGCGCGTCAGCGCGGGCGAGCCGGGACCCACCCGCCGCTCCGGCGGCGGGCCGGTTCAGTTCACGCCGAGGGCTCGGCCGAGGGCGTCGACCACCCGGTCGACGTCGGCGTCGGTCATGGTCGGGAACAGCGGCAGCGACAGGCAGCCCGCGTAGTAGGCCTCGGCGCCCGGCAGCACCGGCGACGGGTGGCGGTCGCGAAAATACGGCTGGCCGTGCACCGGGACGTAATGCACCTGTGTGCCGATGCCCTCGGCCTTCAGCGCGTGCATCACCGCCGCCCGGTCGCGGCCGAGGCCGGCGAAGTCGATCAGCGCCACCGACAGGTGCCACGCCGGCTCGCACCCCGCCGCCACCGGCAACGATCGAATGCCGGCACCGACCGCCGCCAGCCGATCGGCGTAGCGCGCCCGCAACGCCCGGCGTACCGCCACGAAACGGTCGAGCTTGGCAACCTGGCGCAGGCCGAGGGCGGCGTGGATGTCGGACAGCCGGTAATTGAAGCCCGGCTCGGGCATCTCGTAGTACCAGGGATTGGGCGCGCCGGACGGGTCAAAGGCCCGGGCGCGATCGGTGAAGCGCGACGGGTCGCGGACCAGTCCGTGATTGCGCAGCCGCCGCATGCGCTCATCCAGCACCGGGTCGCGAGTGGTCAGCACGCCGCCCTCGCCGGTGGCGATGGTCTTGACCGGGTGGGTCGAGAACATGGCGATGGCGCTGTCCGGGCAGACCCCGACCTTGTGCCAGCCGCCGTCACCGCCAAGCCGGCTGCCGCCGAGGGCGTGACAGGCATCCTCGACGATCGGCGTGCCGGGGAACGCCGCCGCCAGCGCCGCGACGTCGACGCAGTGGCCGTTCAGGTGGACCGCGACGATCGCCTTGACGCGGTCGCGTCCGACCCGGTCGGCGGCGGCCTCGGCGTCGGCGACCCGCATCAACCCGGTATCGGGATCGACGTCGGCGAAGGCCACCTCGGCGCCGACATAGGCGGCGCAGTTGGCGCTCGCCAGGAACGTCACGGTCGGGACCACAACCACGTCGCCCGGCCCGATCGCAAGCGCCAGCATCGCCAGGTGAAGTCCGGCGGTGCCGCTCGAGCAGGCAACCGCGTGCCGGGCGTCGACGGCCGACGCGAACGCCGCCTCGAAGGCCTCGACGGTCGGACCGGTGGTCAGGTAGTCCCCGCGCAGCACCTCGACCACGGCGGCGATGTCGTCGTCCTCGATGGTCTGACGCCCGTAAGGCAGAAACCCGGAAAGGGATGGCGGCGGCACGCTCATGCGGTCATTTCTCCCTGAGCGCGGTTTCGAGCGAGCGGGCGATCGGGGAGATGAGGTAGTCGAGCATGGTCTGCTCGCCGGTCGCGATGATGGCCATGGCCGGCATGCCCGGGACCAGTTCAACCTCGTTGCGGGCCAGCATGGCGGCGTCGAGCCGGATGCGTGCCTCGTAGAACGGCGGGCCCTGCTCTGGCTGGACGACGTCGGGCGAGATCTGGATGACCTCGCCGTCGACCGGCTTGAAGGTGCGCTGGTTGAACGAGGTCAACCGCACGGTCGCCAGCGCGCCTTCCTGCACGGAGTCGATATCGTTCGGGTCGAGTTGCACCCGCACGATCAGTTCCTCGCCGTCGGGGATCAGGTTCAGGATCGGGTCGCCCGGCGCGATCACGCCGCCCTGGGTGTGGAAGCGTAGCCCGTAGACCCGCCCGGTCTGGGGCGCCTCGATGGTGGTGCGGGTCAGCGCGTCCTGGGCAGCGGTGAGCTGCTGGCGGAGATCCTCGAGCTCGACCTGCACCGCCCGCAACTCCGTCTCGACCTCGGCGATGGTGCTCTCGACCAGCCCGGCCTTCTGGAACTCGGTCTCCGCGATACCCTGGGCGGCCCGCGCCATCAGCGCCTCGCGGTTGTCGATCGACCCCTCGAGCTCCGCTTCAGTGCGCTGCAGCGCCAGCAACCTGGGCTTCCGCTCCAACCCCTTCTCGTACAGCTCGCGGACGCCGCCGATCTCCTCGTTGATGATCGCGAGCTGCCGGCGGTCCGAGCGCTGCTGCGCCCGCAGCGCCGCGATCTCGTCACCGGCCTTGGCGATCCGGCGGTCGAGCAGGTGAAGCTGGTTCTGTACGGCGTTCCGCCGACCCTCGAACAAACGTCGCTCGCCTTCCAGGATCTCCGCCACGCCGGACACCGAGGCGACGCGCAGCAGTTCGTCCGGAAAGGTCACGGCGTCGGCGGCGGCACGCTCAGCTATCAGCCTGGCCTCCCGTCCGCGTGCCGCCAGGAACTGCTGGTGCACCCTGTCGTACTGGGTCTGCGCCCGGGTCGGGTCGAGGACCACCAGCGGCTGGCCAAGCTCCACCCGGTCGCCCTCCGCGACCATGATCCGCCGGATGATGCCGCCCTCGAGGTGCTGGACGATGCGCTGGCTTCCAGCGACCTGAACCTGGCCCTGGGCGACCGCGCCGGATTCCAGCGGCGCCAGCGCCGCCCAGATGCCGAACACGCCGAAGAACAGGAAGACGATCCCGTAGCCCCACCAGAGCACGCCGCGCCAGCCGGCGGGATTCCGGTCGTCGCCCTCGCCGAGCGGATCGTCAAACCGTGTCAGCTCCCGGAGGCCTTCTTCGCGAACCAGCGTCATCGCCGCCCGCCCTATCCCTGGTCCACCGGGCGGGCGGAGATCGCCTGCACGTTCTGGACCTTGAGCGACGTCGATTGGGCGCGGATCGGCCCCGGCGGCCGGACCACGACGCCGAGACCGCCGATCGGCCGCGGCGTGGCCGCTTCGGCGTTTCCGGGCGCCATCGCGAGCCCCGGGCCGGTCACGCCGGCGGCGGCGATCCCGGTGCCCGGCCGTTCGACCAGGCCTTCGGGCGCGTCCACCTCCATCGCGAACTCGTTGGCCGGCTCGCTGGCGGCAACCGCCGGGCGCGGGACAGGAGGCGTTGGCGACGGCGGGGGCGCGGCCGCCTCCGGGGCCGGCCGCGCCGCGGCGACGGCAGTCGGCGCCGGAGTCGGGGGCTGCGCCAGGCGCAGCGACGGGGACGGCACCGCCGGCGCGGGCGCCGACGGCGGCATCTGCGGGCGTTGCGGACCAGTTGCCATCGACGGCAGGACCTCGTCTCGGGTCCCGAAGCGCTGCACCGCCCCGTTCTGGAGCACCAGAACCTTGTCCATCAGCGACAGGGTCTGCGGCCGGTGGGTGATCAGCACCAGGGTGACACCGCTCGCCTTGAGGGCGCGGACGGCGCCGAGCAAGGCGTCGTCGCCCTGGCTGTCGAGGTTGGCGTTCGGCTCATCGAGCACCACCAGGCACGGATCGCCGTACAGCGCCCGGGCCAGCGCCACGCGCTGGCGCTGGCCGCCCGAGAGGATCTGTCCGGCCCAGCCGATCTCGGTGTCGTAGCCGTTCGGCAGGCGCAGAATCATGTCGTGCAAACCAGCCAGGCGGGCCGCCTTCACGACCTTCTCCGGATCCGGCTCCTCCTCGAGGCGGGCGATGTTCTCGGCGACGGTGCCCGGGAACAGTTCGACGTCCTGAGGCATGAAGCCGACGTAACGGCCGAGTTCGCTACCGTCCCAGGAGAACACATCGGCGCCGTCCAGCCGAACGTTGCCCAGCGTCGGCTTGGCGACCCCGACCAGGAGCCGCGCCAGGGTGGACTTGCCGGAGGCAGACGGCCCGATGACGCCGAGCGACTCGCCGGCGCGGATCTCTAAGGCTATGCGCTGCAGAATCGGCTTGGTCAGGCCGGGCGGCTGGAAGTACAGGTTCTCCACCGACAGGTTGCCGACCGGGGCCGGCAACTCCATCTTCTCCTGCCGCGCGCCGGCCGCCTCAAGAACCTCCTCGATCGCCTTGTAGGCCTGGTAGGCCTCGGCCATCTGCCGGGCCTGACCGACCCCCGACTCGATCGGTTGCAGCGCCCGTCCGAGGATCAGCACCGCCGCGATCATCAGCCCCGGCGTCATCGGCGTCTGCGGGTCGATGATCTGCACCACCGACACCGTCATGATGATCATCTGGACCAGCATGCGCGCCGATTTCGAGATCGCCAGGAAGACGGCAGCGCGGTCGCTGGCCTGGCCCTGCAGGTCGAGCACCTTGTCGTTGGCGGCGTGGTAGCGGCGCAAGATCGCCTGCCGCATCCCCATGCTCTCGACAACGGCGGCGTTGCGCACCGCGGAGTCGGCCGATTGGAAAGCGGTCGCGGAATGCGTCTGGGCCTCCGCCAGGGCGGGCCGGGTCACCCGGTCGTTCACGAGGCCAAGCACCAGCATGACCGCGGCGCCGCCAAGCGCCGCCAACCCCATCGGCGCGTTGACGTAGAAGATGATCAGCAGGAACACAGGGACCCAGGGCAGGTCGAGCATGGTCAGCATGCCCGGTCCGGTCAGAAAGGTGCGCAGCACGGCAAGCTGGCGCAGCACCTGGATCGACCCGGTCTTGGTGCGATCGAGGGCGTCGATGACGATGGCCGAGAGAAGCAGCGGGCCGATCCGACGGTCGATCCAGCGCGACACCCGCACGAACGCAAAGGCACGCACACTGTCGAGGGCCGCCTGCACCGCCAGCGCCATGGTCGCCATCAGCAGCAGCAGCAGCAGGGTCGACGGGCTGCGGCTGGCCAGCACCCGGTCGAAGACCTGGTACATGAACAGCGGCATCGTCAACATCAGCAAGTTGACAAAGAAACTGAACACACCACACGCAGCGAACGCCGCGTAGCAGGCTTTCAGCAGGCGGTGTACGGTGACGGGACCGCGCGACTGCATATTCGCTTTCGCTAGACCGGACTTTCCGCTTCGCTAGACCGGACTTTCCGCGCGTCGCCGCGCGGAAAACACCGTATCACACCATCCGGTCGGCAGCGACCGGACCGTCATGTCAGTCCTCGGTAAACTTGGCCAAGTCGATCTCGCCGTGCCGGAACGGGATCCAGTACTTGGTCTCGGGGTTGAACTGGATTCCGTAGATGTTCGTGCAGAACACCTTCTGCGGCGGCAGCGCGCCGCCGGTTTCCCGTTCGGTGCGCGGCGAATCGACGAGTTCCGACGCCTTGAACTTGGCCCAGGCCGCCGAGACGTCGGAACGCTCCGCCTCCGGAAGGTCGTTGATCTCCATGGCGAGATCCCACGTCTTCTCCAGATCGTTCCAAAGATCGTCCAGGTATGTGCCCATGATCCTCGTCCGTCCTGCGTCTCGTTCGATCGTTCAGCGACGCCGGCTTACACCAAACGCGGCACCCGGCGAAACCTGAAACTTCGGCCTTTGCCGGTCGGCGGGAGTGTCATATGAAACGCCGGCCCTTGTAAACTGCCTGTCTCCTGTAAGGACCGGCGGTAACCGCCGCCGAGACGCGATGATCCCTGGCCCGATTCGGAGCTTCCTGCACCATCGACACCTGATCTGGCAACTCGCCAGGCGCGACGTCGTGGGCCGGTACCGGGGGTCGGCGCTCGGCCTGTTCTGGTCGTTCGTCCAGCCCCTGCTGATGCTCGCCGTCTACACCTACGTGTTCGGCGTGGTCCTGCAGGTGCGCTGGAGCGACCGCCTGCAGGAAGAGGGGGATGTGGCGTTCGCGGTCATCCTGTTCTCCGGCCTGATCGTCCACGGGCTGTTCGCCGAGTGCTTCACGCGGTCGCCGACCCTGGTGCTGGACAACGCCAATTTCGTCAAGAAGGTGATCTTCCCGCTCGAGATCCTGCCGTACACGGTGCTGCTGTCGGCGCTGTTCCACGCCGCGATGAGCATGGTCGTGCTGTTCGGCGCGCATCTGGTGCTGGACCGCGACATGGCCTGGACCGCGCTGCTGCTGCCGATCACGCTGGCCCCGCTCCTGATCATGACGCTCGGGGTCTCCTGGCTGCTGGCGTCGCTCGGGGTGTTCCTGCGCGACATCGGGCAGGTAACGTCGGTGCTCAGCACGGTACTGCTGTTCGTGAGCCCGATCTTCTTTCCGATCGATCGGCTGCCGGAACCGATGCGCGACTTCGTCTACCTCAACCCGCTCAGCGTGATCGTCGACCAGGTCCGGGCCGTTCTGCTGTTCGGCGAGCAGCCGGACTGGCGCGCGCTGGGGATCTACACTCTGGTGGCGCTGGCGGTTGCGCAGCTCGGGTACTGGTGGTTCCAGCGCACCCGGCGCGGCTTCGCCGACGCATTATAGAATTCTTGCCTGCAGCGCCGCCGCCGGCGACGCGTTGACCGGTGCCCTGCAACCCGGTATCCGACCTCGGAACTCCTTGGAAACGGGGACCATGGCGACCACGAACACGCCCACGACTTCCAAGCACGCCGCCGGCGATCGTCCGACGGCGGTGCTGATCCTCGGCATGCACCGCAGCGGCACCTCGGCGCTGACCCGGGTGCTCAACCTGCTCGGCGTCGACCTCGGCTCGGAGCTTATGGCGGCGGCCGAGGGCAACAACGAGACCGGGTTCTGGGAGCATCAGGCGATCGTCGACACCCACGAGGAGCTGATGGCCTCATGGGGAATGCGCTGGCACGATCCCCGGGCGCTGCCCGAGGGGTGGGAACAGGGCAAGGCCGCCGCCCGGGCCCGTCGCGAGATCGAGGCCGTGATCGCTCGCGAGTTCGCGGACCGTCCGGTCTGGGGCGTCAAGGACCCCCGGATGTGCCGCCTGCTGCCGCTGTGGCGCCCGATCCTGGCCGATCTGGGCGTCGAGCCCAGGATCGTCCACATGCAGCGCCAGCCGCTGGAGATCGCGCGGTCGATCGAGCGCCGCGACTTCCTGCCGCGCGGCCTGGCGCTGCTGCTGTGGCTGCGCCACCAGATCGAGGCGCTGCGGGCCAGCGCCGGTCTGCAGCAGTGCTGGGTAACATACGACGGCCTGATGGCCGACTGGCGGACGGCGCTGGCGCCCGTCGCGGCGTCGATCGGCCTGGAGCCGCCACCGGGCGACGGCTCGGCGGCCGGCGTCATCGCGGGCTTCCTGTCGCCGGGCCTGCGCCACCACGTGCTCGACTCCGCCGCCCTCGACGCCGATCCGGCGCTGGCCGACTGGGTCGGCGCACTGTTCACGGAAACCTCGAGGGCGGCCTCCGGCCAGGCCGCCGACCTGGTCGGCACCGCCGAGCGGATCGAGCGCGAGATCGACCGCGCCGGGTTCTACTTCGACGAGACCTTCGCCGCCTGGGGCGCCACCGAACTCAAGCTGCTCGAGCAGATCGCCATCCGGGACGGCCAGATCCGCGAGCGCGACGCGGCGGTGGCTGAACGCGACGGCCGGCTGGCCGAGCGCGACAGCCGGCTGGCCGAGCGCGACAGCCGCATCGTCGAACGCGACCTCCGCATCGTCGAACGCGACCTCCGCATCGTCGAACGCGACCTCCGCATCGTCGAGCAAGAACGCACCATCGCCAGCCTGACGAAGGCGCTGGGCGAAAAGAACGACGTGATCGCCAACCACCGCCAGCAGGCGGAGGATATCAACGCGCACCTGAACGCGCTCACCGGCTCGCTGTCCTGGCGGGTGACGACGCCTCTGCGTTGGCTGCGCACGATCCTCGCCAGGACAGCCGGCATTCTGCGGGTTCGCACCCATCACCTCAGGCCGTTCCGGCTGCAGGGCCTGACGGTCCTAGCCCCCGGCCGCTATCACTCCTCGGGCAACGAGACCCAGATGTCGCTGACGTCGAACCTCGGCTGGCTGCCGTCGGGCTGGGTCGAGGTCAGCTTCCGGTTCGCGGCGTCCCGCACCGCCGTCCCGTGCCTGTTCGCGAGCGCCGACGACAGCCTCACCGAGGCCGACCGGGTCAGGCTCCCGCCGATTCGCGACGGCCGCCTTCGGGCCCTGGTGCACCTGCCCCGGCAGGTCAAGGTGCTGCGCCTCGATCCGGTCCAGTGGGAGGGCGAGTTCACCCTCGAGGATCTGAGGTTCCGGGAACTCAACCAGACCTCCGCGACGCTGCGCAACGCCGCGCGCCTGGCGGCCGGGCTGGTCCGGGAACCGCACCGGATCAAGCGAGCGGCCAAGAGCGCGCTGACGGTGTACCGCTGCGGCGGCCTTGAGGGAGTACGGCAGAGGCTGTTCACGTCGAGCCATGGCGGCACCAGCGACTACGGCACCTGGGCGGCGATGTACGACACCCTGACCGACGAGGACCGCGGAGCGATCAAGCGCCACATCGACGCGCTGCCGGTGAAGCCGAAATTCTCGCTCGTCATGCCGACCTACAACACGCCGCCCGAGGTGCTGCGCAAGGCCATCGCGTCGGTCCGCGCCCAGCTCTACCCGTCGTGGGAGCTGTGCATCGCCGACGACGCCTCGACCGCCGCCGGCACCCGCGGCGCCCTCGAGGCGATCGCCGGGCTCGACGACCGCATCAAGGTGACCTTCCGGGAGAGCAACGGCCACATCTCGGCCGCCTCGAACACCGCGCTGGCGATGGCCACCGGCGACTATGTGGCGCTGCTCGACCACGACGACGAACTCCCCGAGCACGCCCTGTACCGGGTCGCCCTGGAGCTGAAGGCGCACCCCGAGGCGGCGATCCTGTACAGCGACGAGGACAAGATCGACGGCGACGGCGCGCGCTACCAGCCGTACTTCAAGCCCGACTTCAACCCCGACCTGTTCCTGGCTCAAAATCTGGTCAGTCACCTCGGGGTCTACCGCCGCGACCTGCTGGAGCAACTCGGCGGGTTCCGGCTGGGCTTCGAGGGCAGCCAGGATCACGACCTGGCGTTGCGCGCCAGCGAGCGGGTCCGCCCGGACCAGATCCGGCATATCCCCTCGGTGCTCTACCACTGGCGCGCCATCGAGGGCTCGGTGGCCACCACCACCGAAGCCAAGCCCTACGCCCTCGACGCCGCCCGCCGCGCGATCCGCGAGCATCTGGGACGTCAGGGCATCGAGGCCGAGGTGGTCGAGGGTCCGGGAGGCGTCGGGCACCGCGTGCTGTTCCCGCTGCCGGCCACACCGCCGCTGGTGTCGGTGGTGGTGCCGACGCGCGACCGCCTGGACCTGCTGCGCACCTGCGTCGACGGGCTGATCGGCAAGACCGACTACACCAACTGGGAGCTGCTGATCGTCGACAACGGCTCGCAACTCCAGGAGACCCTCGACTGGCTCGCCGAGCTGGTGCAGCGCGAGCCGCGCGCCCGGGTGATCCGCGACGACGGGGCCTTCAACTTCTCGCGTCTCAACAACCGCGCCGCCGTCGAGGCCCGCGGCGAACTCCTGCTGCTGCTCAACAACGACGTCGAGCCGATCGACCCGGCCTGGATGACCGAGATGGTGCGCCACGCGGTCCGCCCGCACGTCGGCATCGTCGGCGCCAAGCTGTACTACCCGGACGACACGGTGCAGCACGCCGGAGTCGTGCTCGGCCTCGGCGGCATCGCCGGCCACGTCCATCGTGGGCTGTTCCGCGACGACCCCGGCTATTTCGGCCGGGCCGGGGTGGTGCAGGACATGACCGCCGTCACCGCCGCCTGCCTGATGGTGCGCAAGTCGATCTACGACGAGGTCGGCGGCCTGGACGAAGAGAACCTGGCGGTGGCGTTCAACGACATCGACTTCTGCCTGCGGGTGCGAGAGAACGGCCACCGTATCCTGTGGACCCCGTACGCGACCCTGTACCACTACGAATCGGTCAGCCGCGGCAACGACATGGACCCGGACAAGATCGACCGGTTCAAGCGCGAGATCGCCTACATGAACGAGCGCTGGAACGACATCATCGCGAGCGACCCGAACTACAACCTGAACCTGGCGATCGACATGCACGTCCCGAGCCTGGCGTTCCCGCCGCGCCAGGACCGGGCGTGGGAAACCTACCTGAAGGGGTAGGCAGCCGCCGACCCCCTACTCCGCCGCCGCCCGTCCGGATCCCGATTGCCGGCTGACCAGCCGGGCGTAAAGCCCGCCCCTGGCCAGCAGCTCGTCGTGACGGCCGATCTCGGCGACCCTGCCGCGGTCGAGCACGACGATCCGGTCGGCCTCGCGCACCGTCGACAGGCGGTGGGCGATCACCACCGTGGTGCGGCCCTGCTGCAGGCGGTCGAGGGCGCCGCGCACCAGCCGCTCGTTGACCGCGTCGAGGTGCGAGGTCGCCTCGTCGAGGATCAGCACGGGCGCGTCCTTGAGGAACGCCCGGGCGATCGCGACGCGCTGGCGCTGGCCGCCGGACAGGCTGGCGCCGCGCTCGCCGACCGGGGTCGCGAGGCCGTCCGGCAGGCCGTCCACCAGATCGCCGAGGGCGGCGTGCTCCACGGCGGCCCGCAACTCGGCCTCGCTGGCGTCCGGGCGGGCCATGCGGATGTTGGCCTCCAGCGTGTCGTTGAAGAGGTAGGTGTCCTGGGCGACCAGGGCGACGCGGTCCAGCACCTGGTCGATACGGTGATCCCGCAGGTCGCGGCCGTCGAGCAGGACACGCCCGGTCTCGGGATCCCAGAACCGCATCAGCATCTGCGCGGTGGTGGTCTTGCCGGCTCCGGACGGGCCGACCAGGGCCACGGTCTGGCCGGGCTCGACGTCGAAGCTGACGCCATCAAGCGCCGGCCGGTCGGTGCCGGGGTAGCGGAACCGCACATCCTCGACGCGGATCGCCGCGCCCCGCTCGGGCCGCGCCGTCGCCACGCCCGGGCCGTCCTGCACCACCGGGACCTCGACCTCGACCGAATGCACGCGGCGGGTGGCGCCGAGGGTGTCGGCGAGTTGCCGGCCGATCTGCGCGATCTCCGACACCGGCAGGAAGGCGGCCAGCGCCAGCAGCGTCAGCAGCGGCAGCAGGCCGGCGTCGATCGCTCCGGCCGAGGCGCGGGCGGCCCCGGTCACCACGATGGCGAGGCCGCCGAGCCCGGTCAGGACCTCCAGCAGGCTGTGCTGGGCGGTCAGCTCCCGGAAGAACGGCATGCGGTGGCGGACGTGGTCGTCGGTCAGCCGGTCCAGGGCGTCGGCCCGCACCGCCTCCTGCCGGTTGGCGACGATCTCGCCGATGCCCTGGACCGAGTCGACGGCGTGCGCCGCCAGTTCGCCCGCCACCTCGCGGGCCCGGGAGCCGAGGCTGTCGACCCGGCCGCGCATCAGCCACGGGCACAGCCCGACCGCCAACAGGAACGGCGTCAACGCCACCGCCAGCCAGGGATCGGCCCAGGCCAGCGTCGCCAGCACCGCCGCCGGTACCAGCACCGCCACGAAGGCCGGGGCGACGGTGTGGGCGAAGAAATACTCGACCAACTCGACGTCCTGAGTGGCGATGCCCATCAGGTCGCCGGTGCGGCGCCGCACAAGATAGGCCGGCGCCAGCTTGTCGAGCTTGTCGAACAACGCGATCCGCATTTCCGCCAGCAGCCGGAACGCGACGTCGTGGGCCAGCCAGGACTCCGCCCAGTGCAGGATCCCGGCCAGCGGCGCGGTCACGAACAGCCACGGCAGCAGCGGCTCGAACGGCCGCCCCTCCTTGAGCGCCAGCACGATCAGCGCGCTGATCACGCCGACCCCGATGAACGCGACGACCCGCGCCACCCCGAACACGAAGGTCGCCGTCATCCGCACCTTCCAGGGCGCGATCATGCCGAGCAGCAGGGCGATCAGCAGGCCCCAGCCGAGGCCCTCGGCCGCCACGATGCCCTCGGTCGGACCGCCAAGCGCATCGTGTCGGCGCTCGGTGACAGGCTCCGGAGCGGCTTCCACGGCGACCGGATCGAGCGCCGCGTCGCCGGCGGCACGCTCGGAATCGCGGACCTGCTCGGCCATCAGCGTGGCGTAGACGCCGCCCTTGGCCATCAGCTCGCGGTGCGGCCCCTCCTCGACCACCCGGCCCTGGTCGAGCACCAGGATCCGGTCGCAGTCGACGACGCTGGACAGGCGGTGCGCCAGGATCAGGGTGGTCCGGCCGCGCATCAGCCGGTCGAGGGCCGCCTGGATGGTCGCCTCGTTCTCGGCATCGACGGCCGACAGCGCCTCGTCGAGCACCAGGATCGGCGCGTCGCGCAGGATCGCCCGGGCAATCGCCACGCGCTGGCGCTGGCCGCCCGACAGCTTGATGCCCTTCTCGCCGATCGGCGTGTCGTAGCCCCGCGGCAGGCCGGCGACGAAGTCGTGGATGTTCGCCGCCCGGGCGGCCTCGATCACCTGGGATTCCGTGGCGCCCGGCCGACCGAGCCGGATGTTCTCGCCGACCGTGCCGTGGAACAGGAAGGCGTCCTGCTGGACCACCGCGACGCGCGAGCGGATCGCCTCGAAAGGCAGGCTCCGCAGGTCTTCGCCGCCGATCCGAACGGAGCCGGAATCCGGGTCGTAGAAGCGCAGCAGCAACCGCACGATCGAGGACTTGCCGACCCCCGAGGGACCCACCACGCCGATCCGCTCGCCCGGCCGCACCGCGAAGCCGAGGCGCTCGTGGGTGACCCGGCGCGCGCCCGGATAGGTGAACCGCACGTCCTCGAAGACGATGCTCGGCTCCAGGTCGGGGACGGCGCGCGACGGCGCGTCGGCGACCGGCGGGGTGGCGTCGAGCAGCCGGTACAGCCCCTGGGCGGCGGACAGCCCGACCATCCCCTGGTGCAGAACCGAGCGCAGGTCGCGCATCGGCCGGAAGATCTCCACCCCCATCAGCAGGATCACCAGCAGCGCCGAGAGCTGCATCGCGCCGGCCTCGACCCGGTAGGCGCCGAGCGCCAGCGCCGAGGCGGCGCCGAGGGCGATCGAGGCGTCGGTGATGCCGCGCGCCAGGGTGTTGGTCCCGAGCACCCACATGGTGGTGCGGAACAGCTCCCGCGCCTTGTCGGCCAGCACCGCCGCGCGCTCGCCCGAGCGGCCGAACGCCTTGAGGGTGGCGAGGCCCTGGATCGCGTCCAGCAGCTCGGCGGCGAACGTGGCGTAGGCCCGCTGCCGGGCCTTGGAGTTCGCGGTGTCGCGCTTGTGCCACGCCGCCGGCGCCAGCAGCGCCAGCAGCGCGAAGCCGACCATCACCGCCGCCACCGGCAGGTCGAGCCAGGCGACGAAGGCGAAGATCAGCACCGGCGTCAGCGCCGCCACCAGCAGCTGCGGCAGGTACTGGCCGAAATAAGTCTCGAGCTGCTCGACGCCGTCGATCAGCGTCAGGGTCAGGTCGCCGGAGCGCTCGACCCCGACATAGGCCGGTCCGAGCGCCATCAGCCGCTCGAACAGCGCGCGCCGCAGCCGCTTCTGAACGATCGCCGCGGTTTCGTGGGCAACCATGGTGCGCCACTGCTCGAAGACCCCGCGCAGCACCATCACCACCGCGATGCCGGCCGCCGCCGGCGCCACCTCGGCCAACCCGCCGCCGGCGAACACCTGCGCGATCAGCCAGCCCAGCAGCGCCAGCCGCGCGACGCCCAGCGCCACCGCGATCAGGCCGATCAGGACCGCCCAGGCGATCCGCCCGCGCACACCCTTGGTGAACGCCCAGAGGCGCGGTTCGAAATGCATGCCGGCAACTCCCAACGGCCCGGTCGACGATCGACGGCGACCCTACCGCCGAACGCTTTCGTTCGTCCGTCGACAAATTCGAGGACCGGCCGTAGAAAAACGCACACCGCCGACGGGCTGGCGGTTGCTGGAGTGTCACCATGATCGGCGACTGGGACAACCTTCGAGTCTTCCTGGCGCTGGCCGAGGAGGGCAACCTGACGGCGGCGGCCAAGCGGCTGCGGGTCAGCCACCCGACCGCCGCAGCGCCGCATCCGGGCACTCGAGGACGAGCTCGGCGCCCGGCTGTTCGACCGGTTGCCGGACCGCTTCCAGCCGACCGCGCAGGCGCTTGAACTGCTGCACGACGTCAAGGAGATGGAGCGCGCCTCGCAGTCCATCGACCGCCGCAGCGCCGGTCTCTCGGGATCGCACCTCGGCACCGTGCGGATCTCGGTCGACGAGACCATGGCCGACTTCCTCGGCCGGCATCTGGCGCGGCTGCGCGCCAACAACCAATGCATCGAGTTCGAGATCGCGGTGGCGCACACCTTCGCGAACCTGTCGCGGCGCGAGGCCGATCTGCTGATCCGCGACCGGGTGCCGGATCTGGCAAGCCTGGTCGGACGCAAGCTCGGGGCGTTCGGCTACGCGGTCTACGCCACCGCCGCCCTCGCCGCCGGCTGCGACGGCTCGCCGGCGGCGCTCCAGGACCTGCCGTGGGTCGGTTTCGACGACGAGCACCAGTACATGCCGGGCCAGGCCTGGCAGGCCGCGCTGCTCGGCAACCGCCGGCCCGAGGTGCGAACCAACAACGGCGTGGTCCTGGCCAACGCCGTGCGCGGCGGCAACGGCGTCGGCGTGCTGCCCTGCTTCATCGGCGACCCGGATCCGGCGCTGGCCCGCCTCACCCCGGTTCTGGAGGAGACCCGCGCCGAGCAATGGCTGCTGGTGCACGCCGACCTCCGCGGCGTGCCACGGGTCCGCATCGTGATGGACGCGCTGGCCCAGCTGTTCCGGGAGTGCCGGACGGAGATCGAGGGGGAGGCGGCGGCATCGACGCGGGTCACGGAAGCGGCCGACTAGAGCACTTTCTCAGCTGATCGAATCGTAGGCGATGCCCGGAGGGCTCGATTTCTGGCTCAAGATACAGGCTGGTGAAGGAGGCCAGCCTGAATGAACCGCCGTTCGCCAGCGCCGGAGCCGAGCTGCGCTTCCTACAGCCCAATTTCAACCCGATCGAGATGGCCTTCGCCAAGCTGACGGGCCTTGCTCAAGAAGCAAGTACCCAGAATGTCGACGACCTCTGAAACACCATCGCCCGCGGCATCGACACCCCGGTCGAGTATCTCAACTACTTCGCTGCCGCAGGTTATGATTGAGAATGATCGGAAATGATCTGGCATCTAATGTTTTGCGACCTACCTTCCGGCGGCGGCGACCGTCGACCGTCCACACGGTCAAGCTTCGGGTCACGGCCGGTCCAGCAATACTGACTTTGGCGGCAGACTCAGGTGAACACGAACCATTCCGCTTGGAGCTGTTCCGGCGGAACACCCGCCAAACGTACGAAGTTCGATCCGAGGTCAAACTCGGTATCACCGTCAAGGGTGGTCGTCGCGACCGCCTGCAGATCCTCGAAACTATCTATCCCGGTGCCGTTGACGTCCGCTGACAGAGCCAATCGGTCGCCGGCAGCGCCGTCGAAGTCCACAATCACGTCGGTGCCGTTTGCGTCGCCGATCAGCACCAGATCGGCCCCTTCTCCGGTGTGGATCGTATCGTTGCCTTTGCCCGCGACCAGGGTGTCATTGCCTTGCCCGCCAAATAGGACATCGTCACCATGCCCACCGAACAGGACGTCGCCATCCTGCCCGCCATAGAGCGTGTCCGCCCCCTTATTGCCATAGAGTACGTCGCTGCCCAGGTTGCCGTACAAGATGTCGTCACTCTGGCCGCCGACCAGGGTGTCGGCGTCCTGCCCACCGAACAGCGTATCAAACGCTTGGCTTCCGTAGATCAGGTCGTCGCCCTGGTTTCCGTATAGGACGTAGCCGTCACTGTCCTGCGCACCGCCGGACGGCTCGATCTCGCCCGTCGCCACGGGAAGAACTGCCTTGTAACCCGCTGTGCCGTCGACCTCTCCGTCGGTGCCCGCACCGACGCCGGCCGGCACTGACAGCCCATGCAGCACAATCTCGCGGAACTCCAGCGGCAAGATGTCGTCGCCTTCGAAGGCGATGTTGTTCAGCGGGTCGCCGAACAGTTCGTCGTCCCCCAAGTCGAAGGTCCGGGCGTAGGATATGGAGCCGTCGGGGGCGGTCGGGAACGACCCCTCCGGATCCGTCAGAGACAGGATGATCGGACCGTACGCGGCCGCACCTTCGGACACCTCGATGATCCCGTCGCCGTCGGTGTCGTCGGCGGCGGTCGGGCTGAAGGAGTCGAGCGGCGTGCCGTTCGCGAGATCGGGCTGACCGTCCCCGTCGGCGTCGAACCGGCCGTGAATGTGCTGCGCGTGAGACTGGCCAGGCTCTAGCCCGTCGGCCTCGATCTGGACCGTGACCTCATTGGCGGCCCGGTCGAGCGTGATGCTGGCCGTGCCCGCAACGCCCGACTCGTTCAACTCTCCCAGGATCGCGGTGAACGTCAGCGGCTGAGCATCAGCCGCCCAAAGCACGTCGTCACCGGCGCCGCCGCTTATCACGGAGTTACCAGCGACCCCGATGACCAGATCGTTCTGGCCGGGGCCCACCAATGTTTGCTCGCCGAATTCCCCCACGACCAGCGTCGACACTCCGGCCGGGATGTCAACCTCCTCAATCTCGCCCGAAGCAACCGGCAGGACCACCTTAAAGCCTCCCGTGCCGTCGACCTCGCCTGCGGTACCCTCACCAGCGCCTTCCGGTACCGAGCGGCCATGGAGGACGATCTCGCGCAAATCGAGCGGCAAAAGGTCGTTGCCCTCAAAGTTGTCCTCGAACGGTTCGTCGTCGCTCAGATTGAAGCTGCGAGTGTAGGAGATCATGCCGTCCTCGGCGGTCGGGAACGAGCCAGTCTCGTTGTCCAGCGTCAGAATGATCGGCCCGTACGAGGCGGCGCCCTCCCCGACCTCGATGAAGCCGTCGCCATCGGCGTCGTCAGCCAACGTCGGATTAACCGAATCGACCGGCGTGCCGTCAGCGTCGAACCGTCCGTGGATGTGCTGGGGGTGAGGTTGGCCTTCCTCCAGGCCGTCCGCCGCTATGTGGACGGTCATCAACTCCTGATCGTCGATAGTCACGAACGCCGTGCCTACGACGCCAGAACTGTTCAGCGGCGAGAGCCCTGCGGTGTATCCTGCGGTGCCGGCTCCGATGTCTCTGACAATGGCCATTCTTCGTAGCTCCCGATGGCTGGCGGCCATTGACGCCCATCGCCGAGGCGGCCGGACATAGAAGCACGAGAGTGGCGGAATGTTCCCAGGAGCGGCCGGAGCGAGGTAGCGTCTTGTGATAGGCTGATAGGTGCCGCCGTGGGCTGCCCGCATATCGAGAATTTTGCCACTCGCTCACGGCACACTGTTCCGACCAAAACATTTCCGCAGGGCGTCAGACTGGTTACGATCCCGTATCGCGCGTGCATGCCCAGCCCGTATCGCGCGTGCATGCCCAGGAGATGCTCCTTGTCCTCTATTTCCGACACCTTCACCGCCGAGGGTGGCTGCACCTGCGGGGCGGTGCGCTACCGGATGACGGCGCGGCCGTTGTTCGTGCATTGCTGTCACTGCACCTGGTGCCAGCGCGAGACCGGCGCGTCGTTCGCGCTCAACGCCATGATCGAGGCGGATCGCGTGGTGCTGCTGAGCGGCGAGCCGGCGGTGGTGCTCACGCCCTCGGCGAGCGGCGCGGGCCAGCGGATTTCGCGCTGCCCGAGCTGCCGGATCGCGCTCTGGAGCAATTACGCTGGCTCGGGCGAGAAGGTGCGTTTCGTGCACGTCGGAACGCTTGACGAGCCCGCGCGCCTGCCGCCCGAGATCCACATCTTCACGGCGTCGAAACAGCCGTGGGTGGTGCTGCCGCCCGACATGCCGGCGGTCGCGGAGTTCTACGACCGCGACGAGCACTGGCCGGCCGACAGCCTCGCCCGACGGCGCGCGCTGCTCGGGTAGCCCAGCTTCGCACCATCCAGCCTCAGGGCGACGTGTCGGCCCCGGCGATCCGCGCGGGCGAGAACAGCCGCGCCAGGATGGCGACGCCGAGCGCGATGTAGACGGCGCAGCCGATCGCCAGCGCCTCCATCGACACGCCGAGATCCAGCAGCACGCCGAGCAGGGCCGGCGACAGCGCGCTCGCCACCACCGAGCACGCGGTCACCAGCGCCCGAATCGCGCCCAGATGCAGCACGCCGTACAATTCGGCCCACAGCGTGCCCAGCAGGGTCGAGCTGAAACCGGCGGTGACGCCGGCCGCCATCAGGAACAGGTAGCCGGACCAGAGCGGATCGAAACTCGCGAGCACGACCATGCCGAAGCCGAGCGGCGCCAGGTAGAAGCGCGCGGTGCGCCGGGCGCCGATACGGTCGATCACCGGCCCGGCGACCAGCGAGGTGCCGACCTGACAGATGGCGTAGCCGACATAGCCGGCGGCGAAGGCGCCGAGGCTCCAGCCCTTCACCTCGGTCAGGTGAACCTGGTGGAACAGGATGCCGGTGACGATGAAGGACGGCGCCATCGCCGCCACCAGAACGCGGTGGAAGACCGGATCGCGCGCCACTTCCCGGCGCGTCCATTGCCGGGCACCGGGCGCGCCGCCGCCGGCCCGGGACACCAGGGAATCGTGGCGGCGACCGTGGCCGGCCAGCAGAAGCAGCGCGATCGGCAGGAACACCAGCGCCGCCAAAGCCGCCGAGCCGCCGTAGGTCTCGCGCCATCCGAACGCCGCGATCGCCGCCACCACCGCGATCGGCCAGACCGCCTCGCCGGCCGGGAAACCGAGGGTCGCCAGGCTGACGGCCTTGCCCCGGATGGCGGGATCGGCGTAGCGCGCGGTCGCGGTAACCGCGGTGTGCGACGCGAGGCCCTGTCCGAAGAACCGCAACAGGAAGATCGCAAGGCACAGGGTGACGGGGCCGGCCGCCAGCGCCGCCGCCGTCGACGCCACCGCGATCCCGACGAGCACCAGCGCCGCGAACACCCGCAGATCGATGCGGTCGATCATCCCGCCGGCCCAGACCAGCAGGAAGCCGCTGGCCAGGGTGGCGATCGAATACAGCGCCCCGAAGCCGGCGTGGCCGAGCCCGAACGCCTCGTGGAACTGGTGGGCGAACAGCGAGATGAAATAGGTCTGGCCGGCGCTGGAGGCGAACGCCATCAGGAAGCCGAAGGCGAGCAGCCGCCAGTCCGCCCGCAGCGCCGCCAGGCTGGCGTACCTCATCGCGCGTCTTCCGGCAGGAGTGCGGCAGGCTGCTTCCTGGTCTCAGCCATCAGGTGCGCCAGCGCAGCGTCGCCTCGCGGACCGGGTTCTCGAACGGGGTACCGTCGGCGCGCCATCCCGCGTAGGACTTCTTCAGCCGGTAGTACCACTTGGCCTGCAGGTCGACGTCGCCGAGCAGCAGGAGCGTGGGGTTGTGAACGAGACCGTGCCGCTGGCGGGTCAGGACCTCCCGGTCCTGGCCGAGAAACCGCCGGGCGAACGGCGCCAGAATCGGCTTCAACAGGGTCAGCCAGGGGACCGTCCAGAAGATCATGTGGTGGATCTCGGTGGTGTTCGCGTCGATCGGCGTCACCACGGTCACCCCGCAGACCCTGTGGCGGCCGATCTCGATGTCCTCCACCCGGATGCCGGGCAGCATGAACCGGATCTCGGTGGTCGGGGTTCCACCGAGCAGCCTGTAGGCCGCCGAATTGGTCGACGGCGCGTGCCGCACCATCACGAAGCCGAACTCGCTGGGAGCGAAGCGCTTCGACTTCTCATGGATCGATTTCGGCGTGCGCCACCACCAGTTGGTGTGGACGAACGGCCCGTGCGCCGGATCGACCAGACCGACGGCGGCGTGGTCGATGTGGCAATCGAACACCATCCTCTGAACCAGACCCGGCGGCCTGTCGGTCACCGCCGGGAGCGTCGGCGGCGGCACCGCCGGCTCCCGTACCGAGCGCGGATCCGCCGGCATGTAGATCCAGATGCCGCCGTGGCGGTCGACCACCGGGTAGTTGCGGACCCGGATCCGGTCAGCCTCGCCGGCCTGGTCGGCGGTCAGCGACGGGATGGCGGTGCAGCGGCCGTCGGTAGCGAACCGCCAGCCGTGGTAGCAGCACTCGACCTCGCAGCCGTCGAACCGGCCGTAGGACAGAGGGATGCCGCGGTGCGGGCAGATGTCGCGCAGCGCGAACACGCCACCATCCGCGGCACGGCCGAGGAGAATGGGTTCGCCGAGCAGTGTCTTCGCCTGCATCGCCCCCGACCGCAGGTCGGCGGACGGCATGGCGAAGTACCAGATGTCTCGAAGAAACTGGTCGTCGGAAGGGATGGCTGGCGGCATGCCGCGGACATTGCCACCGGCACCCGTCCCAGGCAACTGCGCCAAAACGTCTACACGCCGTTGCCGGCAACGGCGTCCACCGGCATCCGCGCGACATGGGTGATCAGGCACTCGATCGCGCGGCCGGTCCGGGTGACCGGCAGGATGATCTTCTCATGCAGGAATCGCCGGTCCTCGCGCTGGAAGTCGTCCGCCAGTTCGACCCGGACAACCCGGTAGGTGTTGACCAGGGGGCGCCGGGTCGCCATCACCAGATCGTACTGGTCGCGGACGATGCGGTGCATGCGTTCGGGATAGGACGAGAGATACCGGCCGGTCATGTCGACGCCCATGTCCTCGGCCACCGCCCCGCCGAACACCCGGCAAAGATAGTCGTCGCGCCCGTCGTCGCGGTCGTAGACGCACAGCGATCCGACCAGATCGGCAAGGTCCATCACATCGAAGGTGTCACGCGGGACCATCCACTCGTCGTGGCCGGCCGCCATCCAGCGCTTGAACAGCCGGCGGTTCGCCGCCATCGCGATCAGGCCGCCGTCTCCCGGCGCCAGCGACGCTTCGCCCTCCTTGGTCCAACGGAGTTCGGTGCGGTAGTGGAGTGTCGGAATCATCCTCGGGCGAGCCCCCATCCCGCCGGGGCCGTAGGCTAATCCCCAAGGACGGTGCGATCCAGCGCGTTCTCGGCCGGCGCGGCGAGGAATCCACGGCTCGACCGCGGGACGCGTCGAGCCGCAGGGTCAGTAAATGAGCTGGTCGTCGCCGCTGGAGCCGCCGATCACGATCTCGCCGCGGTCCGCCAGATCCTTCGCCGACTGCACCATGGCCTGCTGGGAATCCTCGACATCCTTCAGCCGGATCGGCCCGAGCGCCTGCATGTCCTCGCGCATCAGCTTGGCGGCGCGTTCCGACATGTTCGAGAAGAACAGGTCCCGCAACTCCTCCGACGCGCCTTTCAGCGCGATCACCAGCTTGTCCTTGTCGACCGCCCGCAGCAGGGTCTGCACCCCGGCGGGATCGAGGCGCTGCAGATCCTCGAAGGTGAACATCAGCGAGCGGATGCGCTCGGCCGCGTCCTTGTTGCGCTCCTCCAGCGCCGACAGGAACCGGCTCTCGGTCGCGCGGTCCAGATTGTTGAAGATCTCCGCCATCATCTCGTGGCTGTCGCGCCGGTTGGTGCGCGCCAGGGTCGACATGAACTCGGTGCGCAGCACGCGCTCGACGTCCTTCTCGATGTCCTTGTTGACCGCCTCCATGCGCAGCATGCGCATGACGACCTCCATGGCGAAGTTCTCCGGCAGGGTCGCCAGCACCTTGGCGGCGTGGCCCTGCTGGATCTTGCCGATGATGACGGCGACGGTCTGCGGGTACTCGTTCTTCAGGTAGTTCGCCAGCACCTGCTCGTTCACGTTGGCGAGCTTGTCCCACATGGTGCGGCCGGCCGGACCCCGGATCTCCTCCATGATGTCGGCGACGCGATCCTCGCCGAGCACCTTGGTCAGCAGGCGCTGGGTGGAATCGAGCGAGCCGACCAGCGAGCCGGTGGAGGACACCTGTTCGGCGAATTCCACGAACAGCCGCTCGACGATGTTCGAGGACACCGTGCCGAGGCCGGCCATGACCTGGGAGATCTCCTTGATCTCCTCGTCGTCCATCTGGCCGAACAGCTTGGCGGCCTGCTCCTCGCCAAGCGACATCAGCAGGATGGCAGCCTTCTCGGGCCCAGTGACGCTGCGATATTCTTCCCGCGTGCGCATGCTGGCGCGCCGATCCCTGTACGTCCCGCAATAGAATCAAAGCCTGACTTATGACTTTATCAGAACCCGGCGCCTGCTCATAGGCCCGCCGCAAGAGGGCAGCGCTGACGGAGCGGCGGATGGATCGCGGCTCGCGCTGCGCTTGGCCGGGATGACGGCAGGGGCGTCGGGTCGACAATAAAATGCGTCGCCCGAATAAAAAGCGTCGCCCGGTCGGCTCTCACCGATTGCGCCGATAAAGACATAAAGATATCTTTATATCGGTATTGCATCAGGAGGTCGCATGGAGGCGTTGCTGTCAGGGTTGCGGGCGGTTGCGGAACCGACACGGTTGCGCCTGATGGCGCTGTGCGCCCGAGCTGAACTGTCGGTGACGGAATTGGTAACGATCTTGGGGCAAAGCCAGCCGCGGGTGTCTCGCCATCTCAAGCTGATGGTCGAAGCCGGCGTCCTGGAGCGCAACCGCGAGGGCGCGCGCGCCTTCTACCGGCCGGCTGAACGCGGTCCGCTGGCCGACATGGCACAGGCGCTGGTTGCGCTCGTCCCGCTCGACGATCCGGCGATCGTCGACGACCTCGCCCGGCTCGACCGGATCCGCGAGGAACGATCGGAGCGGGCCAGCCGGTACTTCCAGGCAAACGCCGCTCGCTGGGAGGAACTGCGCGGCCTGTACGTCGACGACGCGGTCGTCGATGCCCGCCTGCTGGCCGCCATCGAGGAAGAACCCGGCGGCGACCTGCTCGACATTGGCACCGGGACCGGGCGTGTCCTGGAAATGGCAGCCGACCACGTCCGCAGCGCCGTCGGCATCGACAACGCGAGGCCGATGCTCGACATCGCGCGCGCCAATCTCGACAAGGCCGGTCTCCGGCACTGCCAGGTGCGGCTGGCGGACATGTACCGGCTGCCCTTTCCGGCCGAGCGATTCGACGCGGTGACCGTCAACATGGTGCTGCACTACGCCGAATCCCCCGGCGCTGTCCTGGCGGAGGCCTCTCGGGTGCTCAAGCCCGGCGGCCGCCTGATCGTGGTCGACTTCGCGCCGCACGAGCTGGTCGAGTTGCGTGACGACCACGAGCACCGCTGGCTGGGGTTTGCGGAGGGTGAGGTCGCCCGGATCGCCGCCCACGCCGGCCTGATCCTGGAGCCGACCATCGCGGTCGAGGGCGAGCCCCTGACCGTCTGTCTTTGGCGAGCCCGCCGGGCCCCGGCCGCCCGCATCGCCGCCGCGTCCTGAGGAGACCATGATGAACCGCATCCCCTCGATCAGCTTCGAGTTCTTCCCGCCCAAGGACGCCGCCGGCGAAGCCAAGCTGTGGGAAACCCTTGACAAGCTGGCGCCCTACGGCCCGCGCTTCGTGTCGGTAACCTACGGCGCCGGCGGCAGCACCCGGGAGCGCACCAGCGGCATCGTCACGCGGATCAAGCGCGAGACCGGTCTGGAGCCGGCGGCGCACCTGACCTGCGTCGGCGCGACCCGCGACGCGGTCGACGAGTTGGCACGCGGCTGGTGGCACTCCGGCATCCGCCACGTCGTCGCGCTGCGCGGCGATTCGCCGGCTGGGACCGGACCCTACGCGCCACACCCCAGCGGGTACGCCAACGCCGCCGAGCTGACCGCCGGACTGCGCCGGGTCGGCGACTTCGAGATCTCCGTCGGCGCCTACCCGGAATCGCACCCGGATTCGGCGTCACCGGAATCCGACTTGGACAACCTCAAGCGCAAGCTCGACGCCGGCGCCACGCGCGCGATCACCCAGTACTTCTTCGACGCCGCGACCTTCCTGCGGTTCCGTGACCGCTGCGCCGCCGCCGGCATCACAGCACCGGTCGTGCCGGGAGTGTTGCCGGTGACCAACTTCAAGAAGGTCGTGGAGTTCTCCGCAGCCTGCGGCGCCACCGTGCCGGCTTGGATGGCAGAGCTGTTCGCCGGACTGGACGACGATCCGGAGACACGGCAACTGGTCGCGGCCACGACCGCGTCGGAGTTGTGCCTCGCGCTGATGGCCGAAGGCGTGCAGGACTTCCATTTCTATACCCTGAACCGGCCGCAACTGGCGGCGGCGATCTGCCGCCGGCTTGGCGTGCGTCCGGAACTGGAAGCGGCGGCGTGACGGCTGCCGGCTTCATAACGGCGGCGCGCGGCTCCCCGTTGCCGGTCTCCGGTGGGCTGGGCGAGGCACTCGCAGGCTTTGGGGCGTCCTGTCTCGAGGTTCTCAACCTCGAGCAACCGCGGGCGGTGCGCGCAGCCCACATGGCTTATCTAGCGGCCGGCGCCGGGGTGATCCGGACCAACACCGCGGCCGCCTCGCCCGAGCGGCTGGACCGTTGGCGCATGCACGACGAGGCGTTCATCGTCTGCTACATGGCGGCCGAACATGCCGCCGAGTGCGCTCGCGCGGCCGCCGCCAAGACCGGCATCGCCCGCCAAGTGCTCGGGGTGGCGCGGGTCGAATCGCGCGTCCGCCAACTCGGCTTCCTCTCGCTCGACCGGGTCGAGGCAGCGGCCCGCACCATGGCGGCCGGGCTGGCCGGCGGCGGGGTCGACGCGATCGTGATCGAGATCAACCAGGACCGCACCCGGCTGGCCGCGGCCATCGACGGAGCCCGGCGTGGCATGGCCGACGCCGGACGGTCGCTGCCGGTGCTTCTGACGCTGCGCTACGATCCGATGTTCGCACCGCCGCACCGGGACCGGGTGACCGACGATCTGGCGCACGCGGCCGCGGCCGCCGCCGGCCTCGGGATCGCCGCGCTCGGGATCGCCAACGCCGATCTGGCCGATGGCTGGGCAGCCACCCTGCGGGCGGTCGCCCGAGCCTACCCTGGCCCGTTGCAGGTGGAGGCATCCCCGGCGTCGTCCGACCTCACCGAGGTCCTCGAGGATCCGGTCCTGGCGCCGCGACTGGCCCTGGTTGGCGGCGGCGCGTCGCCGACCGACACCGCGTGTCTTCGCGCGCGCCTGATTTCCCGGCAACAGCGGCAGGACGGCTCCGGTCGCCCGCCGGCCGCCAACGACCGCATTGCCGTGCCCGCACGCCGACCGAAAGGACATTCATGACACGAGTCGACCGTCTCGAAGCCCTCGACATCCTCGCCGCGCAGCGCGTCGTGGTGCTCGACGGCGCGATGGGGACGATGATCCAGAACCTCAAGCTCCAGGAGGGCGACTTCCGGGGGGAACGGTTCAAAGATCACGACCGCGAACTGCAGGGCGACAACGACATCCTGAACCTGTCGAAGCCCGAGGCGATCGTAGGCATCCACGACGCCTACCTGGAGGCCGGCGCCGACATCATCCAGACCAACACCTTCAACGCCACCTCGATCAGCCAGATGGACTACGGCCTGCAGGCCCTGGCGCGCGAGATCAACCGGGTCGGCGCCGAACTCGCGCGGCGCTCGGCCGACGCCCACACCGAAGCGACCGGCCGTCCGGTGTTCGTCGGCGGCGGGCTCGGCCCCACCAGCCGGACCGCCTCGATCTCGCCGGACGTCAACAACCCGGGCGCCCGCAACGTTACGTTCGACGCGCTGCGCGAGGCCTACCTCGAGGCGACGCTCGGCCTGATCGAGGGCGGCTCCGACATCATCATGGTCGAGACGATCTTCGACACCCTGAACGCCAAGGCCGCCCTGGTGGCGGTTCGCGAGGCGTTCGACGAGTCAGGGGTGGAGTTGCCGATCATCATCAGCGGCACCATCACCGACCGTTCCGGGCGCACCCTGTCGGGGCAGACGCCGGAGGCGTTCTGGAACTCGGTCCGCCACGCCAAGCCGTTCGCGGTCGGTTTCAACTGCGCGCTCGGCGCCAAGGAGCTGCGCGCCCACGTCGCCGAACTGGCGCGCGTGGCCGACGTCAAGGTGTCGGCCTACCCGAACGCCGGCCTGCCGAACGAGTTCGGCGGCTACGACGAGACCCCCGACCAGACCGCCGGCCATCTCGGCCGCTGGGCTTCGGACGGGCTGATCAACCTGGTCGGGGGGTGCTGCGGCACCACGCCCGCCCACATCCGCGCCATCGCCGAGGCCGTGAAGTCCGCGGCACCCCGCACGGTGCCGGTGGTGCCGCGCCGCCTGCGCCTGTCCGGCCTCGAGCCCTTCGAAATTCAAGCAGCCTGAGGCCCCATGAAGCGACAAGGCACATTCGTCAACGTCGGCGAGCGCACCAACGTGACCGGCTCCGCCCGGTTCCGCAAACTGATCGCCGCCGACGACTACGAGGCCGCGCTGCAGGTGGCCCGTCAGCAGGTCGAGAGCGGTGCCGCCATCCTCGACGTCAACATGGACGAGGGCCTGCTCGACTCCGAGGCCGCCATGGTGACGTTCCTGAACCTGATGGCCGCCGAGCCCGACATCTCGCGCGTGCCGGTGATGGTCGACAGCTCGAAGTGGACGGTGATCGAGGCCGGGCTGAAGTGCCTGCAGGGCAAGGGCATCGTCAACTCGATCAGCCTTAAGGAGGGCGAGGCGCCGTTCGTCGAGCAGGCCCGCAAGGTGCTGCGCTACGGCGCCGCCGTGGTGGTCATGGCGTTCGACGAACAGGGCCAGGCCGAGACCGCCGAGCGCAAGGCCGATATCTGCGAGCGCGCCTACCGGATCCTGGTCGACAAGGTCGGCTTCCCGCCCGAGGACATCATCTTCGACCCGAACATCTTCGCGGTCGCGACCGGCATCGACGAGCACAACGACTACGCCCAGGCGTTCTTCGAAGGCACGCGGCTGATCAAGCAGCGCTGCCCGCACGTCCACGTCTCCGGCGGCGTGTCGAACGTGTCGTTCTCGTTCCGCGGCAACAACGCGGTGCGCGAGGCGATGCACGCCTGCTTCCTGTTCCACGCCATCGACGCCGGCCTTGACATGGCAATCGTCAACGCCGGCGCGCTGCCGGTGTACCAGGACATCCCTGAGGAGCTGCGGGAGCGCATCGAGGACGTGCTGCTGAACCGCCGCCCCGACGCCACCGACCGTCTGCTGGAGATCGCCGAGCGCTTCAAAGGCGACGGCGCCAAGGCAAAGGTGGTGGACGACAAATGGCGTGAGCTGCCGGTCGAGAAGCGCCTGGAGCACGCTTTGGTCCACGGCATCACCGACTGGGTCGAGATCGACGTCGAGGAGGCCCGCCAACGGGCCGCGCGGCCGCTCTCGGTCATCGAGGGGCCGTTGATGGACGGCATGAACGTGGTCGGCGACCTGTTCGGCGCCGGCCAGATGTTCCTGCCCCAGGTGGTCAAGTCGGCCCGGGTGATGAAGAAGGCAGTCGCCTACCTGCTGCCGTACATCGAGGCGGAGAAGGGCGACGGCCCGCCCGAAGCCAAGGGCAAGATCGTCATGGCGACGGTCAAGGGCGACGTCCACGACATCGGCAAGAACATCGTCGGCGTAGTGTTGCAATGCAACAACTACGACGTCGTCGACCTGGGCGTCATGGTGCCCTGCGCGAAGATCCTGGAGACCGCGATCGCCGAGAAGGCCGACATCATCGGCCTGTCAGGCCTGATCACGCCGAGCCTGGACGAGATGGTGTATGTCGCCTCCGAGATGCAGCGCGAGGGCCTCAGCCTGCCGCTGCTGATCGGCGGTGCCACCACCTCCAAGATGCACACCGCCGTCAAGATCGACCCGGCTTACAGCGCCGGACCGGTGATCCACGTCACCGACGCCTCGCGCGCCGTCGGCGTGGTGCAGAACCTGCTGTCCGGCAACGCGCGCGCGGGCTACGCAGAGGAGATCCGCGCCGACTACCGCCAGATGGCCGAGGGTCGTCGACGCGGCCGCACCGACCGGGCGCGCATCAGCATCGCCGAGGCACGGGCCAACCGCGCGCCGATCGACTGGTCCGGCTACACACCGCCACGGCCGGCGGCCCCCGGCGTCACGATCTTCGAGGCGTATCCGGTGGCCGAGCTGATCGACCGGATCGACTGGCAGCCGTTCTTCACCACTTGGGAGCTGCGCGGCCGCTTCCCCGATATCCTGGGCGACCCGAAATACGGTGCAGCGGCGCGGCCGCTCTGGAACGACGCCCAGGCTATGCTGACGCGCCTGCTCGCCGAGGGTTGGGCGCGGCCGTGTGCCGCCGTCGGCTTCTGGCCGGCGGTCGCGGACGGCGACGACATCCGGCTGTTCAGCGGTGAGGACCGTGACCGGACGCTCGAGGTGATCCACACCCTGCGCCAGCAGATGCCGCGCGACGGTGGCGACAAGTCGAACTTGGCGCTCGCCGACTACATTGCCCCGGCGGCGACCGGGCTGGCCGACTGGCTGGGCGGGTTCGTGGTCACCGCCGGCCCGGAGCTCGAAACCAGGGCCCGCGCTTTCGAGGAGGCCGGCGACATGTATTCGTCGATCCTGCTGAAGGCGCTGGCCGACCGGCTGGCCGAGGCCTTCGCCGAGCGCCTGCACGAACGCGTGCGCCGCGAGTTCTGGGGTTACGCCCCCGGCGAGACGTTGTCGAACGACGACCTGATGGCCGAGCGGTACCGCGGCATCCGCCCTGCCCCGGGCTACCCGGCCTGCCCGGATCACACCGAGAAGCGCACCCTGTTCCGGCTGCTCGACGCCGAAGCGGCGACCGGCGTCAGTCTCACCGAATCCTGCGCGATGTGGCCGGCCTCCTCGGTCTCGGGATTCTATTTCTCGCACCCCGAGGCGCGCTACTTCGGGCTTGGGCGGATCGAGCGCGACCAGGTGGAAGACTACGCCCGGCGCAAGGGCGAGACGGTGGAGTGGGCCGAGAAGTGGCTGGCGCCCTCGCTCGCCTACGATCCCGACGAGGAGCGTGCCCGGCGCGACGCGGCCTGAGGGCGAGACAGACGCGGCCCGGCCCTGGTATCACCCTCGCAGCGTCACCTCTGCCGGACCGCCTCCATGCCGAAGATAACCCCGGGCACGATCCTCAAGCTGCTGATCCTGTCGTTCTTCGTTGGGTGGGGACTGTCGATGCTCGACCTCACGCCGCTCGACATTCTGCACGGCGTGTTCGATCGCCTGAACGATTTCCTAGACTGGATCGGCCGGTCGTTCGGGTCGATCATCTCCTACGTGCTGGTCGGCGCCATGATCGTGGTGCCGATCTGGCTGCTGCTGCTGGCGATCGACTGGAGCAAGCAGCGCGGGAGATAGGCAGCCGCCGGTCGGGCTCAGTCGCGGTCGTCCTTCAGGCGGTCGTCGTGGTCGTCGTGCAGCGCCCGCCAGGCGGCGCCGTCGAGATCCTCGAACTGCCGAGTCCGGAGCGCCCAGAGAAAGCAGACCAGGCCGAAGCCGCCGAGCAGAAGGGCGGCGGGGATCAGGTAGACGAGCGCGGCCATGACGATCTCCCTCGGGTTCAGCGTCCGCGCTGCACGCGCAGCGCGTTGCCGGTGACCGCCAGCGACGACGCCGACATGACGACGGCGGCGATCAGCGGCGTCACCAACCCGGCGATCGCCAGCGGCACGGCGATCAGGTTGTAGCCGAGCGCCAGGGCGACGTTCTGGCGGACCAGGGCATCGGCCTTGCGGGCGACTTCCCAGCATTCCAGGACCGGCGCCAGCGCGTCGCCGCTGAACACCACGTCGGCCGCGGTCTGGCTGACGTCGGCGGCGGTCGACGGTGACAGCGAGACAAACGCGGCGGCCAGCGCCGGCGCGTCGTTCAACCCGTCGCCGACCATCGCCACCCGCCGGCCCTCGGCCGCCAGGCGTTGCAGCACCGCGATCTTGCCGGACGGAAGGCATTCGCCCTGGCGTTCGCCGATGCCAAGCTGATCGGCGAGCGCGGCGACCACCGGCTCGCGGTCCCCGGACAGCAGGATCACCCGCAGGCCTCGGTCCTTCAGCGTCGCCACCACCTCGGCCGCGTCCGGGCGCGGGGCGTCGACGAACCGAAACCGCACCGCCGGAGCCTCGCCGCGCCGCAGCCAGATTTCGGTTCCGGCGTGCGGCAGCGCCGGCGCCGCCCCGCCCACCCAGTCGCCGCGCCCAAGCCGCACCCGCTCACCGTCGACCAGCGCCTCCAGGCCGAGGCCAGGCTCCTCGTGGACGCCCTCGGCCGCAGCCCCGTCTCCGGCGGCGGCAGCGATCGCTCGCGACAGCGGATGGGTGCTGCGGCGCGCCAGCGTGGCGGCCAGGGCCAGCGCGTTCGCTGCGCCGCCGTCGATACCGTCCAGCCGCGGCCGGCCAAGCGTCAGCGTGCCGGTCTTGTCGAACACCACCGTGTCGATCCGGGCCAGCCGTTCCAGCGCGTCGCCGCTCTTCACGTAGGCTCCGCGCTTCAGCAGACGGCCGACCGCGCCGACCTGCACCGCCGGCACCGCGAGGCCGAGAGCGCACGGGCAGGTGACGATCAGCACCGCCACCGCGATCATCAGCGACGCCCGCCAATCGGCGCTTCCGAGCGTCATCCAGCCGGCGAACGCAGCCAGCGCCAGGGCGTGGATCACCGGCGCGTAGATTTGCGAGATGCGGTCGGCCAAGCGGACGTAGCGGGCCTTGGCCTGCCCGGCCCGGTCCATCATGGCGGCGATCTCGGCCAACAGGGTCTGAGACCCGGCGGCGGCGGTCTCGACCTCGATCGGCGCCGCGAGGTTCACGGTGCCGGCGTGCACCAGGTCGCCCGGCGCCACCGCCTGCGGCAGGCTCTCGCCGGTCACCAGCGAGGCGTCCACCTCGGACCGGCCGGCGGCCACCCGGCCGTCGACCGGCACCGTCTCACCGGTCGCCACCGCCACCCGGTCGCCCGGCCGCACCGCCTCGATCGCCCGAACTTCGGTGGTCCCGTCGGCGCCGATCACCAGGGCGCTGACGGCGCGCAGCGCCAGCAGGTTCTGGGCGGCCGCGAACGCCCGGCCACGCAGCGAGCGGTCGAGGAACCGGCCGATCAACAGGAAGAACAGCAGCCCCAGCGCGGCGTCGAAGTAAACGTGCTCGCCGTTGCGGGTGGTCTCGAACAGGCTCATCGCGGTCGCCAGCGTCACGCCGATGGCGATCGGAACGTCCATGTTGCTGGTGCCGGCGCGCAGCGCGCCGAGCGCCGAGCGGAAAAACGGCCGGCCAGCGTAGACGATCGCCGGCATGGCGATCAGCGCCGACACCCAGTGCAGGAAGGCGCGGGTCCCCGGTCCCATGTCCTGGGCCAACCCGGCCCACACGGCCACCGACACCAGCATGACGTTGGCGAACGCGAAGCCGGCGACGGCCAGCGCGCGCAGCAGGCCCTGGCCGACCTCGTCGACCTCGCCGCCACCGAGACGGGCGGCGTCGTAGGGGGCGATCCGGTGGCCGAGGCCGCCGAGGGTCGCCACGATCCGCTCGACGTCGACGCGCTCCGGGTCCCACTCCAGGTGAATGCGGCGCTGGCCGGCGTTCACCCGGGCGCCGATCACGCCGTCGAGGCGGGCCAACGTACCCTCGATCGACGGCACGCAGGATGGGCAATCGAGGGTTTCGACCACCGCGTCCAACCGGGCGATGCCATCGGCGCCGACCACCGCGTAGGCGCGCGGATCGGCGCCCGCTGCAGCCGACCGTGCGGCCGGCGCCGCCAGCGAGCCGAAGGTGCAGCAGCCGGCGTCGAGACCGGGATCGTCGATCTGGGCATGCAGGGTCAAGGCCGCCTCCGTCACCGGACCGCCGCGACAGTGTCGATGCGGTAGATGCTGCCGTCCGGCGCCGTCGCGGTCAGCTTCAGTTCCCAGTTGCCGGCACCCGGCAGGATGGCGACTCCGGCATACACACCGCCGACGGTGGCGGCGAACGCCAGCGGCCGGTCATCGGCCTCGGCGACCGGGTGACGGGCCTCGCCCTCGATGACGAGCCCGTCCACCGGTCGGCCGTGGGCGTCGCGCACCACCAGGGTGACGGCGAGGCGCCAGCCCTGGCTCGTCTCCGACCAAGTCGACCGGCTGTCGATGTCGGTGGTCCAGCCGAGGGCCTTCTGGGCAGCGTCGCGCTCCAATGTCCGGTTCCACGACAGGCCGGTGCGGTAGCTGTCGTGGTCGGTCAGCCCGGTCCAGGTGCTGAGCGCCAGATGGACGAAGGTGACGTTGACTCCGACCACGATCCCGAAGAACACCAGCATGGCGATCAGGACGTGCCGGCCGGTCAGGCGGAAGCCACGGTCGGTCTCGTTCAGCATGGTCATTTCTCCGGTCCCCGGAAGATCGAGGAAGTGCGCGCCGTCCGGCCGCCCCCCTCTTCGGTGATCACCACGGTGATGTCGGTGGCGTCGCCCTCGAGCGCCTCGGCGGGCACCGAGACGAACACCCGGAACGCCGCCAGCCGATCGGAGGCGACGTCGACGCCGGTGCTGTCGCCGGGCTCACGCCCGACGATCGACACCTGGTGGGCCGGCAGCCCCTCGAAGGCGATGGCGAACCGCGCCGCGGCATGCTGCTTGTTCAGGATTTTCACGGTGTAGCCGTTTCGCACCGACCCGTCGGTCAGCCGCACGAACAGCGGGTTTCGGTCGTGCTGGACGTTGACGTCCAGGGTCGAGCGGGTTCCGAGCGCGTACAGCATCACCGCCGAGACGGCCACGATCAGCACCGCGTACAGGATCGTGCGCGGTCGGATCCAGCGCACCCAGGTGGCTTCTCCGAGTTTGCGCCGATCGTGGTTGATCAGGGTGTCGTAGTCGATCAGCCCCCGCGGCCGACCGATCTTGGTCATCACGTCGTCGCAGGCGTCGATGCAGAGCGCGCAGGCAATGCACTCGAGTTGCTGACCGTCGCGGATGTCGATGCCCATCGGGCACACCGCGACGCACTGGCGGCAATCGATGCAGTCGGAGCGCGTCGACCAGTCCTGGCCCTTGCGGTACGGCAGCCGCGGCTCGCCGCGATCATCCTTGTAGGAGACGATCAGCGAGTCCTCGTCCTGCATCGCCGCCTGGATGCGCGGCCACGGGCACATGTAGGTGCAGACCTGCTCCCGCATCAGCCCGCCCAGGGCGTAGGTGGTGAAGGTCAGGACAGCGATGGTGATGTAGGCGATCGGCATCGCCTGCAGGGTGAACAGGTCACCCAGCAGGGTCGGCGCGTCGGCGAAATAGAACACCCAGGCGCCGCCGGTAGCCATCGCGATCAGCAGCCAGACGCCGTGTTTGACGACGCGTTTGGCAGCCTTGGCGGGTGACATCGGCGCCTTGGCAAGGCGGATCCGCTCCGCCCGGTCGCCCTCGACCAACCGCTCGACCAAGATGAACAGGTCGGTCCAGACGGTCTGCGGGCAGGTGTAGCCGCACCACACCCGCCCGGCCAGCGCGGTGATCAGGAAGAGCCCGAACGACGCCAGGATCAGCAGACCGGTGAGATAGTAAATCTCCTGCGGCCAGATCTCGATGAAGAAGAAGTAGAAGCGCCGGGCCGGAAAGTCGATCAGCACCGCCTGGTCCGGCAGGTTCGGTCCGCGGTCCCAGCGGATCCAGGGGGTCAGATAGTAGACGGCGAGGGTGATCGCCATCACCGCCCACTTGATCCGCCGGAACGTGCCATGGGCAAGCTTGGGATAGATCGGCTCCCTAGCCTTGTAGAGCGGCCGGTTCTCCTTGCGGTTGACCGCCGCCACGTCGGATTCCTCGACCGGGCTCGCGCCCAGCTCGGCCGACTTCGCAAGTTCCATGAGGTTCATGGCGCGGTCACCCCCGCGCCCGGGCAAACGCCTCCCCACCCTGACCTCATCCCGGCCAAGCGAAGCGCAAGCCGTGACCCACCCGTCGCTCCGTCGGCAGCACCATCAGCGAGCCGTCGTCGCGCCGTGGGTCCCGGATGCGTTCCGCCTGCGGCGGCCGGTTCCGGGATGACGACGAAGGGAGGGACCCCGACCACCGACTCGACGACGACGGAAGGACAGGGACCGTGGGAGGTCATCGCTATTTCCTTACTGTCCGCCGCCGAGGGCGTGGACGTAGACGGCGAGCTGCTTCAGCGTGGCGTCGTCCAGCCTGGAGCCCCAGGGCGGCATGATGCCGAAGCGGGCGTTGACGACGCTCTCGGTAAGGGCCGCGCGGTCGCCGCCATACAGCCAGATCGAGTCGGTGAGGTTCGGCGCGCCCAACTCGATGTTGCCGGTGCCGTTGTCCCCGTGGCAGGCCGCGCACTGCTCGGCGAACACCGCCTTGCCAGCCTCGGCCCGAACGGCGTCATGGGTCTGGCCCGACATCGCCAGGACGTAGTCGACGACCTCGACGATCTGGGCCCGCTCGAGCACGCCGTCCTTCCCGTACGCCGGCATCTGCGACCAGCGGGCGTCAGGATCCTCGGAGTTGCGGATGCCGTGGGTGATGGTGTGCAGGATCTGTTCCGGCGTGCCGCCCCACAGCCACTCATCATCGTTCAGATTGGGGTAGCCCTTGAAACCCGCCGCACCCTGGCCGTGACACTGCGAGCAGTTGACCGCGAACGCCGAGCGCCCGCCGGCCATGGCGAACTCCAGCAACTGCGGGTCGGCGCGGATCTCGTCGACCGTGGCCGCCTCGATCCGGTTCAGCCATTGCGCCTGCCCGGCCTTCGCCGCCGCGATCTCCTCGATCAGGGTCTCCCGTTGTGAATACCCGAGCACACCCTTGGTGTAGGTCGAGACCAGCGGCCAGGCCGGCATCAGCACCCAGTAGCCGACCGACCAGACGATGCAGGCGTAGAATATCCACAGCCACCAGCGCGGCATCGGGTTGTCGAGTTCCTTGATGCCGTCCCACTCGTGGCCGGTGGTTTCGACCCCGGTGACGGAGTCCTTTTCCGAGACGGTCGCCATGGATCAGTCCTCCTCGAGGGGCAGGCGGGCGGCTTCGTCGAACCGGGCGCGGTTGCCCGGCCAGAGCGCGTAGGCGCAGGCCGACAGGAACAGGGTCACCAGGAACAGGAGGCCCCAGGACTGGGCGAACATCGAGACGTCGCTGTAGGTCATGGCCAGTTCCCCCCTCACCGGGCGTTGTCGCCGGCTGTCGGCTGGTAAACCCGGAAGTCGACCAGCGTGCCGAGCATTTGCAGATAGGCGATCAGGGCGTCGAGCTCGGTGATCCGGTTCGGGTCGCCGTCGAAGTCGCGGGCCTGGGCCTTCGGGTAGCGGGCCTGGAATTCCTCCAGCCCGTCGCCGTCGACCGTCGCCTGCAGCCTCACGTCGGACCGGGCGGCGGCGATCATCGCGTCGTCGTAGGGAACGCCGAGCGTGGCGTTGGCCTTCAGATGCTGGGCGATGTCCTCGAACTTCAGCTCGGTCCGGGCCAGGAACGGGTAACCCGGCATGATCGATTCCGGCACCACCGAACGCGGGTTGATGGTGTGCGCACGGTGCCACTCGTCGGAGTAGCGGCCGCCGACCCGGGCGAGGTCCGGACCGGTGCGCTTGGAGCCCCACTGGAACGGCCGGTCGTACATGCTCTCCGCCGCCAGCGAGTAGTGGCCGTAGCGCTCGTTCTCGTCGCGGAACGGCCGCACCATCTGGCTGTGGCAGTTGTAGCAGCCCTCCCGGATGTAGATGTTCCGGCCAGCCAGTTCGAGCGGGGTGTAGGGCCGCACCCCGGTCACCTTCTCGATGGTGCTCTCCAGGTAGAACAGCGGCGCCAGTTCCACGATGCCGCCGATCGAGACCACGATCAGCACCAGCACCGTCAGCAGGATCGAGTTCTTCTCGACCTTGCCGTGATGGTTCATTACCGACATGGGATCAGCCTCCCACCGCGCCGGCGGTCGCCGCGCGGACCGGGGCGGGCAGAGCCGCCTCCTCCGCCACGTCGCCGCGGGCCGTGCGCCACAGGTTGTAGGTCATGATCAGGGCGCCGGTGAGGAACAGCACGCCGCCGACCGCCCGGATCACGTAGAAGGGGTGCATGGCCTCGACGGTCTCGACGAACGAGTACTCGAGGAAGCCCAGGCTGTCGTAGGCCCGCCACATCAGGCCCTGCAGAATGCCCGACACCCACATCGCGGTGATGTAGAGGACGATGCCGATCGACGCGATCCAGAAGTGCCAGCTGACCAGCGCCAGCGAGTACAGCCGCTCGCGGTTCCACAGGATCGGCACCAGGCAGTAAAGCGCGCCGAAGCTGATGAACCCGACCCAGCCGAGCGCCCCGGAATGCACGTGACCGACGGTCCAGTCGGTGTAGTGGCTGAGCGAGTTCACGGCCTTGATCGACATGACCGGGCCTTCGAAGGTGCTCATGCCGTAGAACGCGACCGAGACCACCATCATGCGCAGGACCGGGTCGGTGCGGAGCTTGTCCCACGCCCCCGACAGGGTCATCAGTCCGTTGATCATGCCGCCCCAGCTCGGCATCCACAGCATCACCGAGAAGGTCATGCCGAGGGTCTGCGACCACTCCGGCAGCGCGGTGTAGTGCAGATGGTGCGGGCCGGCCCAGATGTAGAGGAAGATCAGTGACCAGAAGTGCACGATCGAGAGCCGGTAGGAGTAGATCGGCCGCTCGGCGCGCTTGGGGATGTAGTAGTACATGATCGCCAGGAACCCGGCGGTCAGGAAGAAGCCGACGGCGTTGTGGCCGTACCACCATTGGGTCAGCGCATCCTGGACGCCAGCGAACGCGGTATAGCTCTTCGGCCCGGTAAACGATACCGGCAACGCCAGGTTGTTCACCACGTGCAGCATCGCGATCGTCACGATGAAGGCCAGGTAGAACCAGTTCGCCACGAAGATGTGCGGTTCGCGGCGGCGCCACAGGGTGGCCAGGAACACCAGCAGGTAGGTGACCCAAACGATCGTCAGCCACAGGTCGACGTACCACTCCGGCTCGGCGTATTCCTTGCTCTGGGTGATCCCGAGCAGGTAGCCGGTGCCGGCGAGCGCGATGAACAGCTGATAGCCCCAGACCACGAACCACGGCGCGATCTCGCCGGCCAGTCGGGCCTTGCAGGTGCGCTGCACGACGTGGAACGAGGTCGCGATCAGGACGTTGCCGCCGAACGCGAAGATCACCGCCGAGGTGTGCAGCGGCCGCAGCCGGCCGAAATTGGTCCAGGGCAGATCCAGGTTCAACGCCGGAAACGCCAGCTGGAAGGCGATAATCACGCCGACCAGAAAGCCGGCAAGTCCCCAGATGACCGCGGCGATCACCGCCAGCCGGATCGGACCGTCGTTGTAGGCCAGCCCGTCGGCGATTCGCGGGGCCACGATCAGGCCGTCCCGCAGATCGAACCGGCGCTTCACCAGCAGGAAGCAGCCGCCGATGAAGAACGCCAGGAACAGGGCTCCGTGGAAGCCGAACTCCCAGCTCGGCGCGCCGGCCATCAGAAAGAGGCTGATGACGGCGCCGACACCGAGCAGAAGTCCGACCGCCCAGTCGAGGCCTAGCACGTCGATGGTGCCGTCGCTCGCTCGCATGGTCTTAACACCCCCCCAAGAGTCGCAAGGGCCCGCTGGCGCGGGCTACATTTGGACCCTAGGAGGGGTGAAAAGGGGTGGCCTTGACCTGGATCAAGGCCACGTTCGCAGATGCGAAATGCTTGGAACCCACGGGTGCGCCGCAGGATCGTCGCGCAAAGCCCGGGCCGCTACCGCAACAGCCGATCCACCACCTCGCCGGCGGGCACCGACATGAGGTCCCGCGACGTGCTGAGCGACTGCGTCATCTCCTGTCCCATCGGCAGATCCTGCGCGAAGACCAGTCGGGCCGCGAGGCCGTCGAGATACAGCCGGCCGAACACGCTGATAGCGACGTCGAGGTTGTTGCCGTAGTCGCCGCCTACCTTGATCAGCCGCCGTTCCACGCGCTCGGGATCCATCATGCGGCGCAACACCTGGGTTACCCCGTCCCCCTGACTGAGGGTGTAGGGGGCGATGACGGCCGCCGACAGGTCCCGCCAGCGCTCCTCGCCCATCTCGGCCCGCCATGCCTCGAGTTGGGCGATGACGGCGCCGATCTGGATTTCGGCAGCATAGGCGCGCAAACGACCGACCGCGTCGAAGATGCGCCTGGAATAGGTCATGTAGTCGGCCTGCGAGAACTCCCGCCGCGCCAGCGCACCATCGGCGAAGGTGAGGGATTCCGTCAGGACGATCTTCGTGTCGGCCTTGGCGGTGTCGCCGAGGTTGACGATCTCGATGTGTTCCAGCGCGGCGCGGATTCGGGTGGCCGACGCGCTCAACGGGGCCTGCCACTCGCCTCCCGCCGGCGCGTCCAGATACGGGGCGATGATGACGAAGAGGTCCAGAGGCACATGGGCGACGCTCTTGGCGAGCTCGTAGCTGGCCGGTACCGGCTGCACCCGCACGAAGCGGTCGCCGTCGCGGAGGTTGAACGTGCCCCCGACGCCGTCGAACTGAACGACGAGGACCGGGTCGATGCTCGCGGACACGCGCGACAGTGTCCGGGCGTAGTTCGCCCGCATACTGGCGTTCAGGGCTCGGATACGGTCATCCGCCTGGGCAGCCGCGTCCCCGGCGACCGCCACGATCGGGAGGAGTTCTTCGGCGCTGCTGAGCAGTCCACCGGCGGAACCTGGCGCGTCGGATGCATAGCCCGCGATGGAGGAAGAAAGCAGAATCCCGGACGCAAGTAATGCAGATCGAATCATGTCGCACCCCTATTTTTGCCTTTGGCTTGACCTGAACAGCCAACCAAAAATCCCCCGCTTCGACCGTTGTCGACAAACAGAATGTAGACGCTAGCGAAACGGATCAATCAACAATACATCACATTTCTGTATTGCGAGATTGCGATCTGTCCGCGCACAGGAGTCCACCCAGTAGAGCCAACTCTAAGTGTTAGCGTCGATACTTTTGTGGTTCGTCAAGCCCCGTCATTCACGTCGACCAAAAGTCGACGCGGGTAGACTTGGAATCGTCTCATGTGGTCAGTCCGGCTTTGGCTTGCCGCGGACCTCGCGCACGGAGAAGCCGCCGGTGGCGCTGGTCGCGAGGACGTGCAGGACCTTGCCGGGAAAGACTTGGTCGGCCAGTTCCGCAAGCGCCGCATCGGAGCCGCCGAACGGCGCCACCAAATCGACCAGCCAGGCGCGGTCGCCGCAGCGCCACTCATTCGGCTTCAGGCGCATCTGACCCTGGCGGAGCCGGGCCTCGACCTCGGCGTCGACCAGCGCCCAGGAGGCGTACATGACCGGCACGGCGCCGTTCTCTGTCTGCCGACGCCACACCCGGGCCTGACGGGCCATAAGCGCCGGCAGCACCAGCCACTCGAGGTCGGAGACGAACACGTGACGGTGCCCGGCCGACTGGCCGAGCAGGGTGACGATCTGCCCGAGCACGCGCGTCATGTCGTCGCGCGGGGTTTCGGCGGTCGTCGCCGGGGCAGAGGCAGCCGGGGTGGTCGCCGCCGGAGTCGGGGCTGCGGGTTTGGCCTTGCCGGCCGGCGCCGGCTTCGCCGCCACCGTCGGGGCCGGGGCAGTGCCTGCCGGCCGGACGCGTGCCGGCGGGCGGTTGGCGGCGGGTTTCGGGGCGCCCGTACCGTCGGTACCGAACACGTTGTCGCTCATCAGGCTCTCCGTCGTCAGTGCGCGAACACAACCGGCATGGTGGCGTCGGCAATGATGTCGCTGGTGGCGCCGCCGAAGATCATCTGCCTCAGCCGGCTCTGGGTGTAGGCGCCCTTCAGCAGCAGGTCGATGCCAGCCGCCTCGGCTTGGTCCAGCACGTCCAGCCCTGGGCCTCGCATCGACCGGGGCGCCTGGACCAATTCGGCGGCGACGCCGTGCAGCTTCAGGTAATTGACCAGGGCGGCGCCATCCGGGCCGGGCATAGCCCAGCCTTCGATCTCGATCACCACGGCGCGCTTGGCCGCGCGCAGCACCGGGAGTGTCTGCCCGATCAGTCGGGCGGTCTCTGTGCTGCGGTTCCAGGCTACCCCGACGATGTCGCCGGCTGGCCGGGTCCAGCCGGTGGGCACCAGCATGACCGAGCGGCCACCTTCGAACAGCGCGGTCTCAAACACCGCTCGCCAGTCGGTCTCCTCGGCCTTGCCGACCAACGTCAGGTCGAACAGTCGGGCCTGCTCGCCGATGCCGAACCGCGCCTTGAGCGGTTGATCGTGGAGCACGATGCGCTTGGCGCCGGCCCCCAGCCCCTGGATCCGCGCGCGCATCGAGGCGAGAGCGGTCTCGGCCTCACGCGCCAGGTCGGGGCCCTGGTCGGCGTAATCAATGATGCCGACGCCCATCGGGTCGACCAGCGGACTTTCGACGGGGCGCGGGTAGAACATCGCCACCACGCGGCCGTCGTAATGCTCTGCCAAGTGCGCCGCGACCTCCAGCGGTGCCTGGTCCACGCCGTCGAGGCCGAAAGGCAGGAAGACGTGTTTCATCGTCGCTCTCCTCTTTGCTCTGGCGCTCCCTTTTCATACTAACCGAATTCCGTGAAGTCGACACGCAAGCGGTCGGTCGCGCCACCCCGACGTTTCGTTGGCCGAATCCGACATCGGCGGTATTATCGCACCCTGGCGGTTGGGGGAGTGTGGGGCTGCCATGACCGGAAGGGCACCAAACAAGCTGCGCCGGCTGTCGCATATCGAGTTGGGCGAGATCATGAAGACGCATCAGGATTTTCTCCTGGGGCGACCGGGGGGATTGCGCGCGCAGCTCGTGCATCACGACCTGTCCGGCATGCTGCTGACCGGCGGCAACCTGAAGGACGCCGATCTCACGGGCGCCAACCTGTCCGATGCCGACCTGTCCGACTGCGTGCTGGACGGCGCCACGATGTTCGGCGCCAACCTGTCGGAGGCCAACCTCGAGGGTGCCCGGATGGTCGGGGCCGACCTGCGCGGCGCCACCCTGCGCGGCGCCCGGCTGCGCAACGCCAACCTGCACCGGGCCGACTTCCGCGACGGCTCGATCACCCGCCGCGCCAAGGGCGGCAACCTGACCGCGATCACCATGAAGCTTGGACCCACCCACCTGGAGCAAGCCGACCTGTCCGGCGCCAACCTTCGCGAGGCCGACCTGACGGCGGTCGTGGCGACCCACACCGACTTCACCGACGCCGACCTTCAGAACGCGATCCTTACCCGGGCGAACCTGCGCGGCGCCACCCTGGCCGGCGCCCGCCTGGACGGGGCGCGCCTGGACCACGCCGACTTCACCGGCGCCAATCTGGCGTTCACCGTGTTCGGCAACGCCTCGATCGAGACGGCGTCGCTGGACGGCTGCGACCTCTCGACGGTGCTGACCGACAAGCCGCGCGGGCGGAGCTTCCGGGACCTCGTTCCACCCCTGGCCGACGGGATCGCCGGCCACATGCGCTGGGTGTCCTCGGGCGGCACGGAGGGCGCGCCTCTGGTGCTTGACGACGTCGACCTTCGGGGCGCACCGAGCCTGCGGGACGCGGCGTTGCCCGGTCTGTCGGCGGAAGGCACGGTGTTCATCGGGCTCGACCTCACGCGCGCCTCGCTGGTCGGGGCGCGGCTCAAGGGCGCCGACCTGCGCGGGTGCGCGCTCAAGGGCGCTGACCTGCGCGGCGCCAACCTGGAGGGGGCGCGGCTGAACGGGGCGGACCTGCGGGACGCCAAGCTCGGCCCGCTGCTGTCGGGCGATCGATCCTACGCCACCAACCTGCGCGACGCCCTGCTGCGTCGCACGGATCTCAGGGGCGCCGACCTCAAGGGCGCCCGCCTGAACGCCGCCGACCTCACCGACGCGGTGCTTTTCAAGACCATCCTCGACGGCTGCGACCTCACCGGCGCCAAGATCGCGTCGTCGAAGACCTGACCGGCTGGCCATGAACGCCGAGCCCAGCCACGCTGGCGCCCTGCGCGAGCTGTACGCCGCGGTCAACGCCGTCTGGCGGCTCGGCCGCAACATGGTGGTCGCGTGGAGCTACTCCGGCTCGACCGTCTACCTGTGCGTGGTGCCGACCTATGTGGCCTTCGAGGTCGGCGAGGAGGTCGCTCATGCCTTCGGCAAGGACAGGTTGCGCG
>Ga0075109_1000057_pt1 | contig 83671 bp, 84 predicted proteins | sample AntAceMetag02UKD_FD_69798 | JGI IMG/M metagenome (GOLD analysis project Ga0075109, IMG submission 69798) | Saline lake microbial communities from Ace Lake, Antarctica - Antarctic Ace Lake Metagenome 02UKD | ecosystem: Environmental > Aquatic > Non-marine Saline and Alkaline > Saline | place...
CCCACTGGCAGCAAGGAGAGGCCTGGGTGTTTGTGACGTGGCGGCTGGGTGATTCATTGCCGAAGGCGAAGCTGGACCAATGGAAGCAAGAGCGTGAGATCTGGCGCTCGCACCATCCCGAGCCTTGGGACGAGAAGACTGAAACGGATTACCATGATCGATTTTCACGGCAGATCGATGAGTGGCTGGATCAGGGAAGTGGATCATGTGTGCTGAAGGATCCGGCGAACGCAAAGATCGTGGCGGATGCGCTGCGGCACTTTGATGGGGAGCGGTATGAACTGGCCTCGTTTGTGGTGATGCCAAATCATGTGCATGTGTTGTTCCGTCCGCTGGAAGATCATGCTCTGGCGGATATTCTGAAATCTTGGAAGGGATTCACGGCGCGGGAGAGCAATAAGCGATTGGGGAAGAAAGGGAGTCTCTGGCAGGATGAGTATTGGGATCGGCTGATCCGGAATGAGCGGCACTTCTTCAAGGTGATGGAGTATGTCCGGGAGAATCCGGTGAAGGCGAAGCTGCGGGATGGGAGTTTTGTTTTGTGGGAGAGGGAGCGGGGACTTTCCAGTCCCCGGCCTTTTGACGATAATGGGGGACAGGAATGTCCCGACCGGAGTGGGGTTTTTCCAACCCCATCCATTCAAAATGGGGGACAGGAATGTCCCCTCTCCGTTCCCGGCCGACTGGAGGCCAAGGTGAAGAGTTTTTGCGCCGTCCCGCAGGTGCTCGCCTTCCTCAAGAATTACATCGTCTTTGCCGAGAAGGATGAGGAGCTGAACAAATACATCCTGCGTCAGCACCAGACCGGTGGAGTGGACGCCACTGTGGCGCGTGCCCTTGATCCCAAACGCACCCGGGGCCTTGTCTGGCACACTCAAGGCTCTGGGAAGACCTTTACCATGATCAAGACGGCGGAGCGACTCTTCCGCGCGCCCGAGGCGGACAAGCCGACCGTCCTCCTGATGATCGACCGCAACGAGCTGGAAGACCAGATGCTCAAGAACCTCGCCGCGCTCGGCCTCGGCAACCTGGAGCACGCCAGCAGTATCGCCCGGCTTAACCAACTGCTGACGGACGACTACCGGGGCATTATCGTGACGATGATCCACAAGTTCCGCGACATGCCGGCGGATCTCAACACCCGCTCAAACATCTACGTCCTCATCGACGAAGCCCACCGCACCACCGGAGGAGACCTCGGTAACTTCCTCATGGCTGGCCTGCCGAACGCCACCTACCTCGGCTTCACCGGCACCCCGGTGGACAAGACCGCCTACGGCAAGGGCACCTTCAAAACCTTCGGCTGCGAGGACGACCAGGGCTACCTGCACAAATATTCCATCGCCGACAGCATCGAGGACGGCACCACGCTGCCGCTCTATTACCAACTCGCCCCCAACGAAATGCTCGTCCCTCACGAGATCATGGAAGCGGAGTTTCTCGCGCTGGCGGAAAGCGAGGGCGTCGCCGACATCGAAGAGCTCAACAAAATTCTCGAGCGGGCCGTGAATCTAAAAAACTTTCTCAAAGGGAAAGCGCGGGTCACAAAGGTGGCGCAGCAGGTCGCCCACCACTATGTCGAAAACGTCGAACCGCTCGGCTACAAAGCCTTCCTCGTGGCGGTCGATCGCGAGGCTTGCGTGTTCTACAAAGAGGCGCTCGATCAAATCCTGCCGCCGGAGTATACGGAAATCGTTTTCACTGGTAACAACAACGACAAGGAGCACCTAAAAAAATGGCATATTGATGCCAAGAAGGAGCGGCAAATCCGCAAGGCCTTCACCAAGCGCACTGAGCAACCGAAGATACTCATCGTCACCGAAAAGCTACTCACCGGCTTTGATGCTCCCATTCTTTACGCGATGTATTTGGATAAGCCGATGCGCGACCATACACTGCTCCAGGCCATCGCGCGCGTGAACCGGCCGTATGAGAATGAGGCCGAGGAGATGGTGAAACCCCACGGCTTCGTTTTGGACTTCGTGGGCATCTTCGACAAACTGGAGAAAGCCCTCGCCTTTGACAGCGACGAAGTGAACGCGATCGTCAAAGACCTGCGACTGCTGAAGCAGCTCTTCCAAACCAAAATGGAACAGCAGGCCACCGGTTACCTCGCGTTGCTCACCCACAATTTCAACGATCGAGACGTAGACAACCTCATCGAGCACTTCCGCGACAAGGAACGCCGCAAGACCTTCTTCCGCGATTACAAAGAGCTGGAGATGCTCTACGAAATCATCTCACCAGATGCTTTCCTGCGGCCTTACATCGAAGACTATACGACGCTCTCAAGCATCTACGACGTCGTGCGTAAGGCCTACACCAAAACGGTCTATGTGGATCGAGGGTTTCAGAAAAAGACCAACGAACTCGTGCAAAAGCACATCGGTGCAGTCATGGAGGGTATCCCGGAGGGATTCGTTAAAATTGACGGCCAGACCCTCGAGGTGATCAAAGCGCAAGCGAGTGGCAAGGCGACCAAGGTCATCAACTTGATTAAGAGCATCGAGAAGACTGCCGAAGCCGAAAGCGAAGACCCATTTCTAGTTGCCTTAATCGACCGCGCTCAGGCGGTGCAGGAAGCCTTTGAGAGCCGGCAAAATTCGACCGAGGAAGCCTTGGAAGAACTGCTAGATGCAATCGCCAAGAATGAAGCGCGTAAGCAGGAGCAGATCGCACGTGGCCTCGACAACCTGACCTACTTCGTCCTCTGCAAACTCACCGATGATGGCATCGCGAATCCGGAGCTGGTCAGCAAAAACATCGCGGGAGCGTTCGGCCAATATCCCAATTGGAAGCGCAGCGAGCATGAGCTGCGTGAACTCCGGAAGAAAGTGACCTTCGCAATCTACGCCGTGGAGGACAGTATGGACAAAGTCACCTCTACGGTGGATGCGCTCTTCAACCTTTTGGACCGAGCATTCAAGAAATGAGACGATGGACCAATCGTGAAGCCTTCCACGCCCGCGTGCGAGAATGGGCAGCCAAACTGGATGTCCCAGCAAAGGCTATCTACGTGCGCCCGATGAACCGCAAGTGGGCGTCCTGCTCAACCGCCGGGACATTAAGCTTCAACGATGAGCTTTTAGATCTAGCTCAAGAACTCGGCGACTATGTCATCGTGCATGAGCTACTGCACTTCTCGGTCCCCAACCACGGCAAGCTCTGGAAAAGCCTCATGCGCGCTCACCTCGGCGACTACGAGACGGCAGAGAAGACTCTGCGTTCCGTTGCTGCCGTAAACCAATCCGGGAAAGTGACCCATGGCTGATTGATTCAGAAGAGCTCAAACCGTTGGAGGAACTATTCGAGGCGGATTTGCGGAGCTCCGTGCGGTGTTTTCAGAATCGAGAGACTGGAATGTGGAGGGACATCTCGATCGAGGATCTTCATTATTTTGCAGCCGCCGCAAAACTGACGAAGCATGTCAGCCCCGAAATTGGATCACATTTCGCTACCGCGCAGAATCTTTCAGTCTACGATTGGTTTGTCTTTCGCTTCCACGCGGTGGCAGAGCTTCATGCGCTCTCGTCGGTAGCGTTCGCCCTTCGGGAGAGGCTAAAACCGAAATCGTTCAGTCAAGATCGTTTCAAAACGATGATGAAATTCGCAGCTAGGAATAGGTGGCTTGAGGATGCGCGGTTTGAATACTGACCTCCTGAACGGCGCACGGCTAGGACGTATCCGTCGAAGGGAAGGAAGGGCCTCAGATGAAGCACGTGGAAACGTTCAGTCATTGGCTCGCCGAATATTTGCCCGATCGTCATAACAAACCCGCCCATGGTTCCAATGATCTCTTGGGAGAGAGTTTGAGGGGCTGCTCGACCTCTGCGCCGACGTGATCAACCAAGTACTCGATCCGTGCACGAATTCGAAGCCGGTATTTCCGGAACCTGAGCCTAAGAGATAGCCAAAAGACGTCGGGTCTTGATCTTGAAAAACTGGATCCGTCCGACGCTCGCAACCTATCGGCTCCTGCGGGACAGTTCCCTCCGCTCCGGAATGTCGCCTACGGTCCAATAAGTCCGGCGTCGGCCCAAGAATCATGAAGGCAGGTTTTCTGTAAGACGCGCGCCATTGAGTCCGGGATGCACCTCACATTATTTCCTTACGGCCAGTCGTGCCCGTCATGCTCAGACCGAGTCGCGAGCGTTGACTTCGGTTACCGAGGTTTTAGCCGGGCGCGTGATGGCGCTGCGGGCGACCTTGCCGGCGAAGGTGCGCATGTCGTCGAGCAGGATATAAAAGAGAGGGACGATGAGGAGAGTGAGGAGCGTGGAGGTGATGAGTCCGCCGATCATGGCGCGGCCCATGGGGGAGTAGGGCATGCCGATCATTTGGGAGTTGCCCAATGCCATGGGCAGCAGGCCACAGATGGTGGTGCACGTGGTCATGAGGATGGGGCGCAGGCGTTGACCGCCGGCTTGGATGAGGGCTTGCGCGCGCTCGACGCCTTCTTCGCGCAGGCGGTTGGTGAGATCTACGAGAACGATCGCGTTGTTCACGACGATGCCGATGAGGATGACCATGCCGATCATCGCCATCATGTTCATATCGGTTTCCGTAATGTAGAGCGCCCAATAGACGCCAAGGAACGAGAAGGGGACCGAGATAATGACGGCGAGAGGGAGGATAAACGACTCGAAGAGCACGCCCATGAGGAGAAAGACAAAGGTGATCGAAAGCACGGCGGCGAACAGCATCGCGTTGTTGGATTCCTCGAGGCGAACGAAGCGGTTGCCTTTGTCCCAGCGGTATCCGCGCGGCATCTCGAATTCGGCCATGGCGGTGTCGAGTTGTTCGTAGACGGCGTTGACGTCGCGGCGGGAGGTGAGGGCCATGACGGTGAGGGTCGTCTGACGGTTTTGGCGTCGGATTTGGCCGAGAGTTTTTTCGATTTTAAGGTCAGCGATGGTTTCGAGGGGGACTTCGCGGCCGTTGTCGGTGGGGAAAACCATCGACTTGAGGGAGTCGATGTTGGCGTCTTCGGCGTTATCGAGTTCGACCTCGATATCGACGCTGCGCCCGTCGGGAGTGTAGAAGCGGCCGATATCGCGTTCACGCATGGAGTAGGCGATGGCGCTGGAGACATCGCGGGGATTGACCCCGAGTTCGAGGGCGCGTTCGCGATTGATCACGACCTGCATCTCGTCCCCGCCACGATCCATGGAGGTTTCGACCGACAGTACTTGGGGGATATTGAGGAGACGCTCCCGGGCCTGGTTGGCGTATTCCATCAAAGTGAACGTGTCATCGCCGTAGAGGGAGATTGCGACCGTGCCGGTCTCGCTCTCGCCACTGCTGCCGCGGCGAGATTTGCGCAGGGAGATGCCGGGGGGGAGTCCGAAATTCTGATCGAAATGTTCGGTTATTTCGGCGCGGGTCAGGCGTTCCTCACGTTGACCGGTGCCGACCATGATGTTGTTCCACAGCACCTCATACCACTCGGTCGGTTCGTTGTCTTTGAAGCGACCCGTGAGGCGGGCGTTGTCGCGGCGGTAGCTGGATTCGACGGAGTCGATATTGTAGAGCTCGCGCTTGGTGTTGAGGTATTGCTCCACGCGAGTGACGAATACGGAGGTTTCGGCGAGGGTATTGGCGGTGGGGAGCTCGAAGTAGAATTTGACGTTGTTGTTATCGCCGCCCCCGCCGCCGTTGGAGGACTGTTTTACGCCGTCGATCGGGATGGTGATGGTCGCGAAGACGAGCAGCACGACGAGGCTGGCTTCGATCCGATGGGTGAGCACCCAAGTAATTGAGGTCGTGTAGTGCCGCCGAATCCAACCGATTGTCTTTGGTTCGTAGTGGGTGTGTCCGCGCGAAAAGCGTTTGGTCGCGAGGGGAATGAACACGAGTGCGATGAAGAGGGACGCGAGCAGGGAGATGACCACGGGGATGCCGATGCGTAGCATCCAGAAGGAAAATTCGGCTTGGTCGCTCATGAGGATGAGCGGTAGGAACACGACGACGGTCGTGAGCGTGGCCATGGTGACCGCGAGACCGACTTCACCGGCGCCGTTGATCGCGGCCTCGGTGGCCGGGGTGCCGTTCTGGCGTTTGCGGTAGATGTTTTCGACGATGACGATCGCGTTGTCGACGACGAGCCCGACGCTGAGCAGCAGGCCCATCATGGTGGCCATGTTGAGCGACCAACCCATGAAGTAGATTACGATCACCGTGCAGAGCAAAGAGAGGGGAATTGCTAACGTCAGAATGCCGGTCATGCGCGGAGCGCGGAGGAAAGAGAAGATGACGATGGCGGCAAAAAGGCCGCCCCAAAGTCCGGTGGATTTGAGATTTCCGATGGATTCTCGAACGTGTTTTCCTTGGTCCCAAAAGATCGAGTAGCCGAGGCCTTCGAGTTGCGGGTGAGCGGCGAGTTCCTTAATCGCCTGGATGATCCCCCGGGAGATTTGCTCGATATTACCGGTGGATTCGCGGGTGATTTCGATACCGACGGCGGGGTGACCATCGATATGGTAGGCGGATTCACCATCGTCGGACGCGTAGGTGACGTTAGCGATGTCTCCGAGGGTAAGACGGTGTTTCTCGTCGATGATGAGGTCGCGAATTTCCTGAACGGTGGCGAAGCGACCGACGGAGCGAACGTAGACCTTGCTGCCCCCCTCCATGATGAAACCGTTGGGGATGGAAAAATTCTGGGACCTCATGGTGTTCATGAGTTGGTTAGGATCGATGCGGTGGCTGCGGATCCGCTCCTCGAGGAGTTCGACCTGGATTTCTTTGCTCCTGATCCCCCGGACCTCGACGTTACCCACCCCCTCGACGCGGCGGAACGCGGGTTCGATCAAGGTTTGGGTAATATGGTATTTATCCTCGATGGTATCCGGGATGTGGAGGACCAGATACATGATGGGGATGTCACTCTCATTCCACCGGCGCACGTGGATCTGTTCGAGGTCGTCGGGCATGTCCGGCATGAGTCGGTCCATCCGATCGCGAAGGTCGGCGTAAGCGGTCTGAAGGTCGGTATCGTTTTGGAAGGTGACGCGCACGGATGCCCGGCCAGAACCGACGGAACTGTTTATCTCACTTACTCCGCTGACGGTGCCCACCATATCTTCGATGGGGCGGGCAATTTTATCTTCGATATCGCGGGCGCTCGCATTGCGATAGGTGGCGTAGATGCCGAGACTCTTTTTTTCCATGCCCTCAGGGAAGAGGGCGACGGGAATACGGGAGTTGGCGATGAAACCGAGCACCAAAATCGCGCACAGAATCATGATCACAGTTACGGGCCGAGTAACCGAAAAGCGGGGAAGGCTGTAGGCAATGGGATCGCGGCGAGGCATGACAGGAGAAGAGCCTAGACTAGGCGGCAGAAAAGCGGGTTGCGCAAATTAGGTTCAAGATGCGTCGGCGTCGCTCCGGCGCTCGGCGGTGAATTGAAAGTAGAGGATCGGAATAACGATCAGGGTGAGGACCATCGACATACTTAAACCGGCAATAACAGTGACGGCCATGGGGGTGCGGATTTCGGCCCCTTCGCCGAGACCAAGCGCCATGGGGGTGAGACCGAGGACGGTGGTCAGCGTGGTCATCAAGATAGGGCGGAGGCGGGCGCGCCCGGCGTCGATGATCGCTTCAGTTTTGGAAAGACCGCGACTCTGCAAAGTGTTGATGTAGTCGATGAGCACGATGGCGTTGTTGACGACGATGCCGGCGAGAATGATCAGACCGATGAACACCATGATGCTGACGGAAGTGCCGGTGGCGAAGAGGGCGAGGATGACCCCGATGAGCGCGAGGGGCACGGTCATCATGATGAGGAACGGTTGCACCATGGATTCGAACTGACTCGCCATCACGATGTAGACGAGGAACAGCGCGAGGGCGAACGCCATGATGAGGCTGTTGAGGGAAGTTTGCATCTCCTCGTTTTGCCCCGAGATGGCGTAGTCGAAGCCGAGGGGGTAATCGAGGCTTTGCATGACGACTTCAATTTCGCGGGAGACGGAAGCGAGATCGGCGCCGTCGAGATTGGCGTAGATGACGGCGCTGCGCGTTTGGTCGATGCGACGAATTTCGCTGGGCCCCTCGTTAACCTCGAGTTCGGCGACCGCGGAGAGTGGAATAGGAATTCTGCCGCGAGGATTGATGATGAGCGCGCCGAGTTCGGGGAGGCCCAGTCGATCGCTTTCTTCGAGTCGAACGAGGATGTCGATGAGGCGTTCAGATTGGCGGTATTCGGTGGCGACGTTGCCTTGCACTTTGTTGCGCACGAGTTCGGCCACGTTGCGCAGGTTGAGTCCGTATTCAGAAAGTCGATCACGGTTATAGATGATACGAATCTCGGGATTGCCGGATTGGAGACTCGAACGCACGTCGACGAGGCCGGGAATTTCGGAGAGACGGGCTTCGGCGGTTTGGGCCAGTAACTTTAGCGAGTCTAGATTATAGCCCCGAACTTCGACTTCGATGGGACTCTTGAAGGAGAAGAGGGCGGGGTAGGATACTTCGATTTCCAACTCGGGAAAGTCGCGGAATTTCTCCCGGACGCGATTGATCGCGGCGTCCTCGGCGGCGGCACCGAGGTCGGGATGAAGTCGGACGGTGATACGCGCGGTGTGTTCGCCGGCTTCGCTGACTCGGGTGGCGTTGTTCTCGGCTCCGGCGGTGAGGGCGACGAGGGCGACGGTGGGGTCGGCCATGATCTCGGTTTCCAAAATGTGTCCCACCTCGTAAGTGCGCTCGAGCGGAGTGCCGATGGGGAGAGTGAGGTCGAGATTGAACTCACCTTGGCGGACTTGCGGGATGAGCTCTTGGCCGAGTTTGGGGAGCAGTAGAAACCACGAGAGACCAAAGGCCGCGACGGCGCCGATCATGACGGGCCAGCGGTTCTTTAAGGCGGCGCGAAGAAGGGGCGGGTAGGAGTCTTGCAGGAGATTAAAGAGCGAGTTGATCCCGGAGACGAGGGGAAGGATGAATGGAGCAAGCAGCGTCGCAGTGGCGCGAAAACTGACCATTAAGGTGGCGACAAGCACGATCGCGAGGGTCTGGATGTTGATGCTGAACAGGCGAACCACGAGGGAGAAAACGAAGCGCAGCAGCAGGAAGGTAATGGCGACGGGCGCAGAGACCCCACGGATAATCTGAGTAAGGAAGTTGCGGCCCTCTTTGCTCCATTTACCGAAATGGTTGAGGCTGGAATTGAAATCGGAAAGCGCGGTAACCTGTAAGAGATCGGGCCAGACTTGGAGGCCCTGGAGGGGGCCGATTCGATCCGAATTAAACGCCGAAGCGACGGGATCAAAACGCTTCACTAGCCTAAGAATAGGAAGCAGCACGAGAGCGATGACGACGATCACAATTTTCAGTAACGCGACTAGAAGTATGACGATGGCTCGCAAGCTGCGGGTGAAGAGGAGTCCAATAGAGGCACCCACGTTGTGGGCGTGGCTGAACCAAGATCCATCAGGTTCGGCATGAGGGAACTGTAGAAAGGCCCGGTCAGTGAACTCACTCGCGAGGGGATTACCGCGGCTGGAGAAGTCCCGCGAAGCCAGCATGGGGATGAAGAATAGGGCCGCGAGGAGAGAGGCGAGGAGCGAAAAGACGACGGTGAGAGCCATGTCACCAAATACTTGGCCGGCCACGCCTTCGACGAAGACGATGGGAAAGAACACCGCCACGGTGGTCGCAGTGGAGGCAACGACGGCCATGCCGACTTCGCTGACGCCGCGGACCACGGCGGTATTGAGGTTGTCGCCTTCTTCGCGACAGCGGAAGATACTTTCGAGGACGACGATTGCATTGTCGACGAGCATGCCGACGCCCAGAGCAAGGCCGCCGAGCGAGATGATGTTGAGCGAGACACCGCTGATGAACATCGGGGCGAACGTCGCGATGATGGAGATCGGAATACAGACGCCGATGATGAGGGTCTGGGCGAGATTACGGAGGAAAATGAAGAGGACGACGATCGCGATGGCGGCGCCGAAGATGGCGTTATTTTTGACCTCATCGATGGAGTTGCGAATGAAGATTGATTGGTCCGCGAGGGTTTGGATGTCGGCGTCAAGAGGAAGCTGATACGCGACGAAATCCGTCATCTGCAGAAATTCGGTGACGCGTTGGGCCTCGGCGCGCCGAGCCGCGGCGATGGAGTCGCGGGAGTTGGCGGCACTGGTGCGCTGGCGGCTGCTGGCGCGCTCGCGGGCTTTTTCGCCGCTGCGACCTTCGCGTGAATCGGCTTCGGCTAGGGGGGGGGCGGGCTCGGCCGGCGGTTCGATGGGGCCGGTGGCTCCGGGAGGGAGTTTAGCGACGTAGGCGCGTTGCGCGGCGGTGCCATAAATGGAATCAGACACGCGACGAGCGACTTCGACGATGTTGGCGTCGGCCTCTTTGTAGACTTCGAGTTCGATGCTTTCGCGGCCGTTGACTGCGGTGATGACCTCGCGGTCGCGGTGATAGCGGGACACGGTGCCGATGTCGCGGAGGCGGATATCGATACTGTTTTGCCGGGCGATGATGACGGTTTCGATTTCCTCGAGAGACTGAAACTCATTCATGGTGCGAATGAGGTATTCGGTCTGGCCTTCCCGTAGGTTACCACCGGGGAGGTTCACGTTGCTCTGGGCGAGACGCTGATTGATCTGGTTGATATCGAGGCCGAGGGTCGAGAGTCGGGATTCGTCGATGGCGACGAGGTACAGTTCTTCGAGTCCGCCTTTTACTTTGACAGCGGCGACGCCTTCGAGGGATTCGAGACGACGTTTAATGTCATACTCTGAAAGGTAGCGGAGATCGTAGAGGGATTGGGGGCCGGCTAAACCAAAGCGCAGGATCGGGTCCAGGGTGGGATCGTAGCGGAGTAGGATGGGACGCTCGGCATCCTCGGGGAGGCGGACGCGGTCGACTTTTTCCCGGATGTCGGAGGCGACGACGTTCATGTCGGTCTCCCAGCCGAATTCGAGAATAAGGTCGGATTGACCGGCCTTGGAAATCGAACTGATGGAAGTGAGCCCCGTGACGATGCCGAGCTCCTGCTCGAGGCGTTGAGAAATAGTGGTCTCCACCTCTTCGGGCGCGCTGCCGGTGTAGGTGGTGCGCACGGTGAGGGTGGGGTAGCTCATGTCGGGCATGAGCGTGAGGGCGAGGCGTTTGTAGGAGACCCAGCCGAAGACGACGACGGCCAGGACGACCATCAAGATGGCGACAGGTCGTTTGGTGGTGAAAGCGAACGTGGAGTCCGCAGGATTAAATTTGGGGCGGGGCACGACGGGGGCGGGCAGGGGTTAACCTTCCTCGGAAGTGACAGTCGCGGCGGTGGTCGCGACGGCATTAGGCTCGACCACCTTGACCGGTGTATTGTCCTTGAGGCCAGCTTGGCCGAGGACCACGACGGCATCACCTTCCTGGAGCCCGGATCTCACCTCGATCGTCGTGGGATTTTCGAAACCGGCGTCGAGGCGGATGCGTTTGGCGCGTTCCTTGCGGACGGTGAAGATATACTGGGATCCGCCTTCGTAAACGACGGCAGTTTTGGGGATAAGCAGGGCGGTCGGGCGTTCTTCGGTGACAATGGAGGCGCGGACAAAGAGTCCCGGCACGATGGCCGCGTCTGGTGCACGGACCCCGACGGTGACCTTGAAGGTGCCGCTGGCGGGGTCGATGATCGGACTGATACGTTTGACCCAAGCGTCGTAAGATTTACCGGGGAGGAATTCGGAAGTAATCGTGGCGGATTGGTCTGCTTTGACGGAAGTGAGGTAACGACCAGGCACGAACACTTTGGCGACCATGTCCTGAAGGCTCACAAAAGAGAACAGTCTGGTGCCGGTAGCGACGCGGGCCCCGACCTGAACTTCCCGTTCGGATATCACGCCATTGAACGGAGCCCGGACGGTGGCGTAATCGAGACGAATGTGCGCTCGTTCGGCCCGCAATTGCATTTGGTCGCGCGAATAGCGGGCGTTCTCAAAATCCTGTTGATTCACGAGACCCCGCTCGAAAAGCTCTTCGGACCGGTCATAATCGGCGGTTTCGCGTTCGAGGTTCACTTGAGCTTCGTCGGCATCCACGCGGAGTTCGCGGTCATCGATTTTGAGGAGGGGCGTGCCGGCGGTGACAAAGTCGCCCTCTTCGACCAGAAGTTGATCTACTTGGCCGGTGATCCGCGGAAAGATATCGACAACCGATTCGGTCTCTAGGGTCGAGTTGAATGCCAAGGAGGCGGCGATGGGGCCTCGGGTAGCGGAGGCGACCTGCACTGGGATCGGATCGATCTCGCGTTTTTTGGCATTGGGCTGACCGCCGGGGCGTTCGCCGGCCTGAGCTTGGGCGCGAGCGGTCGCGGCTTCGGATGCCGCGGAATCGGATTTACGGCAGCCGGTGATGCTTAAGATCAGCAGACTCGTGGAGACGATGAGAAAGCGAGGGGCGCGAGTCGTGAGCATGGGGGCAAAGAGTGACGGAGAGGGGGGCACGTGAGGGGATAGAAGAAGTCTAAATACAGAATATTCAATAGGTCTCTGAGCATATACGCCGTCGCGGGACAGAAGTTATGCCAAAATCACAAAGAAAACGAGTGACAGGAAGAGTGGGGCGGCTTGCGTGAGGGTGATGGCGACAAAAGCAGAAGATCCGAAGTCCTTCGTGACGGAAGTGCGTCTGCAAGGTGGCGGAGAGCTGGGATTGGTCAAATTACTATCGGGGTTTAAGAAAGGGCGTCATGCGGTGCCTGATGCGGTCAATGCGGCGACCGAAGCATTTTTGGGCCGATTGTGCGCCGAAGAGTTGAGGGATGAAAGTGAGGAGTGGTTCCAGCGCGCGCGGGCGGATCTGGGTTATAAACGCAAGCAGGTGACCCTAGAAGTGGAGGGAGCGCTGGCGGTGTTATCGGCGGTGGATTTCACGTTTGAGATCAGTTATACGCTGGAATTTCGCGATCCGGGCACGTTTGTAAAGACAAGGATATTACACCAGTTGACGACCGGGAAACTGGGTGATCCTCAGTTTGAGGAGATGTTTGCGGGCCAGTTTAATGAGATCGTTTTTGAGCTCTCGAAAGGAGCCCAAGTGGAAGCGGTGATCGATGCGGTGGAAGAATTGGATGGGGCGGGAGGACTGAGGGTGAATTACCCGTCTGACTACCGAGAATGCACGCTAACGGTTGAGGGGGTTGAGGCGGAGGTGGTCTGCGATGGGGCGTCGCTCCTGATGCGATTTCCGCGGGCGGGCGGGCCGATGGAATTAGTCGAGGCGTTCGGGGCGGTGCGGCGGGCGTTTTCCCTGAGCAAGAAGACGGCGTTGGCGGGTTTGCTCGGCTAGGGTTTTTCCTCTAGCGACAGACAAGAAGGTTGCGGTTGGCGTTGATCTGTCTCCGTCTTTTTGTATGCGGAACGTAACGGATAGGCGTGGTTTCACTTTGGTCGAAATTATGATCGTGGTGACCATCATCGGAATCTTGGCGACGTTGGCCTTGCCGGCATTTCAGCGCGTGACCTTGAGGACTCGCGGGACGGCGTTTCTGAGTGAGGGACGAGTCTTTTCGGAAGCGTTTATTCGTTATGCGCAGGAGAATGGTGAATTTCCGGCGGCCTCGGGGAGAGCCACGTTTCCGGCAGCGATGGCAGGTTACATCAAGGAAGAAAACTGGAATCGAACGACCCCGCTGGGCGGTAATTACTCTTGGGATGATCGACGTCGGGCACGTCGTAGTGGCCACAACGGGGCGATCATGGTGACGCGGGGCACGATGAAGATGCGCGAGATGCGACTGATTGATACTTGGTTGGATGATGGGAATATCCGCTCGGGCAATATCCAGGTGCGGTCCGGAGGATCGACGATTTACTATATGGTGGAGTAAAAGAAAAATACGAAAATGACCTCAAAACTGACTTACTCTTCTCGCGGCCTGAACGAAGATTGCACGAAGGTCGTGCCGGGAGCGACGACGGCGGATCATCCCGTGGAATCAGCTGATTTACGGGGAAGACTGCGAAATTTTGCGGCGATTCCAGCGGTAGAATTCGTGGGCCAAGACGCCCGTATTAGTCTCACGGGAAAGGGGCAGGAATTTGTGGCGAGTAATGAAGGGGGGCAGCTTTTTTTGGTGCAGGCCCCGGCGGCAAAAAACTCGGCGGTGCCGCGTTCGCCAGACGAGATTGTCCAGTTACTGGATGATGAGTTTTCTCCTGCCAGCCCGGAAGTTGAGGAAGAAGTCGTGATAACGACGGGGAAGGCGCGCGATAAGTTTGGCTCGCCGAAACTGTTGATGGGGTTGGTTGCGGTCTGGGCCGTGATCGCGTTTTTCGTGTTGGCTCCAGAGGGACCGGAGGGCGTGACACTGGTCGACGATTCGGCGAGAGAGGCCAACTTTGCGCAGCAAGTTGAAGGGCGTTATGGTGACGCAGGCCCCGAGGGAGAAGGCGTCTTTGTGGTGCAAGATGGACGCTTGAGAGTTTTCCTGACCAGTGCAGACGGGGTGGATGTGGAACCCTCTTTGGATGAAGCGTTCGCCTTTGGGCATCGCGATGGGGAGTTGGTCTTAGTGGTGGAAAACGGCGCGATATTGTCGCGAGACGAGACCGGCGCGTTAACGTTTCAGGACGAAGTTTACCCGAGACTGCCCTAGTTGGGTGGTCGGAAGGCGTTGGTCACCTGCGCAGTTGTCGTATGACGATCCTCGGGAAAGCGACGGGGATCGGTTAGACATTTAAGCGGTAGGATGGAGTTATAGCTCGGTGGTGGTTTCATGCTCATCGGTTCCCCGTCTCTTGCCGGAATGGCTCAATCCTAGTTGCTGGCTGGTGCGTTATTTTAGTGCTGGATAGTGCTGCACTTCTGAGACCCATCGCCTCCGTCGAGAGAATCTCTATGGCCGTGATCCGCGATTGAGATCGCGTATTCAGGTAATGGATCAATTACCGGGCCGTGGGGAATGACACGGAACCATTATTGAGTTCGAATGGTGGACACGGGATGTTTCGAGGTCTCGATGGCGGGTTAATTTTGGCGCGGCATTACTTCCTACTCATTATACCGCGCGGACGTATTTTCTCGAAGGGGATGATAGCGGGGAACCGGTTGCCATTGGTGGAATAGATTCACCGGCAAAGAGACCATCGATCAAACCGAACGGCGGACGACGGAATAGACTATCGCGAGAAACCGAGAGCGAGGGGCCCTTGGCCGGGCGCGGAGACGGCGGTTAAAGGTAATCGTGGGTTGCTGCGCAAGCGTGGCATCGTGAGGTGGGAATGGGGGGGGGAACGCCCACAGTCCGGAGACGGCGAGCGTTGAAAACGACGAGGTCGGATGACCCGAACGGACTATAAACCTTTCGAAATATGAACGTCGCGCTGGGGGAAGGGATGGTGATGCCTTCTTCGTCGAAGCGAATTTTGATGCGTTCTTGCAGGTCGAAAAAGAGGTCCCAGTAGTCTTCGACTTTGACCCAAGGGCGGAAGGCAAAATTGATGCTGCTGTCGCCCATTTCCATGAGGCCGATGGTGGGTTTGGGCTCGGCGAGAATCCGGGGCTCGTGGTCGCGGATCTCTTTGAGATTGCCTTCTCCGCCGCCGGCGACGATGTAGTCGTCGACCTTATACGGCTTGAAGATAATCAGGAGCACGCCTGGGGCAAAATTGGACAAGGAGCCTTGCCGCGCTAAGCCTACTGCCAATCCGGCTGCACCGACGATCGCGACGAATGAGGTGGTTTGTATTCCGATCTGGCTGAGGGACGCGACGACCACGAATACCAGCATGAGGGCGTTGCTCATACCGGTCATGAAGCCCACGAGAGTGGGGTCGACACTTCGCCTTCGTGAGGGTGCGGTCGACCGTGCGGTTGAGGATGCCGGCGACCCAGCGACCAACGATGAAAATTGCGAGGGCTGCAATGACCTTTGAGTCCGTGTTCGGATGCGAGTTCGACGAGTCGTTGCAGGAGTGCTTCAACGACGAGATTGAACACTGATTGGGGCTCTGATGACTCTTCCCATAGGAGGGAGGTAGTTATGGTTACGGGGGATGCATGGAGCGGCGCCGTTTCAGGCCCAGGCTCGCCTGCACGGAAGGCCGAAAGGCTCGATACGGAAAAAGGCGGCGACGAGGTGAAGTAGTCCGTAGTTCGGGGTAGGAATTTACGAGGATGGATGGACAAAAAAAAGCGGCTCTCGAAAGAGCCGCTGGGAGTAAATTGAGATTTAGAACCGAGATTAACCCAGCATTTCAGCGACCATGGCACGCTCGCCGACTAATTCGGCATTGGTGGCGGCGACTTTTTCTTGGGAAAAGGCGTCGCTGAGGTCGTGGTCGGTGATGACTTCGTAGGCTCCGGGAGTGGTGGTGCGCACGGGCATGCCAGCCCAGACGTGGGGATCGAAGCCGTAGTGGCCTTCACTTTTGACACCGACGGAATGGACGGCACCCGGGGTCATAAGATCATGTACGTGATCGACGAGGGCGTTGGCGGCGGAAGCGGCGGAGGAAAGGCCGCGAGCCGCGATGATCGCTGCGCCGCGTTTGCCAACGGTCGAGCAGAACTCGCCTTCGAGGTAGGCTTGATCGCCGATCACGTCAGCGGCCGGGGCGCCGTTGATGGTCGCGTTCTTAAACGCGGGATACATCGAAGGACTATGGTTGCCGTAGATGAAGATATTTTTCACCGCGGTCAGTTCGACCCCGGCTTTTTTGGCCAGTTGAGCTTGAGCACGATTTTGATCGAGTCGGACCATGGCGGTGAAGCGGTCGGCGGTGAGGCGCTTGGCCTTCGACGCGGCGATCATGACGTTGGTGTTGGCGGGGTTGCCGACCACGGCGATGCGAGCGTTTTCGGCGGCGACGCGATCGATGATTTCACCTTGGCCAGTGAAGATGACACCGTTGCCTTTGAGCAAATCGGCGCGTTCCATGCCGGGACCACGGGGGCGGGCTCCGACGAGGAGGGACCAGTTGGCGTCCTTGAAGCCGGTTTCACCGTTGTCGGTGAGCACCATGTCCTTGAGGAGCGGAAATGCGCAGTCGTCGAGTTCCATGGCAACGCCTTCGAGCGCTTTCATGGCCTTTTCGACCGGAATCTCAATTAATTGAAGAATAACCGGTTGGTCTGGGCCGAACATGGCACCAGATGCGATACGGAATAGGAGGGAGTAGCCGATTTGGCCGGCTGCACCTGTGACTGCGACTCGAATGGGAGCTTTCATAAGCGGTATTAATTAAATCCGGAGTTAATCACATCTGGCGGTAGAACGACACGCACGAATTGCGGTTTTCGCCGCGAATTGTGGGAAATCTTGTTTTGAGGAGGAATCTGGGTTCAGCGGTGGCGCAGTAGGATTGCCCAATCCTCACTCGGCGCGGTTGGCGCGGTGCCGAGACTGACGGTGGATCCGCCTGCGACTTGGGTCACTGATCCCCGTTGAAGGACGCCACCGTTGCGGGGATCGAACCATCTCAGATCGTAGATTCCCGCGGTCGCGCTCAGATCGAGTTGAGCGGATCCTCCGTTGGGAAGGTAGACGAGGTAAGTATCGTCAGGTTTCGCTAGAACGTAGTCGTTGTCGTCGGCGACGAGATCGTTGGCGGCGGTCATATCCTCGAAGGGCACGTGGCGATCGAAAAACTCGAGAGCGATGTGGTTTTGTCGCCACATCGATTGGCGGACGCGGAGATCTTCACTACTGAGATCGCTGGTCGGGGCGTTGTTTTGCCAACCGGCATACCATTCTACGCCGGAGCCGCCGGCCATGAAGACACCCCAGAGCACCTCTTTGCGGGGGACCGCGCGCGTCGGATCTTCATCATCGGGCCGGAGCCCGAATTCCCAGCCGAGAGGCTCGGACATACTCACGAGCCAGGGACGGTTGGCGGCGACGGACATTTTTAGATGTTCGATGACGATGTGGTTGTAGTCGTCGTGACGTTGTAGCGCGGGGCCTTCAAATGAGGTAAAGCCGGCGAGGGCGGGGTAGATTTCGACGATCAGAATTTCGTGAATCTTAATGGGGTGATCGTAGGGATCTAGATCGCGGATGTATTGGCAGAAGGCTTTTTGTTGCGCGGTGGTGATGCCGACGCCGACCTCGCCGCCTTTTTCATCGGTCCAGCCGGTTTCTTCGCCGAGGTCCCAGGAGAGGGCAAGGTGATGACCGAAGCGGGCGATGAGTTCTCGGTAGTAGAGTTTGCGGGTATCGGCGAATGGGGCGCCGCCGTCCTCGATTTCGAAGAGGCTCTCGTTTTCCGTTTCGGTGACGAGCATGTGAATATGCACGCCTTGGCGTTGGAGATGGGAAAAAACCCACTCCCATTGAGCGAGTTTACTCACGTCGAATGCGTCGCGAGTTTCCGGATTGGTCCAAGGCCAGACATCGCTGCCGTCTCCGGCGTAGGTGAAGGGCATGAGGTAGATAGAATTGAGCCCTTGATCGCCGAGGTAGTTGGCGAGGCCGATAATTCCTTTGGCGTCGTCGCCGTCTTCGTCGGTCCAGTCTGGGTCGCCGGGCCGCCAATCGCCGCGGTGGGGGCCGAAATGGTGGAGTTGGTCCTCCCCGAGGGAAGGGAATTCGGGAGTTTGGGCGAAGTCGTAGGTGCCATCAAAGCCGTCGAAGGCTAAGAAGTTTTCAGGGCTTCCCGCCCCGCCCATGAGGAAATAACGGCCGGAGCCTTGGAATTGTTGGTGATGTTTTCCGACGTAGGCTAGCCGGCCGTGTCCGCGAAAATCGGCGGATTGTGGGGGAATAGGTGAGGGCGAAATATCGAATGATCCGGTGGCACCAGCGAGGGGGAATGGTTTGCTTTGGGACGGGTCGATGGCAGCGCGAGGACCCGAAACGAATTCGGCCCGGTAGTCCCAGTTGCCGGGACGGTCGGGGGTAAATCTGACGCGCCATTTATCTCCGGAGGTGGCGTGGGTTTGGCCGGCTTCTCCGTCGGCAGCGAAGAAACCGGGAACGCGGTAGTGATGCTCGCCCTGACTGAAGGTGACGGTGAGGCGGTGGTCCCAGAACGTTGACGCGTCCGCTTCGCTTGCGATGGGACCCTCAAAGGTGACGGTGAGGGTGTGCCACACCGCGCGTTCGCCGGTGACCGTTGCGGCTTGAAGAGATAGAGTTGAGCCAATCAGCGCGAGAACGAGTCCCGCCGCGTTGATGAGATAAAAGGGGAGGGCTCGGGGTGAACGTATCATGGTAACTCGTTAAGCCTGAAGGGATCCGCTCCGAAGGGATAAACCGGAATCCCAACACGTTAACTATGACTAGGCAAATCGGGGGGACAGGGCAGTGTAGGTATCGCGGATCAGCTTTTCGGTGGTTGGCCAATCGATGCATCCATCGGTGATTGAGACGCCGTATTTCAGGTCTGACTTGGGTTGAGGAAAGGGTTGGGTTCCCGCCGCGAGATTGCTTTCGATCATGGCGCCGATAATCGATTCGTCGCCGGCGGTAATCTGTTGGAGCACGGCAGACAAAACTTCGGGTTGTAGCTCGGGTTTTTTGGCGGAATTGGCGTGGGAGCAATCGACCAAAATGGAGGGGAATAGTCCCGCCTTTTTCAGCGCACTTGTGGTAGTGGCAATGTCCTCGGGGGAGTAGTTCGGTCCGGAGGATCCTCCGCGCAAAACGATATGGCAGTTGAGATTTCCAGCCGTGGCCACCGCAGAGGCTTGTCCATCGATGTTGACGCCGAGGAACGTCTGAGGTTGGGCCGCGGCTTTGATGGCATTGACCGCCGAACCAAGGGTGCCATCGGTGCCATTTTTAAATCCGAGGGGCATGGAAAGTCCCGACGCCATCTGCCGGTGGGTTTGGGATTCCGTGGTTCGAGCTCCGATAGCGGACCAACTGATGAGATCGGAAATGTATTGAGGGGTGATCGGGTCGAGGAGCTCTGTCGCCGTGGGGAGGCCCAAGTCTAATACCTCGCGGAGGAACTTTCGGGCGGTGCGCAGTCCGGTCGCGATGTCATTGGTCCCATCAAGGTGCGGATCCATGATCAGGCCTTTCCAGCCGACGGTCGTGCGGGGTTTTTCGAAATAAACCCTCATAACGATCATGATGCGGTCGGAGACCTCGGCGGCGAGCTTGGCCAAGCGTTTCGCGTAGTCGCGGCCGGCATCTAGATCATGGATCGAGCAGGGGCCCACGATCAATAGGAAGCGTTTGTCCTCGGTGAAAATGACGCGATGGATATCCTCACGGGACCGGGTGATAAACTCGGCTTGAGCGGCAGATTTTGGAAGTTCCTCGAATAGCTGAGCAGGGGAAGGGAGCTGGCTAGTTGAGAGGACATTGATATCAGACGTGCGTTGCATGAACCGACCACGTTGAAGTAATTGCGCCGTGGTGGGCAAGGCTAGGCACACGTTCTGAACGAGTGAGGCGCGGGACCGAGACAAAGCCGGGGTCCTCCCGCTTTGCAGGCTCTTGTTGGCCGAGTTCAACCGCGACTCAGACTGTTGCACCCTCGTCGTTTTGACGGGTGGGCGGGACTCTCGTCGAAGCATTATGGCCGAGCCGATAAACATCCCGACAAATGACGCATTCAGTCCCCATCCCTCTGCGGCATCCCAATTGATCGGGGTTGGCCAGATCATCAGCGGGATTACGGGAATCAGTCCTTGGGCGAGCGCCGTAGTCGAACAACGCGCGCCATGCCAACAGGCTTAAGGTGCGCGAGACAGGCTCCGCGGATTCCGATGGCGAGCACCGAGCCGACGGTAGCCTGGTTAAGCCCCATTGCCCGTCTGCCAGACCATACGCAAGACGGGTGCCGACCAGGAGTATCCAAGCGACCACGAAATCGGCCAAATTCCACGCTACCTCATCGGTGATCTGCATCACTGACCAGAGCAGGAGCAAGATTAACGTCGGACCAAGCAAGACGACGATATGGGTTTGGAGTTTCAAGATGCCGTCAGTGTTTACCCGGAGGATGAAGCGTTGATGAAGCCACCGTGAAATCGGGATGAATTGATCAGATCGATCATCGGTGGAACCGGTGACTGATTGGGCTTTTTGTTTGGGATCCGGATTTGGACTGCGTGCGCCGATTTGATCCAACCGCCTCAACACGGTGGCGAAAAGGAGCTTTGCTACAGAAGGTGGCAGGCGCTGCACAACTCAGTTTGGCCGGTGGAGGAGTGATGAGGACATTCTCTTTGTGCGCGGCAATGGCCGCTCCATTTGCCCGCTCTATGTCATGGGTTACGGCCGCTACCCGGTATCCGCAGATGTCGGCTCCACCGCGACCAAACGGGTCGTTCGCGACGTGAGCGGCGCCCTACCAGAGGTGACAGAAGAAACTCAGCTCCAGGCCAGGGCCGCCCTCACGGGACCGAGCCGGCCCGATTTCATCGCCCGGATTCGGACTGAGGTGCGTCCCGGAGCCCGTGTCACCCGCAAGCACGTCGAATGACATGCGCTCCTTCCGGATTTTTCTTACTAGTCTGGTCGCTGGTGCATCACTACCGGCGTATGAGCTGCTGACCGATCCCAGCGGCATCGCCATCAAATGGTATGACAGCCCGGTGGCAATCGAGGTCGGCTTGTCCAGCACCCGTAACCTGAGTGACGGCCAAAGTCAGGCGAGCGCCGTGATCGAAGCCATGGAATTGTGGAACGCCCAATTGGCTACGATTCAACTCCACGGCACCGTGACTGGGGTCAGCGGTATTTCGGAGCAAAACGATCGCAACGAGATCGTCATGAGCAATCAGGTTAACGGAGAGGATTTCCGCAGGGGACCCTTGCCATCACCTTGCTCAGGGACGGACTAGGAGATAGTATAACTGAGGTCGATATTGTTTTCAATTCGACCTTTACGTGGGATTACTACCGGGGCGCGCTCAGGCCGCCGCCCGACGCGGACACTCGGCGTGTCGCCATCCATGAGCTCGGGCACTTGTTGGGGCTGGGACATCCTGATCAGGTTGGGCAGAGCGTCACCGCCATCGTGAACAGCGGCGGTGGAGGCGTGGACGACCTGCGTGCCGATGACATCGCAGGAGGGCAACGACTCTATGGCGCGCCGGGTTATGTTCCGCCCAACGACTCATTCGCCAATGCCACGAAAATAGGCTCCTCGATTGTTTCCCTCCATACCACCGAAGGGACTAATATCGCGGCGAGCCGCGAGCCTAACGAGCCCGCGCATGCCGAGGTAGCCGCCGGCCACTCGGTATGGTGGAAGTGGACGGCCACTGAAGCGATCCGCCTCAAGGTCGACGCGTACGGCAGCAACTTCGACTCCGTGCTCGCGGTCTACACGGGATCGTCTCTGCAGTCGTTGAACCTCATTGGTGCGAACGACGACGAGGAGTTGGCCGAGGACAATCCCACTGCGACGCGCAAGCGCAGCAGCTTGGTCGAGTTTAACACCGTAGTCGGCACCGACTACTCTATTGCCGTCGATGGCTGGGGCGATCCAGACCGCCTCACCGCAGGTTCCACCGGGAGTGTCACCCTACGACTCTCGGTCGGTCCTCTCCATACGGCCCCGACGTTTACCCAGCCGCCGCAAAACCGAATCGTGAGTGCCGGTAGCACCGCGATTTTTGATGCCCACTACAATGGCTACCCTGATCCTGTACCTACTTGGCAGTATCTCGCCGTCGGCACGAGCACTTGGAGTGATATCGTAAACAACGACATCTACAGAGTGGGTTGGAGTCTCGGCGGTCGCAGTCAGCTCAGTGTTCGGACTGCTTATAGCATGAACGGGGATCAGTTTCGTTGCGTCGCCACCAATTCGATGGGCTCTGGAACCTCCATGGTAGCCGCTCTTGAGGTCAGTCCCATTCCGCTGCCAACCATCACTGCGCAGTCTGTTAGGGGTGGGTTTCCCCTCGGTGATTGGCTGGCATTTCAGGTCGAAGTCAGTAACCAGGGGGACATCCAATGGTTTCACAATGGGGTGCCGTTGGCGGGAGAAACCCGATCATCGTTAGGCTTTGACTCTTTGCAATTGTCCGATGCGGGCGACTACCATGTCGTCGTTACCAACCCTGGAGGCTCGGTAACTTCAAATACCTCCCATATCACGGTTCTGGCGGCACCTCTCGTGTCTAACTTAGGCACCGCCCGCCGCGTGGTGGCGGCGGAGGCAACTCTCGAGTTTGCCGTCTCCGCCGTTGGCAATGGGACGATCTCCTATCAATGGTTTCATAACGGTCGGGCCTTGCCGGGAGGGACTAGGGCGGCATTGACCCAGCGAATTGAACCCCGTGCGCAATCTGGTGCCTATTGGGTGACTGCCACTGATCAAATAGGCACCCGCCAAGGCGCCCCTTTTTTTCGTGATTTGGGCTCCTCTTCGGACCCGGACCGTTGCTTGGGGATTCGAGTCACAGCTACCCGTAGGCCTGAATGACGTTGTAGCCGCGAGTCTCGACGGGAATGATGGCGGTATTGCTTTGAGGCGCAGCGGCATCGTCAAGACATGGGGTTCTGGAGGCTCGTATCCGAACGAACTGCCTCAGGGGGTGAACGATGTGGTGGCGGTTGCCACGAGTGGGAACGATAAAGTCGTGCTGCGTGCTGACGGAACAATCGTTGGCACGGGAAGATTACATACAGTGCCGACGGGGCTCAACAAAGTGGTGCAAATTACCTGCGGCAGGGATTTTGGGGTGGTACTCCGTTCTGACGGATCAGTGATCACTTGGGACAATGAGGGGATAGCTGGCTTCCACAGGCCTCCTCTCGGCTTGAGTGATGTCGTCGGTATTGCAGCCGGTGGATACCACGTCATGGCCCTAAAGTCCGATGGAACAGTGGTCACTTGGGGCAACTATCGGTCTGGGAGCAGCGTCGATACCTCCCTGTTTGTGCCATCCGATCTGCACGATGTGGCCGCAATTGCGGTGGGGCCTGGACACTCAGTGATCCTTAAAACGGATGGAACCGTGCTTTCGTGGGGATCCCGCTATCAGTCCCTACCGCCCCGCCGGCCAACCTGCGCGATGTGGTGGCTATCGCGGCAGGTCGCGACCACTCGATGGCATTGACCGTTGATGGCACAGTTGTGGCTTGGGGCGGCTCGCTCTACGGTCAGTCGGACGTCCCTGCCGATCTGGCCCCTGCTTTCGCCATTGCTGCTAGCGGAAATAGGTCGCTTGCCTTTGTGGCGGACAACGACTCTTTGTCGAACAACGATTCCGCCGGTTACATCGCGAACCTTTCCGTGCGCAGTGTTGCCGGTTCTGGTGACCAGACGTTGATCATGGGGTTTGTGATCGGTGGTGAAGGTTCGGATCAGGCCGTGCTCGTGCGCGGTATTGGCCCGACGCTGGCAAACTACGGGGTGATCGGATCACTAAACGATCCGCAACTATGGCTGTTCTACAGCGACCAGACCCTGCTTATGGACAATGAAACTTGGGGAGGCACCAATACCCTGCGCGATGTCTTTGCCTCACTCGGAGCGTTTGCGTTGCCTGATTCCTCGCGCGACGCAGCCCTGCTCACCACCCTCCCTACGGGAGCCTACAGCGCCCATGTTACTTCAAGGAATCTCCAATCCGGGCAAGCTTTGGTCGAGCTCTACGACGGCACCAAGTCCGATGTCGCCCGCTTTACCAATGTATCCGCCCGCACGACCGTCGGCACCGGACTTGATGTCCTAATTGCAGGCTTTGTGCTGGTAGGCAACTCGCCAAAGACCCTACTCATTCGCGGGATTGGCCCCACTCTTGCCACTTACGGTCAGTCTGTTGGCGGATCCCCAGATCGCCCTGTTTCAAGGGGATACCACCCTCATTGAGAACGACAATTGGGGAGGCACTGCTACGCTGAAGGAGACGTTCGCCTCACTAGGAGCCTTCCCGCTCAGTCATGACACGAGCAAGGACGCCGCCCTCCTCGTCACGCTCGATCCCGGCGTCTATACCGTGCAGGTCTCAGGGGTGAACAATACAACCGGCATCGCCTTGGTGGAAATTTACGAAGTGCCCTGAACCGGTGCCCCCCACTTTCGCCCGGGAGGGCGAAAGCAAGCGTTGAACCGGGAGGTGGTTGTGGGAGCTCAGGTGATGAGGTGCTGCCACTGGTTCTCGACCGTGGAACGGGCCGCCTGAGGGCGCCGAATCGTTTGTAGTTCACCCCAGACAAGAAGGACCTTGGGCAGAAACGTCCGGCGTCGGGGCGTGCGTCGCATGGACCGACCACGTTGAGCGGGGATTCCTAGAAGGGGCAAGCCCCCGGCATTACCCGTGGACGGGCCTGCCGCTGTGGCTACGCTAGCCAAATTGTCTCTGAGTGATCAGTGCAGCTACGACTACTGATAGGAAATTGGTTTTTAGCTGGCTGATGGAGGGAGCGGGTTTGGTCGAATTCGCTCAGGCTATTTGGTGCTATGCCAACAATTATGCCGGCATAGCCTGAAGCCTTGTCCATTGAGACTTGTTTGGGTATTGTAAATTGCTCTTAGGCACAAAAATCATAGATACCCAATGGCCACTTATCAGCGAAAGACCGGCCGGCGCAAACGCACCGCTCCACGTCCGCTCCCCAACCTAACCGACTGGGGGGAAATCACGACACTTTGTGGTCTGCGACGTCAGGCTGTTCGGTTGAAAAACGGTAGCTGCCGGTTCGTTATCGTTGGTTTGCGCAATAAACAGTCGTTTCGGCGCTTGGCGTTACGAGTGATTTGGGCAAAAAGTTGGCCGGCCACCTACCCCTAAGTGACCGGCCATTTGCTTTCTTAATTACCCCAAAACTCCCGCTAAGCGGGAGAAGATGTAAATCTGATGTCGAAAATCAAACGCAGAGAAAGAGTTTCGTCAACAAAAACTTATCAAAATCTTTCAATAATATACTTAAATGACTAATAAAGAGTTAAATAAAGAAGGCATTCGTTTTGCAACAACTGGACAATGGAGCGAAATTCAGCCGATAACGGTGCTGAAAGTTTGTGGAGAGGATGCGACCGAGTTTCTGCAAGGGCAGTTTTCACAAGATTTATGGAGAGACCAAACCGGGGTGGCGCGTTATGGATTTTGGCTGACTCGAAAAGGGAGAGTGGAGGGTGATTCGACGATCATACGATTGGCGGAGGATTATTGTTTGATCTTTAGTTCAAGTATGACGGCAGCGGCATTGGTCGAGCGGTTTGAAGTCTTCCTGGTCGCGGATGATGTGGAATTGGTGGATGTTTCGACGGATTGGACCGCTTGGCAGGTGATGGGGGCGGAGGTGAGGGGCTGGCTGAAATCGCAGGAAGCGGGAGGAGGGGATTCGAGGTTCGCGTGGGAGGCACCATGGAATTTGGGCAGGGGCAGCGCAGTGATGGTGAGTCGCTCCAAGCCGAAGTGGCCGATTGGTTGGCGCGAGGCAGATCTGCGCGAGTTCGAGGTTGCCCGCATCGGTCTGGGCTGTCCGAAAGTGCCGATGGATCTAGGTCCGGAAGATTTTCCTCAGGAGGGCGGGCTGGAGAGCGCGGGGGTTTCCTTTCGGAAAGGTTGCTACCTCGGGCAAGAGGTCATGGCCCGGATTCAAAACACGGGTCGAGTGAGGCGTCGATTGGTTAGGGTGACGGGGGTGGGGACGGCTCCGGCGACGCCTGATGTCACTGGATTGTGGCAAAGCGGGAAAAAGGTTGGGGTTTTGCGTTCTCGAGTAGATCAGCACGACGGGAGGTGGCTTGGATTGGCGATGGTGAATTTGAGCTCCGCGGATCGTGATCGTTCGATGACAATAGGTGAGACTGGGGGAGATGCGGTGGATTGGTTGACGGGGGAAGATTCTGAAGCGGGAGGTTCTAATGGATGAGCAAATCAAAATTACCGAGATTTTCAAAAAAATGGGCGCAGGGACGAGGCAGGCTGAATCGATGGCGCGACAGCTTATTAAGCGGGCGGATCAGTTGGTTGAGTCTCGGCGTTGTTCTCGCCTCGCGGCCATGGAGTATTTGCTCAGTCTCGCGGTCTCAGGGGCAGAGGGGATAGCGCCTCCGGGATTTGAGGGGACTCATGCAGATGGACAGTCGATGAACGTGAAAGTATCCAAGCCTAACGATACCGTTGACGCTTCTAGGGGGGCGAATCAACTGCCTGACTCCATGCGAAACCGCGTTGAATGTCTATTTGTGGAGTCTTTTGGTCGCTCACCGAGCGTGGTTTGCCGGGCGCCAGGTCGAGTCGAGTTCGTGGGGAATCATACTGACTATAACGGTGGACCCGTTTTGGGCGCGGCCGTGGATCGAGGTGTTTGGGTGGCGGTGGCTCCGCGCGCGGATGGGTTAAGACGTTTTCGATCCGATCAGTCTGAGGGAGTGGTGGATGTTGAAGATCCGAGTATTCGTCGCGAGGGAGGCTCTAGTTGGGTGAATTACCCATTGGGTGTGCTCGCCGCGTTGAAGGAGTTTGGACTCAGTGCGCCGGAGGGGTTTGATTATGCGGTCTGTGCTGATTTGCCTGTCGGTGCGGGACTAAGTAGTAGTGCGGCGATCGAATTGTCGTCGGGCTTGGCTTTTCTTGGCCTGACCCGTCAGTCGGTCGACCGAGAGACATTGGTTAAAATCGGAAGGCATGCGGAGAATCACTTCGTGGGCGTGCCATGTGGGATTTTGGATCAAGGCGTGTCTGGTTTTGGGCGGAAAAATCAGTTGGTTTATATCGACTGCAGCGGGCCAACATTTGACACGGTGCCCATGCCAGAAGGCGCGGATTTTTGGATCTTCAATACTCACACAAAACACGCGTTGGTGGATGGGCTTTACCTTGCTCGTCACGAGGAGTGTCTGGCTGCCGCCAGAGGATTGAGCGTGTCCCAGCTTGCCCTAGCCAGCGAAGATCTCTTGGAGACGCAAAACACGGTGCTGGGCCCAGTCGAATTGAAACGAGCTCGTCATATCGTGGGTGAAGTCGCTCGGGTTCGAGGGACGATTAGCGCCCTGGCGAAGAATGATCTGGATGAAGTTGGCCGACTTATCACCGCGTCACATCGCAGCTCGCAGACCAATTTCGAAAATAGCACCGCTGAGCTAGATTTCTTGGTCGATCAGTTGGAAGGACTGCCGGGCGTCTACGGCGCACGACTCACGGGAGGCGGGTTTGGGGGCGCGGTCATGGCTCTGACTGATGACAAATTTGATGCCAGTGCAGCGGAGGTTATTAAGTCGGCCTACTTCGCCGAATATGGAGCTCCCTGCGTCGTAGTTCATTTACGAACAGCAGAGGGGGCTGAAGTTGTTTTGGGCCCTCAGTCGACTCTCTCGTGCCGCTAGCGATAGCGCATTTCGGGCATGGTATTCTTTTCGACTTCCTCGAGAGTGGTCCAGCCGAGAAGTGCTTTTTTGAGGGCGTCATAGCGCATTGGTCGGTAGCCGGAATTCTGGGCCTCGGCGACGAGCTTGGAAGGTTGGGCGCGAGTGATGATGAGGTCGCGCATATCTTCTGAGACTTCCAAATATTCGTGGACGCCGGTTCGTCCTGAATAGCCGGTGCCGAAACATTTTTTACAGCCTCTGCCTCGATAGAGGGTCACGGTGGTGGCTCCGGGATCTTTGAAGAATGGCTCCAGTTCATTTTTGGAGGCCGTGTAGGTTTCTTTGCAGGCCGAACAAACTCGGCGAACGAGTCGCTGTGACAAGATGCCGACGATGGTCGGGGCGACCATGTGGGCCTCAACACCTAGTTCAAGTAACCGGGTAATCGCTTGAATCGAGTCGTTGGTATGGAGCGAGCTCAGCACCAGGTGACCCGTCAATGCGGCTTCGGTTGCGATTTGAGCGGTCTCCACGTCGCGTATTTCGCCGACTAGCACGACGTCGGGATCTTGACGGAGCACTCCGCGCAGGAGTCGGGCGAAGGTCAGGTCGATGGTGTGGTTAACCTGATGCTGAGTAATCGAGGGGAGGCGAATTTCGACGGGATCTTCCAGCGTGGTGATGTTGATGTCTGGTTTATTGATCTCGGCGAGACAGGAGTAGAGTGTGGTGGTCTTGCCACTGCCGGTCGGCCCACAGCAAAGAATGATGCCGTTGGGGCGGTTAATCGATCGTTTTACGGCCCGTTGGATTGAGTTAGAAAATCCAACGGTCGAAAGTTTGGGCGTCGAATCTTTACCCGGTGCCCCGAGGAGACGGAGGACCGCTTTTTGCCCATAAATAGTCGGCATGGTGGAGGCACGAAATGCGAGTCGCCTTCCTCCCCATTGAATCTCGAACGCCCCGTCCTGAGGGATGCGAGATTGAGAGATATCGAGCCCCCCGAGGACCTTGATCCGCACCACCATCGCATTGTAGATCATTTTTGGGAGCGTGAGTATCTCGGTGAGTCGGCCGTCAATACGCATGCGGATACGGCCTTCGGAGACATCGACCTCGAAGTGAATATCTGATGCTTTTCGTCCGAATGCGGTAAATAGAATACTATTAAAAAGTTCGTTGAATGACTCGCCTTGGAGGAGATCGTCGGCTCGATCGCCGGACTCTAATTCGCGTCCGCCTTCGAGAACGGGGAGGTCATTGCAGGCTTTTTCCAGGGAAGCCGCCAAGGTTTGCTCATTGGTGAAATGAAGATCGATAACCGCAGAAATCTCATCGGGATGGGAGAATACGGGGGAAATGTCGCGGCCGAGTATTTTTTGGAATGAGGCAACTAAACGAGGATTCTCGGGGGTGGCCATTCCCACCGTCGCTGCGCTGGCCAGCGAATTGAGCACGATCGCCTTGGCGATCGTTGCGACTTCGCGGGGGAGTTGATTGCCATCACCAGTGGGGAGCTGAACCTCGAAAGGATTCACGTAGGCCACTCCGAGACTGTCTCCCCAGGCCTGACATGCTTTGGCGTGGGAGATCAGGTGTCGCTCCACGAGGATCTTCATCGCCTCGATAGGTTCGTTGGGATAGCGCTCGGCGAGTTTGTCGACGAGGGTGACTTGATCGGGGAGCGCCCGCCGGAGCCGATCGAAAAAACTGGCAATGGCACTCACGATAGCGGCTTAGTTTCACCGGCGGAAGACCGGGCTCTGCGCTTAAACCTTTTGCTAATATCAGACTGATTGAGAAGGCGATGCGAACCTGCTTCGGGGGAGAAATCGAGCTTCACCTCCTCTTTCATCTTCTCGAGATCATAGCGCACTACCATGTCGTTTATGGACGGCAGTGGAGAGGGCTGGGGGGAGTCACTCATGAACGTTAGTTTCGCTTAAGTCCGGGAAAGTTTTCGAGAACGAGCTGGCACAACTGATCGTTCAATTCGTTCGCCGGAACGTCCTTGCGGAGAAAGAAGTCTGCGCCGTCTTCCACGCATTGCTCGACGATGTATTCATCGGCCGTCGAGGTGAGCATGAAGATAGGGACTTCGTCGGAGATTTTTCTTAGATCTCGTAGCGTCTCGAGTCCGTCTTTGTGGGGCATGTTGATGTCCATGACGACGAAGTCGGGTTTGAAGAGTTTGAATTGGTTAACTGCTTCAAAGCCGTCCGCGGCCTGCACCATGGATTCAAGGCCGAGTTTGCGAAGGACTTGAGAAATAAACCGGCGGAAGTAGAGTTCGTCGTCTACGAGGAGAGCGGTCAGTTTTGAAGGATTTTCGGACATTGAGTATTTTGACGAACGACTCGATTTGGGTTCGGTGGCACGGCAGGAGTCAATCCACCGTTACTCAATAATCTACCTCACTTTGAATCGTTTCAAGCAAGCTCCGCTAAATAAAGGAATTTCAAGAGCCCGGTCGGATTTAAATTCCCTAGTTTAGAGGACGGAGCGCATTTGAAACCCGTTTTAATCTACCAGAGGGAGGCTATGGTGTGGAGGTAGGCTTCAAAATATGGCTTTGCCCAAAGTAAGTAGATGATGGAGGCGATGGCCAGCATCGGTCCGAACGGCACATGGGCCCCGAAGCTGGCGCTGGTTGGTTCTCCGTCTGGGGTTTCGGCGGGCAGCACTTTGGAGGTCTCGTTTTTGAAGATAAGCCGAAAGAGCAAAGCGATAGTGAACCAAACGGTGCCGACTATGGCGCCTCCGAACATGGTGAACAGGGCACCTTGCCAGCCTAAAAATGCGCCGATGAGCCCCATGAGTTTTACGTCGCCAAATCCCATTGCTTCCTTCCTTAAAATAGCCTCGGCCACGAGAGCGATCCATAGAATGAGACCGGAGCCGGTGAAGACTCCGATAACCGAAGTGATTCCTGATTTAATACTCGCGAGTAGGAAGGGCCCCTCTCCTCCGTAGCCCTGAATGGCGGGGATGCAAAAGGAGAGTAAAACGACCAGCACCGTGCCCCAAATACTGATCGAGTCTGGAATGATCATGTGATCCAGATCGATGAATGAAGCGGAGATAAGGAGGGAAATTAAAAGCATGGCCGCGAGAGCCACGGCGGGATCGAGTGTTATCCAGCTGAGCAAAAAGAGGACGGCGGTAAGCGTTTCGACCAGAGGGTAGCGGATCGAGTAAGGTTGCCCGCAGCAGCTCGCCTTACCTCGTAGTAGAATCCAGCTTAGAATCGGGATATTGTGGTGCCATTTGATCGCAGTCCCGCAGGCGCATTGTGAGCCTGGGTACACGATGGATTTACCGGCTGGAATACGGTAAATTACAACGTTGAGGAAGCTTCCAACTATCGCACCGAAAATGAAGACGCTGGCGGGGAAGAACCAAGGAGCGATGGATTCTATCTCGGTGATTGATATGCTCTGGTCCATAGATTTAACCAGCAAGGAGAGAGGCGGTCTCTCCGGTATTTCTGGTAGGGCTCGTGTTAGAACGAAGGATCGGTGGCAATCACGCCGACGACGATGATTTCAATCGGTCCGATGTCACCAGTGAGGCCTAGGTTTTCCCGATATATTTCAGTGATTTCTTGGGTGAGGTAGCCTTGGATGGCGTCGAGTTTTGCTTCGGGTCTGACCTTCAACCGGATCTTGGTGTTTAACCGATCTTTTTTGAATTTTATCGAAGCACTTGCTGAGGCCACGCCTTTGATCTGGCCGCAACATGCTTCCACCAGTCGGTGCAGCGCTCGACGCGAAATAAGCAATTTGCCGGACTCGTTGGAAGCGAGTGGAACCGAAGAGGGCTGGCTGAAGAAAAGCAGATAAACGAGCAGCACGATTCCCCCGCCGAAGATGATGACTTCTAGAGGAGAGCTAAGCCAAATTTCTGTTAGGTTACTCACGAGAGGAGGGGAGACAAAGGGATCAATCTACCGAGACCTGATCAGGCCACAGATCATCTTCGTTGGTTGATTTGTCTCCCGGTAGGCGAACGCCTTCGATGGTCACATCAACCTTGGAAACGTCTTTGCCACTCATTGCCATGATCTGTTTCCGGACATCGAGCTGAACTTCGTAGGCGGTTTGTCCAATTTCCGAGCCGTAGGCGACGACGATTCTCACTTCGATGGCGTATTGACCATCATCGGTTTCATTTACCCGGACGCCGCGGTTGTCGGCCTCTTTTTTAGTGAAAATTTCTCCGATGCCATCGGCAATTCCACCCCCTACGCCAGCAACGCCTTTTACTTGCAGGGCGGCAAGCCGTACGATGCCGGCGATAACGTTGTGGTTGATTCTAATATCCCCTAGATCAGGTTGGTCGTCGAAACGCGGAGGCGTGGGGAACTCTGGCGATTGCATAGTGAATTTAAGATGAAATGATTAAACACTGGAGGCAAGACTGCTGAGCTTTCCCCCGAACATTAGTCTCGTATTGGCCCTTGGGCTGGTCATTCGAACTGATCTGGCGAGGTCCGTTTGAGGAAGTCTTCCATGAAGGCCGTCGTCGCCTTTCCCTCTTGGAAGATGGGATCAGAAAGAATCGCTTTTTGCAGAGGGATGGTCGTTTTAATTCCTCGAATGAGGTATTCGCTCAATGCTCGGTAGGTGCGTTCAAGCGCAATCTTCCGAGTGGAACCATAACCGATGACTTTGCCGATCATTGAGTCGTAATAGGGCGGAATCTGATATCCTGAGTAAACATGACTGTCGACGCGAACACCGTGTCCGCCCGGAGCATAATAGAGTCCGATAGTTCCCGGCGAGGGCATGAAGTTTCGAGCGGGGTCTTCCGCATTGATGCGACACTCTATTGCGTGCCGATTGAATGTGATGTCTTTTTGATCGAACTCTAAATGATCGCCGTTCGCGATCAGGATCTGTTGTTTGATCAGGTCGATACCAGTCACTTCCTCGGTCACCGGATGCTCCACTTGAATCCGGGTATTCATTTCGATGAAGTAGAATTTTCCTTTTGCATCGACCAAGAACTCGATCGTTCCGGCTCCCTCGTAGTCGGCAGCTTTGGTCGCTTTGATGGCGGCTTTCCCCATTGCTTTGCGAAGGGAGGGGTTGGTCATCAAGAAGGGGGACGGCGCTTCTTCGATTAATTTTTGGTGTCTGCGTTGGACGGAGCAGTCGCGCTCACCGAGGTGCACAACTTTACCGTGTGAGTCCGCTAAAATCTGAAATTCGATATGGCGGGGCTTTTCGACGTATTTTTCGATATAAACGGAGCCGTCGCCGAACGCTTTTTCCGCCTCATTGCGAGCGACATGAAATTCTTTGGCGAGCGAGATGTCATTGTGCGCGATGCGCATGCCGCGGCCGCCGCCTCCTGAAACCGCCTTGATGATGACGGGGTAGCCGATTTTCTTGGCTACTCTAATCGCTTCGGATTCGCTTTCGATCACGCCATCCGAGCCAGGAACGATGGGGACGCCGACCTTTTGAACGGTCTCCTTGGCGATTGCCTTATCACCCATCTTGCGAATGGAGGCCGCCTTGGGGCCAATGAATTTTATGTTACACGACTCGCATTGCTCGGCGAAGTCGGCGTTTTCCGAAAGGAAACCGTAGCCCGGGTGAATAGCATCTACATCAGCTATCTCTGCCGCCGCAATTATCCGATCTGCTTTGAGGTAACTTTCATCACTTCGTGGACCGCCGATACAAATTGCCTCATCCGCTAATTGAACGTGAAGGGATTGGACATCGGCTTCGGAATAGACCGCGAGAGTCTTGATACCAAGTTCGCGGCAAGCTCGGACAATGCGAAGGGCTATTTCACCTCGATTGGCGATGAGGATCTTTTGAATCATAGTGGAAGGGGGGAGAGACTAATGAAGGAGGGAGCCGGGCAAGAATCAGAGTGCATCCTGGTTTTGTCGGATGGATTTGAACGCAAGCGTTCTTAAGAGGACTTAACCTTGAATAGCTTCTGGCCGTATTCCACGGGGTCGCCGTCCTCGACTAACGATTCAATGATCGTCCCTTTCACTTCTGACTGAATCTCATTCATGATCTTCATTGCTTCGATAATGCACACGGCCGAGGTTTCGGTCACGGCGGTTCCTATTTCAGCGAATGGCTTGGACTCAGGAGACGGGGATCGATAAAAAGTGCCGACCATGGGGGACTTAATGAAGATGACCCCGATTTCTTCGGCATTATTAGCGTTCGCGGTGGCGTCCTGGGTGGGAGCAGGGGCGGCGGCGGAAATTGCGGAAGGCGCCTCGTGAGTCGCAGGAGCCGAAGCCACAACAAAGGGGGGATTCGAATGGCGGACATGGTTCGACGATCCTGTCCCTCCCCGGCGAATCTTGAGTTTGAAGCCTTCGTCTTCGACGGCGAACTCGCTGAGTTCGGCTCGTTTCATTAGCTCGATAATCTGTTTGATTTGTTTGAGATCCAAAATCGGTCCTAGGTTGAGTTAATAAGGGTTATCTGCAGCGATAGACTGGTTGCAGCGGGCTGTTCAAAAAGAATTCCGTCGAAGGGTGCAATGTCGGAATTGCCTCATTATTTTGCGATTTTCGCGAATAATTGGATAAAAACTCCCAATTATTGGGTAAATTAATCAAATTGGGGTAATCCCCAGACGGGGCGTGAAATCCCGAAATGGATGGATAACCCACTTCTCTAGGAGAGACCACGGGGGTAAGGGGATCGTCGAAATTTCATGGGAACCTAGGAAGCTGAAGATGTTTGTCGACGAAAACGGAGGCTTCGAATGGAGCCGCCACGGATGAAAAATTGTCTTCGTCCCGGGCGGCCCAAGACGACTAGGCCTCCGGCTCACTTCACTTCCAAATGGAGTTCGCGCTTGTGGCTTTGAGGTGATTGCAGGCGACTCCGAGATTTTGGCCAGCGGAGCCGTGGGAGGCAAAACTGGTATCGGCGTTGTCCCGGGTTTCTCTCGGGATGAAGCCGTAGGAGCGGCTAGTGAGGATGGCCTATTCGTCGCAAGATTCTGGGAGAAAATCGAGCGTAGCTGCAACGAAGTCATTTCGGTGGGCGGCGACGACGGGTGGGGCGAAGGATTTGCTTGGGGGTGGTGGGGCAGCCGAAGACGTCCTCGGGCGCGGAGGATTCGCGTATGAGGACGGATGTGGGGTTTGCGGAAGGTGCGTCCGAGATGGGAGGTGCGGAATCGCGCTGGAATGTTCATGCTCGGACTGAGTGCATTTCCGGTCACCTTGCTTGTGGTTGATGGGGCATCTTTGGCAATGAGCATGAGCCAGCCGTCGGCGAGGCGGGAAGATGTGGTGATGGCTACCTTGCCCATCGAGCGCATGCTGGGGGAGCGTCTTGACCGAAGGGTTCAGGTCTCTCAATCTCGATGGGTGGACTGCTGGGGGCGTGATCCTAAATGGCTTTGATCGTCTAGAATCATCTCCGAGACCTAGACCCTAGACCCCTTAAAAGGCTGGGCCGAAGACAATGCTTTCGCGGCTAAGCCGACGGTGCGGGGGGGGCGGTGGTTGATTTGGCCGAATAGATGCTGGAAGTTTAGGGCAATTTGAACCTCTAATTCCGCCAGCGGTATTCCTCGCAAAGCAGCGAGATTTTCGTAGGCAGCGCCGATGTTGGCGGGATGGTTTAAGGCCTCTGCACGGAGAGGAATCGGGAGGGTAAAGTGGGGTTGTGGCGGTGGCATCGCCGGGGCATCCGTTTCAACTAAAAGACGATCCAGTGGAACGGCCTGGAAGGCGCGCCGGGCGCGAGTCCGGCGCGGATCGATATGGGATGTGTTGAAGGAAAAATATGCGCCTTTTTCGGCAAGACCCGGAATCTGCTCCGCCGACCCGCTGTAGGCATGAAGGAGGAATCCGGGGCGAGGAATAGAGGTGTTTCGCAAAATCTTGTCAAGATGAGGCCATGCCTGGATACAATGGATTGAGGCGGGGCGATCGTGATTGGCCGCCCATCTAAGTTGCCAGGCGCAAACCTCGATTTGCTCTTCGATGGGGGCGACGCGCAGGGTGTCGAAAGGGGGGGCGGCTTGTCGCGCTGGCTTCAGGATTAGGGAGTCGAGGCCGATTTCTCCGACGGCGGCGTGGGGGTGGGCGCAGAGCGTTTGGTGGAAGATTGATTGCCAGTTGGCGGGGCGAATTCCGACGTCCCACGGGTGAATGCCATAGCTGGGAACGATCCACGGGTGGCGCTGGGCGAGAGCCGTAACGGCGTTCCAGTCATCGAGGGGGTGGGTGCCGTTTACGACTGCACCACCGAGGTTTATAGCGATGAGATCGGCGAGGATCTGATCAAGGTGAGGGGCGAATTCTTCGAATTGGAGGTGATTATGGGCGTCGAAGAACATGGGACGAGGGAAGGTATTTAGGCCCAGCTGGCGGCGAGGGCGGTGATCCGCTGACGAACGGAGTTTAGGCCGTTTTGGCGGGTGGGGGTTAGATCCCGCCAGACTTCCAGTTCTTGAAGTAGAAAAGGTTCAGTCGCGATCACATCGGCGATATCGGCGCCGTGGTAAGCATTGGCCAACAGCACGACTAGGCCGCGGACGAGGGGGGAATCGCAATCGGCGCGGAATTGGCATTGGCGGTCCCGATAGTCCCCGATCAGCCAGACACGAGAAGTGCAGCCGGGCACGAGGTTTTGTTCGTTGCGCTGCCCGTCGGGCAAGTGGGGGAGGTGTCGAGCGGCGTCGACGATCGCGCCGAGGCGTTCTTGGCGATTTTCGATGAAATCGTAATCTGCGATGATCTCTTTTTGCCGGGAAGTGACGGACATAGTTTAGAAATGATGGATCGGGAATTGAGGACCAGAAAAAGAGGGTAGCGGTCGGGGATTAGGCAGGCAAATGGTTTGCGCATCATTGATCGGAGCGATCTAACGCACCGTTCTGTTGGGGTGGGACTTGCATCAGGATCGGCGAGGTAGCAAAGTGTTTCTACGATGTGTGCACGACTTGGTGCGGTGATTATTATTGGGCTATGCTTATCGTTTCGGGCTTCATTTGGAGCCGACGGAGACGGAGTCGGCTTGTCTGCGCCCTTGCTGGGAGAAGGCGAGGGGCGGAGTGAGCGGTCGAGCCTAGTCGAGCGAGAACGTTCGGCCCGCAGGGCTTTGGAGATGGGATTTCCCTCCGTGGCGGAACCGCTTTACGCAAAACTGGTGGATGAGACTCCGGCGGGGCAGGGCCGGGATAGGCTGATTTTGGCTTGGACGGTCGCCTTGCTCGAGGGGGAGCGCTTGGATGATGTTTTGGAAGCACTGCAAGGGTTGGAGAACCGGATCCGGCCCGAAGTGGATCTAAGACTCGCCTTGGTGGCCATGCGTCGAGGAGATGTGGAAACGGCGGAAGTGCATTTGGCCAAGGTTACGGTGTCGACTTTGCCGGCTTCGGAACGGTCCTGGTTTCATTATCTGGTCGGTCTGATTGCGGAAGCTAAAAACGAACTGCAGATGGCGCGAAGGGCGTTTGAAAGTGCGGGGAGGGAGGCGACGTCAAGCCTGCAACGGGCGCGGTTCGAATTGGCTGATTTGGAAGCCAGTTGGCGCGTGGCGAACCCCACCGAGGCGCAGGCGCAACGGCTCTTGAGGCTGGTGCAGGATCAAATGGGAGAGCGAGTGGGCTATGATGCGGTGAAGCGCTATGCGGCGGTCTTGGCTTCACTGGGGCGGACAACGGAAGCGGTCTCGTTTTTGCAGAATCAGTTGTTGGCGCTGCCTCCAGCGGAGCGAGACGTGCTAGATGATTACCGACTACTGCTGGGGTTGATCTCGGGAGCGGAGTCGGGCCTCGGCCGGACGGTCCTCACCCAGTTGCTAAGGGATGGGTCGGACCGGGGGAAACAGCGAATCGGACTGCGAGTGTTGGCGAGAGATTCAAAGCAGGAGCAGATGCGCATCGAGCTGCGTAATGAGTTAACCGATTTGTTGGGGCGGGATCCGCCTCACCCGATCGAGCAGGATTTGCTCCTTTATCGGGCACAGTTGGCTCCGAGCGAAGAGGCGGCAACGCGAGATGCGCTGGCGTTGCTGGAGCGGTTTCCGGCTTCCGATCTACGCTCGGCGGCTTTGGGTATTTTGGTCAGTGCGGCGTGGAGTGAGGGTCGCTTTCGCGCGGCCGCCGGATACGCGACGCAGGCTCGGCAGGAATTAGCTTCGAATACGGGAGAGGCGAGGGCGCAGTTGGGGGTCTTGCAGGCGGAGGCGTTTTTCCGCGGAGGCGACTTTAGAAGTGCGGCCGATGCCTATGCCGCGGCGTTGGATGAGTTGCCGACGGGGGTGGCCTCGGGGGATTTGGTTTTCCAAGAAATATTGGCGCGAATCGAGGATGATCAACTCACGGTAGCGGCCGATCGAATCGACGCGCTGGCGGGTGATCCGCGTCTTGACGTCGTCAATCGTTGGCAGGCGGAGTGGAACCTGGCGAGGGCACTGCAAGCCGCCGAGCGGGGAGAAGAAGCGTATGCCAGGGTAGATCGAATTATGGCGGAAGACGGGGCGAATGCGCAGCTACCCACGGATTTGGCGGTGCGGATTGCGTGGTTGCAGGCGAGGCTTGCGCTGGAAGCGGGAGAACCGACTCGAACACTTGAGCAGGCCCCGCGACTGCGAGCGCGTCTCGCGCAGGTCAATCAGGAGCTGGCGATCCAGATTGATGCTTCGCTGGGACTACTGGAAGCGGAAGGTCTTTTCGCACTGGAGCGTAGTGACGAGGCGCTGGCGCGGCTTTCGGCCTTGCGAGCGGAGCACGTGAACTCAGATGCCGCCGTCTATTCATTTATTGAGGAGGCGAATTTTCAGGCGGGGCAGGGGCAGTTGGTCAAGGCGCAGGAACTGTTGACGTTGTTGGTGACCAATTATCCCGCCCATCGGTATGCTCCCTTTGCGCTTTATCAATCTGCACTCATGGCGGAGGGCCGACGCGAGGATGTCTATCTGAGGGAAGCCATCGGAAAGATCGAGCAGCTCGTTACAACTTATCCTCAAAGTAATTTGGTCTTCTATGCGCGTTTTAAGCAGGGTGATTTACTCCGAAAGATTGGCGAATGGAGTTTAGCCCGCCAAACCTACGAATCGATTATCAATGCCTTCCCGCAGCACGAAGACTTGCTCGCGGTGCAGATGGCACTGGCGGATACCCTCGCGGCTCAAGCGGGCGGTAATAGTTCTTTACACGATAGTGCAGCCGCGATCTACGAGCGTTTACGCGACCTCGCGGATGCTCCGGCGGAATTGCGAATCGAAGCGGGATTAAAGGCCGGTAATGCGCTCGTGCGGTCGGAGGCGATGGAGCGAGCGACCGAAACCTGGTGGCAGGTGATTGATGCATTTTTACTCTCCGAGGAGGGAGATCCGGACTTGGGGGTTCGAGGGCGATATTGGTTGGCGCGAATTTTAGCGAAGTTGGGCGAGACGCTGGAGCGTCAGCAAAAACTTGATGAAGCCCGGAATGCTTATGAGCTGATTAGAGATCGGGGGCTGCCGCAGGGGAAATGGGCGGAGGCTCAGTTACTGAGGCTAGGGGTGAAGCCGCTGGTGCCGGAAGAGTCGGATCGTTGACGTCAAAGGCAGCATTGAATCAAAAGTAGGCTCACATGACCGATTTCGACTTAAGTCTCATTACGCAGGGCGGACCAATGATCGTGGTTTTGGGGGTGATGGCGGTGGTCGGAATCGTGCTTTTCGTGGAAAGGACGCTTTTTCTACATCGAGGTCAGATCCGCTCTACCCCGTTCGTGGATGGGATTAAAAACATCTTGGAAAAGCGGCGGGTAATGGAGGCCTTGACGGTCTGTGAGGAGACCCCGGGACCGGTCGCCGCCGTGGTGAAGGCGGCCTTACTTCACGTCCGAGAAGACGAAGTAAAGATGCGATTTGCCGTGCAGGAGGCGGGAATTGTGGAGATTCCGGCGCTAGAACGCCGGTTGGGTTCTATTGCTGCCATCGCCCAAGTCGCCCCGCTGGTGGGCCTACTTGGCACCGTCTTGGGCATGGCGAGCACGTTCCACGCGTTCATGGCGGGTGGAGCTGAGTATGCGACAGCTCGCGCGTTGTCTGACGGTATGTGGCAAGCGTTACTCGTGACGATAGGAAGTTTGACAATCGCGATTCCCGCTCACTTGGGGCATCATTTTTTGCGGGGGAGGGTGCGTTCGATCGTGCGTGACGTGGAGTGGGCCGGTAACGAAATTATGCGATTCCTGCAGGTGGATTATCCCCACGATGATGTTGGTCAGGACGTATCCCCCGAAGCGACTGGGGCTAAGATCGACTTGGGAAGTGAGGAGTCATGATCACTCGGCCGCTGAATTTATCTTCCCATTTACAACCGCCGCCTCGGTTCATGGACGGAGTTTTTTACGCTAATGTGGTCCTGCTTGGGCTGTTTTTTGCGGTGTTTGGCTCAAGATTTATTTTGTCGCCCGGAGTCGATCTGGGGCGGGCTGATTTCGGGATCGCCTCTTCGGACGCGGCGTTAGCAGGCGCGGTGTCTACTTCGGTAGTTATTAGTATATTGGGGCCCGAAATGGTCTTTACCGACGCGGGACGGATGAGTTACGCGGAGCTGGCGATCTGGTTGCCAACCCAAGTTCAGGCAGGAGGAGACGGGCAACCTCGTCTATTGGTGAGAGCTTCTGCTGGAGTCACGGCCCGCGATCTCATGCGACTGTCCGACGCGGCGTTGGCCGCTGGGTTTGCGGGAGTGCAGCTTGCGTTGGAGCCAAGTCAACAGAGTGATTTCTCGTTAAACCACTAATAACGTGAAGGTTGCAGATAATTTATTTTGGAAAGCCGGAGCCATCGCTTTAGCGACCTCGCTTGTCGTGGGAGGGCTAGGATTGGTGCGACTGCCGGAAGCGAGATCCCGAGTCGGTCTTTTAGACTCAAAACCGGCGCGAGTCGGTATTGCTGAGCTATCTGAGCAAGCTAATGGCGGATTGGCGCAGTCGGAGCTGATCCTCCAGGATCCCACGCCGCTATTCCTTCCCACCGAATATAACAGCGGACGAGTGGTGGCAGCCATGACGGCCGAGCGATCGCCCGGACCGTCTTTTGGATCGATTCCTGCAAAGATGCTGTTTGGTGATTCCGATATTGGCTTAGATCTGCCGGAAGCCGTGGCGATTCCTGATCGGGCTCTCGAGTTAGTGGTGAAATCGGAACCACAGGTGGATTTGACGGAGCTCGCCCGAAGAACCAACGACATTGGTCGGCTGCCCGAGCGCGAAGGGTATTTACAAGTGCTATCGATGTCGACTGGCGCAGCGTTGTGGTCGCAGCAAGTCACGGTGGGATCCTGGGAATTTGACCTAGAGGCCCCGTGGGAATTTATTTTAGCCGTGAATCAAATGGGTTCTATCAGTTTTCCGGCGGTAGTAGATGCGGGTGAAGGTGCGTTGATTGACATCACCCAGATCACCGATGTACTTCGGAAAAAACACCTAGGTGCGAGATTAGAACCCGGAATCTATCGGATCTTATTGGGACCATGAAAATTAAGATTACCTTAAAAATAGCTATTGACGGTGATTTTTGTGCTGTCCACGTTCTCCACTCTTTTCTCGTCTTCTGACGGAGTTTCGTAGCGCCCAGATAGCTCAGTTGGTAGAGCACGTCCTTGGTAAGGACGAGGTCACCGGTTCGAGTCCGGCTCTGGGCTCCACGAAAATATAGTCTCAAACAATCACATCCTAAAACATAACAATCCAAATGGCTAAAGGCACATTCCAGCGCACTAAACCGCATGTTAACGTCGGCACGATCGGCCACGTCGATCACGGTAAAACCACCACCACAACGGCAATTTTGAAGGTCCAGGCCGAAAAAGGCTTAGCGGTCTTTAAGTCCTATGCGGACATCGCTAAAGGCGGCACTGTCCGTGACGCCTCCAAGATCGTGACCATTTCGGTAGCCCACGTTGAGTATGAGACGGCCAATCGCCACTATGCCCACGTTGATTGCCCAGGTCACGCCGACTTCGTGAAGAACATGATCACTGGTGCTGCCCAAATGGACGGCGCCATCTTGGTTGTTTCTGCTTCTGACGGTCCTATGCCGCAAACTCGTGAGCACATCCTCCTCGCCCGTCAGGTTGGCGTACCGAAGATCGTGGTTTGGCTCAACAAGGTTGATCTCATCGACGATCCTGAGCTGCTCGAACTCGTTGACATGGAAGTGCGTGAGCTTCTTACCAAATACAAGTTTGACGGCGACAATGCGACCATCGTGCAAGGTTCCGCTACCGCTGCGCTCGACCTGAAGCCAGAGGGCATCGAAGCGATCGGCAATTTGATGGATGCTATTGACTCCGAGATTCCAGAGCCAGAGCGCGAAACGGATAAGCCTTTCCTGATGTCCATTGAGGATGTGTTTTCGATCACTGGTCGTGGCACTGTTGCCACCGGTCGTATCGAACGTGGTGTGATCAAGCTCAATGCGAATGTTGAGATCGTTGGTATCAAAGACACCTCCGTAACGGTTGTCACTGGTATCGAAATGTTCCGCAAGCTGCTCGATAGCGGCCAAGCTGGTGACAACGTTGGTCTCCTCCTCCGTGGTGTAGACAAAGAGGGCATCGAGCGTGGTCAAGTGCTCGCAGCTCCCAAGTCAATCACTCCTCACAAGAAAGCTAAGGCTGAAATCTACGTCCTCGGTAAGGACGAAGGTGGACGTCACACGCCTTTCTTCAACGGCTACCGTCCTCAATTCTACTTCCGCACGACCGACGTCACTGGCGTTGTCACGTTGCCTGAGGGTGTCGAGATGGTGATGCCTGGTGATAATCTGTCCGTCGAAATCGAGCTGATTTACCCGATAGCGATGGAGAACACTCAGCGCTTCGCAATTCGCGAAGGTGGCCGCACCGTCGGTGCCGGTCGTATCGTCGAGATCACTGAATAAAATCATTCTGTTCGATTTAACGACCGCCGAGGCCTCAATGAGGGGTCTCGGCTGTGTCGTCTAGAGAATAATCAACTTATAGGCGTGTAGCTCAATTGGTAGAGTAACGGTCTCCAAAACCGTCGGTTGTGGGTTCGACTCCCTCCGCGCCTGCCATCCTTAACTTCCTAATGAAAAACCCATTCCGCAGCACCCGTATCTTTTTCGGCGAAATGATTGGCGAGCTTCAAAAAGCTAGCTGGCCCACTCGCACGGAGCTTCGCGATTCGACCATCGTGGTCATCATTGCGGCGATCATTTTGGGAATATTCACCAGTATTAGCGACTTCGCCTTGTATCAGGTAGTCGATCTTCTCACCTCTTGGGTCAGTTAATTATGTCTGATTCCGAAAATACTCCCGTATCTCCTCCGGCTAGCGCTCAATGGTTCGCGCTGCACACGCTCTCTGGTCAAGAGGGCAAAGTTAAGCTTTTCATTGAAAAGTTCAAAAAGGCTGAAGAGCTTGATGACTACATCTTTGAAGTGCTCATGCCGACCGAGATTGTTTCTGAGGTTAAAAATGGCAAGAAGTCGACCAAGACTCGCAAACTTTACCCAGGATACGTTTTCATCAATGTGCGTCTTTACGATGAGCATAATAAGCTGATCAACAAACCTTGGTATTTCGTCAGAGAGACGACCGGAGTGATCAACTTCGTGGGAGGAGCAAATCCATCTCCTCTTCGTCCGGCCGAGGTGGATGAGATCCGCGCTCGCATCGAAGCTGCCAGTGGTAAAGAAGTGCCCAAGATCTCCTACGAGATTGGCGAAAGCGTTAAGATTAACGATGGAGCGTTTGCTAATCTCACCGGTCGGATCGACGAAATCGATCCTGATCGCGGTAAACTTAAAATCTCTGTTTCAATTTTCGGCCGGTTCACCCCGGTCGAGCTCGAATACTGGCAGGTAGAACGTACCACCGACGGCTAATGCCTCGCTTCTTTCTCACCGCCGACGTTCAGCAAGTCCCCACGTCACTCAACACCCGCCAATTCTAAACTTTCCATGGCCAAGAAAATTCAAGGTTACATTCGTCTTCAACTGCCCGCAGGTGCGGCTAATCCCTCTCCTCCCGTCGGCCCTGCCCTCGGTGCCAAAGGCGTCAATATCATGGCGTTTTGTAAGGAGTTTAATGCCAAGACTAAGGATCAAAACGGCATGATTCTGCCGGTGGTGATCACAGTTTTCACCGACAAGTCGTTCACTTTTATCCTGAAGTCTCCTCCGGCGGCCGTGTTGCTCAAAAAGGCAGCTAATATCGCTTCGGGATCTGCTCGTTCAAACGTCGACAAGGTTGGCAAGGTTACGAAAGCTCAGCTTCTTGAGATCTACAACATCAAGAAGAACGACCTGAACACCAAGAACGAGGAGGCCGGTATTAAGATCATCGCTGGCACGGCCCGAAACATGGGGTTGGAAGTCGTCGGTTAATATTCTCTCATCAACCCACTCACCGCGGGAGTCTCTCGAGACGTCTGCACCGCAAGGAGTCACAAATGGAAAAACACAGTAAACGCTACAAATCAGCCCTCTCAGGTGCCAACCTGGCTGAGGACCAATCCCTCGTAGACGCCGTCAAGGTGCTCTCGAATTTTCCGAAGACAAAGTTTGACGAAACGGTCGAACTCTCCATCCGCCTCGCCGTTGATCCGACTCAAGGTGATCAGATGATTCGCGGCACCACACCACTTCCCCACGGATCTGGTAAGAAGGTGCGTGTCTTGGTCTTCACGGATAATGCCGAAGATGCGATTGCTGCAGGTGCAGATCACGCAGGACTGAAAGACATGATGGCGAAGGTCACGGAAGGTTGGCTCGATTTTGACGTCGCGATCGCCACTCCGGACGCGATGAAGACAGTTCGCACGATTGCCCGGGTGCTCGGACCGAAGGGTCTGATGCCTAATCCCAAGAGTGGCACGGTTACGGATGACATTGCTGGCGCGATCAAGGCTGTTAAAGCCGGTCGGGTTGAGTTCAAAATGGACAAATCCGCTAACATCGGCGTTGGTATCGGCAAACGATCATTTACAGCGGAGCAAATTATTGAGAACGCCCAAGTCGTGATCAATGCGATCGGCAAAGCTCGTCCTGCTTCTGTTAAAGGAATTTACATCAAGAACATCACGCTTTCGGCCTCTATGAGCCCAGGTGTTCGCCTCGCATCCAGCGAATACAACCAACTCTAAGGACCCGCCATGAGAGTCGAAAAACAATACCTAGTTGCGGAAGTTGAGTCCCATCTCAAAAAGTCCGATTACGTTATCATCACCAACTACACTGGTGTCACCGTCGATGAGACGGCTGAACTCCGGGCTAAGCTCGATGAGGATGGTGCCGAATTTCACGTCGTAAAAAACAGCTCTCTGCGAGTTGCGGCTCAAGCCATGGGCTTGCCAGATATCGACGAATCTTTGGGTGGCCCGACGGCAATTATTGTCGGCGGCGATAACTCACCCGGAGTCGCTAAGACCGTTACCGAATTCTTCAAATCCACGAAAAAAGTGGAAGTGAAGTCTGCGATTCTCAGCAGCAAGTTGCTCTCCTCGGATGAGGTCAGAGCCCTGGCCGCATTGCCTTCGTTGGATGCTCTCCGGGGCCAGCTCCTCGGATTGCTCAACCAACCTGGCACAATGCTGGTTCGGGTGCTCAATGCCGCGCCCCAAGCGCTCCTCAACGTTCTCCAAGCCAAAGTCGATGCCGACGGTGGCACGGAGTCAGTTTAACCCATCAATTAATTTTCAACAATTTTCTAGGGCGATTCGGTTTATCCGATCTTGCCCGATGAAAGCCCAAACCATCAACCGCTACCAACTAGGGGACACGTCTCTTAAACGCGCTTCGGGTCGAAGCCGCTAGTTATAAGCAGAAGATTCATCATGAGCGACATCACCAAAGACCAAGTTATCGAATGGCTCTCCAGCCAAACAGTTCTCGACATTGCCGGCATCGTTAAGGACCTCGAAGAGAAGTGGGGCGTTTCCGCCGCTGCTCCCGTGGCCGTTGCCGCTGCTCCCGCAGCAGCCGCTGCCGCACCAGCCGAAGAAAAGACGGAATTCGACGTTATCCTGACCCAAATCGGACAAACCAAGATTGCCGTTATTAAAGAAGTTCGTAGCCTCACCGGCCTCGGACTCAAAGAAGCTAAAGATCTCGTTGAAGGCGCGCCTAAGGCCGTCAAAGAGGGCGTCTCCAAGGATGAGGCCGAAGAGATCAAGAAGAAGCTCGAGGCTGCCGGAGCCACCGTCGAACTCAAGTAAAGGCTCTGCCCACTTGGATTCATCTGACGTTACACGTCTTCAGTTTTCAGGGCAGGCCGTGTCTTCACGCGGCCTGTCCTTTGCTGTTTCTAGTTTAGTTCATTCATTGCCAGTTTTAGCCGACTCTTTGCCCTCAGCCGGTAGAGTAGTCAGGTCCTGATCGCGGAGCACCCACGCCCGCATCGCCTTTAGTCATCCAAACACCCGGGAACATTCATGGCCGTCAGTAAAAATCAAGCCGATCGTATTAACTTCGGAAAGCTCCGTGAGGTGCTTCAGCCACCGAATCTGATCGAACTCCAGATCAGCTCATATCTCGAATATCTGCAAAAAGGCACCCCGGATAAGCAGCGCCTGAATCAGGGCCTTGAAGCCGTATTCCGGGAAGTTTTTCCGATTGAATCCTATGACGGACGTCTGACGCTCGAATACGTTTCCTACACGATTGGCGATCCCAAGCACTCTGAAATCGAGTGCTTGCGCGAAGGGGTTACTTATTCCGTCCCTCTTTACGTGAAACTTCGCTTGCGTGAAGAAGACTTCATTAAGGATGAAGAAATCTACATGGGTGAGATCCCGATGGTGACCGAGCGCGGCTCGTTCATCATCAACGGCGCTGAACGTGTCGTTGTCTCCCAGCTGCACCGTTCCCCAGGTATCGCTTTCGAAGTGTCGCCGCATGCGAATGGTAAGATGCTTCATTCATTCCGGATCATTCCTGACCGTGGCACATGGTTAGAAGTCCAGTTTGATAACAACGATCTCCTTTACGTCTATCTCGACCGCCGTCGTCGTCGTCGCAAGTTCCTCATCACAACGCTCCTTCGCTCCATCGGCTACTCCAGCGATGTTGATATCTTGAATCTCTTTTACGAGATCCAGGAGCTGAAAGTGACCAAGGCTCTCGATCTCGAAAACGTTTCGACACTCGTGCTCGTGGAAGATGCGATTGATGCTCAGCAGGGCGTGGTTCTCGCCCGGGCATTTGAACCGCTCACGAAGCAAATCGTGCGCACCTTTGAGGAGCATGGCACTTCCGTGATTCGAGTGATCGATACTTCAATCGACGAAGGTGCTATCATCCGCGCCCTGAAGAAGGATCCGACTCGCAATGAAGAGGAAGCGCTCAAGGAAGTTTACAAACGCCTCCGTCCAGGAGAGCCACCGACAACGGCCAACGCCAAGGCACTGCTGAAGCGTTTGTTCTTCGATCCGAAACGCTATGACCTCGGTCGAGTGGGCCGTTATAAGGTTAACCAAAAACTCGGTCTCGAAGTTGACCTCGAGCAACGCACCCTGGAATCGGGTGACGTCGTGGCCGCGACCAAGTATCTCGTCCGTCTCCGCAAGGGTGAAGGGGTTGTTGATGATATCGATCACCTCGGTTCCCGTCGCGTTCGCACGGTGGGTGAGCTACTCGCCAATCAGTGCCGGGTTGGTCTCTCCCGCACGGAGCGCCTCGTCCGCGAGCGCATGACGATGTATGATCAAAGTGTCGATTCGATCACGCCGCAGAAGCTGATCAATCCCAAGGCGCTGACCACGGTCATTCGCGATTTCTTTGCTCGTTCGCAGCTTTCGCAGTTCATGGATCAAATCAATCCTCTCGCCGAAGTGACGCACAAGCGTCGTCTCTCAGCGCTGGGACCAGGCGGTCTTAACCGTGAACGGGCGGGCTTCGAGGTTCGCGATGTGCATCCTTCACATTATGGCAGAATTTGCCCGATCGAGACCCCTGAAGGTCCGAATATCGGTCTGATTAACTCTCTCTCCACCTACGCTCGGGTGAACGAATTTGGTTTCATTGAAACTCCATATCGTTTGGTCAAAAAGGGTAAAGTAGGGGACCACATCGATTATCTCACCGCCGACCAAGAAGAAGGTAAAATCATCGCACAGGCGAATTCTGAGCTCGATGATAAGAGCAACTTTGTCGGTAACGTCACGGTCCGTCAGGACGGTGAGTTCCTCGAAGTCGAGGCCGAAGAAGTCGACTACATGGATGTGTCGCCGAAGCAGGTTATCTCGATCGCGGCCGGAATGATTCCGTTCCTCGAGCACGATGATGCGAATCGCGCGCTCATGGGATCTAACATGCAACGTCAAGGCGTGCCTCTGCTCGAATCTGAGTCCCCTTACGTGGGAACTGGTATTGAAGAACGGGTCGCTCGTGACTCCAAGATTGTCGGCGTTGCCGAAGAATCTGGAATCGTCGCTTCGGTGGACGCCACTCGGGTGGTGGTGACCGCAGACGGCGAATTACCCCGCAACTTCGACAAGAATCCGAAGAGTGATCCTAAGAACGGCGTGCATGTTTACGAGCTTCGTAAATTCATGCGCTCGAATGCCGGCACCTGCTTCAATCAGAAGCCAATCGTCGACAAAGGTCAGAGAGTTAAAGTCGGCGACATTATTGCCGACGGGCCTTCCACTCAAAAGGGTGAGATGGCCCTCGGTCGTAACGTGCTCGTGGCGTTCATGCCTTGGAATGGTTACAACTTCGAGGATGCTATCTTGATCTCCGAGAAGGTGCTCAAGGACGACATCTTTACCTCGATCCATATTCAGGAATTCGAAGTCACCGCTCGTGACACCAAGCTCGGACCTGAAGAAATTACCCGTGATATTCCTAACGTTGGTGAAGAAGCCCTGAAGAATCTCGACCACAATGGTGTCATCCGCATTGGTGCGGAAGTGAAACCAGGTGACATTCTCGTGGGTAAGATCACTCCGAAGTCTGAAACCGAACTCGCACCAGAAGAGAAACTGCTTCGTGCTATCTTCGGCGAAAAGGCCGCGGACGTGAAGGATACCTCGCTCGTTGTCCCATCAGGCGCGACCGGTATTATCATGGACGTCAAGGTTTCCAGTCGGATCGACTTCGAAAAGGAGAAGCTTTCTCCGTCCGATCGTCGTCGTCAGATCAAGCAGATCCAAGAAGGTTACAAGACCGAGATGGACAAACTGCGTGAAGCGCTGACCGAGTCGTTGTCGAACATCCTCCTAGGTGAAAAGATCCCTCTCGACGTCATCAATGGTGACAGCGGTGAAATTATTATTCCGGCCAATCGTAAGATTACCAAAACGCTGCTTCGTAAGCTCGCCGCGGTTTCTAAGCATGTGGAAATCGATCCTTCTCCGGTTCGCATCAAGATCATGGAGATCATCGGTTCCTTCCAAGGAAAATTCGATGAGCTCGAGGGTGATCGTGAGCGCAAAATTGCTGGTGTAGAATCCGGTGAAGACGCTGAAAGCGGTGCAATTAAGCAGGTCAAAGTCTACGTCGCGACGAAGGAAAAACTCCACGTCGGTGACAAGATGGCTGGTCGTCACGGCAATAAGGGTGTGGTCGCTAAGATCGTGCCGGAAGAAGATATGCCCTTCCTCCCTGACGGCACTCCGATTCAAATCTGTCTCAACCCGTTGGGTGTGCCTTCGCGGATGAACGTCGGACAGGTGCTTGAGACTCATTTGGGGTGGGCTTGTTCTAAGCTCGGTATCAAAGTCGCCACTCCGGTGTTCGATGGTATCTCCGAGCCTCAGGTTCGTAAGTATCTCGAAGATGCAGGTCTGCCGGATTCCGGTAAGTCGGTCCTCTTCGATGGTCGCACGGGTGAGAAGATCGATCAACAAGTGGTGGTCGGTTACATCTACATGATGAAACTAAATCACTTGGTTTCCCATAAGATCCATGCTCGTGCAGTTGGTCCTTACTCCCTTGTCACGCAACAGCCACTGGGCGGTAAAGCCCAATACGGTGGTCAGCGTTTCGGTGAGATGGAAGTGTGGGCGCTCGAAGCTTATGGCGCGGCGCACACTCTGCAGGAATTGCTCACCGTCAAGTCCGACGATGTTCAAGGCCGCACCAAGATCTACGAGTCTCTCGTCAAGGGTGATAACACTCTCTCCGCGGGCACGCCAGAATCGTTCAACGTGTTGATCAAAGAAATCCAATCCCTCGGTTTGGATATCAAGCTCAACAAGAAGGACGCTCTCGGCAACTTGACCCCCGTCCAAACTCCTTCCGCCGCGTCTATCCAGACTCGTGCGAGCAGCTTCTAATTTAAATACAGGGATAATCACAAAATGAGTATTCAACCCAACGAAGTCGCCGCCGGCGCACGCGAGGAAGCTCGCTCCGCACTCGGCTCGGATGAGAACCCATTCGATTGCGTTTCAATCACCGTCGCCGCTCCAGAAACCATCCGTGGATGGTCCAAGGGCGAAGTTAAGAACCCAGAGACGATTAACTACCGCACCTTCAAGCCCGAGCCAGGAGGACTCTTCTGTCAGAAGATCTTCGGCCCGGTGCGTGATTATGAGTGTGCCTGTGGCAAATACAAGCGCATCAAATACAAGGATGTTGTCTGTGATCGTTGTGGCGTCGAAGTCACGATCTCTCGCGTTCGTCGTGAGCGCATGGGCCACATTGAGTTGGCCGTGCCGGTCACCCACATATGGTTCCTCAAGAGCATGCCCAGCCGTCTCGGCCTCATGCTCGATATGACTGCACGTTCCCTCGAACGGGTGATCTACTACGAGAACTACATGGTGGTCGATCCAGGTAGGACCCCGCTCGAGCTCAAGCAGCTCCTCACCGACACCGAATATCGCCAAGCGCTCGATGAGTATGGTGATGATTCCTTCGTCGCCAAAATGGGTGCGGAAGCCGTTCGCGATTGCCTCAGCCTCATGGATATGGAGACGACGGTGCTCGAACTCCAGGAGCAGATGCGGGCTACGCGTTCCAAGCAGATCAAGAAGAAGCTCTCGAAGCGTCTCAAAGTTCTGCAAGGTTTTATCGGTTCGAATTCCCGTCCGGAATGGATGGTGTTAGAAGTGTTGCCGGTTATCCCGCCAGATCTGCGTCCTCTCGTGCCGCTCGAAGGTGGTCGTTTCGCCACTTCAGATCTCAACGATCTTTACCGTCGCGTGATCAATCGGAACAACCGGTTGAAGAACCTCATGCAGCTCAAGACGCCAGACGTTATCATTCATAACGAAAAGCGCATGTTGCAGGAGTCCGTTGATGCGTTGTTCGACAACGGTCGTCATGGTCGTCCCGTTACCGGTGCCGGCAATCGCTCACTCAAGTCTTTGTCCGACATGCTCAAGGGCAAGCAGGGACGATTCCGTCAAAATCTCCTCGGTAAGCGGGTTGATTACTCCGGCCGTTCTGTGATCGTGATCGGTCCGGAACTTAAACTGCACCAATGCGGCTTACCGAAGAAGATGGCGCTCGTTCTTTTCGAGCCGTTCATCATTCGTCGACTTAAGGAACTTGGTTTTGTGCACACCGTTCGGGGTGCACGTAAGATGATCGAAAAGAAGTCCCCAGAAGTCTGGGACATTCTGGAAGAAGTGACCAAGGGGCATCCGGTTCTCCTGAACCGTGCGCCGACGTTGCATCGTCTTTCCATCCAAGCATTCGAGCCCGTTTTGATCGAAGGTGAAGCCATTCGGGTTCACCCACTGGTCTGCACCGCTTACAATGCCGATTTTGATGGAGACCAAATGGCCGTCCACGTGCCGTTGTCGCTGGAAGCAATCATGGAGTGCAAACTCCTCATGATGGCGACTTCCAACATTTTCTCGCCGTCTTCGGGTAAGCCGATCCTGACACCATCGCAGGATATTGTGTTGGGTGCATATTACCTCACGCTTGAGCCTCGTAAGAAGGTGGTTAAGGGAGCGCGCGTTCCGTTACTTTCAGGCTACGAAGAGGTGTTCTTCGCCTACACCGAAGGTGATCTGACCGTCCACGATTGGGTTGATATTCCAAACCCTGATGTCGGAAAATCCGAGACCGTTTACGGTAATTTGGAGAAGCGGATCCTCCGTTCCACCGTGGGTCGCGTGATTTTCAATCAAATCTGGCCCGGTGAATTGGGTTTTGTGAATTTCCCGGTGCCAAAGGGCAAATTGGGTGATCTCATTCTCAATACCTGTACGGTGACCGACGAAGCCACTACGGTGGAGTCTTTGGATAAACTCAAGGAACTGGGTTTCCACACCGCGTTCCGTGCCGGTATCTCCATCGGTATCGATGACATGATCATCCCTGAAGCGAAGAAGGGCATTGTTGCTGAATCGCGAAAGAAGATCACTGAAGTCGAAGTTCAATTCGGCAAGGGTATCATCACCGACGGCGAACGTTACAACAAGGTCATCGATATCTGGACCGGTGCCACCGACAAAATTGCGAAGGAAGTGTTCGGCAAATTGCAGGACAACGATGGTCGCGAGGAAGTGAATCCTGTCTACATCATGATGGATTCTGGTGCACGTGGTAACAAGCAACAGGTTCGGCAGCTTTGTGGAACTCGTGGACTCATGGCTAAGCCTTCCGGTGAAATTATCGAACGTCCGATTCTTTCGTCCTTCCGGGAAGGTTTGACCGTTCTCGAATACTTCATCTCGACTCACGGCGCTCGTAAGGGCCTGGCGGATACTGCACTAAAGACGGCAGACGCGGGTTACCTCACCCGTAAACTTTGTGACGTTTCCATGGATGTGGTGATCACCGAAGACGACTGCGTTGCGCGAGATGGAATTTGGAAAAAGGCAATTTACGAGGGTGACGATGAAATGGTGGGACTCCACGAGCGCATCGTTGGTCGTTGCTCCAGTGATGATGTCTACAACCCACTCAGCCCGGAAGAGATCATCGTCAAATCCGGTGAATTGATTACGGAAGAGATGGCTGACAAAGTCGTTGAAACTGGCATCGAGCGTTTGAAAGTCATGTCGCCGCTCACTTCGAGCAGCCGTCATGGCATTGATGCGAAGAGTTATGGAATTAATCCTGCGACGAGTTATCTAGCAAAAATCGGAGATTCGGTTGGTATCATCGCTGCTCAATCGATTGGTGAGCCTGGAACTCAGCTCACGATGCGGACGTTCCATATTGGTGGGGTGGCTTCCGGTGGTTTCAAGAATCCTGAAATTCGCGTCCGTTCCAATGGTATTGTGAAATACAAGGGACTTCGTTTGGTGCCAACGGCAGACGGTGCATCCATCGTGCTCAACAAAACGGGCTCGATTCAGATTATCGATGCCGATGAGAAGGAGCTCGAATCCTACAGCATTGTAGTCGGATCCTACCTTCCCGTCGCTGATGGTGGTGAAATAGCTACGGGCGATCTTCTTGCCCAGTGGGATCCTTACAATATCCCGGTGCTCTCTGAGAAGGGTGGCACGCTCGTCTTCAAGGACATGATCCCTGGTGTGACGGTGAAACGTGAACTCGATGAGGCTTCTGGCCGGATCGCGACCGTGATTATCGAGCATAAGGAGGACTTAAATCCGCAAATTGAAGTTCGGGATGAAGCGAACAAACCACTTTCCGCTTATGCCATTCCAGTTGGCGCGCAAATTGCGGTGAACGAGGGCGATATCATCGCTCCGGGTTCGTTACTTGCGAAGACTCCCCGCCAAGCTTCGAAAACGAAGGACATCACCGGTGGCCTTCCTCGTGTTGCTGAGCTTTTCGAAGCTCGTCGACCAAAGGAAGCGACCGAGATGGCCCGAGTTGACGGAGTTGTTTCCTTCGAAGGAACACTCCGTGGTAAACGGAAGCTCATGGTTCGTAACGAAGAGACAGAGCAGGAGGAAGAGCATCTTATCGCTCCGGGTAAGCACGTCATTGTCCAACCCGGCGATGTGGTTCATAAGGGCCAACACCTCACTGAAGGTTCCGCTGATCCTCATGAAATTCTTGAGATCCTCGGGCCATCAGCCCTCTACGATTTCTTGATTTCGCAAGTCCAAGAGGTCTACCGCCTGCAAGGAGTGACCATCAACGACAAGCATATCGAGATCATCATCCGCCAAATGCTTCGAAAGATTCGCATCACCGATCCTGGTGATAGTGAGTATTTCTGGAGCGAGCAGATCGATCGTTCGACTTTCTTAGCCGAAAATCGCCGAATTGAAGAAGCTGGTGGTAAACCTGCAGAAGCAGAACCAATTCTTTTGGGTATCACTAAAGCCTCTCTCGAGACCGAATCTTTCATCTCGGCGGCTTCCTTCCAGGAAACCACCCGGGTGCTCACTGATGCGTCTACGCTCGGAAAGGTGGATAATCTAAAGGGCTTTAAAGAAAATGTGATCATGGGTCACTTGATTCCGGCAGGCACAGGCCTCCCGGCCTACAAGAAGCTTAGAATCACGTTACCTTTCGGTAGCCAATAGCCGGAAGAAGTTCCTGAGCTTCCAGTTACCGAAGCTAGCTAAGCTAACGTTTTTAGTTTCAAAACCGCCCCTCAAGGAGGGGCGGTTTTTTTGTGGAGATTCCCTCAATTTTCTCTTGTCAAATGGAGAACGGTTGCCGATCTTTGAAGTCCCTCCCGCCAAAAACCCTTTGTTGAGCCTAGCTCCACTGGGTTTATTCGCCCGGTCTTCGGACCGGGCGATTTTTTGCCCATCTACCAGGGGTCGGACCCCGAAAATGACGCTTCTTGGAGTGGGAGGGGAGGGGAGTTCTAAAATTAAATTCAAAATACCTTCAATCTATCGATTTCGGGACTTGTCATCCCCTCAAGCAGTCTATGCGCTCTCCCTCCTTTTCCCCTAATAGGCACGATAACTGCCGACTCAGGGGAATCCCTCATTCGACTTACGCGATGCCGATTTAATTACTGTGCGCCGTGTGGGTATTTTTTTCGATAAAAATTGCTTGATCAGCTATTGGCTGGTCTCCACGTTTCGCCTCTTTTCTCAACTTCAGCCCTCCGTATTTAACATGCCCACCATCAACCAGCTCGTGCGTAAAGGACGCCGCAAAATCGTTGCGAAGTCCAAATCGCCTGCCCTCGACTCCAACCCGTTCCGCCGCGGGGTGTGCGTGCAAGTCATGACCCGCACCCCAAAGAAGCCGAACTCGGCTATCCGTAAGGTTGCCAAAGTTCGTTTGACCAACGGAAACGAAGTCATCTCCTACATTCCCGACGAAGGCCATAACCTCCAAGAGCATAGTATTGTTCTCGTTCGTGGTGGCCGGGTGAAGGACCTTCCGGGCGTTCGTTACCATATCGTTCGTGGTGCTCTTGATGCTACTGGTGTCGAGAAACGCCGTCGCAGTCGCTCCAAGTATGGAGTGAAGCGTCCTAAGGTTAAGAAATAATCAAATTTAAGCACTTTACGCCATGTCACGTCGTCGCAGAGCAGTTAAACGCAAAGTCCTTCCGGACGTTCGCTACAATAGTCCCCTTGTCGCACACCTCGTTAATGTGGTGATGTTAGACGGTAAGAAGAATCTTGCCGAACGTATCGTTTACGGTGCTTTCGAGAAGGTCTCCGAAAAACTCGAAAAGGGTGATCCAGTTGATCTTCTTATTGGAGCGATGGAAAATGCTCGCCCCCGTCTCGAGGTCAAAAGTCGTCGGGTTGGTGGTGCTACCTACCAAGTTCCCGTCGAAATTTCGTATGAGCGTCAAGAGAGCCTGGCTCTCCGATGGATCGTCAAAGCGGCCTCGGGTCGCAAAGGCACCACGATGCGCGACGCACTCGCAAATGAAATTATCGACGCCTACAACAATACTGGCGGCGTCGTAAAGAAGAAGGAAGACACGCACAAGATGGCCCAAGCTAACCGCGCCTTCGCTCACCTTCGTTGGTAAGGATCTATTTAAATGTCTGCCGAAATTCCTGAAATTAAAGTTGTTACCGAGCGCTCCAAAGCGGCCTCGGTTAATGCCAAAGAGCGCCCATTCCCTTTGGAATGGACCCGAAATATTGGTATTGCCGCGCACATTGATGCGGGCAAGACGACCACAACCGAACGCATTCTCTTCTACTCTGGAGCGGTTCACAAAATTGGTGAAGTGCACGAAGGGGATACCGTGACCGATTGGATGGCTCAAGAAAAGGAGCGCGGTATAACCATTACGGCAGCAGCCATTTCTTGTGCATGGAATGCTTCCTGTGGTCCTTGGAAAGGTATTAACCAACGTATTAATATTATTGATACTCCTGGTCACGTTGACTTTACGGCGGAAGTTGAGCGCTCCATGCGGGTCCTCGATGGTGCCGTTGCCGTATTCTGTGCGGTAGCCGGGGTCCAACCCCAGTCCGAAACTGTTTGGCGCCAAGCCAACAAGTATGGCGTCCCTCGCCTCGCATTCATCAACAAAATGGATCGAGTGGGTGCTGATTACTTTACTGCGGTTCGGGAGATGAACGAAAAATTAAAGGCAAACGCCCATCCCCTCTGTATCCCTATTGGCGCCGAAGAAAACTTCACTGGCACAATTGATTTGGTTCAAAACGTCGCGTACATCTTTGGCACCGAGAAGGACACTCTAGGTCTTGAACCGGTGACAACGGAGATCCCTGAGGAATACAAAGCGCAAGCAGCCGAATATCGTGATAAGCTAATCGAGGCACTTTCTGATTTTGACGACAATTTAGCGGAGAAATATCTCGAAGGTGAGGAACTTACCGTTCGGGAAATCATGTTCGCGGTTCGCAAAGCCACTATTTCGCTTGAATTCACGGGAGTGATGCCAGGTTCGGCCTTCAAAAATAAGGGCGTTCAGCGCTTATTGGACGCTGTTGTTAACTACCTTCCGAGCCCGATCGATCTCCCGGCTATCAAGGGTCAAGACAGTGACGGCCAAGCTGTTGTGGCTGAGGTAGATGACGCCGGCAAACTTGCCGGTCTCGTATTCAAGCTTTGGACCGACCCATTCGTAGGCAAACTTGTCTTTTACCGCGTTTACACCGGTCAAATGAAACGGGGGAACCCAGTCTACAACCCTCGCACCCGTCGCTCCGAGCGTGTTTCCCGTCTCGTGCTCATGCGCGCCATGGACCGTGATGAAATCGATGTAGCTTACTCGGGTGATATTTGCGCCGTGGTCGGCGTCAAAGATATCATCACTGGTGACACACTTTGTGATGCCGATTTCGACATCCGTCTGGAGCCACCTTCTTTCCCTGAGCCCGTGATCGCGATGTCGATCGAACCAAACACCAAGGCTGACCAAGAGAAAATGGGAACTGCCCTGCAGCGTCTTGTTGCCGAAGATCCGACCTTAACAGTCAAAACTGACGAGGAAACCGGACAAACTATTTTGGCCGGAATGGGTGAGCTTCACCTCGAGATTATCATCGATCGCATGAAGCGGGAATTCAAAGTCGAAGCGACAACCGGTAAACCGCAGATCGCTTACCGCGAAACGATTACGACCAACTCGAAAGGGGAGGGTAAATTCGTTCGCCAATCCGGTGGTAAGGGCCAATATGGCCATGTCGTTATCCAAATGGAACCTAACGAAAAAGGTAAGGGGATCGAAGTCACCAACAAGGTTGTGGGCGGTTCTATTCCGAAGGAATTCATTAAACCAACGACTGACGGACTGATGGAGGCTTGTAACAATGGTGTTGTTGCTGGTTACCCCGTAGTCGATGTGAAAATGACCATCGTTGATGGTTCGTTCCACCCGGTCGACTCCTCCGAAATCGCCTTCAAGATGGCGGGAATCTTTGCCTTCAAAGATGCGATGAAAGGATCGACGCCAGTTCTACTCGAGCCGATCATGAGCGTCGAAATCACTACTCCGGAAGAATTCCAAGGGGATCTTATCGGTGATATCAATCGTCGTCGTGGCCGTATCAATGGCATGGAAAGTAAAGCTGGCGCCGCCATCGTTGATACTCATGTTCCTCTCGAAATGCTTTTCGGTTACGTGACTGACATTCGTTCCCTCTCCAAGGGACGTGCCAGTGCATCCATCACTCCTTCACACTTTGAACAGGTGCCATCTTCGGTGCTCTCGAAAATCGTGGAAGCCTCCGTGCGCGCTCCTGCTCGCACTTAATCTCTTGTTCTTTATTTCGCCATGAAAGGCCAACGCATCCGCATCAAACTCCAAGGCTTCGATTACCGCGTAATCGATCAATCAGCCTCGGAAATCGTCGAGACCGCCAAACGATCGGGAGCCCGGGTTTCCGGTCCCATTCCGCTCCCAACGCGAATCGAGAAGCTCAGCGTCAATCGCTCGCCACACGTCAATAAAAAGGCGATGGAGCAGTTCGAGACCCGGACTCACAAGCGACTGATCGACATCATCGAACCAACCGCCCAAACGGTGGACGAGCTCAAGAAGCTCAACCTTCCTTCTGGTGTAGACATCACCATTAACGTCTAGATTGCCGCTTACTCGCGATATTCGAGACCCACTCAACAGAATTTCACCAACAGCATAGCGAATTATCCGGTTAGATCCGGATTCGTTAATGTAGGCACACTAAACGGAGAACATCCACCTACCTCTTAGCCCATGATCAACACCATTATAGGAAAAAAAGTCGGAATGACCCAAATCTTTGACGAGAATAACGTCTTAGTGCCGGTCACCGTGGTTTCCGCCGGACCCTGTCCCGTGGTCCAAGTAAAAACCGTTGAAACAGACGGTTACAATGCCGTCCAACTTGGATACTCCGTCAAAAAGACGAAGAATTCATCGAAGGCTGAACTTAATCACGCCAAAAAAGCAGGCCTCGAAGCGGCCCCGCGCATTCTAGATGAAGTGCGACTGGTGGAAGCTCCGGTAGTCAAACCTGGTGACACGGTCACCGTCGCAGATTTCAATGAGGGTCAAACCGTCGATGTTATCGGTGTTTCAAAGGGTAAAGGCTTTTCCGGCGTCGTGAAACGTTTTCGGGTCAAAGGTGGCCCTGCCACCCACGGCTCCATGTTCCATCGTCGCATTGGTTCAATTGGTATGCGCCAGACTCCTGGACGCGTCTTCAAGAACAAGAAAATGCCGGGTCACATGGGTAGCCAGCGGCGCACGATGCAAAACTTGTCGATCGTGAAGATCGACGTCGACAAAAACCTCTTGCTTGTCCGCGGTTCAATTCCCGGCGCCAATGGCGATACCGTCGTTGTCCGTTCAGCGATCAAGGGCCAAAAGACAGCCGCCTGATAAAGGGGAAATAAAGCCATGAAACTAACTGTTTTCACATCTGACGGCACGAGCAGCAGCGAGCAAGACTTCAGCATTCCCGAGTTCGAGGGAGGCAAAGGTCTGCAAGCTCTCAAAGAAGTGATCGTCGCAATCAACGCTAACAACCGCCAAGGCACCCGGTCGACCAAGACCCGTGGGGAAGTCTCCGGTGGTGGTAAGAAACCTTGGCGCCAAAAAGGCACCGGCCGAGCTCGCGCAGGCTCCATTCGTTCCCCTCTTTGGGTCGGCGGTGGTGTAGCCCACGGACCAAAGCCCCAAGACTACTCGAAAAAGATCAACTCCAAGGTCAAAGCTCTCGCGTTCTCACGCGCTCTTTTTGACCGCGCCGTCGCCGGCGAAGTGGCAGTGATCGAAGAATTTAAAGTCAGTGCTCCGAAGACCAAAGAGGTCAACGAAGTGCTCGGTCGCATCGCTCCCACCGGTAAGTTGCTTCTCGTCGATGCTCCTTTTGCCGACAACACCGTGCTAGCCGCTCGTAATCTCGAACGCGTCTCTTTCCAAGAGGCCGCGAAACTCAACTCTCACGACTTGGCAAAATACTCCAAGATAATCGTGAGTTCACTGGCCCTGGCGGCCATCCTTGCCCGCGTTAATGGGGGGCAGAACTGATGAACGCTCATAAAGTTCTTAAAACCGTCCGTCTCACCGAGAAGTCCAACGCCCAGTCCGCTGAGTTTGGTCAATATACCTTCGAAGTGTATCCATCCGCTAACAAAGCTGCCATCGCCGCCGCCGTAAAGGAGACTTTTAAAGTCACCGTCAAACGAGTGAACGTGATGAACATCTTGGGGAAGACCACCCGTGGCCGCACTGGCCGTCCGGGTAAAAAGTCTGACTACAAGAAGGCCATCGTGACCCTCAAGGCCGGCGATAAAATCGAGCTCGTTTAAGACGCAGCCCCTAAATCTGGAATACGCAGCCCATGCCTACCAAATCTACTCGCCCACTCACGCCGTCTCAGCGCTTCACGACTATATCCACTAGCAAAGGATTAACCAAGAAGCGTCCGGAGAAGGCCCTCACTGAACCCAAGCCCAAGACCGGTGGTCGTAATGCTTATGGTCGTATCACCTCGCGTCGTCGGGGTGGAGGACACAAGCAGCTTTACCGCATCATCGATTTCAAGCGCAACGATAAGCTCGATGTGCCTGCGACGGTTCTCGCGATTGAATATGATCCCAATCGTTCGCCTAACATTGCGCTGGTGCAATATCCAGACGGCGAAAAACGTTACATTATCGCTCCTCACGGTTTGAAGGTTGGCGACACCATAGTTGCTGGCACCAAAGCCGAGATCACTGATTTCAATACCGGTAACAATTACCCACTGGCTTTGATTCCATTCTCGACCAAGGTTCACTGTGTTGAACTGCTGCCGGGTAAGGGTGCTCAACTGGCACGTGGTGCCGGAACTGCGGTGACTCTCGTGACCATCAACGATAAAGGTTACGCTCAGATCAAACTTCCTTCCGGTGAAGTTCGTCTCGTTCACTCCCGCTGCCGCGCCACCATTGGTGAAGTTGGCAAGGGAGATCATAACAAGATTTCCCTCGGTAAGGCCGGTCGTAACCGTTGGCTCGGCAAGCGTCCCCGCGTTCGTGGTGTCGCGATGAACCCGGTCGATCACCCCAATGGTGGTGGTCAGGGTAAGTCCAAAGGTGGTGGCGGTCGCCAACATCTGTCGTCTCCTTGGGGCCAACTCGCCAAGGGATTCCCCACTCGTCGCCGTTCGAATCGTTCGAATAGCCTCATCCTCGTTCGCCACAACGGCCGGAAGCCGCGCGGCAAGAAGTAATCAAACTGACTCACCATGGCACGCTCCATCAAGAAAGGCTTCTTCGTCGACTATCACCTTCTCGAAAAAATCGAGAAGGCGAATGTATCCGGCGGAGCCAAAAAACCAATCCAAACCTGGTCCCGACGCTCCACCATTACTCCGGAGTTCGTGGGATTCACCTTCAATGTTCACAACGGCAAACAGTTCACTGCTGTTTACGTTACCGAGAACATGGTCGGGCATAAACTCGGCGAGTTTTCGCCGACCCGTTCGTTCCGCTCCCACGGTGGTATGACCCGTAAGGACTAACCACCTCGTTCATCTTTCGACATAATCTCAAAAGGGCAGGGTGATCCAAACCGGAGTCGCCCAGCCGCCCTCCTCGGGAATCCTCACTAAACTCATGGAAGTTCAAGCACTCACTCGATACGCTCGCATGTCTCCGCAAAAGATGCGCGAGGTGGCTCGCACCATTCAGGGCCGCAAGGTCACTGAAGCGGTTGGCCTCCTATCGATCATTCCTCGCAAGTCGGCTCGCCTCATCGCTAAGACGCTCAAAAGCGCGATCGCTAACGCCGAAAACAATAACAATGTTTCGGCCGACGAGTTGATCGTGCACCGTGCTCTGATCGAGCAAGGTCCTGTTCTCAAGCGCTTCAAGGCCGGTGCCCGTGGCACCGCTAAGCCACGTCGCAAGCCAATGTCTCACGTCCGCATCGTCCTCTCCGACGGCAACAACTCTTAATACTTCCATGGGCCAAAAAACTAACCCCATCGGCTTTCGTCTCGCCGTCCGCCGCAACTGGCAATCACGCTGGTATGCGACCAAAAAAGATTTCCCTACGCTCTTGCGTGAGGATCAGCTTATCCGTGAAAAACTCATGGAAAAGCTCAAGCAGGCTTCCGTTCCTCGTATCTTTATTGAACGAGCCTCCAACCGGGTTCGCGTCAAGATTTACACGGCACGTCCCGGTATCGTCATTGGCCGCAAGGGACAAGAAATTGAGAAGATCAAAGACGATCTTTCAAAACTGACCGGTAAAGATATTCTCTTGGATATCCAAGAGGTTAAGAAGCCAGAGATCGAAGCCCAACTCGTCGCGGAAAACGTGGCACTTCAGCTCGAACGTCGTATCGCTTTCCGTCGTGCCATGAAACGCACGATCGAGATCGCGATGGCCCTCGGTGCTGAGGGTATTCGTATCCAATGCTCGGGTCGTCTTGGTGGCTCCGACATCGCTCGCCGCGAATGGCAACGTAAGGGCCGCGTGCCTTTGCATACCCTTCGTGAAAACATCGATTACGGCTTCACCGAAGCGAACACCGTTTACGGCAAGATTGGCATCAAGGTGTGGATCTGTAAATCGGAAGCCGATAGCAACATCCCGGCCTAATTGGTCCCTGTAACCCTTTTTTAGGAGACAAATACTATGGCAGCTCTCGCTCCCGCTCGCACTAAATACCGTAAAGTAATGAAGGGCTCCCGCGCCGGCAACGCAAAGGGTGGTAACACCGTTGCGTTCGGTGAATTCGGACTTCAGTCTCTCACTCGTGGGAACCTTACTGGTCGTCAAATTGAAGCTGCTCGAATCGCGATTAATCGCTTTTTGAAACGCAAAGGTAAGGTTTGGATACGCGTGTTCCCCCACAAGCCCATCACCAGGAAGCCGGCCGAAGTTCGTCAGGGTTCAGGTAAGGGCTCCGTCGATCATTACGTTGCAGTCATCAAACCAGGAGCCATGCTCTTCGAGGTCGCAGGTGTGCCTCAATCAATCGCTAAAGAAGCCTGCCGTCTCGCTGATGGTAAGCTTCCGTTCCACTGCCGCTTCGTTGTTCGCGAATCGACCATCTAACAATTCCCGAACCCGTTTATCGCTATGAAACCGCAGGAAATCCGCGAACTCTCTCCCGCCGAGATTCAAACCAAACTCCGCGAAACACGTGATGCGCTCGTACAGTTGCGTCTCCGTAAAAACACCGGTCAGGTCGAAAAGACCCACGAATTGCGTTCCCTCCGTAAGGATATTGCGCGCTTCGAGACCATCTTAACCCAGAAGAACACTGCGACCGCCTAGTCGCGTCGCCCATTCACTCTACCGTCATGTCTATTCCGACTCGCAACAACCGTCAGACTCTCATTGGTTTCGTCACTACCCGTACGGGCGACAAGTCCGTCAAAGTCACGATCCCTTACAAGATTCCGCATCCGCGTTACAAAAAGGTCATTAACCGCCGTTCTGTTGTGCATGCTCACGATGAGAAGAATGAAAGTCACATCGGTGACCAGGTGGAGATCATGGAAACTCGCCCTCTCAGTAAGTCGAAACGTTTCCGTTTGCTTCGGATTTTGACTTTGTCCGCGGATGCAGAAGCAGCAGCCGTCCGCGCAGCAGCGGTCGCGCCTTCTGATGCTCCAATCGAGACGGCTGAAGTTTCAGCCGAAACCGAGGCCTAAACCGCCGCTCCTTAACTACCAGGAGGTATATTATGATTCAACTTCGATCCGTTCTCGTCATCGCCGATAATACCGGCGCTCGCAAGGCGATGATGATTTCCCGCAAAGGCGCCGGCAAAAACGTCGCCGGCGTAGGAGACATTGTCACTGTTCACGTTAAAGATAGCACCCCAGACGCTTCGGTCAAAAAGGGCGAGGTCACTAAAGCCGTCGTCGTTCGCACCAAAGCTCCAATCCGTCGCGCTGACGGCAGCTATCTTCGTTTCGATTCCAACGCAATCGTCATCATCAATCCAGACGGTAACCCGAAGGGCACACGCATCTTCGGTCCCGTCGCCCGCGAACTACGAGCTAAGAACTTCATGAAGATCATCTCGCTCGCACCGGAGGTCCTATAATATGAAGAATTTTCACATCAAACGAGGCGAAGACGTAGTCGTAATTGCCGGAGCCCATAAAGGTAAAGCGGGTAAAGTGCTCGAGATTCTTCCCCCCAAGAATCGGGTTCGTGTCGAAGGCGTGGCCATGATTAAGCGACACATGAAGAAATCTGAAGAGCACCCGAATGGTGCCATCGTGGAACGTGAGGGTTCTGTTCACGTTTCTAACCTTATGCTGAAAAGCCGCTACGACGCTTCCAAACGGACTCCGATCGAAGCGCCGGGCAGTGCCTAAAACCGTTTGTCACGCCGCAGCAAGTAATCCCTTGCCAAGCGCGTTCGCGACCTGCGTTATTCCTCCCCTTTTTCCCGTAATCTCTCATTTACCGCCGTTGGGTCGGAAATCCAACGACACTTGCCATGAGCACTCCCTATAAATCAGCACTACAAACACATTATTCAGAACAGGTAGTCCCTGCGCTGCAGAAGAGCCGTGGGTATGACAACCCGCACCAAATCCCTAGATTGGTGAAAGTCTCAATTAATTCCGGTTGGGGCACCGATTTGGATAAAAACCAAATCGCTGACACGCTGCGTGATCTTGCATTGGTCGCCGGTCAAAAACCCGTTTCCGCCAAGGCCCGTAAGTCAGTAGCGAATTTCAAATTGCGCCAAGGACAAGTCATTGGTGCTCATGTGACCCTCCGGGGCACTCGCATGTGGGATTTTCTATACCGTATGATGGTTGTGGCGCTGCCCACTATTCGTGATTTTCGGGGAGTATCTACCCGTCTCGATGGCTCCGGTAATTACACCATCGGAATTACGGACTTTACCATTTTCCCCGAGATTCCCATGGAAAACGTGAAGCGTTCGATTGGATTTGATATCACGATCGTCACGACAGCTAAAACTGACGATGAGGGCCGAGAATTACTCAAGCTCCTCGGGATGCCTTTCCGGCGCTCATCTTCCGAAATCCAAGCCGCCTAAACTTCTTTTTGTCATGCCCAAGACCTCTGTCATCCAACGCAACATCAAGCGCCAAAAGCTCGCGATTAAGTTCGCTACTCAGCGCGCTGAGTTGAAGGCCACATTACTCAATCCTGAGACTACGGACGAAATCTTTTTCGCGGCGCAAAAGAAGCTGCAAAAGATTCCCCGTAATTCGGCCCCGACGCGGATTAAGAACCGCTGTTCAATGAGTGGTCGTCCGCGTGCTTACATCCGTAAGTTCGGTCTCTCTCGCATTACATTCCGTGAACTCGCCCTAGCCGGCAAGATCCCAGGGGTCATTAAATCTTCTTGGTAATATAATTTCGGTCCTCGGGGGTATGGGTGCGTTTCGCACTCCGGATATGACCCGTCGGCTTAGCATCAAAAAAAACATCCAACCATGACCGATCCTATTGCTGATCTACTGACCCGACTGCGTAATGCGAGTCGGGCCAAGCTCGATGAGGCCGCGATGCCTCATTCGAAGCTGAAAGCCAGTCTTGCTGGTATTCTCAAGCGCGAAGGCTTCATTGCCGACGTGACCGAGGGTGCTGACGCTCGAGGCCACAAGACACTCATCGTAAAGATGAAGTATGTCGGTGGCACACCAGCCCTCACCGGGTTGAAGCGCGTTTCGACTCCAGGTCGTCGCCTTTACTACGGTTACATCGATATTCCACGCGTGCTCAACGGTTTGGGCATTAGCATTCTTTCGACCTCCCAAGGTCTCATGAAAGATCAAGATTGCCGCCGCAAAAAAGCGGGCGGCGAGTTGCTCTGTAACATCTGGTAAAGGACGTCCTCCCCATGAGTCGCATCGGCAAACAACCAATTCTAATTCCAGCTAAGACCACGGTCGAACTGTCTGGACAAACCGTCACGGTAGAGGGCCCCAAAGGTAAACTCTCCAAGACTTTCAATCGCGCCGCGAGCGTCAGTGTCGAAGATGGTATTATTACCGTCACCCCGGCCGACAGCACGCGTTTCGCCAACGCCATGTATGGCACTGCTCGCTCAATTATTGCCGGAATGGTGATAGGAGTGAATAAAGGCTTCTCCAAGGATCTCGAGATCCAAGGCGTTGGTTTCAAGGCAGTCCTCAAGGGAAGCACGCTCGACCTCGCGTTGGGCTATTCCCACCCTATCCTGTATCCAGTGCCTGATGGCATCAAGGTTACCGTCACCGATCAAACTAAAGTTAAAGTCGAAGGCGTAGACAAACAAATGGTCGGTGAAGTCGCCGCTAACATCCGCTCCTACTACCCGGCTGAACCTTACAAGGGTAAGGGAGTGCGCTACGTCGGTGAACAGGTTCGTCGCAAGGAAGGTAAGACTGTCGCCTAAGGCGCAGAAAGGTAACCTCACCCATGAAATCTATTCAAAAAGCCAAACTTCTGCAGAAGCGCAAATGGCGCGTCCGCAAAAAGGTCAACGGGACCGCCGAGCGTCCTCGTCTCAGCGTCAAATTTTCCTCCAAACATATCTACGCCCAAGCCATCGATGACGATGCTGGCACGACACTCGCGTCTATTTCGAGTCTCGATCCGGAACTGCGGAAGCAGAAACTCGCTGCCAATGTGATTGGTGCCGAAGTTCTCGGAAAAGCCTTCGCTGAGAAAGCAACTGCTGCTGGTCTCGCAAGCGTGGTGTTCGATCGCAACGGCGCTCGTTACCATGGCAAGGTCAAGACATTCGCCGACGCCGCCCGTAATGGCGGTCTGAAATTCTAAGTCCATCATGGCAACAAGCACTCCTACTCCCGCTCCTTCTCAAAATCGTGGCCCCGGTGGTCAAAACCGTGGCCCTGGTGGCCCTGGTGGCAACCGTGGTCCTGGTGGTCAAAATCGTGGCCCCGGTGGCAATCGTGGTCCCGGTGGCAACCGAGGCCCTGGTGGAAATCGTGGTCCTGGTGGCAATCGCCGGGATAATCGCCGTCGTGATGCCAATCCCGATGATGGTCCAGAACTGTTCGAGAAGGTGGTTTTCATCAACCGCTGTTCGAAAGTCGTCAAAGGCGGTCGTCGTTTCAGTTTTTCCGCCTTGGTCGTTGTCGGTGACGGCAAAGGTCAAGTCGGGGTCAATCTCGGCAAAGCCAACGAGGTTCCTGAAGCCATCCGTAAAGGTAGCGAGGGCGCTCGAAAGCACATGGTGAAAGTTCAGATAAAAGCCGATACCATTCCTCACGGAGCGGTTGGACGCGCCGATGGTGGCAAGGTTTTGCTTCGTCCAGCCACGCCTGGAACGGGACTCATCGCTGGTGGTGGTGTTCGTGCGGTGCTCGAAGCGGCTGGGGTGCACAATGTGCTCACCAAGTCCATGGGCTCCAACAATAACCTCGCCGTGGTGAAAGCAACTTTCGACGCGCTGAAGCAACTCCGCGTCGCTGAGACGATCAAAATGCTTCGTCAGGCTAAGCCTGACGAAAGCTAATTAACGTAATAATATTGTTAGAATAATCCGAGTCCTCCTCTGCCGGTAGCAGGGCGGGCGACCTATTTAGGAATCAGTATGAAACTCCACGAACTCAAAAATGTTAAAGGTGCAGTGCACCGCAAGAAGCGCGTCGGTTGCGGTGAAGGCAACGGTCACGGTAAAACTTCCGGTCGCGGTGGTAAGGGCCAAACGGCTCGTTCCGGCGGAGGTATCCGCATCGGTTTTGAAGGTGGCCAGATGCCGCTTTACCGTCGTCTGCCGATCCGTGGATTCAACCAAAAGAACTTCCGCACTGAAGCGGCCGTGCTCAACGTTGGCGACTTGGTCAAGATTGATGATTCAGTCACCGAGGTGAATGCTGAGATTTTGGCGAAGGCTGGTATTATCCGTGCTGACGAGAATTACGTTAAAGTCCTCGGCGACGGTGAAATCACCCGCGCCATTAAGATCACAGCGAGCAAGTTTTCCGCTGCTGCCAAGACCAAGATCGAGGCAGCTGGTGGCGAAGCCATCGTAGCTTAACCTTCAGGCGGAGTAGGGGATCAAACGAGAAACTCGAGTGACTCCCCTGAATTTCTTCGCCAGCCTGATACACCCGCTCAACCGCTAATCCCTTTATTCTGCTGTGCTTTCTGCTTTCACGAACTCACTGAAGATTCCTGAACTCCGACAACGGATCTTCTACACGCTCTCGCTGCTGTTCGTCGCTCGAGTTGCGGCCGTTGTGCCGTTACCCGGACTTGACCCTGCACCGCTGAAGGCGTTCTTCGCGGCCCAAACTGCTGCCGGTGACGGCGCATTGGTTGGGCTCTATAATATGTTCACGGGGGGAGCACTCGTGCAGGGCGCGATTGGTGCGCTCGGTATCATGCCCTACATCAGTGCGTCCATTATCTTCCAGTTAATGACTGCCGTGGTGCCGACCCTAAGTCGCCTCCAACAAGAGGGTGATGTCGGTCGCCAAAAGCTCACTCAATACACTCGCTATGCGACGGTGTTGATTTGTTTGGTTCAAGGAACTCTGCTGATTTTGGCGTTGGAAAATCCGGCCCGTTTGTTCTCTGGTTATGACGTCAATCAGTATGGTGACATCGTGATTGTGAGTAAAATGTGGTTCTTGGTGACCTCCGTAATCATCATGACGGCGGGCACAATGCTCCTGATGTGGCTCGGTGAGCAAATCACTCAACGGGGTATTGGTAATGGGGTTTCGTTGCTGATTACCGTCGGTATTTTAGCCGACGTTCCGGGAGCCGCGCAGGCGACTTACCAACTGTTCTTCGCCCCCGTGGGCGTGCAAACTTTGGGTCTGCCGCAAGGACTGATCATGTTTGGTCTCTTCATCGCCGTCACCATGGGAATCATCATGGTCGTGCAGGGACAACGGAAAATTCCGGTTCAATATGCTAAGCGTGTGGTGGGTAACAAGGTAATGGGCGGACAAAGTTCATTTATGCCTCTTAAGGTGAACTATTCCGGCGTTATGCCCGTTATTTTTGCTAGCGCAATTCTGCTCTTCCCGCAGCAAATCATGTCGCAGCTCGGCGCCGCGCTGAACCTCGAGTTTTTGGTCGATTTTGCCAACAATCTGTTACGAGGCCATTGGATGTATTACACTGGGTTCGGACTGCTCATTCTCTTTTTCAGCTACTTCTGGGTTTCGGTGATGTTCAAGCCCATCCAGATCGCCGATGACTTGAAGAAATATGGAGGATACGTTCCAGGCGTTCGTCCGGGTGCGCCGACGGCGAAGTTTCTCGACTTCATTATGACCCGTCTGACTTTGGCCGGTGCGATCTTTCTCACCATTATAGCCATCCTCCCAGATATTCTGTTGTTCCAGCTCAACGTGCCGCAGCGTATTGCTATCTTCTTTGGTGGCACCGGAATGTTGATTACAGTTGGCGTAGTTTTGGATACCATGCGCCAGATTGAAACCTTTCTCTTGCAGCGCCACTACGATGGCTTCCTGAAGAAAGGCCGCGTCCGTGCTCGTTCCAATGCTAACAACCGTGCTGGTGCCTTGGGCGATGCCGCCAGCTCCGCGGCAGTCTACAAGCTTACCTCCTTCATGGGAGGCATGCTTCTCTTTGGTTTTGCCATCTGGCTTTGGCGCCAGTTTGGGGGTTGAAAATAATTCTTTACTTTGGCGTCGGCGACACCCAAGTTCTCGCCCCTTTCGTCTGGCGGCATGCCGGTTCGGACGAAATTACTGGTCTTCGGACCGTCGACCTCGGCTTTGGCCGAACGATCCCGTTCTTTGAATCTCGAGCACGTCTCTGCTGTTGAAATGATACAACAGGAGATTTCGCGTCGCACCCCTGCAGGGTTTCAGGCCTCGCAGGCTATCAGCCGTGAACTACCCGTTCCGGATGACACGATCCTTGGCGTTCTTCGCCGATGGTTTTGGACGCGCAAACCCGATGCGGGCTTTGTCTTAACCGACTTCCCGGCTACGTTGCTCCAAGCTAAAGTGTTTGATGAATGGCTCGAAGCGCGCGGGGTGGATATAACCGCCTGCGTGACCACTTCCACGGAAACCTCTTCGTCCATCATCAACTATTACCGCACTCATGGGCTCGACATTCTCGTGCCTGAAGACCTCCTCGCTACCTAATGGCAATTCCCATTAAAAACGAACAAAGTATCACGCGCATGCGTGAATCGAGTGCGATCGCCGCAAATGTGCTTTACCAAATACGTGAGCACGTGCGGCCCGGGATCACCACCTACGACTTGGACCAAATTGGCCGTGACTTGATTAAGTCATATGGCGCCCACAGCGCATGCTACGGATACCAAGTCGGCTCTCGCCGCTTTCCAGCCTACACCTGCTTGTCAGTAAATGACGAGGTGGTTCATGGCATCGGATCGATGAAGCGAGTGCTCCAAGACGACGACGTCATTTCTCTTGATGTCGTCGTTGAATACAATGGCTACATTGGCGACAACGCGATGACCGTTCCGGTCGGAGTTGTTCCACCAGCCAAGGAAAAGCTTCTTCGGGTCACCGAAGAAGCCCTTCGACTCGGAATCGCCCAAGCCACTGTTGGTAACCGAATCGGCGATATCTCCTATGCTATCCAAGTCTACGTAGAGAAACATGGCTATGGTGTCGTTCGCGACATGGTAGGTCATGGGGTAGGGGCCTCGATGCACGAGGAACCGCAAATTCCTAATTTCGGTCGCCGCGGCAAAGGTGAAATAATCAGACCTGGTATGACGCTGGCAATTGAACCCATGGTAAACGCTGGCAACTGGCGCACGAAGACACTCCGCGATGGTTGGACCATCGTTGCCGTCGACGGGTCGCCCTCCGCCCATTTCGAACACACCGTGCTCACCACCGAACAAGGGCCTGAGGTTCTCACCGTTCCTCAGCTTGATTCGTCTCCCGCTGTCCATGCCACCTCGGCATCTGGCCCAGCCTCTTAATTTTTAAACTAAACTTCAGTCTAACTTACTAAACTCACTTCATTATGCCTCGTATCCTTGGCGTCGACATCCCTGCGAAGAAGAAGATTTCTTATTCGCTCCGCTACATCTACGGAATTGGTCCCGAACGGGCCGATCTCATTGTGAAAACCGCTGGACTAGATCCAGACATGCGCGCTCACAGTTTAGATGAAGAGCAGCTTAACAACATCGTTAATATCATCACCGACCAGAAGTGGGTGGTTGAAGGCGACCTTCGGCGGGAAATTACCGGTAACTTGAAGCGTCTTCAAGCGATTGGTTGCTACCGTGGACTACGTCACCGCAAGGGTCTACCTACTCGTGGTCAGCGCACCAAAACCAACAGCCGCACCCGCAAGGGCGCACGTCGCACTGTTGGCGTAACTAAGAAATAATCTATAACGTCATGGCCGAAGAGAATTCTAATCCCGAAAAAGAGATCCCACCTGCAGCGCCCGAAGCAGCTTCACCTGAAGGCGCCGAAGGTGCTACCACGGAAAAGTCCAAAGCGGAAAAGCCCGTTGAAATGATTGGTGGTGTTCCCAAGCAACCTACCGCTGAAGATCTGCTCAAGGAAGAGCTAGGCGGAGCCAAAATCCGGAAGGCTAAAGGCTCCAAGAACGTCACGTCTGGCGTGGTTAATGTGCTCGCGACTTTCAATAACACGATCGTATCGATCACCGACCCCAAGGGGAATGTGATCTCCTGGTCCAGCGCTGGTAAGTGTAACTTCCGCGGTTCGCGCAAGTCCACCGCCTACGCCGCTCAGATCGTTTCTCAAGATGCCGCCCGCACCGCCATGTCCCATGGTTTAAAGGACGTCGTCATCAAGGTGAACGGCCCCGGGCTCGGTCGTGACAGCGCGGTTCGCGCGATCCAGGCCATTGGTTTGGAAGTCACCTCTATCATCGATGTTACCCCGGTGCCGCATAACGGCTGCCGTCCTCCTAAGCGTCGTCGCGTCTAATCGCCGTTCGCTGATCGTCTAACCAATTTTAAAATAAGGATTATAATCAATGGCTCGTTATATCGGACCCACTACACGCCTCAGCCGCCGCTTCGGTCAGCCGCTGTTTGGTGAAACTAAAGCTTACGAAAAGCGCCCGTACCCTCCCGGGCAACATGGCCCCCGTCTTCGTCGCAAGAAGTCGGAGTATTCCATCGGACTCGATGAGAAGCAGAAGCTACGTTACGTTTACGGGCTGCTGGAGCGTCAGTTCCGTCGCACCTTTGAAAGGGCTAAGCGGGAGCGTGGCGTTACGGGTGAACGTTTTTTACAACTGCTCGAGAGCCGTCTCGACAGTACCGTTTACTCACTCGGTTTCGCTAAGTCCCGGGCTGCCGCTCGACAGATCGTTAATCACGGGCACGTTCGAGTGAATGGTCGCAAGGTCGATATCTCCAGTTATACCGTTCTGCCTGGCGATGAGATCATGATCAAGGATTCCCCCACCTCTCGACAGATTGCCACGCGTAATTTGGAAGAGACCCGCGCCCGTAACGTCCCCGGTTGGCTCACGCTAAACGGCGAGACCTACACCGGCGTGGTCAACCGCCTGCCCACTCGTGAAGAGATGGTTCAGGACATTAACGAGCAGTTGGTTGTTGAGTTCTACTCACGCTACTAAGCTTTTTCTCTCTCTCTTTTCCCGTATTTCACACAGTAACTAAAGAAGCGATCGTCATGCCAAAACGCCTCGGTAAATTCGAACTCCCTAATAAGCTCACCAAGGTGGAGGAGGGCTCCACTGATTCCTATGGTAAATTCATTGCCGAGCCTTTCGAGGCTGGCTATGGCCACACCATCGGAAATTCCCTCCGCCGCGTGCTCCTCAGCTCGATTGAGGGCGCCGCGATTACGTCCATCAAAATTGAGGGCGTGAACCACGAGTTTCAAAGTATTGATGGAGTCGTCGAAGACGTCACCGATATCGTGCTGAACCTCAAAAAAGTCCTCATCATCTCGACTGCCGAGAAGGACGAGACCGTATTGGGCATCACGGTAAATCGTGATGGTGCCATCACTGCAGCTGATATTCAGGCCGACTCGAACATCACGATCGTCAATCCTGATCAAGTTATCTGCACCTTGGACAAGTCACGCATCTTCGATGCCGAAGTCACGATTGGTTCTGGTCGTGGTTATTGCGCCGGGGTCGAGAACAAGAAGGAAGACCAAGCGATTGGGGTGATCCCGATTGATTCACTCTTCTCCCCAGTTCGTTTGGTGAAGTATTCCGTCGAGGCCACCCGCGTGGGTCAAATCACCGACTACGACAAACTCATCCTCGAAATTTGGACCGATGGTCGAATCACCCCGGATGATTCCCTCAAGCAAGCTGCGTCGATTCTCAAGCATCACCTCGACGTGTTTGATCGCGTATCCGAGGAAGCCTACGAGTTCGACAACCAACAATCTGAGGTCAGCGAAGAGCAGAACAAACTGCGCAAGCTCCTCAATATGTCGGTCAACGAAATCGAGCTCTCGGTTCGGGCTGCGAACTGCTTGAATAACGCGAACATCACCACCGTCGGTGAGCTCGCGATGAAGAGTGAGCAAGAGATGCTCAAGTATCGTAACTTCGGCAAGAAGTCGCTCAATGAAATCAAAGACAAGCTCGAGGCTCTTGGTCTCTCGCTCGGCATGAAGTTCGACGAGCGTCTACTCGATACGAAGAAAGAAATTTAAGTCCGGTTCTGCCGGCAGGGCCGGAAAGCCTTTACCCAAGTCGTTAGATTTTAATCTGCGACTTGGTTAGGTTTTTTAGCCGCCACAACACTAGGCCTTCGCGCCGCCCGTTCGCTAACGCTGCGCCCGGGTAGCCGATCGGAGGCCCAACCGAAAACAAACACCTACTACAATGCGTCATAGAGTTCATCGTCAGTCTCTCGGAGTCACAAAAGAGCATCGCAAAGCCATGCTCTCCAACCTCGCGGTTGCCCTCATCACTCACGGCCGGATCAAGACCACGATCACCAAGGCCAAGGCCCTGCGCCCGTTCGTTGAAAAGATCGTCACCAAGGCCAAGCAGGCCGCGGCTAAAACTGAGCCGAAGGACAAGCTTCATTTGCGCCGCCTCGCCATGACCGATGTGCGTGACAAAGCGGCGATTGCCATGCTTTTCGACGATAAGGTTTCGGAGTTTGTGAATCGTCCAGGTGGTTATACCCGTATTTACAAGCTCGGTCCCCGGATCGGAGATGCCGCTGAAATGGCGTTGATTGAATTTGTGAAAGCGGATGATCCCGGATACAAGAAGCCCAAGAAAAAGGTCTCGATCAAAGCTGAAATCGCCGCGCCGGTAGCGGAAGAAGCGGTCGCTGAGGATGCCACCGTTGAAGAGGCTCCAGCTACCGAAACCGAAGCGACGGAAGAACCCAGCCCTGAAGAAAAAAAAGACTAGGCTCTAAAGATCTTCAGATCTCCTATTTTGAAGCGCCGTCCCGTTTTCACGGGGCGGCGTTTTTGTATTTGGATGAAGTCCTGATGGGCGGAGGTCGATTGACCCCATGCTTGTTGCCTGCTTCAGTTTAAGTCTCCCGACATGTTCGACCTCACTACCGCATCTGTTATCTACTGTCTGGGACTGGCCGCGTTATTCCTCGGACTGTGGGTGTATTATGACCGCCGTGATCATGCTAGATTTGAGGCTGAGCGTCGTCGAACGGTATTTCATTGTGTCAGATGCGACAATGTTTACGCGGAGCGAGGTTTTCATGACGCGGGGAATTGCCCCCGCTGTGGGCATGAAAATGGCCGACTCCGATTTTGATTATCTCAAGATAATCGTCCCTTAATTATATCCCCCCTTGATTCCGGCATCGGAGGTGCTTTTGCTCCGCTATGGCTCAGACGATTGCTGTCTTAGATTTCGGTTCCCAATACACGCAAGTCATCGCGCGTCGCATTCGCGAGTGTGAGGTTTATTCGAAGATTTATCCCTACGCCACCTCGGCGGAGGAGCTGAAGCGAGACGGCGTGGTTGGAATCATCCTCTCGGGTGGTCCTAATAGTGTTTTTTCAAAAACGGCCCCTATCCCGGACAAAAAGATTTTTGAACTCGGTATTCCTGTCTTGGGTATCTGCTATGGTCTGCAGCTCATGGGTAAGATGCTCGGAGGCAAAGTAGCCAAAAGTGCAGAGCGAGAGTTTGGTCATGGAACGCTCAGTATCTCTAAGCCGGGCCGGCTTTTTTCGAAGCTACCGCGTAAGCTGCGGGTCTGGAATTCTCACGGTGATAAAGTCACGCAAATGCCCCTTGGTTTCGCGGCGATTGGCACGACCGATAATTCTCCGTTTGCCGTGATCGAAGACCGAAAACGCAAGTTCTACGGGATTCAATTTCACCCCGAGGTATTTCACACGGAGCGCGGTGTAGAGGTGATCCGAAACTATTTGCTGAACGTCTGTGGGGTGGCGCAAGAGTGGACGACTAGCGATTATATCAAACATTCGATCAAATCGATCCGTAAGACGGTGGGTAAATCACGCGTGTTGTTGGGTTTATCGGGTGGGGTAGATTCATCGGTCGCAGCAGCGCTGCTCCACAAAGCGGTGCGTAAACAGCTCACCTGTGTTTTTGTAGATAATGGATTACTCCGCACCGGGGAACGGGAGGAGGTCGAGAATCTTTACGGCAAACATTTCAAAATCGATCTCCGCGTCGTCGATGCGTCCAAACTATTCCTGCGCCGTCTGAAAGGCGTCGAAGATCCGGAACAGAAGCGCAAAATAATCGGCCGCACCTTTGTAGAAGTTTTTGAGAAATCGATTAAATCGATCGGTGGAGCCGATTTCTTAGCGCAAGGCACGCTTTATCCGGACGTGATTGAATCCGTTGCAATTGATGGAAATCCGGCATCTCTGATCAAGAGTCACCACAATGTGGGTGGGCTTCCGGATCGGATGAAGCTCAAGTTATTAGAGCCGTTGCGGGAGCTTTTCAAAGACGAGGTTCGGGCCGTTGGCGCCGAACTCGGCCTGCCTCGAGAAGTTGTTTGGCGGCAGCCATTCCCCGGACCTGGATTGGGCGTGCGGGTATTGGGAGAAATTACTAAAGCCAAACTCGAAGTCCTTCGCCAAGCGGATACCATTCTCCTCGAAGAAATGCGCAATACCGATGACTGGTATTGGAAAGTTTGGCAGTCCTTCTGCGTGTTCCTTCCCGTAAAGTCGGTAGGGGTGATCGGAGATGAGCGGAACTATGCTTGGGTAATCGCGGTCCGAGTGGTTGAGAGTATCGATGCTATGACCGCAGATTGGACGCGGTTGCCTTATGACCTTCTTCAGCGTATTTCCAACCGTATCACCAATGAGGTTCGCGACGTTTCGCGAGTGGTTTTGGACATCAGTTCCAAACCCCCGGCAACAATTGAGTGGGAGTAGGCTGCATCCGACATTTCTCGTCACGTTGACTTGAATCTTCCCGTCCAAACCCGACTTATTACTTCCAGTTCAATCGCTTCATTCCATGAAAACCTCCGTTCGCTTCTTTTTTCTATTCCTAGCGCTTTGCCTAGGCACTCAGGCTCAAACTGATGCAACCCTGCAAAAAGCTCGGGCGTATTTGGGGAGCGACTCCGCTCTGGGAGCCGTGAAATCGGTTCACTACAAGGGTAAGTTAATCACCACCGTCACTAGCGCTGAGGGCGAAGAAGTGAAGGCGGAGGCTGAGATCATGATCACCTTTGCCAAACCGTATTACCAACGCATTGAAATCATCGCTACAGATAAACAAGAGATCACCGCTCTCGATGATTATGAAGCTTGGCAACGGATTCAAAACCCCGGGGACGCTTCGCAGTGGCGTCTTACTATTTTGGATGCACCGCAAGTCCGTCGACTTCGGGCAAATACTTGGGAAAATCTCAATTTCTTTGGCGATATTACTCGAATCGGAGGCAAGGTTGAGGATCTGGGCACCGTGAATGTGGACGGCCGTAGGCTGCACAAGATTGCTTTCATCCACTCCGCTGACGTCGTCTTTTTTCGGTTCTTTGACCCCACCACAGGTGAGCTCGTTTACAGTGAAACTGATACGGGAGCCGTGATTCGTGAAACAGGTGAAAATCGAGTGGCGGGAGTGAAGTTTCCCAATCAAGTCGAAACCACGACCGTGCGACCCGATGGGGTGAAGCAGATTGTATCCGTCACTTTTGACAGTATCGGTATCAATGAAGGAATCGATCGGAGTGATTTCCGGATGCCTTCCGTCACGGGAGGGTAAAGCGACTAAAATTCCCGCCTTCTGGTTTCAGCTCTTGCGATCGGAGAGGGGGTGAACCTCTTTCTCTCATCTATGCGCATTCTCAACGCATCTTCCAAATCGTTCGATCGGTCTTTGGCGGCTTTCTGTCAGGGAGCCTCGGTGCCGGAGAGCATCATATCCAGCGTAACTAAAATCTTGGGTGAAGTCCGAGAGCGGGGCGACGTCGCAGTGTCGGATTTTGTGCAAAAATTCGATGGAGCGAAACTTAAACCGAACCAGTTTCGAATTCGTCTTTCATCGCTAACGGCAGCGGCAAAACGCCTGCCGGCAGCCGAACGAAAAGCCATGGTTTCGGCGCTCAAGAACGTGAGGCATTTCAATAGTCAGGGCCTACCGGCAGATTGGAGAGGCCTTAACCCCCATGGTGCTGAGGTGGGTGAGCGTCATCACCCGATCCGGCGAGTCGGGCTTTATGTGCCGGGGGGGGAAGTCCCCTTGGTTTCCACCGTTCTCATGACTGCCGCGTTGGCAAAAATAGCGGGCTGCCCTGAAATTGCGGTTTTCACTCCCTCTGATTCGAACGGCAAAGTGGCCGATGGACTTTTGGCAGCGCTGGAAATGATCGGTATCACCGAAGTCTATCGCGTGGGTGGAGTTCAGGCGATTGGAGCCATGGCGTACGGCACTCAAACGATCCCAGCGGTGGATAAGGTTTTCGGCCCCGGTAACGCGTATACGATTGAAGCCAAACGCCAAGTTTTCGGCACGGTGGGCGTGGATAGTTTACCCGGTCCCAGTGAGGTGATGGTCATTGCGGACGAATCAGCTAATCCAGAGTTCGCGGCCGCTGACATTTTGGCTCAAGCCGAGCATGGTTCAGGTCGGGAAAAAGTTTATTTGGTGGGGAATTCTCGGGCGGTAATTGATGCGATCGTCGCGGAGGTAGCGGCCCAACTTCCGAACTTGGGGCGCAGTGACAAAACCGGCCGAGTGCTCGAAGATGGTTTTTTGGCGATCGAAGCCAAGACAACCGAGTTGGCCGCGAAGGTGGCCAACTATGTTGCGCCCGAGCATCTCGAGTTGCTGGTAAAGCCTAAAGTGGCCAAGCGGTTGGAGCGAGAGATCACCACTGCCGGTGCGATCATGATCGGTAATGACACGCCAACTGCGTTGGGCGATTTTACGGCGGGCCCCAGTCACGTTCTTCCGACCGGGAGAGCCGGGCGCTTCTTTAGTGGCCTTCGGGTCGCTGACTTTATGCGTCGCACCAGTATCATTCGTTACGACAAAAAATCGATTAAACAAGGAGCCAAGGTCGTTGCCGCTTTCGCCAAAATGGAACGGCTCGATGCGCACGGGCGAAGCGCGACAATTCGGTTGAAGTAAATCGTGCGACCGCGGATCGCGGTCAAACTCTTGTGTAGCTTATGCCGTCACCATCCGAACTTGCACTCTCTCATATTCCGAAGCTCCACGCTTACGCACCTGGTTTTCAGCCAAGTGCCGGCGAGTGGGTGAAGTTGAATACGAACGAATGCCCGTATCCACCGAGTCCACGGGTGGCTCAAGCGATTAGCGAAGCGATTGGGCGGGATGGGAATGCGTTGAGGCTTTACCCGAGTCCGACGAGTGCTGCGTTACGGGAGCAGATTGCGCGAATTCATGAGCTCGAATCCTCTCACGTTATCGTGGGGAATGGCTCCGATGATATTCTAAATCTGCTGGTGAGAGTCTTCGGCGATACGTCGGCCGCCACCGGAATGACGTTCCCAAGTTACTCGCTCTACCCCGTGCTCGTGGGAATCCAAAATGGCCAAACTGAGGTGATCGAATTCGACCGCACGATGCGGCTGCCGATTGAGAAGGTCGCCGCTTCTTTGGCTCGAGTTTTTTTTCTTACCTCGCCTAATGCTCCCACGGGAGTGGCATTTTCGAACCGGGAAATTGAGGCAGTGCTGCAGTCCTTTCCCGGCGTTTTGGTCGTGGATGAAGCCTATGCTCCATTTGCTGACGAGAACGCGGTTTCGCTGGTAGCGAAGTATCCCAATCTTGTCGTCGTGCGGACGCTTTCGAAGGCCCACGCCTTAGCGGGAATTCGTGTGGGTTACGCTTTGGCGAGTGCCGAGACCATCGGCCTCCTCGACCGAGTGCGGGATAGCTATAATGTAAATCGACTCTCCCAAGCGGCGGCGTTGGCGGCGTTGGGGGACGCCGATTATTACACGGGCATCATCGGTAAGATTAAACGCACGCGAGATTATTGGGCGGCTGAGTGGGCTACTCGCGATTGGTTCATCTATCCCTCTGCCGCGAATTTCCTGTTTTTGGAGCCTCGAAACAGCGCCGGTGAAGCGGGAGCCGAAGTGGCCGCGGATCTATTCGAGTTTCTTAAATCTCGGCTAATTCTGGTCCGAGCCTTTCCCAGCCACGCCTTGACCGCATCGTTCTTGCGAATCAGCGTCGGATCCGATGACGAGATGCTCGCCGTCGAAGAAGCATTCCAAGCATGGCTAACTCCCGCACCGTAACCGTATCCCGTAAAACTGCTGAAACCGATATCGAGCTGACGCTCTCGGTCGATGGCACCGGCGTGTCTGAAATCGCAACCGGCGTGCCGTTCTTTGATCACATGCTCACGCTGTTTGCGAAGCACGGTCTGTTTGATCTGAACATCAAATGCGATGGCGATATTGACGTTGATTACCACCACACGGTCGAAGATGTGGGATTAGTGTTGGGTGATGCGCTCAAACAGGCCCTCGGGGACAAGGCTGGGATCCGTCGCTATGGTTTCTTCCTCTTGCCCATGGATGAATCCCTCGCGCGAATCGTGGTTGATATCGGAGGCCGCCCTCATTTGGTCTACAACGCGAATGCGCCGACGATGTTTGTGCGCGATTTTAATATCATTTTGGTCAAAGAATTTTGCCGAGCCTTCAGCAATGCGCTAGGCGCAAATCTGCACGTTGAACTTGTCTACGGCGAAGAGCCCCACCACGTCGCGGAAGCGATCTTCAAAGGTCTCGCTCGAGCACTTGATGTGGCGACCAGTATCGATCCGCGAACCGCGGGTGCGCTGCCTTCGACCAAGGGCCTGATCTAGGCCCACTTAAGTAAATCCTCACGTTACGCTTTTTCTGAGATGATTGCCGTCATTGATAATGGCATCTGCAATTTACGCAGTGTCACCAAAGCCCTCGAAACGGTAGGGGGAAATCCGATCGTAGTGCGCACTCCTGCGGAGCTAGCGGCTTCGGGGGCAGCGGGGCTCGTGCTGCCGGGAGTGGGGGCTTTACGTGACTGCGTCGCGGCGCTGCGAGAGACTGGCTTAGCTGAAAGCGTGAAGGACTGGATCGCGGCGGATCGACCGTTCTTGGGTATTTGCCTCGGGATGCAGGCACTTTTCGAGCGATCGGAAGAGGGGGATATCGAGGGGTTGGGGATATTTGCGGGAGTGGTGAAACGCTTCGAATTGCCGCCAGAGTTTAAGATTCCTCACATGGGTTGGAATACCGTGACGTTTAAGCAAACTGACTCTCCCTTGCGGAGGGAACTGGAGACTGCGGGTGAGTCATTCTATTTCGTGCATAGTTTCCACTGCGTGCCCTCAGAGCCAGATCTGGTGCTGGCGGAGAGCGATTACGGAGGAAACTTTACGGCTGCGATTGGTCGCGGACGTTGTTTTGCCACGCAATTCCACCCCGAGAAGAGTCAGGCCAAGGGCCTGCAGATCTACCGGAGTTTCGTGGCATTGGCGGAGACGAGTTAAGCGAGAAATGGTCAGCGGTGGATTCGATGGGCTAAACAAGCCCAACGATTTCCCTAATGTTGCGCATTTCCTCTCATTTTGGAGCGGGCTTTGCTTTGCATGTCCCCAGAAGTTGTTTTTGTTTCTTGGTCTATGGCCAAGACTGCTACCCTAAAGATTGAAGACCAAGAACTCGAGCTACCGATTATCGTCGGTTCGGAAGGAGAGAAAGCGGTAGACATTCGACGGTTACGCGCGACCACGGGCTACATCACCTACGACGAAGGCTTCGGCAATACGGGCTCATGTCAGAGCAAACTCACCTACATTGACGGAGAGGTGGGCATCCTTCGCTACCGAGGCTATCCCATTGAGCAATTGGCCGAGCAATGTGATTTCGTCGAAGTGGCTTACTTAGTCATTTACGGTGAATTACCGACTCCCGCTGAACGCGCTCAATTCTCGGCTCGTTTGACGAAGGAAGCCCCCTTGCGCGAAGGCATGGTTCGGTTCATCCAAGGTTTTCCGCGGGACGCCCACCCGATGGCGGTATTGTCCTCGAGCTTGAATGCCCTCGGTGCCTATTACCCGAATATCGCGTCAAATAATCATAAGCGTGACTTGGAGTATTTCGATGACGCCGCGGCGATTGCTTTATCCAAAATACGGACAATCGCAGCGCACACCTACCGAGTGGGTCGAGGCCTGCCGCTGAACTACCCACACAAGGATCTCGGATACGCCGAGAACTTCCTGCACTTGATGTTTTCCGAGCCGTATGACGAATACATCACAACGCCGGAAGTGGCTTCGGCGATCAATCTGTTCCTCTTGCTCCACGCGGAGCATGAGCAAAACTGCTCCACTTCGACTGTGCGGATGGTCGCTTCATCGGGAGCCAATCTTTTTGCCTCCGCCTCTGCGGGAGTGAATGCGCTATGGGGACCGCTACATGGTGGTGCAAATCAAGCCGTTTTGGAAATGCTCAACGCGATTCATGCGGCGGGTGATGATGGATCGAAATTCATCGAAGATGCGAAAAATGGTAAGGCGCGTTTGATGGGGTTTGGGCACCGAGTTTACAAGAACCACGATCCTCGGGCGAAGGTGATCAAAGGCAGTTTTGACAAGGCCCTTGAAAGCTTGGGCATCAAAAATGACCCGTTATTGAATATCGCTCGCCATCTCGAAGAAGTGGCGTTGAAGGACGACTATTTCATCTCTCGTAAGCTCTATCCGAACGTAGATTTCTATTCTGGATTGATCATGAATGCGCTCAAGATCCCGGTTGAAATGTTCACCGTGATGTTCGCGATTGGTCGCATGCCGGGTTGGATCGCACAGTGGCACGAAGTGGCCGCTAATCCGAGGTCCAAGATCAATCGGCCTCGGCAGATTTACGTCGGCCCTGTGTCACGTGACGTGCCAGTGAAGGGCTAGGTTGGTGTGAATAGCCAGTTGGCTGTTCTGCTGAAAATTTAAGAAAAACCATCGATTTCTAGGCGCTTCTATTCCGGGTGGGATCCGGAGAACGATTTTAGAGTCGGTTTAATTATGGACCGGCGAGACTTCTGCACTGGATCGCGCAGTCGCAATGACTACAGTCGAATGATGGACGATAATTCCACTAACGATTGGCCGAATCGCGTTGCTGTCATCACCGGAGGAGGGGCGGGTCTGGGTCTTGCCACGGCCCAACGTTTGCACCGAGCCGGCGTGCGGGTCGCGTTGCTTGATGCAAGGGAGACGGTGTTAGATGAAGCGAAAAAACGACTTGGCGAACGGGTTCTCACCTTTGCGGTGGACGTCACCGATTTTTCAAAAGTAGATCAAGCAATTGCCCAGGTGGTGTCGGCTTGGGGACGAGTGGATGTGTTATTAAATTCGGCGGGAATTACCGGACAGACCAATATCAAGTCGCACGAAGTTGATCTGGCGGACTTCGATCGCGTCATGGCCGTTAACGTGCGCGGAAGCCTGAATACGTTTAAAGCGGTGGCCCCGCATATGTTGAGCAAAGGCTACGGTCGCGTGCTCAATGTGGCGTCGATCGCGGGCAAGGATGGGAACGCGGGTATGATGTCCTACTCTGCATCGAAGGCGGCCATCATTGGCATGACCAAAGCGATGGGTAAAGAGTATGCCGAATCTGGCCTGACGATTAACGCATTGGCTCCGGCGGTGATTCGCACGGAAATCGTCGCCGCGATGCCGGACGAACAAGTCAGTTATATGACGGCAAAGATCCCGATGAAACGATGTGGCACGGTGGAGGAATTTGCGACCATGGCGATGTTTGTACTGTCGGCGGAAAACAGTTTTAGCACGGGGTTCTGCTACGATCTCACCGGCGGTCGCGCCGTCTATTAGATGCAACCGAACGAGGCCGAATCAGCGGGGGGGGAGAGTCTGCTTTCGATCGTCGTGCCGGCTTTCAATGAAGAGCGGCTGTTGGCCGACAGTTTAACTCACATTGTCTCCGCCGCCGCATTGCTGGAACAACGCGGATGGAAATATGAGTTGATCGTTTGCGACAACAACTCGACTGACCGGACGGCGGAAGTGGCGCGGCAGGCGGGCGCTCGCGTGGTTTTCGAATCGATCAACCAAATTGGGCGAGCGCGGAATCGTGGAGCGGCAGGCGCCCGGGGGAATTGGATACTCTTTGTCGATGCCGACTCGAAGCCTTCGCCGGCGCTGTTCGGGCGGATGCTTGATCGGATCGAATCGGGACGAGTGGTCGCGTTGGGCACCACTTTGCGATTTGATGATGTTGACTGGTTTTTCGGTTTCCTGGCGTGGCTTTGGAACGTATGGAGCGTCACGGTATCGCACATGGCGGGCTCGTTTATTGCGGTGGAGGCGGCGGCATTT